>Ga0116151_10002137_pt1 | contig 18304 bp, 16 predicted proteins | sample AD_UKC117_MetaG_FD_89893 | JGI IMG/M metagenome (GOLD analysis project Ga0116151, IMG submission 89893) | Active sludge microbial communities of municipal wastewater-treating anaerobic digesters from Hong Kong - AD_UKC117_MetaG | ecosystem: Engineered > Bioreactor > Anaerobic > Digestate...
CGCGTGGTCGTTCCAGACGTCCGAGCCCAGGATCAGGACCGGGCGTTCTGCTGCGGCGAGCATCCCGGCGATCCGCTCGATCGCCTCCGGATCCGGGGTGCGGTCGGGCTGCGGTGGTCGTACCGGGTCGGCGGCGTCGATCGGCGCGTAGAAGATGTCCATCGGCACGTCGAGGAAGGCCGGTCCGCGATGCGCACTCGTGGCGGCTTCGAAAGCGGCGGCCGTCATGGCGCCGATCTGAGCGGGATCGTGTGCGGTATCGGCGTACTTGGTGACCGACTGCACGATCGGGACGTGGTCCATCTCCTGTAGGGCGCCGGAACCCCAGCGGAAGTCCGGCGATCGCCCGCCCATCACCACCACCGGTACAGCGTTGAACCAGGCGCTGGCCAGCCCGCTGACGGCGTTGGTCACTCCGGGCCCGGCGGTGACCGCGGCGAACCCCGGTGTCCGGGTGAGCTTCGCTGTGGCCTCGGCGGCGAACACCGCGGTCGCCTCATGGCGTACGTCGACCAGGCGGATCGGCCCGCCGCGCTCGGCGGCTCGCCGGTCGCCGGCGGCATCAACCGCGGCCTTGCCACCCACCGCGGCATCGAACAGCGGGAAGATGTGCGCGCCTGACAGAGTGAACAGCGTCTCCACCCCGTACGCCTGGGCCGCCGCTACCGCATGCCAGCCGCCGTGGCCGCTGGTCATCAGAACAACCCGACGAAGACGCCCCAGACGAGGCCCACGATCAAGAGAATCGCAACGATGGCCACGACCGGGCCCTTGGTGTTCATCATGATGGCTTCCTCACAGGGTGTCGGACAGTGCCTTGATCGGCATGTTCAGTTCGGTCAGAAGGTCGATGTCGGAGTCCACAGCGCGACCGAGCGTGGTCAAGTAGTTGCCGACGATGACGGCGTTGATGCCGCCCAACAGGCCGTCGCGTGTCCCCGGGTCGCCGAGGGTCAACTCGCGACCGCCCGCGTACCGCAGGATGGTTCGTGGCAGCGCCAACCGGAAGGCCCCGATCGTGCGCAGCGCATCGGCCGCGGACATGACCTCCTTGTCCTCGAACGGTGTGCCCGGTCGGGGGTTGAGGAAGTTCAGCGGCACCTCGTGCGGATCCAGGGCCGCGAGTTGTGCGGCGAACTCGGCCCGCTGCTCGACGGTCTCGCCCATGCCGACGATCCCGCCGCAGCACACCTCCATGCCGGAGTCCGCGATCATCCGCAGCGTGTCCCAGCGCTCGTCCCACGTGTGGGTCGTCACGACATGCGGGAAGTAGGAGCGAGCGGTCTCAAGATTGTGGTTGTAGCGGTGGATCCCCATCGCCTTGAGATCCTCGACCTGCGCCTGGGTGAGGATGCCCAGGCTCGCCGCCACGTTGATGTCGACTGCGGCGCGGATCGCCTCCACCGCCTCTCGCATCTGCTTCATGAGCCGCTCGTCCGGCCCACGGACGGCAGCGACGATGCAGAATTCGGTGGCGCCGGTGGCAGCGGTCTGCTTGGCCGCGTCAACCAGGCCGGGGATGTCGAGCCAGGCGGCGCGGACAGGGGAGGGGAACAGGCCCGATTGCGAGCAGAAGTGGCAGTCCTCGGGGCAGCCGCCGGTCTTCAGCGAGACGATGCCCTCGACCTCGACTTCGGGTCCGCACCACCGCATCCGCACACGGTGAGCCAGATCCAACAGATCCGGAATGCGGTCGTCCGGAAGGAGCAGGATCTCCAGGATCTCGGACTCATTGAGGCCCTGTCCGGTCTCGAGCACCCGCTCGGCACGCGCCAGGATGTCCTGATCGACTGTCACAGCAACTCCTCCACTCGTGCCACAAACCTATCCGCATCGAACTCGCCCCCGAATCGCGGGGACAGACCCGCGCGGGCGACCGTTTCAAAGGAGCGCGGCTGCAGGAATGCCATGCCGTCCGGGAGAACCCCGGCCAAAGGGGCAAGCAGTCGCAGGTCATGCAGGTTCATCAGGTTCGCCAGGTCGGGCCGCTCCGGCCAGGCCCCGACGACCAGCCCTGCACACTCGATGCCGCGGCGCTGCATCGCCTCCAGCGTCAGGGCGGTGTGGTTCAACGTGCCGAGCGCCGGCGAGGTCACCAGGACCGCAGGGGCCTGCGCTTCGACCAGGAGGTCAGCGAATGTGAGCACAGGGTCGTCGCTGAAGCGCACCAGCAGTCCGCCGGCGCCCTCCATAAGGACCAGGTCGGCATCCGCCTCCTCGATGCCCTCCAAGACCTCTGCGGGGCTCAGCGTCGGAATGCCGCTGCGCCGAGCGGCAGCGGCGGGGGCCAGAGGGTCCGGGTAGCGCACCAACTCCATCGTCTCCACGTGCGGGACGAGGCGCTTGACCTCGTCCACGTCGCCGGCAGCGTCGAGCGGAAGGCCGGTCTGGGCGGGTTTGAGGACGGTGACCACGTCGGGGCACAGCGCCGCAACGGCTGCGGTGACGATGGTCTTGCCGACACCGGTGGAGGTGCCGGTCACCCCGAGGACACTCATGTCGCCTCCCTCGCAGCGCGTAGGGCCTTCTCGACCAGGTTCATGTCGTCGGCGCCGAGGTTCGCGTGTCCCGTCATCCGCAGGCGGGCGACACCGTCGGGTACCGACGGGGGCCGGAAGCACCCCACGTCGACGCCGGCATCTGCGCATATCCGCTGCGCCCGGACAGCCGCGTCCGGCGCACCCACCGGGATGGATGCCACGGCGGCGTCGTGGGGGTTCACCTGCCATCCGGCGTGACCGGCCACCTCTGCCAGCGCTTCCGTTGCTGCACGTGCACGACCGGGGAGGTGGGGATGAGACAGGACCATGCTCGTCGCGGCCAGTGCACTGCCCGCCGCTGCGGGCGCGAGGCCGGTGTCGAAGATGAAACTGCGTGCGGTGTTGACCAGGTGCTCGATGACCGTCTCGCCGGCGGCCACGCCGCCGCCCTGCGAGCCGAGTGCCTTCGAGAGCGTGAACGTGCGCACGAGCCGATCGCTGAGCATGCCGGCTGCGGCGCAGGCGCCCTCGCCGCTGTCTCCGAGGACGCCGACGCTATGCGCCTCGTCCACGATCAGGACCGCATCGTGGGCGTCTGCGACCTCCGCGAGGTCAGCCAGCGGGGCGAGGTCACCATCGACACTGAACAGTGCGTCGGTGACGATCACGGCGCGCCGGTCCCGGTTGGCGGCCAGGGCATCCCGGACCGCGGCGACATCCTTGTTGGGGTACACGGTGGACGTCGCCCGGGACAGTCGGCAGGCGTCGATGATCGAGGCGTGGTTGAAGGCATCTGACAGCAGCAGAGTGTCCTCGTCGGTGAGCGCCGTGATCGCCGCGAGGTTGGCCAAGTAGCCTGAGGAGAAGACCAGTGTGCGTTCCGCACGCAACAGGACCGACAGGGCCGACTCCAACTCGGCGTGCAGGACCGTGTGACCACTGACCAGCCGCGAGCCGGTCGCTCCGGCACCCCAGGTGCGCAGCGCCTGCACTCCTGCCTCCACCACCTCGGGATGGGTGGCCAGGCCCAGGTAGTCGTTGGACGCGATGTCCACACCGGTCCATTCGGGAGTACGTGCGCGCAGCGTGCGGTGCAGTCCCTGCGACCGGCGCAGTTCCGCGCGCTGTGACAACCAACTCACGCGTACACCGAGTCCATGCCGTGACGGATGGCGGCGACCAGTTGCTGTAGGTCCGGCTCCGTGATCCCCAGCGGCGGCATGAGGATGACCACGTCGCCGAGTGGGCGGGTGATCACGCCGTGTTCGCGGGCCGCGGTGCAGATCCGGAAGCCCGTGCGTTCGCCGTTCGGCACGACCTCGATGCCGGTCATGGTCCCTATGCGTCGGATCTCCAGGACGCGACCGTCGGCCTCCAGAGGTTTGAGGAGGTCGCCGAGGGTGCGACCGATCCACGCGGCGTGGGCGACAGTGTCCCGTTCGTCCATCAGTTCCAGATTCGCCAGCGCGGCGGCAGCGCACAGCGGGTTCGCGGTGTAGGAATGGCCGTGGAAGAAGGTGCGGCTGGCGTCACCGAGGAAACTCTCGTAGATCTCGTCGGTGGTCAGGACGGCCGACAGCGGCAGCACACCGCCGGTCAGGCCCTTGCCACAGGTCAACAGATCGGGTGCGATGTCCGCGTGGTCCACGGCCCACATCGCACCGGTACGACCGATCCCCGTGGCCACTTCGTCGGTCAGCAGGTAGGCGCCGAACTCCGTGCTGAGTTCCCGGACCCCGCGCAGGAACGAGACGTCGTGGGTGAGCATTCCGGCCGCGGCCTGCACCAGCGGCTCCACCACGATCGCGCAGACCGTCTCGCCCACCTCGTCGAGCAGGGCGCGCAGTTCTGCAAGCACCTCCGCCGCCCGGTCGGCGGGAGCCTGGCCCGGGCGACGCAATCCGGGGGACGAGACCATGCGGGTGTCGAGCAGGATCGGCTTGTAGGTGTGGTGGAAGACGTCGATGCCGCCGACGGACACCGCGCCGAGGGTGTCGCCGTGGTAACCCTGCGCGACATGCACGTACAGAGGTCGCTGCTGGCCCTGCTGCATCTTCGCCTGGTACGCCATCTTGATCCCGGCTTCGACCGCGGACGAGCCGTCCCCCGCGAAGAACACCCGGGTCAGTGGTTGCGGACTGCGGGTCACGAGGGCTTCGGCGAGCCGGACGCCGGGCTCGTGGGTGAAGCCGAGGAAGGTGGAGTGGTCCAGCGTGGCCGCCTGGCGAGCGATCGCGTCATTGATGCGGGGCTCGTTGTGACCGTGGACGGTCACCCACAGCGACGAGAAGCCGTCGATGTAGTCCTTGCCCGTGTCGTCGTAGAGACGCACGCCGTCCGCGCGGCTGATCACCAGCGGATCGTCCTCGGGCCACCACGCATGCTGGGTGAATGGGTGCCAGACGTGGCGCCGATCGGCGGCCAGGAGGGCATCGGTCACACCCATAGTGTGCCTTGCGGTCGGTGGCCGGTCACTGACCGGTCGTTGGCCGGTGGACATCCGTCACAGCGGCACGCGCAACTACAGTCGGAGCCATGGTGGACCTCGACCGGCTGGCCAGGGAGCGAACGGACCTCACGAGTGCCCAGATCGCCCACCTGCATCTGCTGACGGCCGACTGGACGCTGCTTTCGGATCTCTCGTTCTCCGATCTCGTGCTGTGGTTGCCGACCTGGAACGACGCGGGGTTCGTCGCCGCCGCGCAGGTCCGGCCCAGCACCGGCCCCACCGTCTACCCGGAGGACATCGTCGGCCTGTTCGCCGCCAAAGGCCGCCTGCGGGAGATAGAGCGCGCCTTCCACTCCCAACGTGTTGTACGCAACCGGATGGACGAGGGCTCGCTGTTGCCGGTGGGAACCGAAGCGATCCCGGTGCACAACGGGCAGCGCGTCGTCGCGGTGATCGCCCGCCGCAGTGGCCTGTCCCCGCGGGAGGCCGGTGAACTCGAGCGCACCTACCGGGAGATCGCGGATGTGCTCTGCCAGATGATCGCTGAGGGGCAGTTTCCGCATGAAGGTATGCAAGACTCCTCCACGCCCCCGCGGGTGGGCGACGGACTGCTACTGCTCAACGCCCAGGGTGTGGTCACCTATGCCTCACCGAACGCCCGCAGTGCCTTCCGGCGGATGGGGGTCATGTCCGATCTGACCGGTCGGCTGCTGGAGCACGAGGTCCGGCGACTGGCGGCCCGATCCGGGCCCGTGGATGAGTCGGTCGGGGTGATCTGTGCCGGTCGGGGTGCGGGCAGCGTCGACGTCGAGGTCGGTGAGGTCACGGTGTCGTTGCGATCGATTCCGTTGGTGTCCGCGCGGATTCGCACCGGTGCGGTGCTGCTTGTGCGCGATGTCACTGATCTGCGAATGGGTGAGCGGGCACTGTTGACCAAGGACAACACGATCCGGGAGATCCACCACCGGGTGAAGAACAACCTGCAGACGGTTGCGGCCCTCTTGCGCATGCAGAGCAGGCGCTTGGAGGACCCGTCGGCCCGTGCAGCCCTCGAGGAATCGGTCCGGCGGGTCAGCGCGATCGCTCTGGTGCACGAGACGCTGTCGCAGACCGATGTCGATGCGGTGGAGTTCGACGCAGTCGCCGATCGGCTGGTGGCCATGGTTGCTGATCTCGGCGACGACGTGAGTGTCGTGCGCGAGGGGCAGATCGGGACCTTGCCCGGATCGGTCGCGAGTTCGCTCGCCTTGGTAGTGGCCGAGTTGCTGCAGAACGCCTATGAGCACGGCCTGCAGGAACTCGGTGGGCAGATCACCCTGTCCGCGGAGCGGCGGGGTCGCCGCCTGCGGGTCGGCGTCGTCGACGACGGTGCCGGACTGCCGGCAGGATTCGCTCCCGAGACCCATGCCCGGCTGGGCCTGCAGATAGTCCAGACCCTTGTTCGCGACGATCTCAAGGGCTCGCTCAGCTGGGAGCCGGGTGTCCACGGCCGGGGCACCACGGCGCGGGTGGACCTGGTCATCCCCGGGCGGTGACCGGTGGGCAGTGGGGGCCGGCCGGCGACGCGCGGTTCGTCGGCGGTTTCCGGTGAGAGATCGGCACGTTGGTTAGTCGTTCTGTCCAGGGAGGTTGGTCACGCTGTTGTGGTCGCGGTGACGCGGCTGATGGGTGGTCGACTGGCCGTGCTCTGGGTTACGCGTGGGCCGTTCGTGGGTCAGGGTGCGGCGGACGGCTATGGACCCGAAGCAGGGCCCGTCAGGGTCTGTCTGGACAGTCCGGTTAGAGATCGGCATCTTGGTTAGTCGGCGGCAGGTTGGTTAGAGTCCCACGGCCGTGTATGACTAACCGGAGTGCTGTGTCTCTAACCGGGATGCCGATCTCTAACCGGGATGCCGATCTCTAACCGGGATGCCGATGACCACCACCCGGCCAGCTCCCGTGACCAACCTGTCTGGACAGAACAGTTAGTCGTGGGGACGTTGGTTAGTCCTGTACGGCCGGGTAGGACTAACCGGAGTGCCGTTTCTCTAACGGGAGTGCCGAGGACTAACGGGAGTGCCTACGGACATGCGAAGACCGGCCGACGCGATGCCGGCCGGTCTTCGTAAGAGTTCGTCAGTGCTGGTAGCCGAGGGCAAGTCCGGTACGCGCACTGCGACGGCGCAGTTGCCGGCGCTCGGCCTCGGACATGCCGCCCCAGATGCCGGCCTCCTGGCCGGACTCGAGTGCCCAGCTCAGGCAGTCGGTCGTGACGTCGCACGCGCGGCAGACGGACTTGGCGTCCTCGATCTGCATCAACGCAGGACCTGTGTCCCCGAGCGGGAAGAACAGTTCCGGATCCTCGTCACGGCAGGCAGCCTCCGCGCGCCAGTCCATGCGTTACCTCCTAGTCTGATGGCCGTTCCCCCCTGGAAAGCCATGTACGGGCCCCGTATCAGACACCGTGACCCGCAGGAACGGGGGGTGGTGCTTGATGGCGGTGTGCTGTGGCGTATCTTGCGCTCCAGCGATTTCAGATTCACACAACGTGAACCAATGCACAAGCCTTGTGGCGCATAAGTCTGCTCACGCCGGTGTGTTCTGCGTCACATTGGGCCCTTGAGGGCCCGAAATCGGCGGCTCAGAGGGCGTTTTCAGCCCGAAATGTCACGATCAGGGCACATACACACGCAGGGCGCGCGGCACGGACCGCAATGTGATGTCGGTGACCTCGCCCACCACCTCGCCGTCGACCTGCATGGGGGTGGGCCGGGTCGCTGTGATCCGGAACTCCTGCATGTCGTGCCAGGCGATGATCGCCTTGGGCGAACCCCGGTCCCTGCTGAAGACCATCCGGGTGCCCAGGCGAAGTGCGGCCGGCACTCTCAGCGATTTCGTTCCCCACAGGTCCAGTCCGGCGTCGAAGGAGGCCTTCGGGGAGGGATTGATGGGATGCGCTCCGAAGTAGGTCCACGGCGAGGTGTTCTGGACGATGACGAGGAACACCCCTTCGACCGGCTCCGCGCCGGGGGCGTGCAGGATCAGCGCAGGTTCCTTGCGATCGGTGCCACCGAAGAACTGCCTAAGCGTCGTGGCCAGGTAGCGGGTGGGGGAGGCGCTCTTGCCGTCAGCGCGCGCCTGCTCCATCTTCGTCATGATCTCGGCGTCGATGCCGATGCCGGCGGTGAATGTGAAGTACGTGTCCTCGAATCGTCCGAGGTTGATCGTGCGGGTCTTGCCCTCCCGCATCGCACGTAGGAGCAGACCTGTGGATTCCACGGCGTCCTGGGGAAAGCCGAGGGCCCGCGCGAAGACGTTCGCGCTGCCGCCGGGCACGGTCCCGAGAACCGGCAGCTCCGGACCGGGCCCCTGTTCGAGCATGCCGTTGACCACCTCGTGGATCGTGCCGTCGCCACCGAGGGTCAGGATGCAGTCCATCCCCTCGGCGCGTGCTTGCAGGCCGAGTTCGCGGGCATGACCGCGGTGTGTCGTCGTCACCACCTCGAGGTGGAACTTGTCGGCCAGAGCGCTGATCAGGACATCACGCGTCACGTCGGTGGTGGTGGTCGCTTTGGGGTTGACCACGAGAAGGCCTCGCACCGCCCCACCGTAGCGAGCGGTAGATTCGCCACGTGGAACAGGGACTGACGCCGGCCCGGCAGGCTGCTCTGATCGCTGGCGCGGAGGCCGTGGCGATCGTGATCTTCGCGATCGCTCTCGGGGTCGCCTCCTTCGACACACAGGGCACGAACACCGGGGCCGCGCCGGTCGCAGAAGTGATCATCTACCTGCTGTTCGCCGCGGGGATGGGCCTGATCGCGCGGGGGTTGTGGCGCCGCAGCCGACTGGCGCGCACGCCGATGGTGCTGGCGCAGGTCTTCGGTCTGGTGTCGGCATGGTTGTTCTGGGAAGGTGACGGTGCCGCCGTGGTCGCCGGTGTGGTCATCGCGGTCGTCTGCGTGATCGGCATCGTGCTGACACTACGGCCCGCCACCGGCGCCGATCTGCTGGACTGAACGCCGGGGGTCCGGGATGTGCTCGGAGCGTGGGGCTGGCCCGGCCCGGGGCAGATTGCGTAGGGGTCCACTAGGTGGTCGGTTCTGCAATCTGCTGGCGCGGGGTGCAACGCCGGCGCACGCTGGTTGGGGGCAGATTGCGTAGTGGTCCACTGGGCGGTCGGTTCTGCAATCTGCTGGCGCGTGGTGTAGCGCCGGCGCACGCTGGTTGAGGGCAGATTGCGTAGCGGTCCACTAGGTGGTCGGTTCTGCAATCTGCTGGCGCGGGGTGCAACGCCGGCGCACGCTGGTTGGGGGCAGATTGCGTAGTGGTCCATTAGGTGGTCGGTTCTGCAATCTGCTGGCGCGGGGTGCAACGCCGGCGCACGCTGGTTGGGGGCAGATTGCGTAGTGGTCCATTAGGTGGTCGGTTCTGCAATCTGCTGGACTGAACGCCGGTGGTCCGGGGGTGCTCGGAGCGTGGGGCTGGCCCGGGGTGCAATGCCGGCGCACGCTAGTTGGGGGCAGATTGCGTAGTGGTCCAGTAGGTGGTCGGTTCTGCAATCTGCTGGCGCGGGGGCTTACGCGTCCACACCCATCGCCCCGCGCAGAGTGCCCAGGGCCTTCACCAGCAGGCGCGAGACATGCATCTGGGAGACGCCGACCTCAGCTGCGATCTCCGACTGTGTCTTGTTGTGGAAGAAGCGCAGCAGCACGATCTGGCGTTCCCGTGGTGGCAGAGCATCCAGCAGCGGACGAAGCGTTTCCCGGTACTCCACGTTCTCCAGTGCCGCGTCGTCGCTGCCAAGAGTGTCGACGAGGGCCGGGGATTCCCCGTCGGAATCACCGGCGGAGCCATCCAGCGACAGGGTGCTGTAGGACTGGGCCGCTTCCAGCCCCTCGAGGACCTCCTCCTCCGTCACCTCGAGGCGTGCGGCGAGTTCCTTGACTGTGGGGGATCGGCCGAGGTCCTGCGACAGCTCCGCGGTCGCGCGTGTGATCGCGAGGCGCAGTTCCTGCAGCCGTCGCGGTACCCGTACCGACCAGCCCTTGTCCCGGAAGTGGCGCTTGATCTCGCCGAGCACGGTCGGCGTGGCGTAAGTGGAGAACTCGACACCCCGCTGCGGGTCGAACCGGTCCACGGCCTTGATAAGTCCGATCGTTCCGACCTGTACGAGATCGTCGTGCGGTTCCCCGCGGTCACGGAACCGGCGCGCCAGGTGGTGGACGAGCGGCAGGTGCATCGTCACCAGTTCATCGCGGATGGGACCGCGGGCGTCATCGTCGGGGGGCAGGGCCGCCAGGCGGGCAAGCAATTCGTGCTCTCGTTCGCGGTCGGCCTCGCTCCAGCCGCCACGGCGCGCTGGGGGAGTGGTCACGAGGCCACCGATTCGATCCCATGGGCCCGCAGTCTGATACCGAGCAGGCTGTCGTCGGTCACCTCGGTCTCGACACTGTCCACCAGTGCCGTCAGAACCGTCCAGGCGAAGGTGTTGGTGCCGATCGGTGATCCCGTGGCGCTCGGAGAGAGCAGATCCACCTCCACGGTGTGTCCGAGCGTTCGAAAGGTCACCGTGAGGTCGGCACCTTCGGGAGCCGCGGCGATCGCAAGTGCACATGCCTCGTCCACGGCCAGTCGGAAGTCGTCCAGAGCGTCCACTGTGAAGTCGGCCTGGGAGCACACCGCAGACGCAGCGGTACGCACCAAAGACACGTACGAGCTCTCAGCGGGAACAGTGAGGACGACCTCAGAGGACTGCATAGCCGCGAGGGTAACCCCAATCAGGCGCCATTGCGCTGCGGGACCCTCACGGGCTCGGCGTCGTCGTTGCAGGTGTCGAGTAGAGAGGGGTCGGTTCCGGGATGTTCTTGCGGGTCAGGATCCGGGGGTCGGTGATGGCCCCCTCGGTGATGCCCCAGTCGTCCAGGATCTGCTGGTACGTCCCGTCCTCCATCAGGCTCTTCAGGGCGTCCTGCATGAGTTCGGCGAACTGCTTGCGCTCAGCCGCGATGGCGATGCCGAACGGCGACACGTCGAACGGTTTGCCGTTGGTGACCAGTTGTCCATTGGACTCGCGGACCGCGGATTCGATGACCGGCGAGTCCGCGAGGGTGCCGTACGCCTTACCGTCCAGAACCGCCTGCGTCGCCGGGGCCTGCGACTGGAAGGAGAGGATCCTGATCGGGTCCTTCTTGTTCTCCACGCAGTTGGCCGAGCGTTCCACCAGTTGCGAGTACTGGATGCTGCCGTCCAGCACTGTGATCTTGCGGCCGCACAGATTGCGGGGGCCGAAGCGCTTCTTCGCCGGTGGCCGTACTGCCAGTTGTGAGCCCGAGCGGTAGTACGTCAGCATCGTGGCGTTCTGCAGGTCGTTGTCGTCGACGGCGAGCGCCGAGATCGCCGTTTCGAATCGCCCGGCCGCGACCCCCGGTACGAGAAGGGCGTAGGCATCCTCGATGAACTGGGCTTCAAGGCCCAGACGGTCGGCGATCGCCCGCATCAGATCGAGGTCGGCGCCGATCGCCTGTCCGCGATCGAGGTACTCCATGGGTGGGAAGTTGGGGTCGATGCCGACGGTGAGCAAGCCGTCCGCGCGGATCTTCTCCGGGACCTTGGCGGCCAGACCACTGACCGGGCCGGCGTTGCTGGGGCTGGCCACCGGTTGCGCAGTGGTGTTCTGACATCCGGACAGCAGACCGCCGGCAACCGCAGCCACACAGGCAACGGCCACTGATGCACGTACGCGCAGACTCATTCCGGATCCCTCTCGGACAACTGCCCCCATTGTGCGGCAAGCCACTGTGGAAAGATGACACCGCATGCCCGACACCAAGGATGATTCGTGGATCTAGAGAACGACCCTGCATTTCCGCTCCACCGGCGAGGCAAGATCGAGATACGCCCGACTGTGCGTATCCGCGACGGCGCCGGCCTGGCTCTGGCCTACACGCCCGGCGTAGCCCGGGTGTCCGAGGCCATCGCGCAGCGCAAGGATCTGGCCTACGACTACACGTGGAAGTCGAACACCGTGCTTGTGGTTTCCGACGGTACGGCCGTTCTCGGCCTCGGTGACATCGGGCCGGAGGCTGCCCTGCCGGTCATGGAGGGCAAAGCGCTGCTGTTCAAGGAGTTTGGCGGCGTGGATGCGGTGCCGATCTGCCTGGACACCACGGACACCGAAGAGATCATCGAGACGATCGTGCGGATCGCTCCGGCGTTCGGTGGGGTGAACCTCGAGGACATCTCCGCCCCCCGCTGCTTCGAGATCGAGGACGGTCTTCAGGAGCGTTTGGACATCCCGATCTTCCACGACGATCAGCACGGCACCGCCATCGTCGTGATCGCGGCGCTGGAGTCGGCGGCCCGGCTGACGGGACGGGAGTTGAACGGCCTGCGGGTCGTCGTGTCCGGTGCCGGTGCGGCGGGCGTGGCGGTCACGAACATGCTTCTGGCCGCCGGCGTCAAGGATGTGTGCGTGGCGGACTCGCAAGGACTGTTGTGCGCAGACCGGCAGACTCTCACGGGAGTGAAGGCGGACCTGGTTGCGCGCACCAACCCGCGTGGGGTGTGTGGGTCGATCGAGGCGGGGCTCGAGGGCGCCGATGTCTTCATCGGGGTCTCCGCCGGGCAGGTCCCGGAGTCGGCGATCGCGGGTATGGCCGACGACGCGATCATCTTCGCCCTGGCCAACCCCACACCGGAGGTCGACCCCGCCGTGGCCGGCAAGTATGCAGCGGTTGTGGCGACGGGCCGCAGTGACTTCCCGAACCAGATCAACAACGTGCTCGCGTTCCCCGGGGTGTTCCGCGGCGCGCTGGATGTGCGGGCCACCAGGATCACGACCGGGATGCAGATGGCCGCGGCCGATGCGCTGTCCGAACTCGTGGGCGACGCGGTGGCCGCGGACTACATCGTGCCGTCGGTCTTCGACCGCAAGGTCGCCCCGTACGTCGCCGACGCGGTGGCCGCCGCTGCGCGTCAGGAGGGTGTCGCCCGGCTGTGAGCCGGGTCAGCCGACAGGCACCTCGGGCAGCGTCGCGAGGCCCACTGCCAGCCGTTCCTCGGTGACCTCCTCGTCGGCCATCCGGCCGTTGAGGTAGTCGTCGTACGCGGCGAGGTCGAAGTGGCCGTGTCCGCACAGTGCGGTGAGGATTACGGTCTCCTCACCGGTCTCCCTGGCCTGCTTGGCCTGTCGGATCGCCAGGGCCAGGGCGTGCGTGGGCTCTGGCGCCGGGACGATGCCTTCGGTGCGGGCGAACTGTACAGCGGCCGAGAAGCACTCGGTCTGCGGCACCGCCTCGGCGCTCATCAGGCCCTGCTCGTAGACGTGGCTGATGAGCGGCGCCATTCCGTGGTAGCGCAGACCGCCGGCGTGGATCGGGTCCGGCACGAAGTCGTGGCCGAGGGTGTGCATCTTCATCAGCGGTGTCATGCCGGCGGTGTCACCGAAGTCGTAGGCGTAGACGCCGCGGGTCAGTGAGGGGCAGCTCGCGGGCTCTGCCGCGATGATCTCCGGCGCGATCTTCCCGGCGAGCTTCTCGCGCAGGAACGGGAAGGACAGGCCGGCGAAGTTCGATCCACCACCGGTGCAGCCGACGATGTGGGTCGGAGAGTCACCGGCCATCTCCATCTGCAGCAGAGCCTCCTCGCCGATCACAGTCTGGTGCAGCAGCACGTGGTTCAGCACCGACCCGAGGGCGTAGCGCACCTGCGGGTTCTGGGCGGCCACCTCGACAGCCTCGGAGATCGCAATGCCCAGCGAGCCGGACTGGTTGGCCGGGTCGGCCCCGAGCATGCGGCCCGCCTCGGTCAGATCCGATGGGGAGCGGTGCACCGCTGCGCCGAAGGCCTCGATCATGAGGCGGCGGTACGGCTTGGAATCGTACGAGGCGCCCACCTGCCACACCTCACACTCCAGCCCGTACAGGGCACATGCGAAGGCCAGGGCCGTGCCCCACTGGCCGGCGCCGGTCTCGGTGGTGAGTTTGGTGACGCCTTCCGCAGCGTTGTAGTAGGCCTGCGGGACCGCGGTGTTCGGCTTGTGCGAACCGGCCGGCGAGACGCCTTCGTACTTGTAGTAGATCCGCGCCGGTGTGTCCAGGGCCTGCTCGAGGCGGTGCGCCCGGAACAGCGGGGTCGGCCGCCATTGCCGATAGACGTCGAGCACACCACCGGGGATCTCCACGTAGCGCTCGCTGGTGACCTCTTGCTCGATGAGGGCCATCGGGAACAGCGGCGCGAGGTCTTCGGGACCGACCGGTTCCATCGTGCCCGGGTGCAGTGGCGGCGGCGGTGGGACGGGCAGGTCCGGGATGATGTTGTACCACGTCGTGGGAATCTGGTCCTCGGTGAGCAGGTACTTGTGCTGGCGGATCGTGTCGTCCATGTCCGGTGCCCTTTCTCGCGTCATCTGAACGCTACCCACGCCGGTGTGACGCGGATCACGTGGGTCCGCCGTGCCCGCCCGCCCGCCCATCGGCATCCGGGAGCGGTTGGGAGATCCGTTAGCTGTTCCGCGCCGCAGAACTGCTCCCGGATGTGCGAAGTGCTCACGGATCGGCGGCACAGCGGTTCGAGGGTGCGCGTCCCCGACTCTCCACCCGCGGGCTGCGCCGGACTCAGACGCCCCGGACCGCCGTGACGAACGTGTCCACATCGGCGGCTGTGGTGTCCCACGAGCACATCAGGCGCACCTCGTCGGGTCCCTCCCAGGGGTAGAAGTGGAACTGCTCCTGCAGGGACTCCGGGTCGGGCATCGTGGCGAACACCGCGTTCACCTCGACCGGTTGCGTGATGTGGACCCCCGCCTCCGTGAGCCCCTCGGCCAGTCGGCGGGCCATCGCGTTGGCGTTCTCGGCATTGCGTCGCCACAAGTCGTCGGTCAGCATCGCGAGGAACTGCGCCGCGAGGTACCGGTGCTTGCTCATCAGCTGCGTCGTCGCCTTGCGTGCCCATTTCGCCTGTCGGGCGAGTTCGGGCGTGCGGAACACGACGGCCTCTGCGCCCATCAGGCCGTTCTTCGTGCCACCCACGCTCACCACGTCGGCGTCGAACATCTCCGCGACATCGCCGAGGCCGCAGCCGAGTGCCACAGCGGCATTGGCCAGCCGTGCGCCGTCCACGTGGATCGCCATCCCGAGCCGTCGGGCCTCGGCCGCGAGACGGCCGGCGTGCTCCGCGGTGTAGACGGTGCCGTACTCGCTGGACTGGGTGATGGACAGGACCGTGGGCTGCACCGCATGCTCGTCGCCGAGCCGCGCACACGTGGCGGCCAGCTGGTCGGCCTGAAGCCGGCCATCTGGGGTCGGTAGGGCCACGAGTTTCGACCCCAGGATGCGCTCGGGCGCCCCACCCTCGTCCACGTTGATGTGCGCCACCTGGCTGCAGACCACGGCGTCCCACGGTCGCGCCAGACACGACTGGAGGGCGATCAGGTTGGCGCCGGTGCCGTTCGCCACGAGGATCGGCACGCTGTCCGCGCCGAACACGTCACGCAACGCGTCCTCTGCCCGTCGGGTCCAGGGGTCATCGCCGTAAGCGCCGGTGTGTCCGGTGTTCGCTGCCTCGATTGCCGCCAGCACCTCGGGGTGTACGCCACTGTGGTTGTCGCTTCCGAAAGAGATCACATGTTCTATCGTGACGGCCATGCTCGCCGCCTATGCCACCGGCTTCGACTCCGACGATCCCTTGCGCGTGCTGGAGGTGGGGCAGCGCCCCGATCCACAGCCCGAAGACGACTGGGTGACCATCGAGGTGAGGGCTGCCTCGTTGAACCACCACGACCTCTGGAGCCTGCGGGGGGTCGGGTTGGCGGAGTCGGCTCTGCCCATGATCCTGGGCTGTGACGCCGCCGGGATCGATCCGGACGGCCGGGCGGTCATCGTGCACTCGGTCATCGGCTCGCCCACTGCGGGAGGCGGTGATGAGACGTTCGATCCCCACCGCTCGCTGCTCAGCGAGAAGCACCAGGGAACACTTGCGGAGAAAGTCGCGGTGCCGCGGTCGAACGTTCTGGCCAAACCCGCCGCGTTGTCCTTCGAGCAGGCCGCATGCCTGCCGACCGCGTGGTTGACCGCGTATCGGATGTTGTTCACGCGCGGGCAGTTGCAGCCCGGTGAGACCGTGCTGGTCCAAGGTGCCGGCGGGGGAGTGGCAAGTGCCGCGATCATGCTCGCCCGGCATGCCGGCGCCCGCGTCTGGGCGACCACCCGGGGTAAGGGGGAGTTCGCACTGGAGATGGGCGCTCATGCCGTTTTCGACAGTGGCCAGCGCCTGCCCCACAGGGTCGACATGGTCATCGAGACGGTCGGCAAGGCCACGTGGTCGCATTCCATCCGTAGCCTGCGCCCGGGCGGGCGACTGGTGGTCAGTGGTGCGACCACCGGAGATCAGCCACCCGCTGATCTCGCCCACGTGTATTTCCGTCAATTGAGTGTGATCGGTTCGACGATGGGGACCGCGGCGGAACTGCGGCGGCTCATCGACATGTGTGAGGCGACCGGCCTGCGCCCACCCATCGACGAGGTCTTCCCTCTGGCCGAAGCCCACCAGGCGTTCGCGCGCCTCGCTGCAGGTGACGTACGCGGGAAACTGGTCCTGTCAGTCGGTGGCTGAGGTGCGCAGGATCTCGGAAAGCGGTGCCGGTCGATGGGCGAGGAAGCCCTGGTAGTGATCACAACCGGCTTTCTTGAGCCAGGTGTGTTGCTCGGTGGTCTCGACACCTTCGGCCACAGCTGCGAGACCGAGGTCGTGGGCCAGGGCGATCAGTGCGCGCACCAGGGCCTCGGCGGTGGGGTCGGTGCCCACACCGGCCGTGAAGCTGCGATCCACCTTGACGGCATCGACAGGCAGCGACCGGAGATGGTCCAACGAGGAGAATCCGGTCCCGAAGTCGTCGAGGGCGATCCTGGCCCCCGATTCGTGAATACCGGCCAGTTGGTCCATCAGTCGTCGGTTGTCGGTGAACGTCGCGGTCTCCGTGACCTCCACCACGAGGTCGGCGGGAGTGATTCCGGCTGCGTCGGCGGACTTCACAAGGCGGGCGGCGACGTCGAGGTCCAGGAACTGCTGTGCGGAGATGTTCACCCCCACCAGTAGCCCCCGCTCGGGATAGGTGTCCCGCAGCACCCTCGTGGCCTGTGCGGCGGTCTCCAGCGTCCACGCCGCAAGGGGTCCGGCGATGGTGGGTCCTTCCAGAAGCGGTCCGAAAGTCGTCGGCGTGAGCAGGGGGATGCCCGGGCGCGGCCACCGCACGAGTGCCTCGAAGCCAGCGATCGACTCGTCTGCCATGGTGCGAATCTGCTGGTAGTGGAACTCGAGGTTCCCGTTGGTCAGCGCATCGACGAAGTCATGGCGCATCAGGAGCAGGGACGTCGTGCGGTCGCGAAGATCGGGTCGATAATGACGGACCTTGTTCCGCCCTTGGGCTTTGGATTCCAGTCTGGCGGCGTCGGCACGGGCGACCAACTCCGAAGCGATCTCAGCGGCCGTTTCGTCGCCGCGTGGCAGGAGCGCCGCCACTCCCACACTGAGGGACAGGATCAGCCGGTGTCCATCGACCTCGAAGGGCTCGGAGACTGCCTCCCGGAGAGCCTCGGCCGTATCGAGCAGTGGGACGTCGCCCCACATGCTGTCGGCGAACACGGCGAACTGGTCGCCGCCGAGCCGGACCACGACGAGCGAGGGCGGGCAGTTGCGCTGAAGCCGATCGGCGACGACTCCTAGTGCCCTGTCGCCGGATGCCGCGCCGAGTGCCTCGTTCACCGCCGCGAAGCCGTCAATGTCGCAGACGATGAGGCCGAGGTCGCCGCTGGCAGGTGGGCGGTCTGCCAAGGTCGCCGCCACGTGCTGCTCCAACCATGCACGGTTGCCCAGACCAGTCAGTGAGTCGTGCGTCCTGCTGTGCGCCAATTCCTCCTTCAGGATGTGCCGCTCCGTCACCTCGCGGTGGGAAACCACAGCAGCGCGGCCATCTCCGAGTTGTCGGACCTCCATCTGGTACCAATGCGGGCCATCGGGACGGTCGCACCGGTACTCGGTGCTGCCGGAGGTCTGGCGTCCGCCGAGCACGGCCTCCAGGAGATCGAGTGCGGATCCTGCCGTGTGGTCACCGGCCGCCACAGCGCGTCGTATCGGGCCCACGTAGTCCGACCCCACACGGATCATGTCCATGGGCGCGTCGGTGGCCAGCGCCACATCGAGCCACTCGCGGTTCGCCGCGATGATGGTGCCCGCGTGGTCGAGGATGACGGTCATCGTTTCGGCGGCATTCAAGACGTCGGACAGCATGTTCTCGGCCAAGCTCACCCGGCTGCGGGCCTTCACGATCTCGGTGGTGTCACGATTCACGGCAACCGCTCCCACCGGGCGTCCGCGGCCATCGCACACTGTCGTGAAGGCC
>Ga0116151_10002139_pt1 | contig 18294 bp, 17 predicted proteins | sample AD_UKC117_MetaG_FD_89893 | JGI IMG/M metagenome (GOLD analysis project Ga0116151, IMG submission 89893) | Active sludge microbial communities of municipal wastewater-treating anaerobic digesters from Hong Kong - AD_UKC117_MetaG | ecosystem: Engineered > Bioreactor > Anaerobic > Digestate...
TACTGTCGCCACTTCCCTGTGGTATTCACTAAAGCCACGGGGTCCACCCTGGAGGACGAGGAAGGAAACGAGTACATCGACTTCCTCGCCGGCGCAGGAGCCCTCAATTACGGCCACAACGACCCGGTCTTGAAAGAGCGGCTCATCGAGTACATCGAGGCAGACCAGATCGTCCACGGCCTGGACCTGGTCACCGACGCGAAGAGGGCCTTCATGGAGGCCTTCGAGTCTCTGATCCTATTGCCCCGGAATATGAGGTACAAGATGCAGTTCACGGGGCCGACGGGGACGAACGCCGTCGAGGCGGCGATGAAGATCGCCCGAAACTTCACCGGGCGGCAGACGATCGTCTCCTTCACCAACGGCTTTCACGGCGTGACCCTGGGATCGGTCGCGGCCACCGGAAACAGCCACTTCCGGGATGGATGTGGGATGCAGCCCCAGGGGACGGCCTTCATGCCTTACGACGGCTACATGGGCGACGATATCGACACCACCGAGTACCTGGACAAGATGCTGGCCGACGGGAGCAGCGGCCTCGACCATCCGGCGGCCGTCATCGTGGAGACGATCCAGGGCGAGGGCGGGATCAACGTCGCGAGTCGCGAGTGGCTCCGCTCCCTGGAGACGGTCTGCCGAAAGCACGGCATCCTCCTGATCGTAGACGACATTCAGGTGGGGTGCGGAAGGACCGGGACCTTCTTCAGCTTCGAGGAGTCGGGGATATCGCCGGACATCATCACCCTCTCCAAGTCCCTCAGCGGGTACGGACTTCCCCTATCGGTGGTCCTGATGAAGCCTGAGCTGGACCAGTGGAAGCCCGGAGAGCACAACGGCACTTTCAGGGGTAACAACCTCGCCTTCGTGACGGCGAGAGCAGCCCTGGAAGAGTACTGGGAAGACGGCTCCTTCGAGAGGGAGGTGAAGAGGAAGGGCGAGATCGTCCGAGAGCGGCTGGAGCGGCTCGTCGACCTGGACGAGAGAGGGGTCCTCTCGGCCCGGGGAAGGGGGATGATGCAGGCCCTCGACTGCACAACCGGCGACCTTGCGGCCCGGATATCGGCCCTCGCCTTCGAGAAGGGGCTGATCATGGAGACCTCCGGGTCCGATGACCAGGTCCTCAAGTGCCTGGTGCCCCTCACCATCGGCGACGATGAGCTGAAGAGGGGGCTCGCCATTTTGGAGGAGGCGGTCATCGAGGGCTTATCGGAGATCCCGGAGGCTCTGGATAAGGATGTGGAGAAGCTCTGGATGGAGGTTCTGGCATGATCGTGAGGAACCTCTTGGATGCGGAGAGGACCGACCGGAGGGTGGTGGCCGAGAACTGGGAGAGCACCCGGCTCCTCCTGAGAGGGGACGGGATGGGCTTCTCCTTTCACATAACCACCATCTATCCGGGGACCGAGACCTGCATCTGGTACAAAAACCACTTTGAGTCGGTCTACTGCATCGAGGGTGAAGGGGAGGTTGAGGTCCTCGACGGGATGGCAGACGAAGGTGGAAACGGCGGCAGAATCTACAAGATCGCTCCCGGCACCATCTACGTCCTGGACCGGCACGACCGCCACCTCCTCCGGGCCAAGACCCCCCTCAAGCTCGCCTGCGTCTTCAACCCGCCCCTCTGCGGAAAAGAGGTCCACGACGAGGACGGCGCATATCCCCTGGAGGCGGAGAAGGTGGCGAATTGAAGAGCTCATTTCAGGGCAGATAGTCGGTTCGGACCGGGGAGAATACCTCGATAGCTACTGAATCTTCAAGGATGAGGGCGCCATGTTCGACGTCGCCTGGTATGGACCAGCTGTCACCGGCCTCTGCCTCGAACTCTTCCGATCCGATGGAGAGGAGTATTCTGCCCGAGACCAGATAGCCGGTCTGCTCTTGAGGATGGCTGTGCTTCGGGAGGAGGCTTCCCTCAGATAGTCTGAACTCGGTGAGGAGGGTCTCGCTTCCGTAAGCCAGGGTCTTCTGGCGTATCCCCTCCAGGGGTTGTTTGTATCCATCGTCGTTTCTCTTGTAGAACATCTTCTAACCTCTCATCCGAATCCGCGATCATCCCATATAATTTGAAGCCATCCTTATGCATTATGCAGGATGTAAGCCCCTCCCAAGGCACGGAGAAATCCAAATAAGCTCGGGCCTTATCTTGGCCTTCGAAAAGGCTCAATCAAGGCTCTGAGGAGGGGATCAATGACGGAAGGGAAAAATCCGCATCATATCTGCGGCCGTGCAGATGGTTCTAGCTGCGACGACTGCGAGCTGCGCCAGAAGCTGATCTGCCGGGAAGCCCAGGCCGAGCGGCGGTTCTTCGTCATAAGCCAGCTCCCCTTCCTGACCCTATCCTTCTTCGGCATGGGGATGGTCGGGCTCGCCACTGGCGTCTGGTGGCCGATATTCGCATACTCGCTGGCGGGGATTGCATTTCTCGGGCCGGTGGAGATGGCGGTCCTCTGCCGCCACTGCCCCCACTACGCCCGAGAAGGTCCGCGGCTCCGATGCATCGCCCCAAACCCCTTCCCCAAGCTATTCCCCTCCGATCCCAGTCCCCTCAACCGTCTTGAGAAGACGATCGTGATCCTCTTCTCCCTCTTTCTCCTCTTCTTTCCCTCGCTGGTCCAGGCCTATGGGATCTGGTCGTTCTTCGCCGGCGAGGGCGGGTTCGCCCTCCTGGGGATGGTGGCCGTCAATTTTGCGACCGCGATGGCGGCCCTCTCGTTCGGCCGCACCCTCATCCACCATTTCTGCTCAAGGTGCGTCAACTTCTCCTGCCCATTCAACAGGGTATCTGAGGAGACGGCCAGAGGCTACCTGGAAAGAAACCCGGCGATCCAGGCCGCCTGGAACGGGGCCTGGAGGACGGGTGGAAGGCGGAGAAGCTGATTCGATCCGGGCGGCGTCCGAGGGGGGGGTGCGCCAAAACAGGTATCGTCCCGTTCGGGCTCATAAAAATAGGTAAGTTTTCATTCGTCGAGAGAAGCCAGCAGCTCGTCCACGTTCCTGAAAAGGAGGCGTGCTAAGTCGGCTCCATCTCGGCGAGACTCTGTCGGAGCCAAAGATTTCGCCTGCCACCATCAGTCGATACCGATCCTCATGTCGATCAAAGCGAGGTCTAGGCCTTCCAGAAATTCCATAAGGGAATTATCGCAAGCACCACAAATATCAGGCCGTACAAGCGCCAATCCAGGCTCAGCAGAGGTGGCCAGAGTTTTGCGATCATCAGCACAAAGGCAGCAACGCTAAGTTTTGTCAGCCCGATGTCAATCCAAGTAAGCCTGGCGATTTTTTTGTTGGTCCATTCAAAGAAGTTCATGTCTATAACTTCCTGCGAGACATTATAAGAGTATTCATTTGCGACCTGGCGCGTGGGTGGCCATCACGGGCCGCCCACCCCGCCATCATCGCCGGACGGGGCCGGGACCGTCCCGCCGGGCGGCGCTCGGCGGGGGGAGGGCGCGCCAGAGCCGGTTTTGGCCGCCACACTCATGGCATTTGGATTGGATCACCAAGAGGGTGCGTAAAATCGAAGATCTGTCTTCTATTTTGTTTCGGAGCTGGCAAGTTCGTTTATGTCAAGGGCTCCCGGCATAAAGTCGGCGAGCCGTTCACAATTTCCTGCCATAGGCGTAATCATGATGGCGAACGCTTAAAAGTCTTACAACCTTTTCTTCATGGATTATCTCGTATAGAATAACATAGTGATCAGCAACGTGGATGCTCCATTTGCCGGCTAAATTCCCTGACAATGGCTCTCCTCGTTCGGGATATTCACATATATCCCTGATCTTCCGTTTTATTCTCCCGGCTAAAACTTTATCTTTTTTTGTAAGCCTTCTGAAAGCGTCGTCGAAGGTTTGGGCCTTTTCGGGCCGATAAAAATCGGACATTTTTTTTCATTCGTCGAGAGAAGCCAGCAGGTCATCCACGTTGTCAAACCGCTTGCAGAGGCCCATCTTGCACTCTTTTTCCGCCTCCAGCACCTCCGCTATGAACTCTTTGCTGAACTCCCCATAGGAGTCGGAGGCGTGCAAATCGGCGTCCTCTCTCTTGACTTCCGTTAGAGCCATCTGTTCCACCTGTCACCACCAGTTGTAGTTACTACTACTAAATACTTCCCGATCCTTGCCCCTGGGCGCGAGACCATCCCCGGCCGCCCCGTTCACCGTCGCCGGACCGGTGCCGGGACCGCCCGTCGGGCGGCGCTCGGCGGGGGAGGGGGCGCGCGCCGCCTGTGTCCGCATCATCGCTGCCACTTTCTCGCGAAGGTGGCGATGAAGGCGGCCCACATGAAGGTGCCGAATATCGCTTCAGCTCCTGCTATGAGGGTATACAGCCCGGATGCGGGGGTATAACCAGCGTATCCTGGAGTTGCAGCCGTAACGATGCTGAAGTAAAAATATTCGTACCATTCGAGCGTATTATTCGCCTTTTCTACGCCGGACCCGATCCAATAAACAAAGCCTAGTGTAAACACGACAATTAGCCACGCTTTGGCAGGGTTAGATGGACGAACACCATATCCGAAGACACGCTGAATCAAAATGTATTCGAGAATGTCATAAAACACAAACCGTTTGATCTTAGATGGCATTTGAGAAATCTTAAATCGAAACAGAGAAATCCATTCGTTCATATTACTTGGACGCTGATAGATATCTTTTTTTATCCCTCGAATTCCGTTTTGTATCCTTACTGCTTCCATTTCCCTGTAAAAGTAATAATCAGCTTCATTTTTATTCCCTAGATCCTCCATCTTTCTTTTTGCTATTCTACATATCATTTCTTGAGATCGTGGATGTCCAGTTTTCGTGTTTTTGAACGATACATTCTGGTGAAATTGAAGATAATCAAAGTCAGCGCTTCCGTCAAACTTAGATTCCTCGAAGTCGACATCTCCGTTGAACTCGGCTCCTGCGAAGTTGGCATCTCCGTTGAAATCAACCCTCCGAAAGTCGGCATCTCGATCAAACTTAGCTCCCCCGAAGTTGACACCTCCGTTGAACTCTGCTCCCTTGAAGCTGGTTTTTTCCTCCGGATATCCGGTGAACTTAGCCCCCGCGAAGTTGGCATCTCCGTTAAACTCTGCTTCCCAGAAGTGGGCACCACCACCAAATTTAACTGAAACGAAATTGGCGTTCCCCTGAAACCTAACACCTTCGAAGTCAATACTCATGTTAAAATTAGATACATTGAACTTAGCGTCTCCTCCAAACACTGATCCGCCAAAGCTTGCATGCTTAAATTTAACTCCAACGAAATTAATATTCTTATCAAATTTATCCCCTCTAAAATTGACAATTCCTTTGAACAAAGTTCTTGAGGTACCAATAATCACGATTTTACTATCAGGTTCCCTCTTAATATTCATGAAGCTGACATCTTTATGGAAACGGACATCATTGAAGATTACATTACCTCGAATTTCAGAATTGGTTATCTTAATCTCCGAATCAATCAATTTAACCTTGTTTGAAAAACGTCGTTGCAACTCGAACTCGGTTCTATCTATGAACTCGGTGGGGAGTTCCAGCCCGGATATATTTAAGTCCCCCTCGACGATCACGCCGTCGTACTCGACGTCCTCGCCCCGCTCGATCTTGCCCAGGATCTCGCTCGCTTGGATCACAGGACGCTGGTCTGAGCTGGTCTCCGCTTCCATCGCTATTACCATTCAATGGCAAGGAATTTAAAAACTCGCTCTCGAAGGCTCACCTTATGATCTTCCTCGCCAGCACGACCACGAAGAGCGCGAGGAAGAGATACCCAAGGACGCCCTCCACCATCACCGCGTACTTGCAGAGCCCCACCGGGTGCAGCCCGTCGGGGGTCCCGCCCGTCAGCGCCGTGAAGCTGAAGTAGAGGCACTCGCCCCACGAGGGGGAGACGGCACCGTCGCCCGAGCTGAAGGTGAAAAGGAGGGTGCTGTTGTTCACCGCCTCCATGGTCACGGTCGAGGGTCCGGATTCTGCAATTCCTCCGCGGCTTTGGGGCAGGAGTTTGTAGAGGAGGGTGAAGCCGAGGACGGAGCCAAATGCACATACTATCGGCCGCCATACTTTTACGCCGTATCCGCAAGAGGCGAAACCGATCCAATCGAGAAGCTTAGACCAGTTGAATCGTTTTTTATCAAACCATTTCTTCTTAGCTTGGCTCGCCTTTCGATATTGATAATAGCAATCGTCAGCGTCATCGAACTGTTCTATTGCTTTGAAATTTTTTATTAATGCTAAATATGCAGTGCCATCTATACGATCGTTATTATGAACGTCTGTAATATTGCTATCATAATAGCGGAGTTTATCCTTAATTGCATCCCAAGATATATATAATTTATTGAATTTTATTTTGTTAAGATCGAGTGTTTTATGAAATTGAGCCTTTGGAAAGTGCGCATCTCCACTGAATGTGGCCCAATTGTATTTTGCAGATCCCTCGAATTGAGCTTCGCCGAAGTGAGCATCCCCTCCAAAATGAGCTCCCTCAAAGTCAGAATCTCCTTTGAATGTCACTTTCCTGAAGTAAGCATCACTGCCGAACTCCACGTCTTTGAAGCCGGCACCAGCTTCGAACTTGTCATTTGTGAAGTTTGCATTGCTGAAATCAGTACCTTTGAAGTTGATCAACTTCTGAAAGACCGCGTTGCCGAATTTTACATTCCCCAGGATTTTTGAGTTTGTTATCTTAATTGGGATGTCAACAATGCAGCGACCATCATCGTCTTTGGGCAGATCCAACCCGCTCAGGTCCAGGTCACCCCTAATTGTCACATTAGGATATTCGACGTCTTTGCTCTCCTCGATCTTGGCCAGTATCTCGCTGGCCAGGTCTGGATCTTTTTTGGCGTCTGGTTTCTTCTCCACCATCCTTGCGCCTCACTTCTCCAGCTCTCCCTCATTCACTCTACGTTCGGCATCTCCGGCGGCCGATAGATCCCCCGCTCGGTGATGATCGCTGTCACCAGGTCGAGGGGCGTGGCATCGAAGGCCGGGTTGTATACTTTGACGTCAGCCGGGGCGAGCTGTTTGTTGCCCATTCGCCTGACCTCATCCGAGTCCCTCTCCTCGATTTCAACGTCCTTCTCTGAGTGATAGAGGTCGAAGGTGGAGATGGGGGCGGCGACGTAAAAGGGGATTCCGTGAGCCTTCGCCAGGACGGCGTGGGAGTAGGTCCCGACCTTGTTGAAGACGGCGTCCTTTGTGATCCGGTCGGCGCCGACGACCACCTTATCGACAAGGCCCTGGCGCATCACCATCCCGGCCATGTTGTCGCAGATGAGGGTGACGGGAATGTCGTCTTCAGTCAATTCCCAGGCCGTCAGCCTCGACCCCTGGAAAAGCGGCCTCGTCTCGCAGGAGTAGACGCTGATATTCTTTCCTTCGGCTGCCGCAGACCGGATGACGCCGAGGGCCGTCCCCCAGCCGACGCAGGCGAGCCTCCCGGCGTTGCAGTGGGTGAGGACGACGTCCCCGTCCGCGAGGAGGGACGCGCCAATGTTGCCGAGGGCCCGGTTGATGGCCACGTCCTCCTCGGCGATCAATTCCGCCTCCTCCAGGGCCGCCGCCCTGATCTCTTCGGTGGTGGCGGATTCTATGATTTTGATTTTGTTCAGGGCTTTCATCACCCGGTCGACGCCCCAGGAGAGGTTGACGGCGGTGGGCCTCGCCGCCCGGATGACCCCGGCCGCCTCTTCTACTTCTTCGAGGAGGGCGACCGGGTCGGATGCCGCCGACCGGGCCGCCGCCAGAGCCACGCCGTAGGCCCCGGCGGCGCCAAGGGCCGGAGCCCCCCGGACCCTCAAGGAGAGGATCGCCTCGCAGAGCCCCTCGACCGATTCGACCTCGATCGTCTCCAGCTTCTCCGGGAGGAGGGTCTGGTCGATCATCCCGATGGCCTTTCTCTCGGAAATCCACCAGATCGTCCTCATACTCACGATCGTCACTCCCGGCGGAAGGTCTTGACCATGCCGTCGATGACCACGACCAGCTCGTCGACTTTATCGAAGATCCCGTGCTCGACGACTCCGGGAATCTCCGATAATTGGGCCGCTAGGCCGCCGGGGTCCTCGATCGTCCCGAAGTCGGCGTCGATGACGAAGTTTCCGTTGTCGGTTATCACAGGCCCGTCCTTCATCTTCGCCTGCCGGATTTTGGGCGCGGCCCCCAGCTCCTCGATCCTCCTCTTCGCGAGCCTGGAGGCGAAGGGAAGAACCTCCACCGGGACAGGGTGGCTGAGAGAATCGACGTATTTGCTGGAATCAGCGACGATCACAAACCACGTCGCCGAGTGAGCGACCACCTTCTCCCTCGCGTGGGCTGCGCCGCCACCCTTGATCGTCGTGAGATCCCTTGCGATCTGATCCGCCCCGTCTATGGCCAGGTCCAGAACCGGGTCCTGATCGAGGGTGGTTAGAGGAATCCCCGAGGCTATCGCCAGCTCCTGAGCCTGGTAGGAGGTGGGAACCCCCAGAACCTCAATCCCATCCTCCACCAGCTCCCCGATCCTCTTAATCGTCCAGGCGACGGTCGACCCGGTCCCAAGCCCCAGAACCATCCCGTCCCTCACCATCTCCGCCGCGGCTTCCCCCGCGGCCCGCTTCTCATCGGCGTTCGAATCCGGCGTTCTGACCATGACCATCCTCCTCCAGCAAATTCCCGATTCCTAATTCTCAAGAACTAATACTAATCGACGACCTCGCTTCTGATCGTCGTGAAGACCGGCCCCCGGACGTCGATCTTCCTCTTCCTGCCGGTGATGTACCTCTCAAGAGCCGGATCAAGCTTCAGGTTCACATCCCCTGGGCTCCTCACGATCCGGGCTCTCGTCTCCGACCCCTCTCCTTTCAGGGCCGCATCCTCCGCCTCCCGGGCAGCCAGCTCCGCGAAGGAGTCGATGAACCTCATCCCGGTGGTGACCCCGTTCTCGAAGGCCTCCTCCCACTTGGATGTGTGGGGGATTCCAAGGATGTTCTCCTTGTAGACGATCACCTCGTTCATCGCCGCAGGACCGCAGAGCTTGGTGTTCTCCTCCGGCTCCACCACCTTTACGACGACTTTGCAGCCTGAAAGCTCGCCCCTCCACGCCTCAAACTCGCAAGGTGAGGGGGCGTCCCCGTTCTCCTCGCATGTCCGGACGATTGATCTTGCGATCTCGATCCCGGCAGGGGTCTCGGGCTCCCTCTCGACTCTGATCATCATCGCCATATCCCTTGCTGAGAGGTCGGGGTCGGTCTGGAACTGGGGGTAGGTTAGGGCGCGGAGGTCGGTGGCGTCATACAGGATCATCGCCAGCCTCTCGACCCCGAGGCCCAGGTTCATCACAGGGTACGGGACGTCGTACATCGAGAGGGCGGTCGGCGAGTATATCCCGAAGGTGGCGACCTCCACCCAGCCCGTATTGTACTTGGTGGACGACCCCACGAGGCCCGGATGGTAGGCGTAGACCTCGATCTGGGTGTCGGGGACGTAGTACTTGCTCCTCTTGTCGTCGGGGAAGAACCTGAACTTCTCAAACCCGAACTGGCTGAGGAGGCCGTCTGCAACCATCTTCCCGTCCTCGACGGATAAGTCCTCATCCATGATGACGCAGCTTGCCGAATGGTAGGTCATCAATCTTGCCGCATCCTCCGACTGCTCCCGCCGGAAGCAGCGGTCGATGGAAAACAGCTTTACCGGAAGGGTCGCCCTCTCGGCGAGGCTCCCGAGGGAGATGAACCATCCGGAGGTCATGTGGCTCCGGAGGGTCTTGGTCGTGGCGACGGGCGCGAGAGCCTTGAACTCGGGGAAGACCTCCTCGATGAGGGTCGAGACGAGGGCGTCGGGTACATCCAGGGCCGCCGAGATGTCGTGGACCAGGTCGTCCCCCTCCACCGTCCCCTTCTTGTAGCCGTGGAGGATCTTCCGGACGCCGTCGACGTCCTCGGCCGAGAGGTCGCGGTCGAGGAGAGTTTTCATCTGACTGACTCGCTCATCGGAGATCCCGACGTCTGGTCGAGGGAGGCCTGCGAGGTAGAAACATCGATCCAGAACCGCAAGAGCCTCGCTTCCAAACTGCTTTTTGACCTCCTGATCCTCGACGATCAATGGGTTCATCGCCTCGTCGAATCCGAGACGGAGGTAGGCCTCCCGGAGCCTGTGAATGACATCGAAGATGGGATGAGGCCTGCCGTAGGAACAGACGCGCCTTGGATAACGTCGGTTCAAGGGCGGGACCTCCACGTACTCCTTTCCCTGCTGCCAGGCGAGGTTGAAGTCCTCGGCGGCAGCCTCCCGAACGCGGGCTGGATCGAACTTCATGAGGGCGGGATTGGACCGCCCCTCTTTAAGACTTTTGGGAGCGGGAAGGTCGGATGGTTTATACGTCTCGATCCCGTCTTGGCAGATAGAGTTGGCATAAGAGTGGTGGGATGGGCCTTGAAGTGGCTGAAGAAGATCTTTTCGAAGGAGAAAGCCGGACCGGGCCGGCAGGATGAGGCGGAGACGCCCCCGAAGCTGGCCCTGTCTTACGTCGAGGAGTGGCTTGCGGTCCGGTCCCAGGAGCCGGAGTTCGACGAGAGGGTGAGGTCCCTTTACGCCGCCATCGAGAGGCTGGCCGGGGAGTTTGAAAGCGACCTCTTGGCCCTGGAGAAGGCAGTGCCGAGGGAGGATGCGCCGCCCCGGCTCCTCAAGGCCGGAACTGCCACCAGGGAGACTGTAGCGCGGCAGATGAGGGTCCTCTCCGAGAGGCTCTCTCCTCCTGCCAGGGCGGACCTCGCTTCGGCGAAGGAGTACCATTCGGCGATGTTGAAGCAGCTTCAGAACACCGTCCAGAAGCTCGGCCGGGCTCAGAAGTACACCGCAGCCCTCTTTTCCCAGGAGGCGGATGCCATCAACTCCGACCTCGGGGCCATCAGCCGCCACCTGGCTGAGATGGGCGAGGCAGTCCAGGAGCGGGAGGCGAGCCTCGGCGCTTTCAGAGAGGCCGCCGCCCTCGCCTCAAGGGCCCGCGGAGCGCAGGACCAGGTGGAGGCCCTGCTGGCGGAGATATCCGAGGACGAGGGGATCCTCGCCGTCTTGAGGGATCGGGAGAAGGGCCATCAGAAAGAGATAGAGACCTGGACCAGAAGCGACGAGGGGAAGAGGACCCTCGACGAGAAGAGGGCTTTCGAGCAGAAGCAGCGGGAGATAGATCAGATCGAGATGAGCATGGCTGACCTCGTATCCCCCCTCACCAAGGCGCTCTCCAGGGCGGTAAAGCAGGATTCCAGCGACAGGATCGCCCTCCAGCATCGGGATGTCTTCGAGCTTCTATCCGGCTCCCCGGCCAGGGCCCTGGAGGGTGACGTCTCGGGGGCGCTCCTGGAGCTGAAGTCGAAGGTGGACCTTCTGGGCCTCCGGGACAAGAAGCGGGATCGGATCATCGAGCAGATCGACCACCTCCTGGAGGACCGCCCTCTTGAGGTCCTAAAGGCCCGCCACCAGGCCCTCTCAAGAGAGATCGAAAAGCTCGAAGAAAGCCTCTCCAGGTCCGGTCGCGAGAGCGGAAGGCTGAGGGAGAAACGAGACCAGGTTCGCCAGAAGATCCCGGCCCTGGAGGCGGAGCTCGAAGATCGGAAAAGGAGCCTCGCCGCCCTGGAGGAGCGGCTCTCCGGCGACCTCGCTGATCTCGAGAGAAAGCTTGAGGAGATATCAGAGGGACCGGTGGAGATCGACCCTCACAGGTGAGGGTATCAAACTTTCGTTCATCCTATCCTCCCCCGGCCCTTCCCCGCATCCTTCCCGCTTATTCCTCCTCTTATTCCTCCTCTCATGTCCATTTCAACCGCCCGCCAGAGGGAATCGGTCCCGGTTCGATCCGCCGGGAATTTCGCGGCCGACGTCGCAGATCCCGTCGCCGTCTTCGTCGGCGCAGCCCTCGGCGGGCTCGTCGAAGTCGCCGTACCTGTTCCCGACGGTGTCGTTGTCCCACCGGTTCGTCCCGTCGTCGAGGGCGTCGCCCAGGAAGTTGTCGATAAGTAGGTTGCCCGTGATCAAGTTCCCGGTGCAGCCGTCCAGCCTCACCCCGAACTCCAGGTTGCCGCAGGCCGAGTTCCCCTGGACGGTGCTGTTGTTGCTACCGACGAGCCGGATTCCGACATAATTGTTGCTGGCGTCGTTGTTTTGGATGACGTTATCGTCAGAAAGGACGAGAATTCCGGATGAATTGGGGCCGCCGTTCAGAAGCCTCATCCCCTCGACGACTACCCCGTCCGCGGATATGGTGATGGGGCAACCGCTTCCGGTGGCGTCGAGAATCGGCATGCTTCTCCCCGAATCGACCCCTTTAACGGTGATCATTTTATTGATATTCAGATGATCATAGTACCTTCCGCTCTGGACAATGACGACGTCTCCAGGGGCTGCGGCGAAGACGGCGGCCTTTACGCTTGAGTAATCGCAACCCTCAGAGCAGACGGTGATATTCGCCCCCTGAGCGAGGGCCAGGGTTGCGGCCAGATAGACGGCTAGAACGGCTAGATAGACGACCAGAATCAGCCTCCAGAAATTCGTCTCAGACATCAGACCACCCAAATCTCCAATATTCAGAGGTAAGCCTCGGTGACGTACCTTCTCATCATCCTGTGGCTGTTGAAGTAGTAGGCGAGCATCCCTATCGAGTTGTTCATCATCCTCACCCAGTCGTCCTTCCGATTATAGAAGGTGGGGACGATGATGTACTCGAGCTTGCTGTAGAGGTCGTCGGTGTCCCTCCGCCTCGCCTCTTCAGGGGTCAGATCCTCGCCGGGCTCGGGGCCGATCGACCAGCCCGTCACCCCCTCGATCCAACCCTCGATCCACCAGCCGTCAAGGACGCTGAAGTTTATGACGCCGTTGTGGGCAGCCTTCATCCCGCTGGTCCCCGAGGCCTCCCGGGGCCGGAGAGGCGTGTTAAGCCAGACGTCGACCCCCGAGACCATCTTCGCCGCGAGGCTCATGTCGTAGTTCTCAAGGTAAGCCACCTCGATATCGCATTTGAGGTTTTTCGCGAAACCGAAGATCTCCTCGATCAGCCTCTTTCCCTGGAGGTCTTTCGGATGGGCCTTCCCCGCCATGACGATCTGGATCTCGCCCCTTGAGCTGATCCTCCGGAGCCTGTCGAGGTCTGAGAAGATGAGGGTAGGCCTCTTGTACTCCGTCGATCGTCTCGCAAACCCCAGAGTCAGAACTTCTGTGTCCATATCAGCCGCCGTCGATCTGTTGACCTCATCGATCAGCTCCCTTTTGGCGGCGGCGTGGGCCTCCACCATCAGGTCGTCGGGGATGATGTCGACTCTAACCAGAAGCTCCGGCTCGTTCGCCCAGCCAGGAAGGTAGCGGTCGTAGAGCTCTCGAAACGAGGGGCAGGTCCAGGCGTAGGAGTGGACGCCGTTTGTCACCGAGTGGATGACGTAGCCGGGAAACATGGCGCTGGAGACGTCCCGGTGCTTCTTTGCGACGCCATTTATGTAGTTTGAGAGGTTGAGGGCTAAGAGGGTCATGTTAAGCCTCTCGCTGCCTCCGAACCTCTTCAGCATCTCGATCTTGTCGCCGTCCTCGATCAATTCGCAGGCGAGATCGTAGGAGAACTTGTCGTGACCCGCCTCCACCGGGGTGTGGGTGGTGAAGACGCACCTCTTCTGGACCGCTTCGGGATCACCACCGGCCCGATCTAGAAGCTCCAGGGCGAGAAGGCTTGAGTGCCCCTCGTTCATGTGGTACTTTCTGATCCGAAACCCCAGGGCGTCGAGGACCCTCACCCCCCCGATTCCGAGGACGATCTCCTGCTTCAGACGGTACCGTTCATCCCCACCATAAAGAACGTCGGTGATCGCCCTATCCTCAGGGTCGTTCTCCTCAAGGTTGGTGTCCAAGAAGAGGACGGGCACACTGCCTCCGGTGGGGCTACTAAGAATGTACTGCCAGGCAGCGATGTCAACGTCCCTTCCCCCGATTCTGACCCGCGCCCTCTCCGGCAAAAGATCGCAGAGCTCTGAGGGGTCCCACTCCGCCGGATGCTCGATCTGCCTTCCCATCGGGTCAAGCTCCTGCCGGAAGCTTCCCTTCCTGCTCGCAAGGGTTACGGCTACTATGGGAAGCCTCAGATCGGCACCAGAGCGGACCGTGTCCCCGGCGAGGGTTCCAAGCCCCCCCGCATAGGTGGGGATCTCCTCCACCAGGCCGATCTCCATCGAGAAGTAGGCGATCGTCTCTCCTCTCAGAGCTCCCTTCATATTTTCCACCAAATCACCCAAAGCCGATCCACCTCCGCCTTTCTCGGCGGCGAGGACCGCGCGCCCACCTGCGTTTTCATCCCGCCATCATCTCCCTAACTCTTGCCATTCTTTGGCGTTCAAACTACTTAATTCGACCCCTTCAGCAGAAACGGTGCGAGCAAAGGGTTCCGGATGGTGGAGTTCTGAGGGGCGGATCGGTCACCTTCCTGATCCTCACCTCTTCGATCGCCAGATTAAAGTTAAACAGTTTCAAGGGTTGTTGGGAGGACGGTCCTGGATGAAGATCCTGGGGATAAAACGCATGACAATTTTTGCCGGTCTTTCGGAGGTCGGGAGATCTCCATGAGCCGGAGGAGGACGGGCCTTCGTGACGAGCTCTCCGGCATCGTACCCGGCGAGATGCTGGACCTGGCTCCGAGCCGCTTCTCCCTCGTCGGTGACGTGGCCGTCGTCTCGATTCCTCAGGAGCTGGATCGGCTGAAGAGACCGATCGGAGAGGCGATAATCGCCCGTCACAGGAACGTGAAGACCGTCCTGAACAAGGTCTCCAAGCTGGAGGGCGAGCGGAGGGTCGCCGAGTTTGAGGTACTGGCGGGCGGCGGGACCGTCACCTGCCACCGGGAGTTCGGCTTTGTTTACCGCCTCGACCTGGCCAGGGTCTTCTTCAACCCCCGCCTCGGCTCCGAGAGGATGAGGGTCGCATCGAAGGCGGTTCCCGGAGAGCGAGTGATCGTCCCATTCGCCGGGGTCGGACCCTTCGCCATACCGTTGGCCGCGGCGGGGGCGAGGGTCCTGGCCCTGGAGATCAGCTCCGAGGCTTGCAGGTGGCTGGCGGAGAACGCGAGGCGGAACGGGGTCGACGGCAAAGTCGAGATCGTGAACTGCGACGCCTTCGCCTTATGCCGGACCATGGCGGGGAGATCTCAGAATGGGGAAGAGGGGAAGTCGAGGCGTCCGGAGCAGAAGTTCGATAGGGCCGTGGTCCCAACCCCCTACGGGAGGGACGAGATCCTGGACTCCATAAGCCCCCTGGTCAGGCCGGGCGGCGCGGTCACCTTTTACACCTTCAAGCGGCACAGCCAGGTCGAGGGGCTGATCCGGGAGTTCGAGGGGCGGGGACTGGCGGTCGAGTTTCGTCGACGGTGCGGGAACGTCGCCCCGTCCGTCAGCCGTTGGGTCTTCGACCTCACGAAGATGTGAAGTTAAGAACTATGAAGGATAAACGTTGAGGAGAAAAGGAGGCTGAAGCAGATGAAGGTCGTCGTTCCCCTGGCGGAGGGCTTTGAAGAGATCGAGTTTGTCACCATAGTCGACATCCTGAGACGGGCCGAGGTGGAGGTGGTGACCGCAAGCCTCGGCGAGAGAAATAGAGATAGAGCGGCCGGGGAGGGAGGAACGGCCGACGAGGATGAGGTCGGGACCGTCCAGGGGTCCCACGGGATCAGGATCGTCCCCGACGCTGTCATCGACGAGATCGACCCCGAGGATTTCGACGCCGTCGTCCTCCCCGGAGGCTATCCGGGCTTCGTTACCCTCGGCAATGACGAGCGGGTCCTCGACCTCGTCTGCCGGATGGATGGGCTGGGAAAGTACGTTGCCGCCATCTGCGGCGCGCCCTCGGTCCTGGTGAAGGCCGGGGTCGTGGGGGGCAGGCGTGCGACGATCCACCCCGCCGGGCGGAAAGACCTGACCGACGATCAGTACGTCGACGATCGGGTGGTGGTCTCGGGAAAGCTCGTCACCAGCAAGGCAGCGGGGACGGCGATGGAGTTCGCCCTCCGGCTTGTGGGGGAATTCGTTGGGGAGGAGAGGATGAGGAAGCTCGCGGCGGAGATCCTGGCGGAGTGCGAGGTGTGAGTAATTATTTCACATATATTTATTCACTGTAATGCTCCTTTCCCACCCTCTTTTAATAAAAATATTTTTAATAATTATAAAGAATAGTCCTTTTTATTGATTTAATGTTGTAAATGTGAACCACTGAATAATCACTGACTATGGCTTTATTCATCTATATGTCGAGATCAAGTTCAAGATGATTTTTAAAAAAAATATATAAAGATATGATTTCTTCGGTCGATCTCTAGGACAGGCAAATAAGAACCAAACGGCACTATTGATTCGAGGATATTCTAGAGACTTGCAACACTAGTAGCCTTCTACCTATAACGAAGATGAAAAGTGAATGTAGAAGATCTTTCTAATAAACTCTCAAAAACTATATATAGTACAATTGCATGAATAATTGTTATAATTGAATAAAGACGGAGGGGTAAGAAGATGACAGAGGAAGACGTGGTAATATCCGATATCGAGAAAGCCAAGATTGTAATGGGGAAAGTTGATCCCGTACTGCTATCAGCGGCGCTTAGTGAAATGATGATTGAAGCAGATAAAGCCGAAGAAGCTGATGATGTAGCGAGAGTAAAAAAGGCTATCAAAGGCGTATACGACTCAATCCCGGAAGGCAAAGATAAGGCAAGCATAATGTCAAAAGCCATCGCGGAATTTGATGCTGACGTCGTTGATAAAGAAATCGCGATCATCAAAGAAAAGCTTGCAGGTATCGCCCTGGAAACGCTAATGGATGCCGCGACAAATTACGTTGGTGGAAAGGGGATTCTCTCTGACCCGAGCAAATTAGGCTCGTACTTTACGTGTTCAATGTTTCGCGTTCAAGGTTATGGTAGTATTTGCAGCCGTCAAATAGTCGACTTGACTCCAAGATGCGGTTTGCCTCTATGGTGCGACAAACGTCAAATAGTCGACTTGACTACAAAATGCGATGCGTCTCTATGGTGCGGCAGATGCCTATATGACATCTACGATACTTGTCCCGCACCTGTAGGAGGAATAGATCTAGATCCAAATTTACTCGAGGAGTTTGTAATACCTAGAGTGATTCAAAGTCCTCAATTATCCAGAGCCGTGAAGAAGATGGTCGACCAAATGAAGAAATAGCTGACAATGCTAAAATTGAACCCATCTTCATTAAAAAAATTTATTTTTATTTTTAAACTTTACTACGAATTAGTAGGGCGAGGTGAGATTATGGATAGAGCTTGTGCACAATGTGAACGATCGGCAAACAATTCCATGAAACTGGATGATTCCAACATACCGATTATGCATTCATTTATGGTCTTGCGTAGGGAACATTTCGGGGGATTTATCTTCAATCCGTACCTTCCTCCTGAAGCGAGACTGGATCACGTCAGGTTTGGGATTGCTGAGATGTGTGACGGAACTTACACAGTCGGTGAGATTAAGCAGGTTGTTGGCAGCAAACTCAATCATTCTGAAGAATATATTGATATGCTCGTTGATAAAACGATATATTCCTTTAAAGATAAATATGCCGTTCGTTTGCAGGAGGAAAAGCTCGAAAGGCCGATAGATTTTGGATTTTTAAAAGATGCAAATATAAAACCAGATGGGATATTATCTGCTCCTCTTTTTGTCATATGGGAGATAACAAGCTCATGCAATCTTCGGTGTGAGCATTGCCTATCAAGTGCGGGAAAGCCATTACCAAATGAATTAAGCACTGAGGAAGCGATGAGGTTATTAGATCGCCTTGAAGCTATGAAAGTTTTTAATATAAATCTATCTGGTGGCGAACCTCTGATGAGACCAGATATATTTGATATTATTGATTATGCTTCAGAAAAAAATTTTTCCGTTGATCTATTAACAAATGGCGCTCTAATAACAGAAAAAGTGCTGAATCGGTTGGAAGATAGCAATATATTTAACGTTCAGGTGAGCATTGACGGGATCGGGGAAACCCATGACAGCTTCCGAGGCAAGAAAGGAACTTATGAACGCGCTATCAATGCAATAAAGCTTCTAAGAGATGCAAACTACAATGTTTCAATTAGCTCTACAGTCACAAAACAGAATATGTCCGAGATCCCTCGAATTATTGATATGGCTATCGATCTGGGAATATCCTCGTTCAAGACAACGCTTTTTATGCCTGCGGGTCGTGGAAAAAGCAATATAGACAAATACGTCTTAACACGCCAGGATACCAAGGATTTTACCTACATGATGATCGAAAAAAAGAAGGA
>Ga0116151_10002142_pt1 | contig 18291 bp, 15 predicted proteins | sample AD_UKC117_MetaG_FD_89893 | JGI IMG/M metagenome (GOLD analysis project Ga0116151, IMG submission 89893) | Active sludge microbial communities of municipal wastewater-treating anaerobic digesters from Hong Kong - AD_UKC117_MetaG | ecosystem: Engineered > Bioreactor > Anaerobic > Digestate...
CAGAATATTGGGGGAGAGGCTCACCAAGTCCGGTTCGATAAAGAGCAGACTCTGCATGCGCAGCGCTTCGGTGTCGAGTTGGCCGGTACGGGGACCAAAGGCTGCACCCCGTTGCTCACCACCATAGACGCCCACTTCATTCAGCGGTGTGACGACCAGTGGGTCGGCCGGCAACCGCTCCTCAACCGGTGGCAACTCGCCGGCCGCCACCATTTCGGCCAACATCGGCGCCTCGTGATAGGCGCCGTCGCCGGTCGCTTCAGCAGCAGCCGGGGCCGCGGCTTGTTCGGCGGCTGGAGCTTCGGCCGCGGCCGATTCCTCCGCCGGCGCGGCCGACGAACAGCCAACCACCGCCAACAAACATAACCCTAAGACCATCAAGTACAACGCGCTTTTCTTCACAGCTTCCTCCTTGAATTGTTGGATCTCTATGAAATTTTGGAAACGCTACGTGTGGGGAACGGTTAAATGTGATAGAGTACTGGACTCTGGCGAATTCTTGTATCACAGGAGTACTGGTCGGTCGTCAGTCGTCACTCGTGTGTTGACGGAAAAAACGCCAGAGTCCAGTAGAGTACATAGTCATCAGTTTTCAGTCATCAGTTTCCAGTGTGTGGTTCGAGACTGACTACTGAAAACTGGAGACTGCTGACTGTTTGCTGAACACTGCTACTCTACCAAGACATCCAAATAAATGGCATAGCCGGTGACTGGCATGAAGCCATGATCACAGGTCGATTGAAAGTAGACACTTTCGCCCGGTTTCAGATGATACTGGTCGTTGCCAATATGGCCTTGGACTTCGCCCTCGAGGACGAGAATAAATTCTTCACCGGTGTGGGAGACGGAATGGGGTTTGACTTCACCCTTGCGCCCATAGACCAACACCGGCTGCATCTTCTTGCCAATAAAATGGGGAGCAATCGCATGAATGGTATAGCCCTTGTCGGTGGCCACAAAGGCATTGGGTTGTTCCAGTAAGCTGGGGGTAAAGGTGGTGCCAATGTCAATCCCATCCTCCATCAAGGACGAGACACGTACACCCAGGGCATTGGCGATTTTGGAGAGCGTAGCCAGGGCCGGCACCACTTTGCCGCGTTCGATTTTGGAAAGTAAACTTTTGGAGCATTCACAAACCTGCGCAACATCTTCCAAGGTACGACGTTGTTGCGTTCGAATGCTGCGAATTCGAATGCCAATGTCCAGAAAACGCACTCCTCTGCATTAGAATTGCGGTCTTGACCTGAGCTCTTGCGCTTGTTCAACACGTGCGGAGAACGGATGACTATCGCGCGGTTGGCTTGCAAACGGTAGGTTTTTTGCGATCTACCACCTGAAAGCAACTACCGTTTTCAAACAGAGCTCACTTTAGAGAAAAACAGCTCACCCAAAGATGCCTATCCCGCGGTGGCTGCGTTAGTCCTATCAGTATAGAATTGTTCAACTGGGTTTCATTTGATTCAACAAGGTTGAATGGATAATAACTGATTATCGTTGACCTGTCAACTACGAATTTTTTGTTGCAATTGGGCAAAGAGTCGATCAATTTCGGCGCGGGTCTCCGGATCGAGTGTATAGCCAACCGGGCCGCGCACCAGCTCATTTTGAAAGATACCCCGTTGGACCAGCAGATATTTTTCAACGGCCAGAAATGCATCAAGGCTGTTCTGGATGGCAATCAGCGAGGAGAGCGGCAGCGAAAGTTGATAGATCAGTTCCTCATCGTCGGCTTCCAATGCCTGCCACAACGCCACGATCACATCGATCAGGTCGGCGCCGGGCATGGTGCCCACGATCCCGCGACGATAACTGTCGACCAATGCGATGCCACCGGTCCCTTCGAGAATAGGTGCTCTGCCGTCGGTGGCGTCGCGCAGGGCCGAAAGGCGCGGGCCAATCGGCGTCGCTTCGGGTTTGAAGAGGACGCGGTCGCCGTACGTGTTGTAGAGGGCGGCCTGCATGGCGATCGACATGGGGCGCCCCACATAGCCGCTGGCATCCTGCACCACCACGGGAATGTTGATGGCTTCAATGATCGTGGCATAATAGCGATAGAGTTCCTCTTCCCCCACGGCTACCGAAACTGGTGGGATCACCATGACGCCGTCGGCGCCCACTTGTTCGGCGTGGCGCGCATAGTCGACTGCCGTATGGGTCGATTCGGCGCCGGCGCTAATGATAGTGACGCTTTCACCATTGCCGTGGGTGCGCGTGTAGCGGCAAACTGCCTCGGCGACGGCTTTCCGCTCATCACCGGAGAGACGCAACGTCTCCGAAACCATGCCCATCACGATACCGTCGGCCCCTTGTGCAAAGAGCCATTGGATCTCCCGTTCGAGCGTGGTAAAATCAATGGCGTAATCGGGATGGTAGGGTGTCTGGAAGACGGGCAGTACGCCGCGGATCGGGCGTTTTGTAGTGGACATGGCACGCTCTCCGTAGTGAAAGATGACTGAGTTTGTCTCTATCCGAGAGTTCTCTGGTCTCGCTGGGCCACAATTGATTATCGGACAGGTTCTTCTTCCTGCGCTTGATTGGTGTGAGGGATGGCTGGATAGAGTTTGAGATAGAGTTTGAGATAGAGATTGGCATAGATAGAGCAATAGTATAGCCGCAATGGCACAAGAGCGAAAGAGGCAAGAAATGGCACAGCTAGCGATAGCCGGTGGCACACCGGTCTGGCATGCAGGTTGGCCCACGTGGCCGATCTACGGTGACCGCGAAAACGAACTGTTACAGCAGGTGTTGACCAGCGGGAAATGGGCTGGTGACGGCCCCATGGAAGCGCAATTTCAACGCGGGTTCGCCGACTTACACGGCGCCAAGCATGGGCTTGCCGTTAACAGTGGTACCATGGCGCTGCAACTGGCGCTTGAAGCGCTCGACATCGGCGTCGGCGACGAGGTAATTGTGCCGGTCAATACCTGGCAGGCAACGGCGGTAGCGGTCCTCGATGTCAACGCCGTGCCGGTGCTCGTCGATATTGAGCCGGAGACCTACGCCATCGATCCGGCTGCCGTTGAAGCCGCGATTACCCCAAGGACACGGGCTGTCATCCCGGTGCATCTCTATTGCAATCTGGCCAATCTGGATCGCATCGTGGCAATCGCCCGCCAACACCAGCTTGCCGTCATTGAAGATTGCGCCCACAGCCACGGCTCAACGTGGAACGGCCAGGGCGTCGGCACGCTGGGAGACATTGGCTGCTTTAGCTTGCAAGCCTCCAAAACGCTCAATGCCGGTGAGGGTGGCTTTGTCATCACCAACGACGACCAACTGCATAGCCGCCTCTACTCGTTGCGCAACTGTGGCCGCATGCACAAGGATGCCGACCCCGCCACCTGGACACCCATCCAAGGTGGCAACGCGCGCATGACCGAATGGCAGGCCGCGGTGCTCTGTGCCCAGTTGGAGCGGCTGCCCGACCAATTGGTACGTCGTGAACGCAGTATGCAGGCACTCAATGCCGGCCTCGAACAGATTGCCGGCCTCGCCCCGCTGGCCCGCCGCCCCGAAATTACGCGCCAGGCGATCTACGGCTATGTCTTTCGTTATGAGCCGGAAGCCTTCAACGAGGTGCCGGTACAGGCCTTTCGCAAAGCGCTCGCCGCCGAATTGGGCACCAACGTCAGTGGCGTCTACGCCCCGCTCAACAACTCAGCGCTCTATCAGCCGCACACGAAAAAGCGGTATCACCTGAGCGAGGCGCACCTACGTGCCATCGATCCGAAACAGTACCACACCCCCTTTGCCACCCGCGCCCATGAACAGGAATCGGTGGTGCTCAATCACCCGACCTTGTTGGCCGAACCGGATATCGTGCAGAAAGTTGTCGACGGCTGTGCCAAGCTCTACACAAACCGCGATGCGTTGGCAGCTTGGGCCGATGCGGAGGGCACAACGCAATGACAAAGATCCGCGCGGCCGTGGTTCAAGATGCGCCGATTGCGTTTGATACGGGTGCAACGATGACCAAAGTAGCGACGTTGGTGGCGCAGGCCGCGGCCCAAGGCGCGCAACTGGCCGTCTTCCCCGAAGCCTTTGTGGGCGGCTATCCCAAAGGTGTTGACTTTGGTGCCCGTGTGGGTATGCGCCTGCCGGAGGGGCGGCAAGAATTTCAGCGCTATCACGCCGGCGCCATCGCTGTCCCCGGCCCCGAGACAGGCCAGCTGGGTGAGTTGGCCCGCATCCATCAGATGCATCTGACAATCGGTGTGATTGAGCGTGATGGCGGTACGCTTTACTGCACCGTGCTCTTCTTCGGCGCTGACGGCACCTTGCTCGGCAAACACCGCAAGACGATGCCCACGGCCATGGAACGGCTTATTTGGGGCTTTGGTGACGGCTCCACCTTGACTGTGGTGCCAACGCCCTTGGGGCGCATGGGCGCGGTCATCTGCTGGGAAAATTACATGCCACAGCTGCGCCTGGCCATGTATGCACAAGGAATTCAGCTCTACTGTGCGCCCACGGTCGATGATCGTGAGACCTGGTTGCCGACCATGCGCCACATTGCGCTCGAAGGGCGTTGCTTTGTGCTCTCCGCGTGTCAATTCGCCAAACGCAGCGATTTCCCCGCCGATTACCACCCCCTTCAAGGCAATGATCCCGATACAGTGCTGATTCGAGGGGGCAGCTGCATCATTAGCCCGCTGGGTGACCTATTGGCCGCCCCAATCTTTAACCAGCCGGCGATCCTCACTGCCGATCTCGATTTGGATGAAATCGTGCGTGGACAATATGACCTCGATGTCGTCGGCCATTATGCGCGGCCCGACATATTTCAGTTGACGGTGAATCAACGAGTGCAATGTGCTGTAACGCTGACTGATGTGGCGCACGGAGGAGTGCTGTCAACAAAGAGATTCTGAGCCAACTGTGGCTTGAGCGCAATGACTTGCGACCGACTTACGTTTGAATTTGACAGGGTGAGCAGGTGCTTTATACTGTAAATCTGCACTCGCTTTGGCTCGGTAGGCCTTTCGCTACTGCGCTTGTTCATTCTACCAGTGGCCAATCCTCCGCAGACTAATACTCCCTGTGCGAGTGACTCGATTTGTGAAGGTTTTGGCAAAGAATTCGGCAACTATGTCTGATTGGTCGAATATACCCGAAGAAGCGCAAGAAATGCCCGGCGGCGCAAAACCAAAGCCACCCGCTCCAGCAGCCCAGCCTTTGATCTTGCCGGTGTTGCAGAATTGGCATGTGCTCGATGAGCATGCGGTGGCGGAGATGGAGCGGAATGGCGGGGCGATCGAAGGCAACGCAACGGTGGTCGCGGCGGATGTCGAGGAACAGACAAATGAGCGCACGGCAATAGCGCTACCCACTGCAGAAAGCGCAGAAGAAGCCGCTGTCCCCTTGGGTATTGCGGATGAGATAGACCCCACAATCGTGGTAACGCTCGACCAACGGCATCGACAAGTGGTGCCCGGTGAAGCGGTGGCGTATACGCTCACGGTGCTCAATAACTGTGGTCAAGGGGTCACCTACCGTCTGTTGGTCGAAGGCTGGATTGTCGAAGCGTGGTTGCCGCGGCATCCAATGCAATTCACATTGAAGCCAGGCGAACAGCGCTCATTGACCGTGACGATTGCGCCGCCGCGCCAGGTACAGAGCACCGCCGGTGAACGTGCACTGGCCTTTGTCGTGCGTAACAGCGCCGATAGCGCGCACATGACCCGATTGGGTGCAAGCTTAACCATTTTACCCTACACTGTACTGCGTCTCAACCACCCGCAGCCGGATACCGTTGCTCTTACGTGGTGGCAGAAACGCGCAATGGTCACAGTACCGCTGACCAACCGCAGCAACTATTCCGTGGGGGTGCGCCTACAGGTGCGGCAACCCAGCCCCTTCTGTGTCTATTCGCTTACCGTGCCGTCGGCGAAGCCTGCGGAGGAGAGCCGTGGACGAAACAGGTCCCACCGCGGTGTTGACGGCGCAGAAGAGATCCCAGGCGTTGTTGAACTGGCGCCGGGGGCCGACATCAATGCCACATTGCAGATACGGGCAAGACGCCATCCATTCTTTGCATTGCACAAAGCGACTGCATCGCTGCACGTGGTTGCCACGACCGTCGAGCAAGCTGAACGCCCCTATCAGCCCTGGACGCGTACCGCTGCGTTGACGCTAACCGCAGCTCCTTGTATTGGCCCCTGGCAGTTGACCTCATTGCTGGGACTGGCGGCGGTGGCGTTGGCAAGCATGGGCTTTGTTGGTTTGGTGGGACTGATCCTTTTCAGCTTGACCATGCGGCAACCAGCAGCGGCAGCGGTGACGGCTCCCCCGGCTATTGTGGCTCCACAACCGGTGATCGTGGCCTATATCCAGGCACCCGTTCCGCAAACACGCGATAGCGCAGTCACCGGCGGCAATTGGGGTGATGGCCAAATTGCCGCCGTGCAGACGCCCATTGTGATCGACCCGCGCTCTGCCCAAGGCACATGGGGTGAGATGAAAGCGGCGGCGGCGGCGCCGGCCAACGAAGCACCGCCCATTCTCTCTGCCGAACAGATCTCTGCTCCCAATGTTCAGACATTGCAGCGCAGTGACGCGGCGGCTTTACCCATGGTGTCCATCAGCGCCCCAGCAACGCCCGCCCCGATGACCTACGCCACCATGTTCCGCGAGATCGGCCATCGCTACGATGTCAATTGGCGGGTTTTGGCGGCACAAGCCTATGTGGAGAGCAGCTTCGACTCGCTGGCTCTGGGTTCTCAAGGCGATTTGGGCTTGATGCAGGTGCATCCTGCCACCTGGCGGGAATGGGCACCCACCGTTGCGGTGACCGATCCCTTTGATAGCTACAGCAACGCGTTGGTGGCAGCAGCTTATCTCGATTATTTGCGCACAACGCTGGGCAGGCAAGGGCATCCGGAGATGGAGTGGGCGCTGGTTGCCTACAACTGGGGTATCGATAAAGTGTTACAACATCTGGAGAGTGGCCAAAGCTGGCAGGATCTTGCCCCCAATCGCCAGGCCTATGCGATAGAGGTCCTGCGGTTGGCGGAGACGATCCCCGATGGTAGATAGACGTAAATCAATTTGCTGTAAAGATTTCGCTCATATGGGCGGTGAACTGAAATTGCACGATTCACCAGAGAGAAAACGCAATTTCAGCCGCATCCCTAGATGAGCCAAAGATTTTGTAACCCCGAGAGGACTTGTCTATGACATTTGACGCTTCTGATCTGATGGATCGTCCGGATTTGAGTGACATTCGGGGCGATGTCATTGCCTATATTGAGTCGCTCGAACGTGCCCTGGCTGAGGCGCAGAGCAGTGGGCGCGCGAGTCGCGCCGAAAGCCCATTGGAGCCAAGTGAACCACCGACAACAATGAATGTGATCTCCATTAGCGCTAGTGGCTTGGCCAAACGAACGCCTCGCCATCTCTATGGGCGCCAACGGCGGGGCGGCATGGGCATCTTTGACTTGGACAGTGGCGAGAATGACGCGCCGGCGTTTCTGGCCGTTGCCGATGAAAGTGCCGGCTTGATCCTGATTACCAACCAGGGCCGCGCCATGCGAACCGATGTCCGCGCCATCGTCGAGACGGATGTCCGCGGGCGCGGTGAGTCGCTGTTGGAGAATTTTCCCTTGCGCGACGGGGAGAAGTTGGCAGTTGTGATTGCCGACGAAGGGGGCTCCTATCTGATCATGGTCAGCGAACGGGGTCAGGTGCGCCGCATTGGTAGCCAATATCTCGGTAAAAATTTGCAGCCGGGCACCATGCTATACAACACCAGCGAAGGCGGCGCGCCCGCCGCCGCCTGCTGGACATCGGGCAACAGCGAACTGGTCATTGGTACTCGGCAGGGGAAAGGGATTCGCTTTGCCGAGCGTCAGGTACCTGTGCGGGGTTGTCTTGGGCTGCGAGTCGATCCCGGCGACCGCGTGGTTGGTGTGGCGGCGACCACCGAAGAGGGTGGTGTCTTTTTGGTAACTGATGACGGCAAAGGGACGATTCGCTTAGCCAATGGCTTTTCGGCCAACAAAGCTCCGGGCTCCAGCGGTAAAGTGTTGATGAAGACCGATGCGCTCATTGGAGTTATGGCCATCGATGAACCGGCAATCAATCCACCGAATGATGTCTTTGTGATTTCGCAGTTGGGCAAAATCATTCGGTTTCAGGCGGCAGAGATCCCTGCCAAAGAGGGTGTTGTGCAGGGTGTCAACTGCATGAATCTGCGCAGCGATACATGCACTGCTTTTACCGTATCTTCCTCTGGCGCAGCAAGTGCCTGATCAAACTGTTGTCCCGTAGTCCAGAAGTCCGGCTAGTACAGCGAGCCGGACTTCTCTATCTTTCTCTATATCCTCGTCCTATACCCCAGTAGATCACCGCGTCGTCATCTGTGGCTACAATGGTAGCTAACTTATTGTCTACATTTATCAATCCACTGGCTGAGAGCGAGGAAGATTATGGCTACAACGCAGCAGTATCTACAACCCAATTATGTGAACTCATCACTCCCTTCTTATTATCCAAACAGCGCATTTGATACCGTCGATGACTATCGAGCTCTGGCGCCGCAATTTGCCGTGCTCTCCCATGAAGATCGCGCATTTGGCAAGATCATCAAGTCCCATCGATATGGTGCTGGTGATGTCATCGCTACCTACGACGATCTCACCCATGATGTACTTATCTTGATCAAAGGACGGGTAAATCTGGTTTGGCGCAATGACATCGTTGGCCGTCAACTCGTCATGTCCATGTTAGAGCCGGGAGCTGTGTTGAATCAGCAGCACCTTTCCAATACGAACCGGGGTTCCCAATTTGTAGAAGCGGTTGAAGACTGTGTGGTCTGGTCGATTCCCAGTTCCCAAATTGAGGATCTGATCACCCGTTATCCAATTTTGAGTTGGGGGTTGTTGCAAACCTATGCTGCCCGTCTGTTACAGGTGGAAGATCATATGGAAGCTGTCACTTGCAAGAAACTGCCGGAACGTGTGGCTGAACTGTTGCTCGCATTGGATCACAATGAGGATGGTATGTTGGAAGGGGTCAGCCACCAAATGCTTGCCGATCACCTGGGCACTTATCGCGAAACCGTCAGCTCCATTTTGCGTGAGTTCAAACGCAATGGGCTGCTTAAGTTGGGTTATCGTCGGATTCAATTGCTCGACCATGAAAAGTTAGAAGTCGTGGCTGGTATCTGGTAATAGCGGATCCTGAGCTTGTCGAAGGAGAAGCAGAGCTGCCAAAACCAGATAACCAGTTTGTCTTCTGCCTATACATACCAACAGTGCCGAGGTTCTCTCTTCATAAGAACCTCGGCACTGTTCGCATTTGCCTAACTTGAGTGGACGGCATCAACTCCAACTCCTGGTAACACGAAGCCGCGATTCTTCGCTCCTCGTTGCCGGCGCTTCCTGTGTCCACAGGGTGCGTCCCATTCTTTTGGAATTACAGCAAAGGACCACCTAAATCGTCCGGCGTAATTCCAAAAATGTGGTACGCGCCCGTGTCCACAAGTTGCATTGACGCTAACTCCAAGCTCATATATACTGCAACCCATTCCCCACTCTACCTGAAGCGAAAGTGTCGCCAACGGTAACCCACCCGATCCCATTTGTCTATCTGCCAGAACTCCCAGCATCACATGAAAGGACGAATCGATGCGCGCCATCATGGTCATGTTTGACTCGCTCAACCGTCACATGCTCCCGCCCTATGGTTGCGAGTGGACCCACGCTCCCAACTTTGCCCGCCTGGCCGAGCGCACCGTGCGCTTTGATCAGAGCTATATCGGCAGCATGCCCTGTATGCCTGCTCGACGGGAGCTACATACCGGGCGCTATAATTTCCTCCATCGCGCTTGGGGACCACTCGAACCCTTCGATGATTCCATGCCCGAGCTGCTTGACAATCACGGTATCTACACCCATCTCTCCACCGACCACTATCACTATTTCGAAGATGGTGCCATGACCTACCACGGGCGTTACACCTCGTGGGACTTCGAACGGGGGCAAGAGGGCGACCCATGGAAAGGCGTCGCCGGTGATTATGAGACACCACAGACGTTGGTGGTGCGCCGCTCGATAAATTCCAATCCCAATTCGTTGAAACAGGCATGGCGTCAGGATTGGGTAAATCGTGACTACATGCCAACAGAAGCAGACCAACCCCAGCCCCGTACCTTTCAAAATGGCCTGGCGTTTATTCGTACGAATGCCCAAGCTGACAACTGGTATCTGCAGATTGAGACCTTTGATCCGCACGAGCCCTTTTTTACACAGCAGAAATACAAGGATCTCTATCCCCACGAATACGACGGTCCCCACTTCGATTGGCCACCCTACCGCCGTATCGAAGAGACACCCGCGCAGGTGCAGCACATGCGCTATCAATATGCGGCGCTGCTCTCGATGTGCGACGAATACCTGGGCAAGGTGCTCGACCTGATGGATGAGTTGAATCTCTGGGAAGATACGATGCTCATTGTTTGCACCGATCATGGCTTTATGCTGGGCGAACACGAGTGGTGGGCCAAAAATTCGCAGCCCTGGTACTCCGAATTGGCCCGCACACCGCTCTTTATTTGGGATCCACGCTCCGGGCAACAGGGAACCGCGGTGGATAGCCTGGCCCAAATGACCGATCTCTCGGCGACCTTGCTCGAATTCTTCGGTGTACCCTTACCCGCGGATATGGAGGGTACACCGCTGCGCGATGCTGTGGCCACCGGTGCGAAGACCCATGATGCTCTGCTCTTTGGCATTCACGGCGGCCATGTCAATGTTACCGACGGGCGCTATGTCTATATGCGGGCGCCGGTCAGTCCCGAGAATGCGCCGCTCTACGAATATACCCTCATGCCCACCCGCATGCGCCGACTCTTTACTGCCGATGAGTTGGCTGATACAACACTGGTCGAACCGTTCTCCTTTACCAAAGGAATGCCACTGCTGCGGACCGCGGCCCAAGCCTGGACACAGGCGCATGACTTTGGCCATCTGCTCTTTGATTTGGTCGACGATCCGCAACAGGAACGGCCGCTCCAGGATCCCGCCATTGAGGAGCGGATGATCCGCTTGATGGTGGCGCGCATGAAGGCCAACGACGCTCCCGCCGAACAGTACACGCGCCTTGGATTGGAGGCCTATCTTGCCTGACAGTACAGCCCCGAACAATGCTGAGACAAACAATCCAGCAACGAACAACGCTGCTGATTTTGATGGTCGGCGTGCCCGCTTTCGTCAATACGAAAGTCCGGCGGCTATTGATGCGTACCTGCGGCGGTTGGCGAGAGAATGGCCGGAACGGGCGGAGGTGGCAGACCATATTGCGCAGCAGATCGCGGCGCTGAAAGTTGCCACACCCACTGTGTTGGAACTCTGTTGTGGACCCGGTCGGCTAGCCCAAACCTTGTTCCAACACTTGCCTACGCTGCGGTACACCGGCGTCGATATCTCGCCGCCGTTTCTTGCCTATGCACAACAACACCTGGCGGCGCACGCGGCACAGGTGACACTGCGCAAACTCGATCTCAGTGATCCCACGTGGTCACGGATGGTGGTCAATGCCGCTGCTGATCCGGCAGGTGCCGCTCAGTTTCATGCAATTGTCTCCATGCAGTCACTGCACGATGTTGGTGACGAGGCTGTCCTCGCCCGCATCTATCAGCAGGCCGAGACACTTTTGTTGCCTGGCGGTTTCTTGCTCAACGCTGATCTGGTGGTGGCTGTTGGGGAAGATTTACCTAACAATCCTGGGCGACGCAGCATTCCGCGCCATCTGGCGTTGCTGGCCAGAGAAGGCTACGATACACCCCGTTGTACGCTCGCCCGTGGCAATTTTGGCGCTGTCGTGGGGTGGAAGCGATGAACCATCCGACAGCAATCAGGGAAAAGAAGGAAAAGGCGCTATGAACGAAGGAAGTGTTCCCAATCAGGTGGAAGAGAGCACGCATCAGCCGTTGGCGGGGAAGGCTGCCCTGGTGACGGGCGCGGGACGGGGTATCGGGCGTGCCATTGCGCTGGCCTATGCCCAAGCGGGCGCTGCCGTGGTCTGTGCGGCGCGTACAACCGCGGAGATCACGGCAACCGCCAATCAGATTGTGGCGAGCGGTGGTCGGGCCTTTGCGATTACGGCTGATGTGGCCCATCAACCGGCCGTTGAGCAGCTCTTTGGTCAGGCCGTTGACCAATTCGGCGGCATCGACATTGTTGTGATCAATGCCGGTGTCAGCCGGGATCGACGTACGGTTGAGGAGAGTGTGGTCGAGGAGTGGCGCGCCACTGTGGAGGTCAATCTCTTTGGCGCTTACTATTGTGCCAAAGCCGCGTTGCCCCATCTCAGGGCGCGTGGTGGTGGCAAAATCATCATGATCGGTTCGGGCATGGGCCATCGCAGTGGAGCGGGCAGTTCAGCCTATGCCTGTTCCAAGGCGGGCCTGTGGATGCTTACCCGTGTCTTGGCCCAAGAGGTATGGCAGGATAACATCAGTGTCAATGAACTCATTCCGGGGCCGGTGGATACCGCAATGACAACCGATGTGGCGGCACGGCGTGGGCCGGCATTTGGAACAGATAGCGAATGGATCAAAGGACCGGAGGATGTTGTGCCCCTGGCTCTCTTTTTGGCAACCCAACCGCTGGTCGGGCCCACCGCGCAAAGCTATAGTTTAATGCGGCGTGATATGTAGCAACGTATGTTACGCAGGAATTTGTCAATCTGATTTTCGGAAAAACAAAGGGCCTGTCCAATCAATCGGACAGGCCCTCACCACAATTGTGGTCATTTTCGGTCGCTGTTTGCCCATCGGGGGATGTGGACAAACAACAGTGTTGTGATGTTGCAAGTGGACTCGGGGGTTTACGTCCGCTCGCTTGTCACGTCACTATTGTGCCATTGGTTGCCGTCGAAAGGTATCCGTCAAACAACTGAAGAACATACATCATTTGATGTATCCATCTAGAGAAGGAGTAGCTTGCTGTAAGGTACTGTAGTACTGTCACCGGCCATAGTGGTTTGGTCATTTCATTCTTTTACTTAGGCTGCTCCAAGATTTTGAATCCCCCATGTAGGGGCATCCGCTTGCCGGTGCCCCAAGGGCGACCGCAAGGGCACGCCCCTACGGAGGGATTTGATTCCTTGGAACGGCCTTAGGCCATTTCAGAACAATACGTATTCAAGGTGACTGTCACTGGCCAAGCGTAGATTCGCCAACAAGCTCCGTTGTGGCCAGTGACAGTCACCTCGTGTGGACTACCTTATAGAGATGACACTTAAACTTGGCACAAATCTCCCTCTGCTTGCTCTCTGGAAGATTGTGCCAAGTTTAAATAATGTGTCTATTAGTGGTACTCTGCAAGTGTCTTGACCGTGGCCGCGATTCGTTCGGAAACGATTGAAGGCACCCGCGGATTGAAGGGACCACTGCCATCGCCCGGTTCAATGTCACGGAAGCCGCTCAGGCGCATGGCCTCGACCACCGCTGAGTAGTTATACACACGACCATTGGCGAAGCGGATCTCTTCCAGTTCATTGATGGCCGCTTCGTAGTGGCGCGCGTCCTCATAATCACCTCGGCGCTGCGCGTTGTTAATCCCGTCGCAGATTCCTGTGCACAGCACAGCCGTTCCGGAAGTGTGACCCTTGGCGCCAAGCTCGGCAGCTTTGGTGCTGCGGTCGCCGATGCCCCAAATCACCATGGCCTTATCGCCCACACCGTCGATCATTGGTTGCACATCTTCCGTCCCCGTGCCAATCTTCACGCCCACAAAGTGGGGCGAGTCGTTGAGGAGGCGCATAATCGCGGCGCAGTCCCGTGGTAGACGGTAATAGTAGAGCAGACGGGCACCAGTTGGGGCTGCATAGCGTTCGGCAAAGGCCATCATGCCTTCGTACAGCCCCTCGGTGCTGTAGGTGCCGCCCAGAGGCATAATCAAGGTGACATCGGGGGGGCGCTGCAACTTTGCCTGTTCTTCAATTAACTGGCCGGCCGTACGCGTGGGGTAGGGGACAACCGCAGACATCAGCACACCATCATCCCCCATGACCTGGCCAGTGATATCGAAGAGACGAGTCTGCTCTTCCGGCTCAATATGGTGGATCAGACTGGTTCCTGCCACCGAAATAACCCGTTTGCGCCCCCCTTCAAGCCGGTTGTTTTTCATCAAGTATTCTATATTTTTGGCATGGCCATCATAATCAATGGTCCCCTCTTTAAAGGGAATGATGGGAATGGTGATGGCAGAATCGAGCGCATCTAAGAGGGCGCTGGTCTCTAATGTCATGATTTACTCCTCGAACTGTTGAATATAGTTGCCGGTTGAATAGTGCCTGTTAACACTGGAGTCCTGTCAGTTTAGCAGCTTCGCCCTATCCGGGCAAGCGCATGCGGACAATGAGCACCGGCGGGAACTCGTGAAACTCGCCGCCCCACCACAGCGGATTGCCACCCCCGTCATCCGCTGTGAAATTGCGTTCCTCAAGCGCATCGACGACGAAACCATTGGCAAATCCGGCGTCGAGCAGCTGATTAACAAAGTCGTTGCTGCTATCCCCCGTGCGTGCATCCCAGTAGGCGGCATTCCATGCATCGCGTGTCAAGGCGTTGGCTTCTGTACTGTTCATTCGTGGACTCCCGGTGGTAAAAAGGGCTGTGCGCTGTCGTCGAGAACGAGCACCCAATCGGGGCCGTTGCCCGGTGGTGTAAAGGTCACTGCTTTGCCCTTGCCAAATTTGCCGATGTGGCTGAGTTGGCCCGTACGGGGACTGTACCACCACCCACGGATCTCGACGCCACTGAGCTTGGTGAGATCCACTTGAATGGGACGCGTCCGTGGTAGATAGATCATGGCGTACGTACCATGTTCATCGCGGGTGGCGCGCATCTGTTCCCCACGTTCGCCATTGGGGCTGACAATCAGGCTCTGATCGGGAATGCGACTGAGAAAGGGGCGCGACTCCATGAGCGCCCGGAGATATTGCACCTGATTGGCGCCGGGGCGCTCCAATGCTTCCAGCCAGGTGCGGTCGGCATGGTTGATGCCGGGATTGCGGGGGCCACAGAATTGCCAGATCGAGTGGTGCCCATAGGTGACGCCAAAACCACCGGCAAAGACCGAACGGTAGATCTGTTTGCGCACATCGTGGTCGCGGTAGTGGCCGTTGGCCGGATCCCAGTTGGGCCAGGGATTGACCGGATGATCCTCGTAGTTCGGCTCGCCGTCAATCGTCGGTTTGGTTGGGGTGAGGCCATAATCGCGTTCAATCATCTCCCAAACCGGCAGATCCGGTCCGCCGCCGTGGCCCGACTGCATCATGTTGAAGTCAAGCCAGGCTTCGTCATGAAGCCAGTGGCTGGTGGAGGTACGCCCTGGTGGATGGTAGGTCATTAATGCCTGGCCGCCGGTGCCGGCAGCAATCCCGGCCGCCATGGCTTGCCAGAGCGGTCGATAGTCGTCGGTGACACTATCTTTCTCAAAGATCGCCGGCCGATCACCGCCAAGGATCCAAACGAGGTTGGTGACCGCTTGGTAGCGCCGGCCAAGAAATTCGCCGTAGTTGCGTGCCGTTTCTTCGTTGAAGATGACTGGTCCCACCCCCCATTGCCGCCGATTGACCTTGTCGCCCCATGTCGGCAGCAGCCCGATGTAGAGATTGTGATCCGCGGCCAATGCAACGAGTTCATCGACATAGGCAAAGTACGCCTCATTGGGGCGATTGGGATCGTTGTCGTGGAGTGCGTGATCGCCGTAGACATTGGGGGTGTTGAGGCCATCGAATTCGGCGAGCGCCACCGCTTGAATCAGGTTGAAACGCTGCCGCTGACGGGCCGCAAAATAGAACGCAGCTTCTTCACGGGTGAGGCGGTGAAAGAGTTCCCAGGCTGTGTCGCCCAACCAAAAGAAGGGCGCACCAGTGGTCGTCACCAAAAACCGTTGATTGGCGCTCACGTGCAGGCGTGGTAGACTCATGGTTTCTCCTGTGCTCGATCTGATTGATATTGTATGGTTGGCTGGATCTCTTGTAGCAATGTTGGTAATGTCTGCCACCACACCTCCGCTGCATCGACCCGCAGAAGATGGGTCGCTCCCCGATCATCGCTGGCGCCAAGGTGGGGAATCACGATGGACGTTTCCGCTGCTGCCATCAGGCGTCGCGCTAGAAGTGCTTCCACTGGAATCACCGTGCGTAATGCGTAAATGGCGCGGAGCGACGCCACACGTTGCTCAAGCAGGTAATCGATGTGCCAGTGACAACGTTTTTGCGTGGGCACCTTGGCCGCCAGCGCAGCTTCAGCGAGGCGTATCTCTAGCTCGTTGCGAATCCTCTGCGCCGGATTAGGGGTGCACCGAGTGGCATGGCGCAAAAGACGCCCAGCCAAGGTGGTTGCGCCCCGTTTGCCCATGGCTGACCCCACATAGAGATACTCGCCCGCGGGCAATGCAAAAGAACGGCCACCGGCAAAGCGGCCAAAGGCCAGGGTGATTGCGTGTTCGAGCGCAATCCGCAAAAGATAGACACCCTGAACTCCTGTTGTGCCGACGATGGTGATCATGGCAATGGCAATGCACTACTCAGCAACGCGCTGGAAAATAACCGTTGCGTTGTGGCCCCCGAAGCCAAAAGAATTGCTCATGGCCACATCAACTGTACGCTCGATCTGTTTGTCCAAGGTCAACTGCAGATCCGCTGAGACCAGCGGATCGAGTTGTGTTGTATTGATCGTCGGTGGCACCTGGCCGGTGTGAATCGTCAGCACCGCAATGACCGCCTCAATGGCGCCGGCTGCGCCCAAGAGATGGCCCGTCATCGATTTTGTGGCGCTGATTTGCACGTCGGCCAATGCGTCGCCAAAGAGACGCTGCATCGCCTTGAGTTCGCTGACGTCGCCGACGGGCGTTGAGGTAGCGTGGGGGTTGACATAATCGACTTGCGAAGGGGAGAGCGTTGCATCATCGAGTGCCGCCAACATGCTGCGCAACGCGCCGTCACCTTCGGGGTGGGCCGCTGTGGCGTGGTAGGCATCGCCCGAACTGCCGCCCCCGACCAACTCGGCATAGATGCGCGCCCCGCGCCGCTTGGCATATTCGTACTCTTCCAAAATCAACGCGGCAGCCCCTTCACCAAGCACAAAGCCATCGCGTTCGACATCAAAGGGGCGCGACGCCGTTGCCGGATCCCCGTTGCGGGTCGAGAGCGCTTGCGCCGAGCTAAAGCCACCCAGCGAAGAAGGTGTTATCGCAGCTTCGGATCCGCCACAGACGATGGCATCGGCCTTGCCCAAACGGATGTGGTAGAGTGCATCGATGAGCGCAGCATTGGAGGAGGCACAGGCCGAAACGGTGTTGTGGTTGACACCGCGCAGGCCAAAGTGCATGGAGATCGTCCCTGAACTGGCATCGAGCAACATTTTGGGAATGTAGAGCGGACTGAACCGGGGGTTGTCGGGCGCTTCGTCATACTTTTGGAGTTGCTCTTCCGTCGTTTCAATCCCCCCCATCGCCGATGCCCAAATCACACCTACTCTTGTCGTATCAACCGTTGCCGGATCCAGCGCTGCATCGGCCAGTGCTTCACCAGCGACGACAAGGGCATATTGCGAGAAGCGATCAGTGCGGCGCACCTCCTTGCGATCCAAATAATCGGTCGGCTCAAAATTTTTCACTTCGCAGGCAAAGTGCGTTTTGAAGGGTGAGGGGTCAAAGCGCGTAATGGGGGCCGCCCCGCTTCTGCCCTGCAAAAGATTGCTCCAACTGCTCTGTAGATCGTTACCGACCGGGGTCAACGCACCCAGTCCGGTCACAACGACGCGTTTCAGTGGTAAAGTGGCACTCATGGATCTGCAATAACTCCTATATTTTCATGCAATTTCGTATCTCTCCCAAAATTTCCGGGTCTGCTGGGCCACAACAGTATACCATAGCCTGGTGCAAGTGACCGTGCTGTGGGAACGGTAGGGCGCTACCACGTTATGGGCATTGCGTCGGACGCTTCACTGAGTTCTTCTGTGCAATCCCAAAACATAGGACGCACCAGGTATTTCTGCATCCTTGTCAATGGATGGAAAGTGAGGCAAAATAGATCCTCTGGAACAAACATACCCCTTTTCACCTGTCATAGGTCGATGTGATGCCAACTCGATTTGATTACGCGCGGCGCTATCGCTAGTCCAGTGTGGCATAAATACCACGACGGCAAATAAGACCAGCGACCGCTGGGAAACAGGCTGTTTCACGATGGCCTTATTGACGCCGGGATTTGCTATAGTGAGTCAGAAAAAGATCCGTGGTTTCTGCAGCCCGAAACATTATCTGAACATCTATA
>Ga0116151_10002144_pt1 | contig 18282 bp, 12 predicted proteins | sample AD_UKC117_MetaG_FD_89893 | JGI IMG/M metagenome (GOLD analysis project Ga0116151, IMG submission 89893) | Active sludge microbial communities of municipal wastewater-treating anaerobic digesters from Hong Kong - AD_UKC117_MetaG | ecosystem: Engineered > Bioreactor > Anaerobic > Digestate...
CATCGGGTGTCGGTGGCGCGGCAGCAAGAAGCGGAAACCATTGAGGCCCACGTGTGGGAGTTCGACAGCCGGGTGCCGCTGTGGAATGATGATAACCTCAAAGATATTTTGATTCGGGAGGAGTATCTCAGTTTTTTAGAGCGGACCAAACTGGACAAGTACCGGCCTGATCAGGAGATCATCTTCACCGAACGGGGGCGCTACTGGCTGTTGGAGGAAGAGATTGCGATCCATCGCTACTATCTGGGGTTAGAGCGGGGCGAAGAACCGTCGTTTCAAGAGGCGGTGCTGGATTGGTACGATACGGTTTACCGGCCTACGTTTGAGAAGATCCAAGACTCAGATATTTTGAGTTACTTTCCGGGCCGCACCGAAGCCGATTTGATGCTGTGGATTATCGATCACCAATATTGGCTGGAAGAGCAGTTAGAAGGGGAGGAGGATGTCTCCATTGAAACGGCCACCGACGATTTCACGGCTCGAACGCGGCGCAGCGTATGGCGTAAGTTGCAAGCCTGGTTCAGCCGGAGTGTCTTGAAACGGCCGATCTATTGGCCGGAAGAGGAGTCCTGAATTATGAATGATGAAGGATGAATGATGAAGGATCAAACAACGGGGCTGAGTATTTCAGCCCCGTTGTTTGTTTGGTTTTTCTTTTTCCGGTTCCCAAACCCAGTTTGGGAACCGGAAAAGACCAGAAAAATAGTATTAAACTTTACTGCGCTTTGACGGCGGTCCAGGTGTCGGAGAAAATAATGGTTTCATCGTTGCGCTCAATCCATTGCAGGGTCTCGCGCGTTTCGTCATCGACCAGCATACCGCCGCTTTCGAGTAAGTTGAAGTATTCCTCATCGAGCAGCGGTTCAGCAGCTTGGTTGGGGGTAAAATAGTAGGTCCAGTTTGATAACTGCGCGCCGATTTCAGGATCGAGGATGTAGTTGATAAAGACTTCAGCCGTATATTTGCGGGGAGCGTCGGCGGGGATGGTCATGTTATCCTGCCAAATAGTTCCCCCTTCTTTGGGGATGGTGTAGGCCACATTTTCATTTTCGGCTCGGGCCAGGGCTGTTCCACCGCTCCAAGCATGGGCCAGGAGGATTTCTTCAGACGTTAGCGAGGCGGTAAAGTTGTCAGAGTCATAACCGGCCAGACATTCTTTTTGCGCTTTTAACAACTCTTCGGCTTTCTTCTGGGCTTCGGGATCGGTTTCGTTGTAGGAGTACCCCAAATATAGCAACGCCGCGCCAATGACTTCACGTTCGTCATCCAACATCGTCACAAAACCGCTGAGATTGCAAACTTGGTCGGGTTCAAAGATGGCGCCCCAGCTTTCGGGGGGGCCATCGGGAAAAGCAGTAACGTTATAGGCCAGACCGGTGGTGCCCCATTGGTAAGGGACACTGTAGATATTGTCCGGGTCGTAGTACATCCCCATCAGGTTGGGGTTAAGGTTTTTAATATTGGGGATATTGGCTTTATCTAATTCGGCCAAAAGTCCTTCTGAGATCAAAATTTGGACCGCATAGTCAGAGGGAAAAACCAGATCATAGCCGCTGTTGCCGGCCAGAAGTTTGGCAATTAGGTCTTCATTACTGGAGTAGAGGTCTTGCGTGATGGTTACACCACATTCTTCCTCGAACTGCGTCAGGATATCCGGGTCCATATATTCGGCCCAGTTAAAGATGTTTAATTCAGTGGCAAGCTGACTGGGGTCGCCGCAGTGGTCTGAAGCAGTCGCTTCTTCGGCGGCTACTTCATCTTTAGCCTTTTCTACTTCAACCTCGACAGCGGACTCCGCCGCCTCTTCGGCGCCGGGGGCTTCCGCAATCGCCTGGTCTGCGGATTCTTCCGCAACAGACTCTTCAGTGGGTGCGGCTTCTTCTGCAGCGGGAGCGGCTGTTTGCCCACCACAGGCAGACACGATTAAGCCTAAAGTAATACTCACAATAAGTATTAGTAACCAATGTGATTTACTGTTACCGGTCAATTTATTCTCCTCCTTATCGAATTTGCGATTAAATAGATTATAGACTGGGTAGTTAGGGTTAAACGTTTTTTATCGTCACCTCCTGTGAAATAAAAGTCTGGAGCGTCAAAGTTTACTTTGACCTGACCATGAATGACAAAGCAAGCTTTATCGCTCCGGTAAATTTTTATCCTCATTACTACGCCGTAGGAGCGAGGACATTCCTCCTATCGGGTCTGTAGATCGCAAGGCCCTCTTCGATACGATTTCACCGGCTCAGGCAGTGGTCTACCGTTTAAACTTAATCCCGCCGCCGCTGAAGGGATTGCGAGGCCATCACGAGCACAATCGACATTAGGAGCATCAGGGTCGAGATCGCGTTGATTTCCGGACTAATGGATCGCCGGATGCGACTAAAGACATCGATGGGTAAGGTGGTGCCGCCCGGTCCGGTGGTAAAAAAGGTGATGACAAAATCATCCAGCGATAGGGTAAAGGCCAGCAAAGCTCCCCCGAGAATACCGGGCATAATCAGCGGCAAAGTAATGCGTCGGAATGTAATCCATTCGTTGGCCCCCAAATCTTGAGCCGCTTCTTCCAGCGCTTTGTTAAAGTCCCGCAGACTGGTTCTAACCACAATGGCGACAAATGAAATATTGAAGGCGACGTGGGCGATGATTACCGTGGTCAGGCCGGGTCGAAGGGCGCTATCGACCGGTAGGGCCAGAGCGGTGTTAATCCAGTCCAGCGCCAGTGCAAAAAAGGCCAACAGAGAGATACCCATAACGATATCGGGGACGATGACGGGTAGGTATAAAATTCCGTCGTATGTTTTACGAAATGGAAACCGAAAGCGCTCCATGGCGATGGCGGTCATCGTTCCCAGCACGGTTGAAATGAGGGTAGCCGACACCGCTACAATGATACTGTTCCAAAAGGCGCTGATGATCGCTTCATTGGTTAGTAGTTGACCATACCATTGAAAAGTAAAGCCTTCCCATTTGGCGGCAAATCGGGAGTTGTTAAAGGAAAAGATAACCAGCACTAATATGGGCGCATACAGAAAAACAAATGAAAATACCATATTGACCCACAGCAAGCGCTTGCCCCAGGTTAGGAGTAAGCTACCGGCTCGCTGAGGCGGATAGTGGGTATCGGTTACAGCCGGTCGCGACAGCGACCCCTCTTGTGCTTGTTGGACAGTCATCTAAACCGCCTCCTCTTCTCGCTCGACGGTGAAGTAGATTAAGACTCCGGCCATCAATAAAATCATAAATATTACGGCAATCGCCGAGCCGAAAGGCCAGTTGAGGGCCGCGCCAAACTGCTGAGCTAGGAGGTTGCCTAACATAGACACTTTCCCGCCACCCAGAATGGTCGGCACTACATATTGACCGACCGCCGGAATAAAAACCAAGATGCAGCCGGCGGCCACGCCGGGCATCGTTAGCGGTAGAAAGACGCGGGTGAAAATGCGGAAGTAGTTGGCCCCTAAATCCTGGCCAGCTTCAACCAGAGTGTAGTCAAACTTCTCGATCGAAGCGTACAGCGGCAGCACCATAAAGGGCAAGGAGCCATACACCAGCCCGATCAGCACAGCGGTTGGGGTATTGATAAGAGGTACACGCGGCAGGCTGAGTTCACTGAGGAAGGTATTAATTAGACCGTTGTTATTGAGAATAAATTTCCAGGCGTAGGTTCGTACTAAGAAGTTGGTCCAGAAAGGGATCATCACCATGAACAGCATTACAGTTCGCGTAAACGGTTTTTGTTGAGCAATGTAAAAAGCCAGGGGATAGCCAATCAGCAGGCAGGCCACCGTGGTTAGGATGGCCCACCAAAACGACCGTAAGAATATAACCACAAAATCGTTGACAAACAGCGAGTCCGGATCAAAGGCAAATAGCTTGGTGTAGGCTTCCAGGCTAAAATTCCAAATCACGCCTCCGCTACTGCTGCGCTCCATAAAACTATAGACCACCACCAGTAAGGAGGGAATGACAAAAAACATAAGAAGCCAGAAGGCCCCCGGTCCTAACAAAAATGACAGATATACCGATCGGCGTTTACCCATTTATCCTCCTTCTAAACAGGGTTGCAAGGTTGCAGGGTGGCAAAGTAGCAGGGTAGCAGGGTTGCAACCTTGCTACTCTGCTACCCTGCTACCCTGTAACTCTGCAACCCTGCCTACGATGTTAATACTCGCGCGGCGGCGGTTTGCCAACTGACAAAAACGGTCTCATTATTGTTGACCTGAGTCACCGGGTCATTCATCGACATATTTTGATGCCGGACGTTGACCACGGAGCCGTCCATCAGCTTAACGGCAAAGCGGGTGTCGGTGCCGATGTAAACTTTCTCGACGATTTCACCCGGCAGCACGGTGTGATTCTGGCCGTTGGACTGCTGTTCAGTATGAATATTTATTTTTTCCGGGCGAATAATCAGGCTGGCTTCATCGCCGGCGGCGACGTTGGGTTCGCAGGCGGCTTGCAGCTTTATCTTATCGCCAACGACTACGGTGGCTAAGCCGTTTTCACGACCCGTTACTTTGCAGGGCAAAAAGTTGGTCTCCCCGATAAAGTCGGCCACAAAACGACTGTTGGGCTGCTCGTAGATGTCGGTCGGCGCGCCGACTTGCAGGACGTGGCCGTGGTCCATTACAGCGATGCGGTCGCTCATGGTCATCGATTCTTCTTGGTCGTGGGTGACAAAGATAAAGGTGATGCCCAACTGTCGCTGTAGCTCTTTTAGTTCAAACTGCATGGTTTTACGCAGCTTTAAATCGAGCGCACTGAGCGGCTCATCGAGCAGCAGCACATCGGGCCGATTGACAATGGCCCGGGCCAGAGCCACACGCTGCTGCTGCCCACCGGAAAGCTGGCGCGGTTTGCGGCTGCCCAGGTTAGGTAGGCGCACCAGATCCAACGTTTCATTGACGCGTTGGTTAATTTCGCTTTTGGAGAGCTTTTTCATTTCCAGACCAAAGCCAACGTTTTCGGCTACGGTCATATGGGGAAAAAGGGCGTAATTTTGAAAGACCGTGTTGACGTTGCGCTTGAATGGCGGCAACTGCCCCACCGGGTGGCCTTTGAGATAGATTTCGCCTTCGGAGGGCAGTTCAAAGCCGGCGATCATGCGCAGGTTGGTGGTTTTGCCGCAGCCACTCGGCCCCAGCAACGAAAAAAACTCGCCCTCGTGAATTTGCAACGAGACGTTATCAACCGCCACAAAGTCGCCAAATCGTTTAGTTACATTTCTTAGTTCGACGTTAACAGTAGGCATAATAGGTAGCTTCCTTTCATACCTCTAGGGTGGGTTGATGGGTTGGTCGTTTGTTGGGGTGTTTAATTATTTCATCCAACCAACTGACCAACAAACTAACCAATCATTAAATTTTTTGACAGCCAATAGATGGGATTAGACCACGTTGACTGAGGTTTTTTAGACCCAATCCTGCTACCGGGCAGAATTGGGGCGAGTCAGCATCAATCGAGTTGATGTGTCAAGCCCGTTGCATCAACGGCGATCAAAGTTGGTAAAGGAGGATAAAAGAAAGAAGGTTTGATAATGGACCAACTTTGACATGCCGTCTGTCGTGGCGCGAAAAATGCAGTTACTCATCGCTGAGCAAACCTTCTTTATATTAATTGAAGGTAGAGTATAGTTAAAATAAGGCTAAACGTCAATTTGAAATAGGGTATTGACAAGAGGAAAAATTGTATGTAAAATAAAATAAAATGAGTGAGCGCTCAATCATTTGCGTGATCACTCAGTCTCTGTTAGAGGATGATAGCATGTTGTTGGGAGCTATTCGTTACAAAATTTGGTTCGATCTATGGGAAAACAAAGGGCGAACGCTGCGTGTGGTGGCGATCATCGCTATTGGCGCGTTCGCTGTCGGCACGGTTTTAGGCGGTAAAGAGTTCATTCTCAAAGATATGGGGCGCAACTGGCAAGCCTCTAATCCGGCTACCATTGGCTTGTTTGTTGATCCGCCGGTCGATGATCTTATGATCGACACGCTGGAAAATTTACGCGGGATCGACACGGTGATCGGCTGGCAGCAGAAAACCATCAAGTGGCGGCCCGATGCGGACACGCCCTGGGAGCCGGCATTTTTGGTGGCTCTGGACGATTATCAAGACCAATCGATCAGAAAAGTGATTTTGGACAGCGGCGATTGGCCGGATCGAAAGTTGATGGGGGTGCAGCGCGGCCGCGATCTGGGGATCGGTGATCAGGTTGAGATCGATACCGGCGACAAAACGTATTCGATTGAGTTTAACGGGGTGCTTTACAACGCCGCGCATCCTCCGCCCTTCGTGGTCCCTGATCCTATGTTCTTCACCACACGCGAGCGATTTGCGCAACTAACCGGTGAGAAAAATTACGGTTTGGTACTGGCCACTATTCCCAATTACAGTCAAGAACGGGTTTTAGCCGTCGCCGATTTAATTCAACATGAGCTAGAAAAACAGGATGTGGAAGTTCGGGCCGCGATTCCCGCGCCCGGCGGGTTTGTCACCCGCACCAGTCACCCCGATCGGTTTATCGCCCAAGATGCCTTGGATGGGGTTTTTCTGATATTGACGATTATGTCGGTGGCCACGTTCATTCTGGGGTTGTTTTTGGTATACAATACCATCAACGCCGTCATCAGCCAGCAAATTAATCAAATTGGCATTATGAAGGCGATTGGGGCCAGTTATGGCGAGATCATTCTGGTTTACATGTGTATTGTCTTTGTTTATGCCCTCCTGGCCTTGCTGGTGGCGGTGCCACTGGGGGCTTTAGGCGCTCATGGGCTGCGATTGGGGATGATTGGCCGGATACAAATGACCCCCGGGCCGTTTGAGATATCTACCACTGCGGTTACGGTCCAAGTAGTTATCGCGCTGTTGTCACCGCTGGTTATTGCCCTTATTCCGATTATCTCCGGCGCGCGGATTACCGTCCGTGAGGCGGTCAGTACCTACGGGCTGGGCGGAGTCTCCGGCTTGTTAGACAAGGCATTGGCAAAGTTGCAATTTTTACCCCGTATTTTGGCGCTAACGCTTAGTAACACCTTTCGCAACAAAAAGCGGGTGGCGTTTACTCAAATTACCTTGGTTGGGGCTGGGGTCATCTTTATGGTTGTGGTGAGCACCCGAGTCTCGCTTATTTATACCTTCAGCGATATCCTATTTTCAATTTTCAATGTTAATGTCATGCTCGATTTGCAGGACGCAGAGCGCATCGAAGAGATTGAGACAATAAGTTTATCGCTGCCTGAAGTAGAAGCGGTGGAGGTGTGGGGGACAGCCAGGGGTAAGGCTCGCATCATGGGCCAACCTGAAGCTAACGACGACAACGAAATTAATCTGCGTGGCCTGCCTGTCCCCACGGAAGCTTATCGACCTCAGATGCGAGCCGGACGGTGGCTTCAACCTGACGATACTTATGCGATGGTTCTCAACCAGGCGGTTGCTGATGAGATTGGCGTTGAGGTGGGCGACTGGATCACGGTTGACATTCCCACCAAACGCGAGTCGAACTGGGAAATCGTGGGTTTAGTCTTTGAACCGCTCGATCAGGAATCGGCTTTGGTGCCTCGCCCGACGCTCTTACGGGAAATTCGACAGGTAGGCCGGGGGACAGCCATCAAAGTTAAAACGAAGCACAATGATGCCGCCAGTGAGTTCAACACGGCGATAGCGCTACGTGAGCTTTACGAGGGCAACGGTTATGATGTCATTGCCAGCCGGATGGATACCACCCATCGCGTCACCGAGTTACGGGTGGGTCAGATTTCCATTCTTATGGCGCTCTTAAGCGGCATGGCGATTATGATCGCGGTGGTCGGAGCGGTGGCTTTAAGCGGAACGCTTTCGATTAACGTCTTGGAACGAACGCGTGAGATCGGGGTGATGCGGGCCATTGGCGCTTCGTCGACAGCCATTTTAGTCCAATTCATCGGTGAAGGTTTGATTCTGGGCTGGTTGAGCTGGCTAATCGCTATCCCCCTGAGTATTCCGGCTGGCCAGTTGGTTATCGGTACGCTGTCTCAGCTGTTGAATACGGAACTGATTTATCGCTTTTCTGAGACCGGGGTTTGGTATTGGTTCGGCGTGGTCACTATTCTGGCCGCCGTCGCCAGTTGGTTTCCGGCCAATAAAGCAGCCCAGACCAGTGTTCGAGAAAGCCTAATGTACAGTTAGAGTTTATTACACAAGAAAGTGATCTTATAATGTTAGACGACGCGATGGACTTCAAAGAGCAAATGGTCGAGGCTCGGCGTACTCAAATTTTGATGGGGGCGGCGCAGGTTTTCGCTAAAAAAGGGTTTCACCGGGCCACTACTAAAGAGATTGCCCGCCAAGCCGGAGTGGCTGAAGGGACAATCTACAACTACTTTGATAATAAAAGAGATTTGCTGATGGCCATGGTTGAGATGTTGGCCACGCGATCCATTAAGGTTACCATACTAGAGGATCCTTCGGATGATCCGAAAGAATTTTTTAGTCTGCTGTTACATGATCGATACCAACTATTGAAAGAGTATGGGCATATTATGGCTCCAATGATTGCCGAAATATTCTCCGATCCTGACCTGCGGGAGGCCATTTACCAGAGTATTTTAATGCCGGTCGCTGAACCCATCGAACAGTACATCCAGCGCCGGATAGACTCAGGCGAATTCAAACCGGTCAACCCCATAGTAATTACCCGCGCCCTTATTGGATCGATAGTGTTAAACACCGCTTTTCAGCTTTCAGGCGTTGATCCACGCTATGAAATGATATCTGTTGAGGCCATGGTAGATCAGATTGTTGACATGTTTCTGGCGGTAACCAAAAAATAAGTACTTTCGGGCAATTTTCATGGTACTTTTTGGCCTAAAAATTAGTGACTTTTTGCCAGTACCTTTGCCTCTATTATTTTCGTTGATAGTAATTTATAATCTGATCAAATAATATTCATTTCGCCGGTATATTTGGCCAAACCGCTGACTACCCCTCCCAAAAATATAGGTAGTTACTCGGCCACCAACACAATTTTTTCCTCTTTTTTAGTACTTTTTTCTTACAGCAACAGCAGCGGTTTGGCCTTATACTGGTGACTAAGTTCATTAAAACCTTATTCATATTTTTTATTAATTTTTTGAAAGGAGCTTTATCCATGTTGTTCTTACCGAAAGAAGAAGGTCAAGGTCTTGTAGAGTATGCTTTAATCCTGGTGCTGGTCGCCATCGTCGTTATCGCAATTCTGCTGCTGCTTGGCCCGGTTGTTGGTAACGTATTCAGCAATATCGTTTCTAATCTCTAATCATTAAATAATTCATTTTTCTTAAGTCATTTTCTTTTCATCATAAAAATCCCCGCTCAATTGAGCGGGGGTTTTTCTATTTTACTCTTCAAATGCAATGACTTGCTGATTGGCATACCTGGGATAGTAGGCGAAGGTTGCATCATACTCAGCGCGTTCACCAGGGGCCAAAGTTGGCGGATTGACATAAGTAAAAGCTACATTGATGACGCCATTGTCGCGTCCAAAAAGGGTAGCGGCAATTTTGGTTCGTTTGGCGGTACTATTCCCCACATTTTCTATCGTCCCTTTGATATGTAAAAATCCGGCTTCGTCCTCATAACGTCTCACCCCAACCACCGCCAACTGGGCGCTTTTTCTAGGTGAAACGGGGCGGGCAACAGCTCGTATACTGTAAGATACATAACCAGTCGGTCGGGTGAGGGTAATTATAAATGGCGATCGCTCGCCCGGTGGGATAACTTTAAGGATGGTTTCACCGTTGGCGTGGCCAATTAATGTTCCGGCGGCATCGTAAAATGTTATGGAAATATCTGTTTGCCCGACATCTAAGTTGGCGTCGTTGCGTAGTTCACCGACAATGGTTAGGGTGTTAAATTCGTCAACAAAATCGTTGTCGCTGATCAACCCCAGCAGCACAGCGTCGGCCGGCAGCGCCGTCGGAGCAGCGATAACAGCGTTCGTGGTCGATTCCCTCGAACGGGTAAAGTCGCCGAGTAGTTCCGGATCGGAAAAGGTACTGGCTTTAACCTGAGCCAGAATGGTTTCCAGTCTTTTTTCTGTTAGACGGGTGACTCGATAGTGGTAGCTAAAACTTGAACGGAGCAGACTATCGATGAAAGAAGGCTCGTCCACATCAGCTTTGTAAATATACACCCCATAACCTGTCCCCATGTCGCTATAGATACGGTATTGGCTCTTATTACGCGCCGGAGACGACCAGTTTAAGGCGATGCTACGATTGGTCAACGGTGTTATTTCGACAGCGTTATCAGCAGCGCGATTGAAGCGAGTGGCGTCAAGCGTCAACTCATCGGCGGCGAAAACATCCGCTGCGGCAATAGCCGTTGCATGGGAGACAATGACCGGTTTGGTGGCTGTTGGTGAAGGCAAAGTTGTTGGCGTTGAAGAAGCGGTTGGTGTACGAGTTGGACTGGTGGTTGGTTCTGGCGTCCAGGTGAAAGTTGCTGTTGGCAAAGGAGTCGGTGTTGTAGTGTAGGTTGCAGTGGAAGAGGGGTGTCGAGTAACGGTTGGGGTCGATGTCCCTGTCGGCGGGGGGGTATAGGTGGGTGTTCGGGTTGATGTAGCGGAAGGCGGCGAGGTGGGCGTAGCGGTGGGTGGCGAGGTAGCGGTTGAGGTTGAGGTCAAAGTCGCCGTCGGCTGCGGTGTGCGCGAAGGAGTTTGGGTGGGTACTTGAGTTGCCGTAGCGGTTGAGGTTGGGATAGGGGATGGTGTGGCTGTGTTAGTGGTCGATGGGGTAGGGCTGGGTGTATTAGTTGGGGTGTGGGTAGCCGATGAGGTAGGGCTAGGTGTATCGGTTGGGGTGTTAGTAGCCGATGCGGTAGGAGTAGGGGTGTTGGTTGCTGTGTTAGTGGCCGATGCCGTAGGGCTGGGCGTATTTGTGGGCGTATGGGTGGCTGTAGGTGAAGCCGTGGCTGTTGGCAGCGGCGTTGCGGTCGCAGTTGGCGGTTCAACCTCGACTTCTTGCACCTGCGCTATCGCTGCCGGTTCACGGGTAACTAAAGAGTTAGGTGGTTCTCGACCGGCTGAGGTTTGATTCGAAGGCAGAGAAGAGGGTTCATTTTCAGAAATAGGCGTAACGGTTGATCTAGCTTGCCCCGGTTGGGGGGCTGCTGGAGGCGTGTCGCCGGTTGGTTCGCTGTCGTTATTAGTTGGTGGTAGAAGCGGTGGAATGTCAACCGAAGGAATGACGAGTGGGTGGGGAGGTGTGTCGACCAGCGCTGGCTCCGACTGGGATTGCGGATCAGGATCAGCCCTATTGGGTGCGGTGGTAGGGCGATCGACCTCGTTGACCGGCGTTGATAACGTCAAGAGATCGGTTGGTGGCGGTGGGGTTGGGACGGCGGCAACCGGTTGGGGTGTGGTTTGATAAGGTATCAGGACGTAGTTAGTCAGAAAAACAAACCCTAATACACCAAAAACCACCAGATTTAAGACCAATAAATAGATCAGAAAAACGATCTGCCAGGGTTTCCATTTACCCATGGCGTTAGCGTACCTTTGTAAAAATCACTTCATAGGAGTAGTGATAGAGCGAATTCGCGACGCCGTTGCCAGTTTCAGGGCACAATTCGTTCAAGGGAATATCGGGGGTGATGGGGCCGACGACTTGACTGACGCCGTCAAGTACTTCTATAAAATATGACCCTTTGAACATAGCAAAATCGGCTAAACCGGGATCTTCTATTTTGGTGCCGGTGGTTAAAGTAGCTTCGCCGCTGGGCCAGGACACTTTCATTTTCATACCGGGGATACCATTACCGGCGGTATCATGCACATAAGCAAAAATATGGTGTTTACCGGCATTTTCGCAGGGAGTTAACTGCCTGATTGAACCGATATAATCAAACTCTGGAGTGGGGGTGTCGGTGGCTAGAGGCGTTTCGGTAGCCCGGATAGGCGTGCGAAAAGGAAGAGTGCTAGCGGGTTCGGGGGTGTTGGTGGGTTCAGGCGTGTAAGTAATAGATGGTGTCCAGGTAGGAACCAGGGTGCTAAGAGGCGTGGCTCCCGGTTCCAGGGTAGCGGTAGGGGTAAATGTGGGATAGGGAGTTCGGGTAGCCGGAGCTTGAGCTAATACTCTAAAAATTTGCCCTGAGGATTGAACTGTTAGTAGCCAAACCAACCCACCTAGAACGACCATATTAACTAGGGTTAATAGTGAAAGCAAAACTGTCCATTGCTGGTCGGTGATAGCTGCTATTTCACGTTTTAGGCTTTTCATGACCAGGCCTATGCCCTATCTTAATGCCCCCAGCTTTGGTTATAAATAACCCCGCATTGATGTGATCTATGCTGATCGATCAATGGGCTATAGAAATTGAAAATTAGCTAAATGGCGGAAATGGGTTGCTAGCGCCCTTTTCGTCTGGTCAATTTTAGGGTAAGACCACACAGTTGGACCCCATCTCCGCCATTGCTATCAAGGTTGGATAATAATAAGGTAACTACTCAATTTTTGTTGAATACTTTACAAACGTAATAAAAAAGCTAGAGTATTATTTACCAGGTAGCATTAAATTTTTCACTAAAGCCAGGCAAAATCAAATCCCTAATCTCAATGCTACCACTAATTATAGGGGGTGTCAATAGTTGATATACAATATATTGGGTATGCCTCAATTTAACTTGACATATTCATTATAACATTTCTCAAATATTATGGCAAGTAAAAAACAGTAGAGGTGAAAATTTTTAAGTAACCATTTTGAACTAGGTTCTATTTTTCCCCATTATTAGTTGACATAATAAATAAGGGGTTGACATGGGTATCTGCGTATGATATAATGTCGGCGTTGTGGCTAGAGTACTATTAATGTTATTTTAATGTCCCCGCGTATAACCGAATAAAATTTGTCGGTCAAGGCATGCAAAAATTTGATTATGCGGCATAACTCGGCAAGTTTCCACTCATCGTTGAGGCACGAAATATCTTTTAAAGAATACCCAAGTCTTTTATTTTTCTATTGTGTTATGAATTTCTTGAGCGAATTACCGCTGTTTTTGTAACTTAGAAATTTATTAATCTGCCAGGATAATTGTCCTGAAGCATTATCTTTGGCTGGATAAATGAGGTGATTATGATAGCAGATGTAATGACATCAGACCATGAAGATATGCTCAAAGATGGTTTGGACGTCGAGGTCAAAGAGGAGCCAACCATACTCGATGAGCTTATGAATAAAGCTCTTAGTCGCGGTTACCTCATAACCGATGACCTGTTGGCTGCCTTCCCTGAGGCAGAAGACAGCATGGCCCAACTAGAAGAGATCTTCATTCAACTTATTAACCAGGGTATTGAAGTTTATGCCGATGCTGATGAAGCTGAAGAAGAAAAACGCCTTAAAGAAGAAGCCTTCAGCGAAACCCCTACCCCCCCCATTGACCCATTTGATCTAAGTGGTATCGCCGCCGATGACACTATCAGTCTTTACCTCAAGGAAATGGCTCGCGTTCCTTTGCTGGCCCCGGCTGAAGAAATTATGCTGGCGAAAACCTTGGAAAAAGGGCGTAAAGCTCAAAGAAAATTAAGCAAGCAACCATGCTCCGAAGACGAAGCTTACAAACTCCAGCGCTTCATTCGCGAAGGTGACCGCGCTCGTGATCATCTCATCAAAGCGAATACCCGTTTGGTGGTAAGCATTGCTAAAAAGTATATGGGGCAAGGCGTACCTTTCTCTGACCTTATTCAAGAAGGTAACTTGGGCTTGATGAAAGCGGTTGAAAAATTTGATTATCGCCGTGGTTATAAATTCAGCACCTACGCCACCTGGTGGATTCGCCAGGCCATTACGCGTGCTTTAGCCGATCAAGGTCGCACCATTCGCGTTCCGGTTCATATGAGTGACCGCATTCGCAAGCTGCATCAGATTTCACGGCAGCTTGAACAGGTATGGGGCCGCAAACCGACTCCCGAAGAATTGGCCGAGCATATGGATTTGGAACCGGCCAAAGTTCGTTGGATGCTCCGCGTTAGCCGCCACCCCGTGTCTTTGGAACGCCCCGTGGGTGAAGAAGAAGACAGCGAGTTGGGCAACTTCATCGAAGATGAAGACGCGCCGACCCCTCCTGATGCCGCTTACCATCGTCTTCTCCAAGAAAAATTGGAAGATGTTCTCAGCACTCTCACCCCCCGCGAAGCCCGTATTTTACGACTACGCTTTGGGTTGCAAAACGGTCGAAGCTACACTCTGGAAGAAGTCGGTAAGAAATTTGGTCTCACTCGTGAACGTATTCGCCAAATTGAGGGGCAAGCCCTGCGAAAACTGCGCCATCCCCGCCGCAGTCGGCAGCTCCGCGACTATTTGAGCTAAAAAATTACCGAAATTAACTGCAAATATCGGGCTACCTGATGAATTTCAGGTGGCCCTTTTTTATGCTCGATTGCCAAGCCCATTTACAATCGTTATAATAGCGGCTTACACCAAACGCCCATTGAGGAGACCGCTGTTGCGTAAACGAAACGGATATCTACTGCTCACTGTCTTTGTGTCAGGCATGACAACCTTAGGCACAGAACTATCGGCCAGCCGACTACTGGATCCATTTTTTGGCAATTCCCTGGTGGTGTGGGCCAGCATCATCGGCCTGATGCTGCTTTATTTAACGGTAGGGTATTATGTGGGCGGCCGCTGGGCCGATCGCGATCCACGTCCTAGCACACTTTTCCAAATTACGGCCTGGGGGGCGTTTTTGGTGGGGGTAGTGCCATTTGTATCGCGTTATGTTTTAAGTTGGTCGGTACAAGGGTTGGCCCAATTTAATGTTGGCCTTTTAGCTAGCTCATTTATCGGCGTGCTGATCTTGTTTAGCTTGCCGATTACGCTCTTGGGCACGGTCTCGCCTTTTGCTATCCGGCTTTCGCTGAGTGATGTAAAACACGGCGGCGATGTCGCCGGCTCGATTTATGCGATCAGTACGCTCGGCAGTTTGGTCGGCACGTTTTTGCCGGTATTGGTGCTCATTCCTAACCTGGGCACACGGATGACTTTTTTCGTCTTCTCGATCGTGCTGCTGTTGGTCAGTTTAGGTGGGCTGTTGTTAGTTCAGCCCAAACGTGCTCTGGCTTATACCGCTATGCCCGTTATCCTCATCGCTATGAATCTGTTCTGGTCAAGCGGTCCGATCAAGCCGACGCCGGGTCTGGTCTACGAGACCGAGTCGAGTTATAACTACATCCAGGTCATCCAGCAAAGTGACGAGCAAGGCGGGTATTGGACGGCCCTACAACTGAATGAGGGCGAGGGCATCCACTCCCTTTACAACCCGAACTACCACGAATTCCCACTGGTTGATGGGGTGTGGGATTACTTTTTAATCGCGCCTTTTTTTAATAATCCACCTTACACCGCCGAAGATGTTAAGAGTCTACTGCTGATCGGCTCCGCTGCCGGAACGATCTCGAAATCGTATACGGCCATCTATGGCCCGATCCCCATCGACGATGTGGAAATCGACCCGGAAATTATCGCCGCCGGGCGCGAGTGGTTCGATATGACCGAACCCAACGTGCAGGCCCACGCTCAGGACGGTCGCTACTTTCTGGCCAACACCACCAAGACTTACGATGTCATCGGCGTCGATGCCTACCGCCCGCCGTACATTCCGTTTCATCTGACCACGCAGGAGTTTTTTCAGGAAATTTACGATCATCTTAACGACGACGGCGTCATGGTTATCAACGCCGGTCGCACCTCGACCGACTACAGCTTGGTCGAGGCTCTGGGCAGCACCATGAAGTCGGTTTTTCCCAATGTATATGTCATCGATGCGCCGGATTACGGCAGTACATTGGGTAACAGTTTAGTGGTCGCGACTAAACAACCCACTCGACTGGATAACTTCCTGGCAAATGTACTCCAGTTGCAACACCCGCTGTTGCGCACCGTTGCCGCCCGCGCTTATAACTCAAATATTTGGGAGTTGGAGTCGAACGGTGTTGTCTTCACCGATGATAAAGCCCCGGTCGAGCAGATCATCCATCGATTGATTATCCGTTATATGTTGGGCGGATAATTGCAAAAGAACTAAATCTGGTTCGCGCACTAGTTCTTTTATTAGTTCTTTTTGTGCGTTTCTTCACAATATCCTTCCTTTATCCCCCTCAAAACCTCCTACGAACGATTGAGAAAAGCCTTGACTTGAAATAAAGTAATCATACCCAAGGTTAACATTTTATTAATGGTTTTTTAGTTCAAGGAGGTAACTAAAATGAGTCTCGGTCTTCAAGCTTTATTGGCAGTGATGCCAATCTTGGTAGCAGCAGTTTTGTTGGTTGGGTTTCGCTGGCCCGCTAAACACGCGATGCCTATCGTCTACGTTGTAGCCGCGGTTATTGCTTTGTTCGCATGGGGCGTTTCAACAACACGCATTATCGCCTCAACTATTCAAGGTTTGTTCATTACATTTGATATTTTGTTGATTATTTTCGGGGCGATTCTCCTGCTCAATACCCTCAAGCATTCCGGTGCAGTAGCAGCTATCCGACGTGGGTTTACCAACATCAGTTCTGACCCTCGAGTTCAGATCGTTATTATCGCCTGGCTGTTCGGTTCCTTCATTGAGGGCGCTTCCGGTTTTGGTACACCGGCCGCGATCGCCGCACCGCTGTTGGTAGCGCTGGGGTTCCCGGCCATGGCGGCAGTGATGATAGGTATGATGATCCAGAGTACGCCCGTCACCTTTGGCGCGGTTGGAACGCCTATCTTGGTGGGGGTTACGGGTGGCCTCGAAAGCCCGGCCTTAAATGATCAACTGGCGGCTATCGGCATGACATTTGCCCAGTATCGACAAATGATTACCGCCTCGTCGGCTATTTTCCACGGTATGGTGGGGACGCTCATCCCGTTATTGATGGTTATGATGATGACCCGCTTCTTTGGTAGAAATAAATCTTGGACCGAAGGCCTGTCCATTGCGCCATTCGCTATCTTTGGCGGCCTGGCGTTTACCATTCCCTACGCTCTGACCGGCGTTTTCTTAGGCCCCGAATTCCCGTCATTGCTCGGCGCCTTGGTGGGTTTGGCCATTGTGACCTTTGCGGCCAGTCGCGGCTTTCTGATCCCCAAAGACACGTGGGAATTCCCGCCGGCCAGCGAATGGAGTTCGGATTGGATGGGCAGCCTGGAAATTAAGCTGGATAGCTTAGCCCAAAAACAAAACATGTCGACGGTGCTGGCCTGGGTACCTTACCTGCTGGTCGCCCTGTTCCTGGTCTTGACTCGACTGCCCGCTCTCGGCATTGGTAGTTTTCTGAAAACCTGGAGCTTTAGCTGGCCGAACATTCTCGGCACAGACATCAGCGCTACGACTACACCCTTCTATTTGCCCTGGTTTATCTTCATGGTGGTTGTGGCTATTACCTACTTCATCCATCGCATGAGTCCCAAAGAGATGGGCGCCGCTCTCAGCGAGTCCAGCAAAGTTATTCTCGGCGCCGGTTTCGTGCTCATCTTCACCATCCCCATGGTCCGGATTTACATCAACTCCGGCGGCAACGATTTAGGTTTTGCCAGCATGCCTGTGGCAATGGCCCAGTGGGTGGCCGCCAACGTTGGTGGGGTTTGGCCCATCTTTGCGCCGTCTATCGGTGCTCTGGGAGCCTTCATTGCCGGTAGTAACACCGTCAGCAACCTGATGTTCAGTCTCTTCCAGTTTGGTGTGGCCGAGCAATTGCTCATCTCCGGCGTGATCATCGTCGCTCTGCAAGCCGTTGGTGCGGCAGCCGGTAACATGATTGCCATCCATAACGTCGTGGCCGCTTCCGCCACCGTTGGTCTGCTCGGTCAAGAAGGCGCGACCTTACGTAAAACTATCTTGCCCACCATTTACTACGTCCTGGTCGTCGGTGTGATTGGTTTGATCGTCATCTACGCCTTTGGCTACTCCGACCCGCTCAATAACTACTTCATCGCCGAAGCTGCTTCGGGCGCTCTCGGCAACTAGTTACCCCTTGGTTCACCGGGAGGAGCCTTTCGCTCCCTAGCTCCTCCCGGTTAGAACTGGAACAAGGTAGGAAGATTAAAAGAGTTGACAACCTTAAAAGTTCGAGTATATTCACACCCGTACCCACCTTCCGATGTTGTCACTCCTCTAAAAAATAAATAAAAGAACTTAAACAAGTTTCACCAGCAGCACTGTTCAAAAATGTTCTTCCTGTAAATAAACGTGTGGAAAAGAAAAGCTTTGAGATGATAAAGGGATAATGTAAAATAATAAATTTTGAGCCAGAAAACAAGAACAAGAATAGGACGAAGAACAAATGGCAAACA
>Ga0116151_10002147_pt1 | contig 18273 bp, 11 predicted proteins | sample AD_UKC117_MetaG_FD_89893 | JGI IMG/M metagenome (GOLD analysis project Ga0116151, IMG submission 89893) | Active sludge microbial communities of municipal wastewater-treating anaerobic digesters from Hong Kong - AD_UKC117_MetaG | ecosystem: Engineered > Bioreactor > Anaerobic > Digestate...
CAGCAGCCGTTCGGCCTCGTCGCTGTGGCCGTGGCGGATGATGTCCAGAATGCGGCGGCGCAGTTCGGTGGCCGCTTCGGCCAGGCCATTCAGCCAGGTATTGGATTCCGCGCCGAGGTCCAAAGGGGTGGGTAACGGCCGTTCCCGCATAATCGCATACGTCAGATGCGCTTCGACATATTCTTTGATGGCATCCTGAGTGTAGCCGGCAAAATACAAATCCGGGAAATCCCGCACGTCGGCCACAAACGTCTCTTTGGCCTGGCGCAGTTCCGCCAACAGCCGGTCGGCTGTGTCCCACTCGCTGCGATGCATGGCTCGAATGGAACGCGCACACAGGCTGATCAGCTCACGCGAGCGCTGGTAAGCCTGGTCACGCGCCGCGTTCACCCGCTCAAATTCCTGCCGAATCTCTTCCGCTAATAATTCCAACTGGTCCATATGCGGCCCCCTATTCTTGATCGTTCTTGTTATCCTTGTTGTCGTCGTCCGAATCCTGCTGTGGAAAACGGAAAAATTGGTCCGCCAGGTTCATCTGCTGCGGCAGCCTGATTTCGCCAAACTGGCGTTCGTAATTGGCGATGTTTTGGGCCAACGCCTGCTGCAACATCTTGGCATGCATCGGCGACATGATGATGCGTGCCTGCACAGAGCCGCGCGGCATGCGCGGCAGCACCTGGGCAAAGTCCAGCACGACCTCAGCGGGGGTGTGGGTAATAAACGCGACGTTGGCGTATACCGCCCGCAAATCTTTCGGGATGTCAATGCTGATTCGCTTGCCAGGTGGTGGGGTTGTCGGTTGGTCACTCATGGTCTGCTCCTTGTTTTACGTTGCCTGAGCCAACGCTCAAACGTCCTAATCATACCGCCAGCCGGGTGAAGATGCTATGGAATTTGCTTCTATGCTACAATGGAACCAGGCCTGAATCGCGCGAAACCTGGCAGAAATCTCTCAATACAATGAATTCAGGCCTGTATGTGGACAAAATAAATAAGGCAGCAGAGGTACACCCCATCTATCTGGCCGCTCTGCCGTCTGTTTGCCAAGGAGCCGCCAGCGAATGGCAGGGTTTGTCATTGTTGACCATACAGCTGATTGGGCGATCCGGGTCTGGGGCCGCGACCTGGGTGAATTGCTGCGTCAGGCGGCCGAGGGCATGAATCATCTGATGGTGGGCGGCGACACGGCCGTTTCCCCCACCCTCACCCGCCAACTTACCCTGGACGCCGACGACGCCGAAACCTTGCTGGTCGACTGGCTGAGCGAGCTGGCCTATTGGGCCGAAATGGAACAGGTGGTGTTTCCGGAATTTGAGCTAACGGCCGTTTCCCCAACCCATCTGGAAGCCACCCTCCACGGCGGCCCGGTCACCGAACTGGTTAAGCACATCAAAGCCGTCACCTACCACAATCTGGCCATTGTCCCCACCCACCGCGGCCTGGAAACCACAATCGTATTCGACGTTTAGCTCTCTGGAGGCAGTCATGAAACGCAGCGATTTCCGCCAAATCAATCCCTACGTACACGAAATACCGACCACCTACCGCACCGACATGCGCGTGCCGGCGCGCTTTTACGCCGATGGCCCCCTGCTGGAGGCCGCCCTAAGCGATAAAAGCCTGGCCCAACTGGTCAACACCGCCACACTGCCCGGCGTCGTCAAATACGCCCTGGCCATGCCGGACATTCACCAGGGCTACGGCTTCCCCATCGGCGGCGTTATCGCCACCGAACTACCCGACGGCATCATTTCGCCCGGCGGCGTAGGCTACGACATCAACTGCGGCGTGCGCTTGCTAGCCACCCATCTGCACCGCGAGGAGGCCGCGCCGCACCTGGACCGCCTGGCGTCGGCGCTGCAGGCCAACTGCCCCAGCGGCGTCGGGCGCGGCGGCAGCGTGCAACTCAAGCCAGCCGAGTTGGACCGCCTGGTGGAGCAGGGCAGCCAGTGGGCGCTCAAAAACGGCTATGCCACGCCGATGGACCTGGAACGCACGGAGGAAAACGGCCGTCTCCCCCATGCCGATGCCCGCAAAGTCAGCGACCGGGCCAAAAAACGCGGCCTGGACCAGATTGGCACGCTGGGCGCGGGCAACCACTTCATCGAAGTCGACGTCGTCGATGGGATTTTTCACGACGAGGCCGCGCAGCGCATGGGCCTCTTTCCCGGGCAAATTGTGGTGCAAATCCACTGTGGCTCGCGCGGCTTCGGCCACCAGGTTTGCACCGATTATGTCAAACGATTCCAAAAATCCGTGCAGCAATACGGCATCAAACTGCCCGATCGCGAACTCGTCTGCGCGCCGCTTAGCAGCCCCGAAGGGCAGGATTATCTGGCGGCAATGCAGGCAGCGGCCAATTACGCCTTTGTCAACCGTCAGGTTCTCACCTACCTGATCCGGCAAAGTTTTGAGCAAGTCCTAGCCGGAACCGGTCTGCGCTCCACCGTCTACCAGATTTACGACATTGCCCATAACATGGCTAAAATTGAGGAGCATGAAGTAGACGGCCGTCAGCGCAAACTGTGTGTCCATCGCAAAGGGGCCACCCGCGCTTTTGGTCCCGGCTCGCCCGTTCTGCCCGATGCTTACCGCGACATCGGCCAGCCGGTGTTGGTGCCCGGCTCCATGGGCACAGCCAGTTGGGTGCTGGTAGGCACGGAGCAGTCGATGACCCAAAGTTTTGGTTCCACCTGCCACGGCGCGGGGCGCACCATGAGCCGCAGCCAGGCCAAGCGCACCATTCGCGGCGATGAACTACGCGAAGAATTGGAAGCAGAAGGTATTCACGTGCGCGCCGGCAGCCTGCCCGGCCTGGCCGAAGAAGCGCCGACCGCCTACAAAGACGTGGATCAGGTGATCGAAGTGGTGCATGGTGCAGGAATCGCCCGCAAAGTGGCCCGGCTCATCCCGGTTGCCGTCGTCAAAGGGTAAACAGATCCTGCTGGCAATAAACCTAAAATAGAATATGTGTCTGCAATCAAAACAGCCAAAACATCTTTTCTGATGGAGGGCAGAAATGAGAGTTACCCAAAGCAATGTCAGCTACATCCTTGTTGGTTTGATCGCCGGATCGATCTTGACGTTTTTAGGCGTGGGACTTATGCGGCAAACCCAGCCTGCGCCGTTAGAGATTATTCCCCCCGCCCCCACAGCCACAGCCGAGCCGACGGCCACGCCCGGCCCAATCCGCGTGTATGTCAACGGGGCCGTGGCGTCCGCGGCCGTTTACACGCTGCCGCCGGGCAGCCTGGTGGAGCAGGCCATTGCCGCTGCCGGAGGGTTCAGCGCAGACGCCAACACGGCCGTCGTCAATCTGGCCCAGCCGCTATTTGACGGCGCACAAGTGTATGTGCCCACGCTGGTAGAATTGGCGGCCACGCCGACGGCCGTTCTTTCGCAGGCCGCGCCCGGAGGCGACACGGCCGTGCCCGGCTCCACCAGCTCGCCAGACGGCCTGATCAACATTAACCAGGCCGGCCTGGCCGAGCTAGATGCCCTGCCCGGCATTGGTCCCAGCACGGCCGAAAAAATCATCGCCTATCGCAACAGCGTCGGGCTGTTTGCCACAATCGAGGAGATTATGAACGTGCCCGGCATTGGTGAAGCCAAGTTCGATCAGATCAAAGAGTTGATCACGGTTGGCGGCGGCTAAGGGAATTGGGCAAAAACGCCGGTTTTCTGTTATCTTTAGCCCACTATGCCACGAGATAATTGGTTTACGGTGGCGGCGGCGCGTGCGGCGCGCCTGCCATTTTGGCTGCTCAGCCGACGGCCGTTTACGCCGCCGCAAAAAGCAGTCATTCTGCAGCCCTGCTGTGTCAGCCAGGTTATGTTAACCACGCCCCTGCTGGCGGCGCTCAGCCAGGCTTATCCCCAGACGCGCTTCGATTGGGTGATTGGCGCCTGGGGCAGGCCGGCGATCATCGGCAACCCGCGCATCACAGAGTTGATCGACGCCGGACCTGACGACCTGAAGGCGGCCGGCTGGACGGCCATTCGCCAACTGGCCCATCGCCTGCAAGAAGAGGCTTACGATACGTGCATCATTCCCAGCCGCTCCAGCACGCTGGCGTTGTTGGCCTGGGAAGCCAGCATTCCCCAGCGCATAGGCCTGAATGTAAACGGCCGTGGGTTTGCCCACAGCATTGCCGTCAGGCCGCCGGCCGAATCCCGGCATGCGGCGGCTATGTACCTGTCTCTGGCCAGCCGTATGGGTGTGGCGGCAGACCTGTGCCAAGCCGCTGGCATGGAATTTTACCCACCGGATAATGACCGAACGGCCGTTACTCACCGTCTGGTTGAGGATCTAGACTGGCTGGGCGATAAACCACTGGTGATTGTTCATCCTGGCGGCGCAAGCAACCCCATCCAAACCGACCCGGACAAAGTATGGCCGGCAGAACGATTCACCCGGCTGATCAACCACATTGGCCGGCGACATGAGGCATGCATTTTGCTGGTGGGTGCGTCATCCGATCGGGGGATTGCGGCGGCCATCAGCGGCATGACGGCCGTGCCGGTGGCGAACTGGGCGGGCGAGCTAAGCCTGGGCGAGTTGGGAAGCCTGTGCGAAGTGGCCGATTTATACATCGGCAACGACACGGGGCCAACACACGTAGCCGCGGCCGTCGGCTGCCCCACGCTGGCGATTTTTGGGCCGAGCGACCCGGCGGTATCTCAGCCTTATGGTACGAAGGGGCGATTGGCAGTATTGTGGCATGATTGGCAGCGGGAAGGGGGAGAAACACGGCCGTTTTCCTGGGATTTGGGGGTCACCGTAGAGGAAGCCATCGAGGCCGCCGACCGACTCTTAAATCCCAGCCCTTCGTTACTCAAAAAGGACCCAATATTGTGAAATTCCTGTCAATTGATATTGACAGTCATCCTGGTTTTTGATACTATCCCCTTCGCTCTAGGGGGCGTGGTGTAGTGGTTAACACGCCGGCCTGTCAAGCCGGAGATCGCGGGTTCGATCCCCGTCGCTCCCGTACGTGACACAAGATGGGTCAACTGAAAATTCAGTTGGCCCATTTGTTTTATGGTTGAGAACCAGATGATAGTTGGAGCGTAAGGTCATTGCCACTACCCTATCATCGTGAACGTATACACGCTCGACAATTAGCCTCACCAGTTCGTGCCTTGCCTCTTCGTCTCCTTCTAATCTTTCCCAATGGGTCTTAAAATTCGCCAACAAGTCCGCGGCTTGTTCTAATTCATCATCTGGCACGGGCGTAAGCTGCTCTAGTTCCATCTGAAGCTTAATGCGTTTCTGGATGTATTCCTCCTCGCTAGCAAAAAAGCCATGGTCCCAACGAGCGTCCATCCGCTCTATCACGGCTTTTATTTCCTGAATATGTTCCTCTAGATTCTTGTCGCCCAGCAGATTTCCCATCGCTTTAGTGATTCCACGACGCCAGTCGCTTGGTGGTTTCAGGTTCATTAACACTGAGACAACTTGTTGGTCGATGACTTCTACGCGTACGGCTCGCTGTTCACACGTGTACCCAAAGTCCCGAGCACGGCAGCGATAATAGCTGCGGTCACTTCTGGTTACTTTATTCGGCCTCATTTTGCCGTATTGGCGAAAAGTCTTCTCTTCCGGTGGATGGCTACAGCAGCGGTGGCAATAGATAAGGTTACGCAGTAGATAGGAATTATATTTCGGTGTAGCCTGACGATGTCTGCTTCGTTTAACACGCACCCTCTGACAATGCTCAAAGAGTTCCTTGTCTATTACTGCTTCATGTTGACCATCAAACCACTCCACAGGTGCATCATAGGAGCGTCTCCCATCTGCTCGGGTCATGTATTTCTGATATTTTATTTGGCCAAGATACGTCCAATTTTGCAGAATATCGCGTACTGTTTCTTTGGAAAATCGCCGGCCCGTTTTACTGCGATAGCCAGCATCATTAAGCAATCCAGCAATATCTGTGTCACTAAACTTTCCAGAAGCATACTTATCGAAAGCCATTCTAAGGCCAGGGAGTTCATTCTCGTCAGGCACTAATATCTTGTCCGCGTTTTTCTTCATACCAAACGGAGCACGGTTATTATGTATACCTTGATTGCTGCGTTCTTTTTTGCCTTTGGCCGTTTCGGCGCTCAAATTCTGGCTGTACCAGTCTGCAACTGATTCCATGATGCCTTCAATCAAAGCACCCATCGGACCGTCGCTATCTTCGGATGGCTCGCTAACGGAAAATACCTTGATGCCATAATCATGTCGAAGTAGTGATTTGATAGCTAGCGCATCTGTACGATTGCGGGCGAAGCGATCAAACTTATGAACGATCACGGCATCGTACTTCTTTTTTCGAGCATCTTTGCGCAGCTCTTTGAAGGCCGGTCGTTCAGCTGTACGGCCAGAATGTCCTTCATCAGCATATACTTTGACTAACACTCCCCCATTAGCAATGACCCAGGCTTCTATGGCTCTCTTTTGGGCATCAATGGAATAATTTCCAATCTGTTCCTCTGAACTTATACGAACATAGGCTGCGTAACGCATTTTTATTTCCTTCTTCCGCTTCTTTTGTTTCGGTCGCCAATCTGGATTGATTCGGGGTCCAATCAAAGGATGGTCAGCCAATACATCGAGATTTGGCTTATAAAAAAATCGCGGAGAACCTTTGGTCTGCACATTCTGGCTATGCTCATCGGGCATAGATTCCTTTCTGGGCTGATGCCCGTTAAAATTAATTGATACATCTAAGTATTACTGTCAAATGCCTACCTTTTCTGGTTCCTAAACGAATTGTGATAGATAACGGCTCGCACAAACTTTACAAAAAAAGAGTCGCCAATCACTGTTAACAGCCATTGACGACTCGAACGCAAAACTATAGGATTGCGTTAAGCCTACAAGGCTGGTATCACAGCATGTAGGTTAGCCCTGAATTGGTGGGACCAGCATCAATTCAGGGCATTGTATTGCACCGCTCAAATCAGACTCAAAACGGTGTGTTTCCTGACTAGAGACTTTGTTTGTAACGATAAATAGAGGCCGAGCCTCGCGGCAGGTATTTTGGTGATTGGCTCACTACCTTACCTGCCAAATATATCAAATAAGCAGAACGATCTAAGCCAGGATAACGCCACTTAAATCGCATTAGTCGATTTTCTTCTTCATTTTGACGGGACTCATATAGTTTTCTTGGCCCCTCCAGCTTCCTGTTTCTCGCCCACTTGATCAGGCGATTAAGTTCATTACGGCGATTGTAAGAATGAAGAATATCCCAAAAAACACACCAACTGTTGCATAACAAAAATCTGTTCACAGCAACATTATATGCGATATAGCATAAAATAACAATAGGAAAAACTACGGCTACAGACCGAAGGCCAGAGATGCTCTACTCTCTAGGCTTTGGACCAGGGCGAGGATTTGTTGCTAAATACGCTTGGACGGCCTCTCTAGTGGTTACCCAATTCCGGCCAATTTTTGCCGCCCAAATCTGCCCTTGCTTAGCAAGCAATCTCAGGTGTCCTTGAGAAAGTCCGCTAAGTTCTGCAGCCTCAGCTAGGGATATTAGCTTCTTTGCTGCATCTTCCCCACTGGAAAAAGATGAAGATCGAGACATATTCTTATCTTACAAAGCAAACTGAAGATTGAAAATCGAAAGATAGTAATAGAACATCTCAGCGAATCAATCTTTCTCAAACTCAAAATGGCCAAACTTCAACGTCCGGCTATTTTCGCTTATTGTACGAATTGTCGCTTCGTCAAATCCTTCGGGCAGACGAGCGCTAACTTCCAACGAGATTTCCACCTCACAATCAATTAAACTAGTTAACCGCTCAATTACTTCTTCCACAATCAGGCCCATTTCTCGATTAACCCGCTGCGGATCCAAGGCCACACGGCCGTAATACCTTGTAGTAGCGGGCGGTGCCGGCGGTAAAGTTGGTTGAGTCTCTCCCAACTTCTTCTCCGGTCTGACGTGAGGTATTAGAGGCCCCGTGCCCAGCTTTGGTGGCGGAGGCGGTGGTTCCTGGATGTGGTCAGGATGCACCAACAGGCTAGATCCGTCAAAGAAAATTTGGCCAGGCGACTGGTACACCAGGCCGGTATGATACCCGGCGGCGTTTGTACCAGTGGCATAGGCAAAGGGCGCATCCAAACGGTTGACGCCGGCGCGCACGGCCGTTACCAGCACCTCCTGATCAAATAAACGCGGCAGATAACAATACTGCGCCAGATACTCCCACAACTGCTTCAGATTCACAGCCCAGCCTTTGCCTTCGCCCCAGATATACCGGTCTAGTTCCATACGCAGGATATCAGGCGACCATTCGTTGATGAGCAGCCCATCCTGCTTCAGTTTACGCGCCGCCCGGTCATAAAAATTGTCGTCGCCGCTGATGCGATTGGCCTGGAACTCGATTTTGCCCAAGGGGTCCGGCTGCACCGGCGTCAGCAGCCAGCTGTACGTATCCCGGATGCGCAAATCGACTGTACTGTCGGCCGTATCCAGGCTGTTTTTCACCTGCCGCCGCTGCTGCGTGCCCAAATCCAGCTCATCCTCTTCCTGTTGAATGGAGCGCCAGGCCATAAACTCACGCACGGCCGTTTCCAGCGCCTCCAAACCATTGTGGTCCGGGGCAATAAAGACCAGCATGTTCTTATACAATCGCTGCCCGCTACCCCGGCTCTCTAGAATGCGCTGCGCCGTCTCCACGGCCGGGGGCAAGTCAACGGAGCGTTTATAAGGGGCATCGGGTGGCAGCACCACAATCCGCGCCCGCGCCTCGTCGGCCACGTCGCCGCTGTCCGGCGGGGCGACATGGAAGGCGGCGAATTCCCGATTCTTACTGACTTTGCGCAAGCGGGCAACAATTTCGCTGCTGACTTCCACCGCGGGGAAACCCTGCGCCCGGTCGCGCGCCAGCCGGTTAACGGTGGGGCGGGTATCGTACCAATATCGGCTGCCGTCCGTGTACAGATAGGTCAGTTGGCTGCCCATGCGCCGCAGGGCATCGCCGAAGATGGCTGTTGGCTCGCCTGGTTGGGCGCAGCCCAGGCGCACCCGGATTTCTTCCAGGCCGCGGACCTGCTGCCCTTCCGAGGGGGCGCTGCCCAGGAAGATAGTGCGCCCCACCCGGCGGGCGGCGGCGTACCGCCCCAGCGCCGGCACCTGCCCGTCAATAAGATAAGGCAAGGCTTCGGACCCGTCCACGTCTTTGTCGAACACGGCCGTCCACGTGTCCGGCAAATAGCGCAGCAGTTCGTTCCGAACCGGCGTGGCCGCCAGCGGAATCGTGCCCGGCAGGATCAGCAGCGACGGGTCGCTGCGGGTCCACAGTTGATGAATCACCGCCGCCATCAACCGCAGCACACCGCGCGTGCGCTGGAACCGCTCCAGCGTAGACCAGTCCTGGTACAATCGGTCGAACAATTCCGGGTGAATGGGATAAGCCGACGCCATGCGTTCGTAATAATCTCGTTCGGCCACCCCGGCGGGAAATTCGCCCGCGCTGTGGCGATACATGTGGTTGAAAGCTTGCAAGACGGCATCCCGCGCCGCGTAATCCACGTCATCGGCAAAGAGGCGGCGGCGCACGATTTCAAAGCTTTCCGTGGCCGTGACCGGCTTCCAAACCGATTCGATACGGCCGACGATGTGGGCCAGGCGCTCTAACGCTTCTTTGCCTGCTTCCCCGCCTACTTCAATGTCCGATTCCGGCAGGGAGACCAGCAACATGGAATCGGGGGCGCGGCGCACGGCCTCGGTGAGAGCTTGCATGAAGGTGGTGACGGAATCGAAGGAACCGGAAGGTAGTCCCTCGGCCCGGTAGATGTTGCGGGCGTAGGCTACAAACTCGTCGATAATGATCAGGCACGGACCAAACTGGGACAGCAGGTCAGTGAGGGTGTTGGAATTGGGGCTGACGCCTTTCTGGTCGGCCTGGGCGACGAGGGCGTAACCCTCCGCGCCGCCCAGCTGGTAGGCCAGTTCGCCCCACAGCGTGTGCACGGTTACGTCCGGATATTGGCGCGGTTTGGCAGGATCCAAAGCGGTGCCCACCAGCACGGCGCGGTTGGCTTCGGGCAAATCCACGTGCCCAATGCGCTGGCCCAGGCGTTCGCCGCCAGGAAAGTCGCTTAATTGGATGCCGCCGCTGCACAAATGGTAAAGGGCCAGCATGGAATGGGTCTTGCCGCCGCCAAAGGCAGTTTGCAACTGCACCACCGGGTCACCGCCCTGTGAAGTCAGGCGCAGGATGCCGGTGACAAGCATATTTAGCAGCCCTTCGGTGAGATAGGTGCGGCGGAAGAATTCGACCGGGTCCTGGTATTCGGCTTCGGCTGTCCCAGCCAGCACCTGGGAGAGGTCGGCGGCGAATTCGGCTTGCAGGTAACGGCCGTTGGCCACATCTCTATGCGGGCTGACTACTTCGCGCCACGCCTTCAACCCGGCTAGAGTTGTCGTCTCCGGCGTCTTCTGGCTTTCGGCCTCTTCTTTGGCTTTTTGCGCTTCGTCTTTAAAGCGCAGGCGCAGCAGATCGTTGCCGATCTGGTCAACCACGGCCGCCACGTCTCCGGCGCTGACCATCTTGAGCAGGCGGCTGGCCGTATCGGCCACACGGTAGGCTTCGTCGTTGGTGAAGGCTTTTTGGTGCGCCCAGTCGTTGCGCGCCTGCATCAGTTCGCTGACATAGCTGCGCCCCGTGTGGCCTAATTTGTCTTGAAACACCTCATTCCAACGCCGCCACATCAGATTGAGCGTATTATGGGCGTCCAGGGCGCCGATGAGGGCGCTGACGTCAGTATAGGCTTCTTTGGGCATCTGAAAGGCATTGGTATTCAGGGCGGCGTCAATTTCCCGGACAAAATCCTTGCGGTAAACCAGCCGGTATTCCCGTACGACAAAGGAAGCCAACCCGGCCCGTAAGGCTTCCAATACGCGTCCCACTCGTTCTCGATTACTAAGTGCCATAGCTTTTTTCCTTGTTTTGATTACGTCTTGTATTTTCGAGACGTTAAGTCAAAATTCTTGCCAGTTCCGCCTCAGCCTGGGGCGGGGATGTAAAAACAGTATGTTTGGACAAATCTTCGCCAATCAAAGGGATTTTGGTCGGCTGAGGATTACCACGTTCATGTTCAATCACCCACGTAAACCCAATCGGTAATGAAACGCCTGCCTTTTTGGCTTGAAAATGCTTCTCGTCGCTGGCTACAAACCCTTGACTTATCCAACGAGTATGTCCTCGGACCATATGGCGAGCTATTTCTTGCGATTCATACCAGTCTGCCAGGGAGTATTGCTTCCTGGTACGGCGCTGCATTGGAAATGGTTTGTTTGTCCGATGATTTGCCTCGCTATTGGCCTGACGGCCGTTCCGGCGTCTTCCAGGCACACGGAGAGATGTCGCCATCAGGCGCTGAGGAACAACCAGATCACGATAATGTGATAGAGCCACGGATTCAACAAGACTTGTTAACCAGGATGCGTCGACCAATTGATGGAAGCCGCTGATAACGCCTGACGGATCAATGCGAATAACACCGATGAGAGACGGGTTGTCAAATTTAAACTGAACAAAAAGGCCCGGCGCTTGCATGTGCTCTTGCACAAACCGAATCGAATGGAGATTGATCAGCGCTGTAACAGATGGGGGTACGATAATTTCCGCCTTACCCCTGGAAGGCACCTGGTATTGGCGCTCCTGTGAGCAAATCGTGGCCCAACACCTCTTGGCATACGTTTTGAGTGAGGTTACGCGTTCCTGTCGTTCTGTGCTCAAGGGGAGCAAGCTGTTACTGTGCTCTTCGCCCAGTATATCTATCAGATAGCTGCTCGTAACCCAACGTTCCTTTTGCCATTTGTCTGGTTCTAAGACGTTTGGGATATCCCAGGCAACCAGTTGTAGTAGATGATCCACCTCTCTGACGGTTAAATTGTCGGGGGTGGGGCATTGGCCGACAAATTTCCAGAACCGGCCTTCCTGAGGAAGTTGTGTAATGTCGGTTGCCAAACGGATGAGCGTTTTACGTTTGGGCTTCTCGTTGGGCAACACATAGCGGAGATTAAAGTAGTTGAGGATGCCGTTATCGTTTTGCAGGGGTGCAGGGATTTTCTGCAGCTCTGCCAGAAACTCGGCAAGCGGCACCGCCTCGGCGGTTCTTTCTCTAATCTGCTGGATCTGTGCGAAAGTTTCCTGCGGATTTTTATGCCAGGAGCTTTGAGCCTGCAATAAGCCGATTAAATCGGAGACAGTTTTGTTTGCCGGAGGCAAGAGCTTCCAGGCAGCGTCTATTTCCCAACCGGAAAACTCCTGACCAGTTTTGTTCATAATTTCGCGCTGCAATTCTTGAGCCTGTTGGGGTTCTTGGTGCAGTTCAACCGCCACCTGCCGAGCATAAATCTGGCTAACGATGTTTTTGTTGGTTCGCTCTGCAATGGGCAGTGATTGGACCGTCCTCAAAATCTCGTCGTTGTTTATCGGAAAATGAATGTCCCGCATGATCTGGGCAAGACGAGACCGGGCCGTGGCGGCGGGTACTTGCAATGCCACGGCTATCTGAGGAATGGGGTATTGTTTCTTCCAGTAATGGGCTTTGATGCTTGCGATGTTGGCCCCTGTTCCCAGTTCGTGTATCGTGCGGATAAGGTCGTATTGGGTGACGGCGGCGTCAATTTCCTCGCTGATCGTTTGGGGCAGCTGCCTAAACTCATCGGCCGTCATTCCGGTCTGACGGGCGGCTTGTCGCACCACAAGCTGATCCAGCACGGCCGTTTCCGACAAATTTTGAGTCGATAGCTCATTAAACGCTTCCAATATCTCTTGATAAGTGGCGCCCGGCGAAGCCTTGGCCTTGACGCGCCGGACAAATTCATCGGCCTGTTCCATGGATAAGGACAGCGTGTCGGCGATTTCCCACAACGTGATGAATTGTCTTTCGTAGGGTTCCGCCATCTGCCGGTCAAGAAAGGGGATGGCATTGATGATCTGCCGGTTGGAAACGAACTCGGCGGCTTCTTGCTGGATATGGGTGAGCAGCGCTGATGCTTCTGATAGGGTCAGGTGAAGATGCCTGGCAATGAACTGCAGGTCCAACGACCGGGCAATGGTATCCGGGCTTCGGTGTTGGTGCGGCAGGCCATGAACGGTTTTGATTAGCTGCGCATGTGGCACTGACCAGGAAACCTGTTCCCGGATCTGGACCATGAATCGCCAGGCTTCGTCATCAGACAGGCTCATGATGCGGGCTAAATCGTAAGCCGATTTCCATTCTCGGTAGAAATAGTTGCGAATGTCTTCAACGGTGACTGGCGGCGTGGCAACGTCTAAAAACTGCAATATGTCATTGTAGGTAATCGTCAGGCCCAGACGATCTTTAATGTCGTCGGGCAGATGCCTAACCTGTTGTTCGGGGAAGTTGAGCTTGGCGACCAAAAGGTCTATTTCTAACACCTGGATGTTCTGGTCTGTCGCCGGTTCCGGGGTGGGCGCGGGTGTAAACGGCCGTTCCTCCCCCACCCCCACCAATTCCGCCGCAAAGAGATTTTGCTGGATTTGTTTGAACAGCGCACGGCTCTGAGGGTTCCGCTGCACCACGTCAAGCAGGCTGGCGTCTGGCAACGAGTGTTTCAGCTGCTTGTGCACGGCCGTTACTACCTGATCGATCTGCTCCGGCGGAATATCCAGTTCTTCAGCCAGTTGTTTGCGAATGTCTTGCCGGTGCGCCATGGCTTTATTCCTGACTCTTTACGGAACTTAACGGGAGACTAGAGACTGGAGACTGGTTCAATCTCCAGTCTCCAATCTCCAGTCTCCAATCTCCCGCGTCCTCTACCCAAACAAACTCCCTTGCTGATACGTCTGCTTGACCTCGGCGGCGCGCTCTGCGCTGGACGACCAGGAGATGACCAGCGCATTATAATCCCGCGCCTGCTCCGCCCAGTTCTTGCGCTCGCAGATGGCGTAGAGGCGGTAGGCCAGTTGGCGGGCGGCGGCCGCCAGGTCTGGCGACATTTTGGCCAGCAGCAGGGCCGCGCCCTCTTCCCCGTGCATGTTGAGCCGCTCGATGAGGTGGTGGGTGGCTTCCCAGACGGTGGGGCGCTTGTCGGCGGCCGGGTCCCAGCCGGCGTCTAGTTCCTCCCAGGTGTAGAGCTGCACTTTGCCGGCGCCGGCTTGCAGGACGCCGGCCTGCACCAGCCCGTCGACCGATGTATTTTTGGCGCGGGCCAGGACGTCGGCGACGCCGAATTCGCCGGGGTTGAAGCCGTACTGCTCGAACCAGCTAACGGCGAAGCGGGAGTCCCCGTCGAGGTCGCCTTCGGTTTCGGCCAGGAATTCGTCGAGGACCTGGTTGATGAGCTGCAGGGCGGCGCGCACGGTGAGGCGCTGGCCGTCCGGTTCCAGCACCTGGCTGTAGCGGCTGTAGACGGCCATGCCGGGGCCGATGGAGGCCTGGGCCAGGTCAACGGGGGCGATGTTGCCGGATTGCATCTGGCGCAGGGCCTGGGGCAGCTCGCGGCGCAGGGTGTTGACGAAGTCGCGGCGGGTGGTAAGTGGGGCCCCAGCCGGGCGCGGGCGGCAGACGAGGACGATGGAGGAGGCGAGGGCGTTGGTGCCGCTGGCAATCATGCGGTTGCTGAGTTCGGTACGCATGGGCCATGTACCGACGATGGAAAAGCCTGTTTCGATGAGGCCGTTTAGCATGGTTTCCCAGCCGGTACTGGCTGTGCCTTCTTCGACCACGATTTCTTGTTGTTTGAAAGCGTAGTAAACAGTTAATGGATATTCTGGTGGAATAATCTGACGCATCTGAGCAAATGTCTGTTGTAAGCCACTTTCAAAATGGTGGTTGGCTGCTTCTGAACTGCCATTAAAGCGATAGGGGGATGCAATCAGTTCAGGTGTTTTGGGAACAAGCAAGGTTCCGAACACTTCGGGGAACACATTACGGATACTTGGGCGTAACCAAGCATAAAAATAGTCGGATAAGTCTGCATATCCGATGTTGTCATAGTAAGGTGGGTCGGTAGAAATCGGAATTGCGGCCGACCTACTAAGTTGTGATGCATCTGCTTGATAAGCAAATCCTTCGGTAACTGGTTGGAAAAATCCAACGGTTTTCGCAACCCACTCAACGTTGTTTAGCCAATTACCACTGGATTCACTAAAAGGGTTTCCTTCGGCAAAGTCCCAAGTCATTGGAATAGCTTGTCGGGCAAAAGTGTTTCGCAGAGCCTCCATTTTGGGGCTACTATCCCATGAACATATAGTTGATCCTCTATCGGCGCTCCTGCTTAAGGCGAAGGCGAGGTAGACGCTGACGGCTTCGGCGTAGGCGCGGGGGCCACGGCCGTTTTCTCTCAGCGCTCTGTCATCATCCGGCAGCCCGGCGGTCTGGGCGTCCGCCAGGATTTGGGCGCGGGCTTCGGCCACGAGGTCGCTAAAGGTGGTCAGAGCGACGAGTTGGCGGGGGGTGAAGAGGTCGGCATATTCCATCATGCCAAATAACGGCGGCGAAAACCAACGCGCATTGCCGGGCAGTTCACCGCGTGGGGCCCATTCTGGTTTAGCCTGGGCAGCGATTCGTTCATGTTCGAGAATAGGGGGATGGTAGTTACGGCCGTTCTTCCCTTCCGTCACAATCGCCATGAGCTGCGCGTCCATGCGTCCGGCAATACCTTCCTCTTTCACGTATGGATCGGGCGCAATTTCACCACACACTAAACATTTGAAATTTGCCCCACGACCTTGTTTAGGCGGGTCCGGGGTTTTGCCGCTGCCGTGTTTGACGGTGAAGGTGACTTTGCGGTTTTTCTGGTCTATGTGCGGCGCCACCCAGGCGCGTTTACCCTTTTTCTTGCTCAGGTCAAAGGAACTGACCAGCGGCATCTGCGCCCCGCAGGCGGGGTTGGGGCATTTTACGGTGCGCGCCCACAGCCAGGCAATCACCGTCTCCTCGCCCAGGTTGCCAACCTGGGTGACGGGCGGATACAAATGGCCGATGCGCGCCCACGCCTTGTCGCGCATCCATTCGCCATAATAGCGCACGTCGGCGGCCAGCCCCGTCGCCCCCGGCCAGCCTGTGTTGAGCAGGTTACTACCCTGCGCGGCGGGGTTAATGGGTGGGCGGTGGGCGAATTTGGGCGGTATTTCGATCAACGCCTTGTTGATCATCACCGCCACCGGGTTCAGGTCGCTGGCGTGGGCTTCCAGGCCTAACCGCTGCGCCTCCAGGGGGATGCTGCCGCCCCCGGCGAACGGGTCCAGCAGCGGCGGCGGGTTGCCGTCGGTGCTCAAGCGGATGAGTTCCCGCGCCGTCGTCAGAATCTTCTCGTCGGTCGTCGCTTCCCACGTCACCAGCCGCTCGATAAAGTCAAACAAGCGCTGGCGCGGCGTGTCGTGCAGCGCCGCGTTTTTGCCCCGTTCCAATTCGCGGCACGCCTGCACAAAGGCGGGCGGCGCGGCCGGGTCGTCGGGGTCATCCACCAGCGAGGTAAAGATGACGGCGCGGGCGGCGGCCAATGGGCGGCGCGCCCACCACAAATGCAGCGTGCTGGGGTGGCCGTGACGGATGGATTTTTCGCGGGCGCTGGCCTCGTTGATGGCTTCCAGCGGCAGGGCGACTTCGATCAGCTTCTTGCGTGGGGTCATGGGAACCATTTCCTTGGTATTAGATTTGACAAATCATCAAGATTTGTCAAATCTCGGCTAGAGATACTGCTGCAAATAATCCAGCAGCTCCGTGGGCATGACGGTGACGTGGTTGATACCGGCGGCCAGCGCCTTGTGGCGCGTGGGCGCGTCGATGTTGATGGAATACAGAATGATGGGCACCTTTTCGCCCAAGCGGCGAATGGCGGCCGCCAGCTCGATACCGGCCTGCGGGTTCTCATAGGGGCCTTCATAGCGGCGCAAATCGGTGACGACGGCGTCGAACTGGTAGACCCTTTTGAACATGTGGATGGCTGATTCGGTGGAGTTGGCTTTGATAACGGCCGTGTTGCGCCTCAATAACCATTCCAACCGTTCCTGGTCCATCGTATCTTTGTCATTCACCCACAAAACAAACGATAAGGTTTCCGGTAAATGAATTTTGTTACCCATGACGGGTTACTCCTTTGTGGCTGTTGAACCGACGACGCGACTTCTACATGCCGTCATGCTGAGCGCAGCGAAGCATCCCCTGAGTTGTAGCCGCGATTTCTTATCGCGTCCGGGGGAACGAGGTAAGGATACCTCGGCTACTTCGCCGTGCCGTCATGCTGAGCGCAGCGAAGCATCCCCCTGCCTGGGTGTGGAGACAAGGTTTGGCTATACAAAACGCCATCGGGATTCTTCGCCTTCGGCTCAGAATGACAAGGTCTCGTCATCGTGCTCAACAGTCAACCTAAAAGACGGTGGAGCGCCGGTATCCTGCCAGCAGCATGCCGGCGCTCCGCTAATTATGCGGGTGTTAACGCTTGGCCGTTATGCCAAAGGCCACCCATTCTTCCTGCGGCACGACAATTTTAATGCGCTTGGTCAGGTCGGCGTTTTTCGCATTGGCCGCCTTCAACACAGAGTTCAATTCATCTGTTTTAGCCTTTAACTGGGCCTTCAGTTCCTCTTGCTCCGCGTTCAGCGCATCCAACTCGTCGGCCAGCGCTTTGACACTCACAGCGTCGTCGGCCGTGATGCCCACGCCGGTCAGGCTGCTCAACCGGGTGGTGATGCCGCTGGCCATCGTGCGAAAATTCGATACTGCTTGTGAAAATGTTTGTCTTGCCATGAAAAGGTTTCTCCTTTGTAAAGAATGTTGGTTTTTTACCTGGACGAAAGATTCCCCCAGGCGGAAAAACAGTTTAATATGCTGTACCTGCCTATTGCATAAGTATACTTGCCTTCAGTACAGATGTACTTGCCTCCAGTACAGATGTACTTGCTCTAAGTACTGATGTACTTGCCCTGGGTACAGGTGTACTCGCTCTAAGTACAGATGTACTTTGCTTCGGTACAGATGTACTTTGCTTCGGTACAGATGTACTTTGCTTCGGTACAGATGTACGTTGCTTCGGTACACGTGTACTTCGCTCCGGTACAGATGTACTTTGCTTCGGTACACGTGTACTTTGCTCCGGTAAACATGTACTTCGCTCTGGTACACATGTACTTTGCTCCGGTACACATGTACTTTGCTGCAGTACATGTAGATTGGACCAATCCCCTCTCTCCCCCACCCTCTCCCAAAGGGCGAGGGGGCCAGAATTTCCCCTCCCTTTGGGAGGGGATTAAGGGGAGGGAAAAATTTATCCGATTCGTTTCTTA
>Ga0116151_10002150_pt1 | contig 18260 bp, 13 predicted proteins | sample AD_UKC117_MetaG_FD_89893 | JGI IMG/M metagenome (GOLD analysis project Ga0116151, IMG submission 89893) | Active sludge microbial communities of municipal wastewater-treating anaerobic digesters from Hong Kong - AD_UKC117_MetaG | ecosystem: Engineered > Bioreactor > Anaerobic > Digestate...
CAGGGTTAACAACACAATTCCGCCCCCAATAGCAAATGAGAGCGTCATCGGCTGCGACAGCCGTTCCTGCCAAGCCGGCGCCGCGGCTTTCTTAGCTTTCTTTTTACGGCGAGTTCGTTTAGGATCGATTTCTTGACCGACTAACGCTTCCTGTGTTTCCGGCGGCTTATCTTGAAGCTTCTCAGCCTCACCACTCACTTCAGGGGGAGTCTCCGCCTCGGCCTTAACCTCACCTTTTACTTCATCACTCTCAGCTTCGACCGCAGTTTTAGGCTCAACCGGCGTCTCGACCTGATCGACACTTCCGGGTTCGACCGCATCCGGTTTAATCGGCTCTGCCTCAGCTTTCGCCATCACTGGGACGGCGGCCTCAGCCGTAAGAGCCTCCGCTTCAGGCGGCATCTCCGTCTTAGTCGGCGGCTCGTCCGAGGCCGCCGGAAACGGTCCGGCCAGGGAGACGCTAACCGGCGGCAGAATTGGCTCTGAGTCTTTACGCTGAACGATAACCGGCGACGAGTCGCTGTCTCGCTTGCGCACCGGTTTGGGCGGCGTGCGCACCTTGGCCTTGTTTGGTACCGGCCGAGGTGGTTTTTGCGGTTCTTTACGCCCAACCGGACGCGGTCGAGCCGGTTCTGGACGTTCAATCGGCTCACCACTTTCCTCTTCTGGGGGCGGTAGGTTGCCCGGCGTCGGCGAAGTGGGTTGCGGACGCATCGGCCGAGAAACTGATGGCGGCGGCTCCGGCCGGCCGAGTGGCGGCGCATCGGCTTCAGGCGCAGCGGGCGGCGGGAATGGTAAATTCGACGGGCGCAACCGTGGCGGCTCACCGGGCCGAGTCGGCATTCTCATTTCCGGAGGAGCCGGCGGCGGCGAGAATGGTCTGGTTTGGTAGGGGCTGGGCCGGGGCGGCGGTGGCGGCAAATCGTCATCAGGAGGTGATGCAGTTGGCTCGGGTGCGGGCGGTGGAGGCGACGACGGCGCTGGTTCGGGTTCGGCCGGTTTCGGGTTAGGCGGCGGAGCAGTTTCAGCCGCCTGCGTCACAGCTTGCTGAATATGAGGCAGGTCCAACGGATCTTCGCCTTCGCCGGGAAACAGAAAATCGCTAACCGAGTCAGGCCGCGTCACCAGCCAGCCAACTAACGCCCGATGGGCGTCCAAATCAAGCTCTACGGTTTTGGCTTGGTGTTCATCCGCAGCCGGGATCACAATGCTGGGATGTTTGCCGGCCAATCGCAAATGCGATAGGCGCAGGTTCGACACCTCTTCAGGCGTCAGCCCAACGTGCCGAACCAGGGTAAATAAGGCTTTATTCAAACTCTGTTCTTTGGAAGATTGTTCGCTCATGACATTTTTCTGGTAAAAGATTATTGCCGGTTATCAGTTCGATTCTACCGATTTTAAAGTTAAGCGCAAAATTGCGGGGGCAACTAAGCCAAAATGCGTAGCTAGGTCTCAAGGCAACTAAGCATTTTGGCATAGATAAAATTTCCGCTAAAGATTATAATAAGTTCAGGACACAATCCTTCACATAAAACAGGGGACGAATGATGAATGAACAACTCGACACAAAGCGTATTTACCTCTATTTACTTTTTGCTTTTGGCATCGCCTGGGCTGCGGCCCTGGTCATTTTCTTAACCGGAGGCCTACAGCAGAGTCCGGTGCTCATTGCCGGTACACCCGTCACCCTGGCCTTTATATTACTTTCAGCGGTAGTGATGTGGTCACCTGGACTGGCTCACATCCTGACCCGGATCATCACCCGCGAAGGTTGGCAAATAAAGCAGCTAAAACCCCGATTCAAACAAACTTGGCCGTATTGGCTTGCGGGCTGGTTCCTACCGGGAATTTTAACTTTGGCTGGACTGGCCGTTTTCTTGCTGATTTTTCCCGCCTATTTCGATCCATCCTTTAGTACGCTGCGAACGCTGATTGAGACGAACGCGCCCGACATGGATCTAACAGGCAACACGCTTTGGTTAATTGTCGCCGTTCAAACCATCCAGGCCATGTTACTAGCCCCTCTCATCAACAGCTTCGCTACATTTGGTGAAGAATTTGGCTGGCGCGCCTATCTACAACCCAAATTAATGCCCTTGGGAGAGCGGCGAGCCGTGCTGCTGGTGGGCGTTATCTGGGGTGTCTGGCACTGGCCGATTATCCTGATGGGCTATAACTACGGCTTCGATTATCCCGGCGCGCCGATCCTCGGCCCGCTGGCGATGGTCTGGTTTACGATCATCTTCAGCATTTTCCTGGGCTGGTTGACCATAAAGAGTGGCAACGTTTGGCCGGCGGTCATTGGTCACGCCGCAATTAACGGCATCGCTGGGTTGGGGGGACTATTTGTCCAAGGCGAACCCAACCCTCTACTGGGGCCTTTACCGGTCGGGATCATCGGCGGAATTGGATTTACCCTGGTTGCTCTACTGATTTTTTTCAGCCCAACCGGCTTAACGAAACCGCAGCCGCCTCAAAAAACCAAAAAACGCGCTTCGACAAAAGCCGTTACGACCAACTAACCCAATTTCAGACGGCTTTAAGCGACCTTTAAGCCGCTACGCAACTGTTTCACCAAGGTCTGTAATTCGCCGACAACCTCATCAACATTTAAATTATCGGTATTCAAAATCACAGCATCCTCAGCCGGGATAGTGGGGGAGACGGGATTTTCTCGATCTTTTTTATCCCGTTCTATAATCGCCGTTAGAATACGATCATAATCGATGGGCTTATGTTGCTCTTTAAGCTGCTTGCAGCGACGGTGGGCGCGTTCCTCGGCTGACGCCACCAAAAATATTTTCAAATCAGCCTGAGGTAAGACGACTGTGCCCACATCACGACCGGCCATTACGACCGGCCCGGCGGCAGCAATGCGGCGCTGCTGATCGGTCAATACGGTTCGAACGCGCGGGTAAGAGGAGACTAATGATACATTGGCCTCCACAGCCGGTTCACGGATGGCCCAGGTGACATCCTGCCCATCGGCCAAAACCGTAAATTGGCGACCATCATCCGGGCCATTAGCCACCACGTCGATGGTTAAGGCTTCAGCCACTCTGGAAACCTGTTCGGCATCGCCCGGATCGATGCCTTGTTCGAGAATCGCCCAAGTGACCGCTCGATACATCACTCCGGTATCAAAATACAAATAATCTAAGGCTTCGGCCAGTCGGGCCGCGGCCGTACTTTTGCCAGACCCGGCAAATCCGTCGATGGCAATTGTAGCCGGTTTTGACAAGGGTATCACCTCATTCTTTTGATTTCTTGTTTCAACAATTGCACTTCAGATGGCGTGAGATAGCGCCAGTTGCCGACCTTCAACGCGCCCAGCCGGATCGGGCCAATCCGCACTCGAACCAGCTTTTTAACGCGATGGCCCAAAATTTTGGCCACTTCTCGAATCTGGCGCTTGCGGCCTTCGGTTAAAACTACTTTGAGCCAGGTACTCCCCGACTCGTATTTCATCCGCTCTACCACCGCTCGACCGGTGGGGCGACCGTCCACTTCGATCCCCCCCTGCCGCCATCGCCACAGCGTATCGGTTGAGGGCTGCCCTTCCACCAATACCTGATATTCCTTTTCCACGTGATGGCTGGGGTGGGTTATTTCTTTAGTTAATTCGCCATCGTTTGTCAGCAAAATCAAGCCTTCGCTCAATAAGTCAAGCCGGCCGACCGGATGAACCCGCTCCGGAATATCCACCAATTCGACCACGGTCCGTCGCCCGCGGTCATCCGTGACGGCGCTGAGTACGTGGCGAGGCTTGTTTAGGATAATGTACGTCGGTTTTTGCGGTTGTCCGGATAACGCCTGTCCGTCAACAGTAATGGTGTCACGCTTAGGATCAACCTTCGTACCTAAAGAAGTCACGACTTCACCGTTAACCGACACCCGTCCCGCCTCAATGAGCAGTTCGCTGGCCCGCCGCGAGGCCACGCCGGCCTGGGCCATTACTTTTTGCAACCGCTGTTGTTCTGTTTTGCCGGCCGTTTTAGAACGCGCCACTTAAGATTGCTCCTCTGAAAATAACGGTTTGGAGCGTCAAAGTTTACTTTGACCTGACTGTGAATGACAACGCAAGCTTTGTCGCTCCAATACATTTTCATTATCGGTGTCGTCTCAATCGAGATTGTCGGACTCCTCATCCAACCCGGGTTCGCCACTCCCACTCCCATTCTTAGGCAGTTCAATTTGCGGGAGGTTCAGTTCCGGCAGTTCGTCCATATCGTTCAAGCCAAAATAGCGCAAAAACTCAAAGGTGGTGGCAAACAGCGACGGATGCCCGACCGAGTCGAGCCGCCCCACTTCCTCCACCAACCCTTTACTGATCAGCGTGCGGAGAACGCCATCGCTGTTAACCCCTCGAATCGCTTCTATTTCCGGGCGGGTAATCGGCTGGCGGTAGGCGATAATTGCCAGTGTTTCCAAGGCCGGCGTCGAAAATTTCCCCGACATGGTCACCCCCAAGAAGCGCTCTACATAATCGGTCAATTCAGGGGCCGAAACCAACTGAACTTTGCTGCCCTGGCGCTGGAGTCTGATCCCTCGCTCGTTGCCGGACTCTCTGAGTACATCCAATGCGGCTTCAATTTCATCGTTGGCGCAGTCGATAACTGAGCCTAGATATTTAATCGAAACCGGCTCGGAGGCCACAAATAACAACCCCTCGATAATTTTTGCAATTTGTTGTTGATTAAGCTCTGTTGTCATCTCACATGAAGGATGCTATAATTTTTCACTTGGATAGGCAATTCAAAAGGAGTTACATGGTCGTGTTAACCACTATCTTCCCTAAGAAAATCATTGCAGTTCTAAGCCTACTGCTACTGGTCGGTCTGGCCTGCGGCTCCGGCAACGCGCTGGATGAAATCAAACCACCCGGTGAAATCGAGGTCAGCCAGGAGTCTGCCGACCGTCTTGAAGACAATTTTTATCAAGCTTTACAAGAGGCCACCATCAACAACGAGTCTCAGTTGCGCATTACCAATGAAGAAATCACTTCGTTATTTGCCAAAGAACTGGTCGAAACCGGGCGAGTACCGCTGAGCAACCCCCAAATATGGTTCACCAGCGGCCGGATTTTTATCACCGGCGGCGTCAAGCCGTTTGGCCCGGTCGAATTCGATTCATTAATTGTCGCGACCGCTGTGGTCGACAACGGCCAATTAGTGGTCGAAGTTCAAGAGGCCCGAATGGGATCTTTTGATTTTCCCGACGCCATTCTCGAATCAATTACCCAGACGGTCAACGAGGCCCTGACCACAACTTTGAGCGAATTGGACATCACCCGCCTTGAAATTCTAGAAGGAGAGATGTTTGTGGTCGGTACCCGTCGCGGCGTTTAATCATCAAATAACGCATCGACAAAGGCTTTTGAGTCGAACGGCATCAGGTCGTCAAGCCCTTCGCCCACCCCAATAAACCGTACCGGCACTTCCAGGGTCTTACCGATGGCCAAGACCACGCCCCCTTTGGCGGTGCCGTCCAGTTTGGTGACTACCACGCCGGTAATCTCAACGCTTTTCTTGAAATGCTTGGCCTGTGACAGCGCGTTCTGGCCGGTTGTTCCATCCAACACCAGCAGTGTTTCATGCGGCGCGGCATGAACCTGCTTGCGGGCGATGCTCTTAAGTTTTTCCAGTTCCTTCATTAAATTGAACTTGGTATGCAACCGTCCGGCGGTGTCGATAATCACCATATCGGCCTTACGAGCCAGCGCGCTCTTGAGCGAGTCAAACACCACCGCCCCGGGATCGGCATTTTCCTGGTGAGCGATAACTGTTACCCCGGCGCGCTCACCCCAAATCTTGAGCTGGTCGATGGCCGCGGCCCGAAAAGTATCGGCCGCCCCCAAAACAACTCGACGGCCCTGCTGTTGATAGTAATGAGCCAACTTGGCAATCGTAGTCGTTTTGCCGGAGCCGTTAACGCCTACTACTAAAATGACGGTCACCAGGCGATGTTCTTCAATTTTTGAAGGGGTATAGCCATCCAGCAGATGCTGCATTTCCTCTTTAAGGATACCTTTGGCATCGGCTGCCTTGTAAATCCCATCCCGCTCAACCCGCTTGCGCACGGTTTCAATGAGTTCCATGGAAGTCTCAGCCCCAACGTCGGCTTGAATCAACAACGCTTCCAAATCTTCCCAAAATTCATCATCAATATCGCCGCCCCCAAATAGGGTGGTGATCTGTCCAAAAACGGAGTTGCGGGTACGAGATAGACCCTCTTTTATCTTGTTTCTGTTAAAGCCAAACATCGATTGCCTCTATACGAATTCACATTCAAACTGTTATTATAATCGCAGCCGGACGGTAATCCAAAACTTAAGGGTGACGGATCATGAGGGGGCCACTTCGGTGATAATGCAGCCGGTCGCCCCGGCCTTGAGCAAGGCGTCCGATACGGCTGCCGCAGCCTCCGGCTCAACCAAAGCGATCATATTGCCACCCCAACCCGCGCCCGACAGCTTCGCGCCCCAGGCTCCGGCCTGCCGGGCGGCCTCAATTAACCGGTCTAATTCCGGCGACGACACCCCCATCGCCGCCAACACCGCCTGATTGTCATTCATCAAAGCGCCCAACGTTGCTCCCGGCCCACCCTGCTCGATGATCGTTCTGGCCGTAGCGGCAATTCTACCGGCTTCGGCGAAAAGCGATTCAAACCGCTGCGGGTCGGCCTGCCACTGCCGGCGCACGTGGCCGACCGCCTTATGGGTAGGCGATACCTGGCCCGTGTCGCCCACCACCAATATAAAGGCTCGACCCACCGGCAGGCGCTCGATGGGCTGCTGCCGGATGAAATAGACCGGCTGCTCATAGGCGATGACCGTATTGTCGATGCCGGATGGCGTGCCGTGATACAACTTCTCTACTTCATAGACCAGATCAGATATAGCGGCGGGGGTTATCTGCTGCCCGTAGAATTGGGCCAGCGCCCGCACTACCGCCGTCGAGATGGCAGCGCCGCTGCCTAAACCGCGCCCGAGGGGAATCGTTGAGGTGACGATCAACGTGGCCTGGAGAGACTCAACCTGCTGAAACCGGGCCAGCGTTAGTCGGATGATTAAGGCCAGCGCGTCATCCGCCTCAGCTTCAGCCAGCCGGTAATCGCGCCCTAAATCGGGCGCAATGATACGTAAACCGCTGTTTTCGCCGGTCGCTTGCAAATCAACTTTGGCCTGTACGGTGGTCACGGGCACGGCAATCGCGGGTTGGTGATATACCACCGCGTGTTCGCCAAACAAAATCACTTTGCCGGGAGCCGTTGCGCGATAGTCCTTCATTAAGCAGTTAGGCCTCGGACGGCGAAGGGGCAATTAAGGTGTCCTCCCCGGCTGCCGGCGGCGGGGGTTCGACTTTTGTTAATTCAAGATGGGTTAGCGTCCAGATGGCCGATTGGAAGACGAGATAGAGACCGTTGCCGAAGCTGGTGACGATAACCAGGGCAATGATCGCCAGCGGCCCACCGGCCACCGCCGCGCCGATCCACGAATTTGAAAACAGATAAACCAACAGCGCCGGAATACCGCCCATGATCAACGCCGCGAACAACGCCGCCGGCAGGATCACCAGCAAAAACACAAATATCCAGCCGATCCCAATGCCGACCAACAGCAAACACAACACGAACACATCTTTTAAGCGGCGTTTGGCCAGATTGAAGGCTTCGCCCAGGCTGGTCAGAACCCCTTTGTCTTCCAAGACCGTCTGCCGCCAGGCCAATTCTTGAATCGGCCATATAATCAGACTGATTAAGAACAGGAGTAAACCCACGCATAAACAAGCCCCGATTGTGCCCATGATAGCACTTACGGTGGCGGCGGTATCATTGGCCAACAAAAGCAGCAACGGTGAAAAAGCCAGCAAAATCAGCACAATACTCACAATAAAAACCGGCAGACCGATCACCAAACTGACCAAAAACACACGCCAGGCCCGGCGCGACCAGCCCCAGCGCCACCCTTCGGCCATGGTCACGGCTTCGGTTTCAGTAATTTGCTGCACCATGCCCATCAAAGCTGCCCGCGTAACGGCTCTGACCACAATGCTCACGACAATCAACAGGAAAACCAGGCAAATCAGGCCAATTGCCCCGGCAATCAGGATATTGGGATCAATGTCTGGCATTTGAGGCATATCGCCGGGTTGTCCAAAGTCGCCCCCGCCGCTGTTGAAATTGAAATTGGTGCCGCCATTACCACCGCACAACGCCAGAAAAAATCCAAAAATCCAGAGCGCTCGATAGCGCCAGGAAATAGTGAGCGCTTGTTTTAAAATATCGGTATGGTTCATACTTTACTTCCTTAGAAAATAAAAAGTCAGTTACCTTTTAATTCGGGGAGGGATTATGTATAATCTTACCATAAACAATAATAGGGGATTAACGTAAAAAAGTGAAAATTTGCCCCTGGGTATCGCAAAAAAAAACGGGCAACTTGATGAAGTTGCCCGCCGATAGCCTTAATATCGTTGGTGGATATGGCTTTCTTATGCCGCTTTCTGTTGCACGCCTTCGATCTCATCGAGATAGGATAATACTTCTTTCTTCGATTTATCAAACCGCCGTAGCAACTGCTTATCCGTGTCACGCAGCGCATTGATTGTGCGCTGAGAGCAAGCGGAGCAGCCGAGAGCGGCTTTGTAGCTACCCAGATCGCAATTTAAGCAATCACACAACTTGATCATCATATGAGAAAAAGCTAATGCGTCTTCATCCGTTTCCGGTAAGGCGGCGACTCGTTCAGTTAAACTACGCCAATCATCGCCCTTAAGTTTTTTCAAGCCACTGACCCGGGAATGAGGAAATAAGATTTCGCACCGTGAGTACATATGCCCTTAACCTTTATCTTTCAGAATTCCACAAAAAAATGAGCCGTCTGGGACTCGAACCCAGGACCCACTGCTTAAAAGGCAGTTGCTCTACCGACTGAGCTAACGGCTCGTCTGTTAAATAACTCAAGTGAGGATGTTAGCACAGAGAAACTCTCTTGTCAACACTCGTAAAACTATTTTAAGGTAACGTTGACACACCTATTTTAGGGTGTTATAATTTGACATATAATCAAAGCAACTGACCGAGTAAAGCATGGTCCTACCCAAGACCGACGAATTTGCCTCGCGCTTCCCAGATGAAATCAGAACCCTGCTAGCCACACTCCGAATGGGTAATTTAGGCAGTTTGGCCGTAGCCGAATGTGACGACCTTGCCCTGCAAGCTCGCCTCTTCGATTACTTTCGCCGCCGTCTGGCTGCGGATAATATTTACCTGTTCAGCTACGAGGTTGGCCCGAAGGATACCAATTTAGTCCGCAGCCTGACTGAATTGACCGATCATCCTCGCTTTAAGAATCTGGAACTGACCGGCAAATACAAATCGATTGCCATATTTGTTTATGGCTTGGAAAAATTCAATGGCGAACAACGCAAACAATTTGTTAAATTGCTCAATTTCCTGCGAGATCGGTTCGCCACCATCCTCTATCCGATTGTAATTTGGGGTACGGCCTCTTTTGTCAGCCAGTTATCTCGCAATGCTCCGGATTTTTGGAGTTGGAAGGGCCATTTTTTCCGCTTCCCTTCCGATCAACCCATCGATACCAAACAGCAGCAGAGCAATACCTTAACCCCGCTCTCGCCCATCGGGGCCTATACTCGCCAAATTGCCCAGGACCCCGACTTCCAAATTTGGAAGGAGCTGTACCTGCCGCTCAAAGCCAACCGCGTTGACGAAACCGTGACCCCCTTCCCCACCCGTCATACCCTAACCTATGACGAATTGCGCCAACTGGCCCCGCTTTTTCCTACCGCCGACACCTACGGGGCTAACCAGGTCATCTTCGAACGCGGCCATCCCGGCGATGAATGTTACGTGATCGTCAGCGGACAAGTGGAAGTACTGGTACTCGACGCCCTCGGCAACGATATCGTCATCTCTCGACTGGGTCGCGGCGATTTCTTTGGCGAGATTGCGTTGATCAAGCGCGTTCCTCGCACGGCTACAGTTCGCACGACCAAAGCGACTAAAGTGGTCACGCTCACCCATCGCTCGTTGAGTTTGCTCAATCACAAAGCCCCGGCCGTTCTGAACATTATTTCCGATATCGCTCAGCAGCGGCTGGAGTCGCGCTACAAAGATCCGGACGCCATCGTATCACCGCTACGCCGCTTTGCTATGGAAGGCTCAAGCCTCATCCGCGAAGCGCCCATCGATGTACGCGAACTGATCGCCACTGATAGCCGGACGGTTATCCTGGGCGAGGCCGGCGCGGGCAAGACCACGGTGCTGCGTCGGCTGCATCTCGACACAGCCGAGGCCGCTCAGCATGTAATCGACACCTCGACCGACCCTATCGTCCTACCGATCTTCCTTAAACTCAGCATCCTCACCCCGGACAAAACCGTCGAGCAGTTGATCCTGGAACAGTTTCAAATCTACCGGATCGAAGGGCTGCGCACCCAAAATGATATCGTCAAGCTCTTAAACGGGCAGCCGCCCGATAACACCCCCCTCCACTCTATTCTCTTCCTACTTGATGGGCTTAACGAGATGCCCAGCCCAGACCAGACTCGTCCCATATTAAACGATTTTATACGCCGGTACGGGCAACATCGCTTTATCCTCTCCTGCCGCGCCCAAGATTATTCGGCTTTGCAGGGCTTTCGTACGGCGATGCTCAACCGGCTCTCCGGCGAAGATATCGAGGCGTATCTGGTCAACTATCTCCGCGCCGAACAGGGCCGCAAAGTGGCGCGGGAAATCTACAGCGACCCGCAGCTTGAAGACCTGGCCCAAACCCCGCTGGCGCTTTATATGCTGGCTCAAATTGCCCGGCGCAGCGATGAAGATCTGCCCAAAAATCGAGGCGTCCTGTTCGAAGTCTTCACCGATAACCTGCTTCAGCGCACAGATACCAGTTGGCAGCACATCCTGACCCCGTCCGGAGCGCAAGCGCCGCTCTCGCTCCGTAAGAACGCCTTGGCCAGGTTAGGGCTGGCGATGCAGGAAGATGAAGCCTGGACCTTTCCCCTGGACCGCTGGCTAAGAATTATCGGTGAGCAAATTGATGCTTATCGCAAATCAGCCTCGGCGGGTGAACGGCTCGAAATCGAGACGATGACGCCCCTGGATGTCCACAACCAGATCAAAGACAGCGGGTTGGTGCGTTGGTCGGAAAGCCGCGAGTGGGTTGAGTTTGCCCACCACACCTACCAGGAATTTTTCGCCGCGCTGGCTCAAAATGAGGCGGGCTACAATCTGGAACCCCACCTCAATACCGAGGAGGCCCGCCGCCGCTGGCAGGGCACCATCGTGCTCCTGTATGGCATCGCCGAAGATAAACCGGCGCTCTACTCCAGAATTTTGGGAGAAGAGAACGAATACGCTCGCATCTGGCTGGCGGCTCAGTGTTTAGCCAACTCGGGCGAGGAAGTCGCCATTGCCCTCCAGCGCCTGGAGCGCACCCTACCGATGAGCCAGCAGTTCGCCCTACTTTTCAGCGCCGGATTGGCTTGCCGTCAGTTGGGGCGCTATCCCGAGGCGCTCAGCTACCTCCATCTGGCGGCGGGTGAAGCGCCCGGCTCCGCCGAGGTCCAGTACGAGCTAGGTTCGCTTTACCGTAAAGTTGAACAATACGAACGGGCCATCCAGCATCTGGAGGAGGCCATTCATCTCCGTTCTGATTTTGTCGATGCCTATAACCAGCTCGGCATAACTTACCATGATCAGAGCAAATATTTGGAAGCCCTGACTGTTTTTCGGGCGACCACACAGCTTGAGCCGGCCAATGCCCACCACTTTTACAATTTAGGGACAACCCAAAAAATCATCCGCGATTACGAGGGCGCCCGCCGCTCGTTTGAAACGGCGGTCAAACTCAAAGCCGATTATACCGAAGCGAAAACCCAACTCTCGCTGCTGGAGAAAGCCCTGTCTACGGGCGTGGTGCGCGTTCTGGAAAATATTCCCATCCTTAGCAAAATGACGCTTGAGCAAAGTATCATCCTGGCCAACCGGATTCAGGTGGAGGATTATCGGCCCGGCCAGATTATCTTCCACATGGGGGCGATGGGCCAGACCTTCTATGTCATCGAAGCCGGCGAAGTGGAAGTGCTGGCCCCGGATATGGGCGGCCAGCCCAGCGGCGTCATCAACCGTCTAGGTCCGGGCGACTTCTTCGGCGAGATCGCCCTGCTGCGGGCCATTCCCCGCACAGCCACCATTCGGGCCACCCGACCCACCCGTCTACTGGCTATCAGCCGTGAAGATTTCGAAAATGTCGTCCAAAAATATCCCTCCATCGCCCACACCCTGGCCGAGACCTCCGGTCTGCGCTTACTGCGCGACCGGCAAATCGGTCGCCGCTCTGACCTGGATCGCTACTACGATCCCGGTTACATCGCCGAATTGACCCATCAGACCGAAGTCACTGTGGTCATGGGCGACATCCACGGCTCGACTTATTTGACCAACGCCATTGGTCCGGAATTGATGGTGGCCTTCTTAGATGAATATCTACTGCGGATGTCAACCATCATCGTCCAAGCCGGCGGGGCCATGGACAAAAGTTTAGGCGACAGTGTTATGGGCGTTTTTGGCAATTTTCCCGGCCGCCACAAAGACAGCAAGACGACCTCGGCCAACTCGGCTCTGCTGGCCGCGCTCAAAATGCGGGAAGCCTACCGCCTCCTCCGTGACGAGTGGAAGCGGGAAAGCCCCGAATTTGGTCAAACCGGCATGGGCATCGGCGTCAGCACGGGCAAAGTTAAAACCGGCACAGTTGGCCCTGAAGCGACAATGGTTGGTCCGGCGGTCAATCTATCGAGCAAACTCAGCAAGCTGGCCATCAACGGCCGCACCGAAAGCGAAATCTATACCGATGGCCGCACCCACGAACTAATCGGCAACGCCTACCGAACCGAACCGATCAGCCTGGACTACACCCGCAAAAAGGTCGGCGTCGATTTGGAAGCCTTCCGCATCGTTCAACGCCGCTAAATCTTTTTGGTCCAACATGATTTCGTGGCGTTGATACCATCAAACGTAAAACGTGATGTATAAAATTGAATGACGTTTTACGTTTTTTGTATTATAACCATCTCAACCTCTTGAGTTCCAAAACAGCAATTCCCAAATAGCCGCTTGGTTACGCTAAATTGATCTATTTGAACTATCCAGCTTGTGATCTATTGACAAAGAGTGACCGCCATCTGGATTTTTAATTGGGCAAGGCGGTATTAGGTAATGATGGGGTAATGGTCGGCCTTTATAATAGAATAAATTTATGATTAAGGAGCAACGGATAATACTAAGGACTTTGCTCTAAATTAGAATTGCTGGTTCCAGGAGAGTCGTCACCGCTTCTGCGGAATAAATACAAAAAAGTGACTATCGGGCAAATATTTTGGTACTTTTGGCACTTCCCATTTACGGCTAAATCCGATATCATATTTAGTAAATCACAATTGATTCAAAGGGAAATCCATCCAACCGGGATTTGCCATGTAGACCGGCAATTGTGATCGACCAAGATCAGAGAGAATAGCCCGTCCCATCTACGGTCTTTCTCTCCTTAACCTACAAAATTTTTTAACACCGCCATACAAATGAATACCGAAGGAGAAATTTATGGAAGATTTCCACCAACGCTATGCAGCAGGCGAGCGCGATTTCAGCCAGATCGATTTACCAGGGGCCAATTTAAGCGGCCTTGATCTTAGCAGCGCTAACTTCAGCCTGGCCAAGTTGACCGGGGCCGATCTCAGCGGCGCTAACCTGCGTCAAGCCAATTTCAATGGCGCCGTTCTCCAAAAGACCAATTTGACCGGCGCCGATTGCTCCGAAGCGGACTTAAGTCTGGCCGATCTTGGCTTTGCCAACCTGACCGGGGCCAACCTGACCGGGGCCAATATGCAAATGACCATCCTGTTTCGCACCCGATTTAAAGATACCACTATGCCGGACGGCACAATTCGATAACCTTGTAACCTTATATTTACGGAGGAATCCATGAAAAAATATCTACTGTTCATCTGTATTACCCTGCTGTTTTTGGTCATTGCCGGGGTCGCCTCGGCTCAGGAAAGTTACACCCACCCCTCCGAGGCCTTTAGCCTCACCGAATTCGGAACGTTGGAGGACGAAACGGACTACGGCGCCCTCTTTGTCGCAGACGACGCCCAAGTAATGGTGTTGTTCGGTGAAACCACGGTCGAGCTAAGCGAAGAGATGATCCCGTCGGTGGTGGGACCGGTACTCGACGGCGTTCAGGATTTTGAAAGCTACGAACTGCTCACCGACGATGCCGAAATTATGGATGACGGCAGTATGTTTGTGCCCTTCACCTACACCCCCGAAGGCGATTACGGCGTTGGTGAAATCTATGTCACCCAGGCCGACGGCGTCCTTTACATATTAATCTTGATCACCGCCGACTACGACGCCACATATGACGCCTGGGTCGAGACGGTGGACAGTTTCACCCCCGGCCTGCCGGTTGAGTCGGATGAACTACCGCTCGATGAAGAAGAAGACGAAGATTTGCCGGTCGATGAGACAGAAGATGAAGAAGAAGTTACCAATACTACGCCGAGCCAGACCGAAGGCGATGTTTTCAGCGGCTTCGATCCATCGGTCGATGGCTTTAGTTTCTACAATTACGGCGACGACATCCCGGCCACCGATTTGACCCCGGTCGAGTTGCAGCGCATGTTTGGCGACGGCGTCTGCGCCAGCCTGGCCAATGACGAGTGCATTTTAACGCCGCCGGCCCAGCAGTGGATGGAGCAGATCAACAGCTATATGTCCGGCGGTCACTGCGAGGGTATGGCCGTCCTCAGCGCGCTGATGTATTACGACCAAGTCCAACCCGATGACTTTGGCAGCAGCCAGGTCAACGACCTTGTCTTGGACGGCAACGACCCGCTCCAACGCGAAATTGCCTACTGGTGGACTACCCAGGCCACCTATCCCGGCTCAACCCTGCGTGTGTCTGAATCGCCCACGGCCGTCGTCAACGCTCTGATGGAAAATTTCCAGGAAGGCCAAGACGCCACTGAATGGTGGGCGTTGGGCTTCTACAAGCGCGATGGCAGCGACGGTCACGCGGTCACCCCGATCGGCGTTGATGATCAGGGCGACGGCATCGTCCACATTTTGGTCTACGACAACAACTACCCTGACGAAAGCCGGTCTGTCATCGTGGACACCAACACCGACACCTGGCAATACGAAGGCTCGCCCAACCCGGAAATCGAGTCGGATTTGTACGACGGCGACGCCGAAACGCAATCCTTGGAATTGGTCGCCATCTCCCCCCGTCTCGAACAGCAGGAATGTGATTTTTGCAGCGGCGACTTTGCGGCAGAAGGCGAACTTCTCAACGCCGCGCCGCGCCAGAGCGCCCGCCAGCAATCCGCAGAGAGCGTCGATAATCCAATCTGGCAAGATATTCAAACCCGCTGGGCGCTGCTGATTTATGGCGAAACCGACGACTTCTATCAAATCTGGCTGCTAGGCAAACCGGACCTGTTAGTCATCGACGATTGGGGCCGCCGGATCGGCTATGATCAAGGTGAATTTGTCAACGAAATTCCCGGCGCAGCCACCACCAATATGCGCATCTTCCAGCAATCGACCGGTCTGGACAAAGATAAATCACCGGTGCTGCGTATTCCGGTCGGCCTGTCGTTTGAGGTTATCGCTGACGCGACTTTAATGGAAGAAGCCGGCTCCTCAGACATATCGATCATTGGGCCGGGCTACTATCTGGATGTGTCGGATATGTATCTTGAGCCGGGCGATGTTGAAAGCATCGCCATCTATATCGACAAAAGCCGCCATCAATTGACCTACTACACCGACTACAGCGAGTCGCCGGACATCGAACTGGGGCTGGAAACCGACGAAGCCGACTATGCCATGATGGTCCGCGCTACCGAACTCACCGGCGAAGAGGATGCCTTTGATATCGGTCTGGACACCGACACCAATGAATTCATTCTTAACACCAGCTACAACACCGAACCAAGCACCTACGAAATCTACGTCCTCCAAATCGACGACGAAGGCGAGCGCGTTTTTGGCGCATCGGATGTAGTGATGGAGCCGGACAACACCGCCTACATTCCGTTTACCGAGTTTGACGAAGACGCCGCTGCCCTGCGGGTCGATTTCGATTACGAAAACGACGGTGAAATCGATGAGATGTTTGAGTTACCCGACGTAACCGACGAGATCGATTTCTACGCCGAAGAAAATGCCGGCGACGAACAGCTTGAGGAAGATGACAGCAACATAGAAGAGGACGACGGAAAATAAACCCCGTTTGGTCGGCCAGGAGCGTCAAAGTTTACTTTGACCTATCCGGCCTATTTGCCCATCCGTTACAAACTTTATAAGATATGCGTTTAAGGAGTCCAAGCCTACTTTGGACTCCTTTTTCTATCACGTTGATCGAGGACAAACCGTCGTGAACATAGGCATCGACTACACCGCCGCGCTCAAACAAAGCGGCGGCATCGGCCGCTACACCCGCGGACTGATCACCACCCTGGCCCAACTCGACCGGCAGAATCGCTACTTGCTCATGCACACGCCCGACTCGCCGCTCGATGGGCTGCGGGTTTTCGAGTCCTGTCCCAATTTTGGCCATCGCTCCTATCCGCTACCCGAACGCTGGATGACCATCGGCTGGCATCGGGCTTATTTACCTGTGCCGGTTGAACTGTTCACCGGCCCGGTCGATCTGTTTCACTCGCCCAACTTTATCTTGCCGCCGGTGCGCCGGGCCAAAACGTTGTTGACCGTCCACGACCTCTCATTTATTCGCCATCCCCAGGGCGCGGTCGATAAACTGCGCCGCTGGTTGGAACAGGTCGTGCCGCGCAGTCTGGAACGCGCCGACCACGTCCTGGCCGACTCGGTCAGCACCAAGCAGGATTTAATCGAGATTTTCAAGATGCCCGCCGAGGATATCACCGTGGTCGGCGCGGGTGTCGAGTCGCGTTTCCGTCCTACTACCGATCCCACCGAACTGGAGCGCGTGGCAGCCAAATACCGACTTCCGTCAAAATTCATTTTGAGCCTGGGTACTCTGGAACCGCGCAAAAATTTCACCGGGCTGATCAACGCCTTTTCGCAATCACCCGTGCAAGAAACTCACCATCTGGTCATTGCCGGCGGCAAGGGCTGGCTGTACGATGACATCTTCGCTGCTGCCGCCGCCTCGCCGGTGACCGACCGCATCCATTTAATCGGCTTTGTGGCCGATGAAGATTTGCCGACGCTGTACAGTCTGGCCGATGTGTTCGCCTATCCGTCTCACTACGAAGGCTTCGGCATTCCCGTCATCGAGGCGATGGCCTGTGGCACGCCCGTCGTATGCGCCAATAACTCGTGCCTGCCGGAGGTCGCGGGCAACTCGGCCGTGCAAATTACCGCGACCGATATCGAGGCGCTGGCCGAGGCGCTACACCGCTTAACCACCGATCAATCGCTACGGGCCGGCGCGATTACGACGGGCTTCGGACAAGCCCAAAAATTCAACTGGCCGGCCGCGGCGCAGCGGTTGCTGACGGTTTACCACCGCTTTGAAAACGGTTGAGCTACGATGGGCGAATTGATGTTTTGTAGGTTTCATTTCCATTAGAACTTATGTTATACTTTCAAGAAATTATTCCTTAGTACCTGGTGATCAAGATTATGTCCCTGCTCTTAATCAATGAAGATGAACTTCGTCAAACGATAACTATTGCTGAAGCCATTGAAACGGTAAAACAAGCTTTTATGGCCTCGGCCGAAGGTCATATGAATATGCCCGGCAGCTTCTCGCTGCATCTACCCGATGTACAAGGCAAGGTCAATGTCGAAGGCACCTATTTTAGTCAAAGCCCGTATTACGTCATCAATATCGACAGCCATTTTCGGAAGAATCCTGACCTTAATCTGCCGGCCGAAAACGGCGTTTTGCTTGTATTTGACGCAGCCACCGGCGTTCCGGTAGCGGTTATGGTCGATAACGGCTATCTGACCAATATTAAGATAGGCGCGGCAGGGGCGCTGGCAGCGGATTATTTAGCCAATCACCAAATCAGCAAAGCGGCGGTGATCGGGGCCAGCAAACAAGCTTTTATGCAGTTAAAGTCCTTAACGTCCGTCAGACAACTCGAATCGGTCTGGGTCTGGGACGCTTCCCCACTCAGGGCCGACAATTATGTCCGCCACATGGTCGAAGACCACGATCTCAACATTCGCATCGC
>Ga0116151_10002151_pt1 | contig 18248 bp, 16 predicted proteins | sample AD_UKC117_MetaG_FD_89893 | JGI IMG/M metagenome (GOLD analysis project Ga0116151, IMG submission 89893) | Active sludge microbial communities of municipal wastewater-treating anaerobic digesters from Hong Kong - AD_UKC117_MetaG | ecosystem: Engineered > Bioreactor > Anaerobic > Digestate...
CAGGTCGGCGATGCGGTCGGTGACGTAGCCCTGGGCGATGCCGTTCAGGGTCAGCGCCATGCCCGGTCGGGCAAATCCGATCCGGTGCGGTTCCACCGAGACATCCTGCCACCCCACCAGCAGCAGCGCGGCCTGCAGGGCGTCGGGGTCCGGTCGGCCAGAGGTCTCGGCGAACAGTCGCCAGACCGGCTGCACCGTCGGATCGAACGCGCCGTCCGTGGCCGCATGGATCGCGGCCGACCGGGAGAGGAGCACCAGGAGGTCGGCGGGCGGCGCGTCGAGGAAGCCGTCCCGGTTGAGCCGGCAGAGTACGCTGTCCGGACGATGGAGGCTGAAGATGGCTTCGAGCCGGTCGATCTCCGCTCGCGCCGCCGCGATCAGGTCTTCGGCCTCGGCAGGCCCGCGGCCGGCGATTGTGAGCGACGCGGGCGCGCCGAGGGCGATCCCGCGCCAGCTGCGCATCTCGCCGGCAATGATCCTGCTGCGAGGCAGGATCGCACCCGCTCCCGCGGCGGCGAGAATCGTGATGGCACGGCGTCGGCCGGGGTTCATCGAATCGGGTCCGCGTCCGGAAGGCCGATCTCGACCGGCGCCATGACATAGGCGTCCGGGATCTCATCGAGCGTCACGATCTCCCCCCCCCGCGCGGCGGCATAGGCCGAGGCTTCATCGGCATCGAGGAAGGGCACCGCCTCCGGGGCGCCCATGCCGCCCGCAATGTCGCTCCCGATCACGAAGCTGGCCTTCTCGGCATCGATCCATCGGATTGGATCAGGGCGGTCTCCCGTGGGTGCTGCGCTCATGTCGCTTACATAGAACGCGGTCATGGTCTCGGTCTCCTCGGGCAGGCGCATATAGGCGATGGCGTCGCGAACTTGGCTGAACCAGATCGGTTGCTCGAAACCGGCGCGGTGGATCTGCGCCACCGGCCCTTCATGCTCCAGAATATTCATCTGGCAGTAGTAGCCGAGCGCCTCGGCGGTCATGGCGACGGGTTCGGGCTTTGCCGAAGTCGACTCGTCGTCGCAGGCCCCCAGCAGGACCAGGCCGACAAAGATCGGGGACAGTTCGCGCTTCATGGTTCGAGCCGGTAGAGCGCGCGCAGGGCGGCGAGAAATGCCAGCACGAGCCAGAGTGCGAGGCTCGCGACGCAGAGTGCAGGCGGAAAAGGCAACCCCTCGGCTGCTCCGGCAAGTCCCGTGGCGGTGTTGCCGACGTCGAGGGCGGCGAGGTTGAAGAGCCGGAAGGCGTCGGCCGGGCTGGCGAGCAGCATCCACGGGAAGGCGCCTTGCGCGAAGCCGCCGCCGGTGTCGAGCACCAGCGCGCCGAGCAGACCAAGGTCGTAGAGCACCACGGCGGCGAGCCATACCGCCACGGCGACCGCGGCGGATGTGCCGACCTGAGTCGTACCGGCACTGACGACGTAGCTGACGGCGAGGAAGACGGCACCGAGCGCGACGCTGCTGGCGATCAGCCGGGCCAGCGGTATCAGGCCGGATGCGCCTTCCCCGGAGAGCACCATAACTGCTGCGCCGGCAATGCCGAAGCCGATCACGATGGCAAGCGCGATGATCGTCAGGTGGCCCAGAAACTTGCCGAGAAGGACGCTACCGCGTGCGATCGGCGTGGCGAGCACGAGCGGCAGCGTGCCGCGCTCGAACTCTCCGGCGATGGCGTCGAAGCCCAGCAGCAGCGCGAGCAGCGGCACCAGATACACCGAGAGCGTCGCGAGGCTCGCAACCGTGATCGCGAGCCGTCCGACGCCGAGGCTCCCGCTCGGCGCACTGCCGAGCAGCCCGAGCACCAGTGCGAAGACGAGCAGGATGAGCACCGCAAGCAATACCCAGCGATTGCGCGCGGCGATGCGGAATTCCTGGCGGGCAACGGCGATGACATGCGAGGTCACGATGCGTTTCCCTCGCCGGCCGGTCGGGAGAAATGCACGTAGATGTCGTCGAGGCTCGGCTGCGTCAGGTCGAAATCGGTCACAAGGGATCCGAGTGCGCTGATTGCGGCGAGCCGGCGCATCTTCTCGGTCTGCGAGAAGACCAGTTCGACGGTCTGGCCGTTCACCCGGGTGCCGCCGAGCCGGTCGCTGACCTCGTCGATCGTGTCGGGTTGCGCGCGCACCCGGATCCGAACCGGGAGCGCCGCTTCGGCCTGCAGCCGCGACAGCGGCGCGTCCGCGACCAGCCGGCCTTCGCGCAGGATCGCCACCCGGTCGGTGCGCGCCTCGATTTCGCTCAGCGAATGCGACGACAGGAGAACGGCCGTTCCCGCGGCCGCGACCTTGTCCACCAGCGCATAGAAGTCGCGGCGCGAAAGCGGGTCGAGCCCGCTCGTCGGTTCGTCGAGCAGCATCAGCCGAGGCGCACCGAGCAGCGCCTGGGCGAGCCCCAACCGCTGGCGCATCCCCTTGGAGTAGTTGCCCGAAGCCCGGTCGGCAGCATGACCGAGCCCGACGCGCTCGAGCGCCGCCATCGCATCGTCGATACCCACGTTTCTAAGCCGGGCGTAGAAGCCGATCAACTCACGCCCTGTGAGCGCCTTGGGGAAGGCGACGTTCTCCGGCAGGTAGGCGACGATCCGGCGCGCGGCGGTGCTGTCGGGGGCGTGGTCCCCGACAAGGATGCTTCCAGCGTCGGGGCGCAGGAAGCCAAGGATGAGGCGCAGGAGCGTTGTCTTGCCGGCGCCGTTGTGGCCGAGCAGCGCCACGCGCTCGCCCGGTGCGACCGAAAGCGTGAGCCCGGTCAGCGCCTCGACCCGGCCGAACCGCTTGCTCACGTCCGCGACGGTGAGGAGCGCGGTCACGACGGCACCTCCGCGGCCAGCGGCGCAGGAGACATCAGCGGCGCGGAATCGACCACGCCGCCGGGGAGCAATCCGGGAAATTCCCGCTGTGCCCAGCGGATCAACTGCACCGCCGGACTGCCGAGCAACAGGGACGCCGCCGGCTGGGTCCAGAGCACGTTGTCGATCAGGTCGTTCGGCCGGTAGGCCTGGTCCGCGATGCCGTCGGCGTTCAGGTCAAAGCCCGCGAAGTCGCTCCAGTAGTTGCCCCGTCCGTCCTCGCTCCATTCCTGCGCCGAAGTGCCGACGTACTTGACCTGGTTGCGGTTGCCGACGAAGGCGTTGCCGGAGATGACGTTGCGTTCCGAGCCGGCGGTGAAGTGGATGCCGATAGGACAGCCTTCGAAGCGGTTGTCCCGCAGCGCGTTCTTGTGGGCATTGTACATGAACAGGCACTTCTCGCCGCCGCCGCGCACGAGGTTGTCGGCGATGACCGCGTCGTTGACGTAGTTCAGCATGATGCCATGGTCGCGATCTCCTTGCGAGACGTTCCCGCGCACGATCAGGTCGCTGCTGAACATCAGCGCGTAGCCCAGATGGTTGCCGCGCGAGACGTTGCCGCTGACCTCGCTGCCGTTGGAATACATGAAGTGGATCGCGAAGCGGAGGTCGTCGAAGCGGTTGCCGGAGAGCACGTTGTCCCGGCTGGTATTGACGAAGATGCCGTCCCGCCCGAGCCGGATGGTGTTGTCGCGGACCTCGGCGCCGGGGGCGTTCCAGACATAGATGCCGTTGCCGCGCTCGTTCATGCGCAGATCGTCGCGCCCGGTGATGGCGTTGCTTGCCACCACCGCGTCGCGGGCGCCATGGATGTCGATGCCGTAGAGATTGCCGAGCAGCGTGTTGCCGCTGACCTGGGCCCCGCGCGCCTTCTTCGTCAACTTGATGCCGGCGTCGATGGTCTCGTGCGACGAGCCGGAGCCCTGCACCGTCACGCCTTCGACCGAGACGTCGGGCGCGTCGATGGTGATCACGCTGCCCTCTCCCGCTCCTTCGAGCAAGGTTCCCGCAACGCCTTCGATCGCCAGGCTCCGGTCGATCGTCACCGGCCCCGCGTAGAGTCCGGGGCCGAGCCGGAGCGTGGTCCCGGGCTCGGCCGACGCGATCGCCCGCGCCAGCGTGCCCGTCCCCGGCGGCACGGCGGTCCCGGCTGCGTGGGCCGGTGCCGCCAGTGCCGCGGCGAGGAGAAGGAGCATCCGCGCGGGCATCGTCGTCCTCAGGCGCTCCGCGGCTCGACGAACATGCGGCCGCGCATCTCCATGTGCAGGGCGTGGCAGAACCACTGGCAATAGAACCAGTGAACCCCCGGCCGCTCGGCGATGAAGGTCGCCGAGGCGGTGGCCTGCGGTGCGACCTCGAAGGCGACGCCATAGTTCGAGAGCGTGAAGCCGTGGGTCAGGTCGTCGATGTCGTCGAGATTGGTGATGTAGACCGTGACCTCGTCGCCCTGCTTGACCGTGAAGCTCTCGAGGCTGAAGGTCGGCGCCACCGAATACATGTAGACCCGCACCTTGTTGCCGTCGCGGATCGGCGCTTCGGCGCCCTCCTCGAGCACCACGCCGTCGGCTTGGGCCTGGGCCCGGGCCTCCGCCCACATCGGGTCGTCGCGGTTCCAGACGGTGACCGGGTTCACCTTCGAGCGGTGGACGAGGATGGAATCGTGCGGCTCGGCGAAGGTCGGGCCATCGTGGACCACCACCATGTCGTCTGTGGAGATGTCGATGAGCTGCTCGTTCTCCGGCTTGAGCGGACCGACGTTGAGGAAACGGTCCTTGGAGAACTTGTTCATTGAGATCAGCCACTTTCCGTCGGCTTCCGCCGTCTCGCCCATCGTCGTCGAGTTGTGGCCCGGCTGGTAGTGCACATCGACCTTGGAGATGATCGGATCCACATCCTCGCCGCTGTAGGCCTGGATCGCCTTCTCGATGTTCCACTTCACCACCTGGCTGTCGAGGAACAGCGTCGTGAAGGCGTTGCCCTGGCCGTCGAAGGCGGTGTGGAGCGGCCCGAGGCCCAGTTCGGGTTCGGCGACGATCGCCGAGCGCGGATCGGCGTCCTCGGAGAAGAGCGCGTCGACCTTCTCGACGTCGATCACCGAGCAGGTCGGCGAGAGCTTGCCGTTGATGACCACGTGTTTCTTGTCGGGCGCGGTGTTGACGCCGTGGGGCGAGTTCGGGATCGGGATGTAGCGGGTGTATGTCGAGTTCGCGCTCTTGCGCCCGTCGAGCACTGGCACGCCGTTGAGCTCCTGGAAATCCCCGGCGGCAACCCCCGCCTCGATCGCCGCGATGTCGAACACGACGACGTGGTCGAGCTCGTTGGCGGTCATCTCGGCGAGATTCATGCCCATCTCGGAATTGTAGCTGGTCGAGAAGGCGTACTTGCCCTGGTAGTCGCAATCTGTGTTGTCGAGGTTGCCCGAGACGATCACCTGCCAGGCCACCTTCATCTCGTCGCCGTCGATGGCGGTGAAGATGTTCACGTATTGCTCGGGTTGGTCGAGGATCTGGCCGTCGTTGACGAGCGGCGATTCGTGCTCGCCGTTGGCGAAGATGTATCCGGTGCGCGGATACTTCTGCGGCCGCATGCCGTGGATGTCGTTGGCGTTCGGAATCTCGATGATCCTGTCGCACTTCATGACGTCGCAGCGCACCCGCGCCACGCGGGTATTGGCCTTGTCGTTCATGAAGATGTAGCGCCCGTCATAGGTGCCGTCGGTGAAGGACATATGCGGGTGATGCAGGTCGCCGTTGTCGTAGGTCTTCTTGCCCTGTGCCGCGAGGAAGGCCTTCGTTTCCGGCAGAAGGCCCTCGGTCAGGATCTTGAGACTCTCGTTCGTCTGGCCCCAGCCGGTGGCCGAGCAGCGGTTGAAGACCGGAACCCGCATGAACTCGCGCATCGACGGGATTCCGAGAATGCGCATCTCGCCCGACTGCCCCGAGGACCAGAAGCCGTAGTATTCGTCGAGCTCGCCCGGACCGAGATGCGACGACTGGCCTTCGGCGGTCTGCGCCCTGGCCGAACCGACTATCGCATTTGCGATGGTGGTCCCCGCGCCTTCGCCGCGCAGACCGTAGCCGACGGCACCGGCGCCGCCGGCGACAACGGCGCCGGCCGCGGTCGCGGTCATCAGGTCACGGCGGGAGACGCCCTGCTTCGGGGTCTTCTTCATTGTCGTTTCCTCCTGCTGAGTGTCGGGAACATTCTTGTCGCTCACGTTGCGCCGGCGGGTGCCTTCAGGCTGTCGATCTTTGCGAACTTCGCCCGTCGGGCCTCGCGCTTGATGCAGACGGGGCATTTCGTCGTGCTCTGGTAGAGCATCTGGCAGTGCAGGCACTGGTGGCATTCGTTGGGATTGATGTTGCCCTCGGGATGGATGGCCTGGACCATGCACTCCTTGGCGCAGCGCTGGCAGGGACTGCCGCATTCGTTGTAGCGCTTCAGCCAGTCGAACATCCGCATCCGCCCCGGGATCGCCAGCGCCGCGCCGAGCGGACAGAGATAGCGGCAGTAGAAACGCTCGATGAAGAGCCCCGGGACCAGAACCGCCACGGCAAAGAGCACATATGGCCAGCCGCGCTGGAACTTGAGGATGATCGCGGTCTTGAACGGCTCGACCTCGGCGAAGCGCTCGGCGAGTTCCAGCGAATAGAGCGAGAGCCCGAAGAGGCCGAGGAAGATGATGTACTTGATCGGCCAGAGCCGCTCGTGAACGCCCCAGGGCACCCAGTACTGCGGGACGCGCGCCAGCTTGGCGAGGCGGTTGCTGAGTTCCTGCAGTGCGCCGAACGGGCAGAGCCAACCGCAGAAAGCGCCACGCCCCCAGAAAAGGATCGCGGCGGCCGTCGAGAACCACAGGATGAAGATCAGCGGATCCATGAGGAACGCCGACCAGGAGAAATCGGTGCTCACCGCGGAGAAGAAGGCCAGGACATTCACGACCGAAAGCTGGGCGTTCGCGTACCAGCCGAGGAAGAACAGCGTGAAGGTCAGGAACCCGATCCGGAACCAGAACACCAAGCTCTCGTTCCGGGTCAGTTGCATCTGGAAGAAGAATGCGCCCGACAGCACGCCGATGCTGGCGAGGAGCGCGCCCACCTCGAAGCTCTTGCTCTCCCAAATCCGCTTCCAGAGATGCGTCAGATCGTCGGGCTGGGAGCCTGCAATCTCGGCATTGACCTTGGCCGTCTCGTCGGCAGAAGGTGCCGGCGCCGCCACCGGCTCCAGATACGCCTCCGGCGTCTGGTAGCCGAGGTCGAAGGTGGTGAAGACCTTTTCGATGGCGCCGACCGGACGCTGCACCAGGAGCTGGATCCGGAACGGCTCGGCGGGATCGAAGCCGGCGTCGGCGGGAATCTTGAAGATATCGAGCTCGGTGAAGCCCGGCGCGCCCTCTGCCGCGAGTGCGCCCAGCCGCCGGTGCTGCTTGTCGTTGAACCGGACCGTATCGTCGCCCTGGATCAGATGGATGCGGTCGAAGATGCCGCCGCGCACATAGCCCGAACCCTTGAACGAGTAGTCGCCGCGCCCGAGCAAGAGCAGCGCGTGATCCCCCTCGGCCAGCCAAGTCTCGAGATTGGCGTATTCCGTCGGCCCGAGCAGGCTGCGCCCGATTGCGGGCACGCTGACTAGCGCCGCCTCCATGTCGATGAATGTGTCCGCCGGATCACCTTTTTCGGGCCGGTCGATGGCGCGCTGGTCGCCGGTCGCCTCGAAGGCCGCATTCACCTCGCCGATGTCGAGATCGAGGGCGCGCACCGAGCCGTCGCCGGTCAGGGTCGGCCAGTCCTTCGGAGCCGCGCCGGAATCCTCCCGCAACACAAAGGCCGGGCCGGCGGATGCCGTCTCGGGCGCGAGCCCTCCGAGCCCGAGCAGGCGCGCCAACTTCAGTCCCGAACGAAGAATCGAATCGTCGATCACCATGACGGTGACCGTGGCGCCCGAGACGATGTCGAGCTGGTGCCCGCCGTCCTCGCCCTCTGCCTGCGCGATCAGATCGAGGCCCGCGTATTTCGTGATCACCGCGTCGATCTTGGACTGGGGAATGCCGATCAGGACGATCGGTTCGGAATGCTTGACCAGGCGCGCCCCGGTGATGCGCGCATCGGTGTCGACCCCGATCAGGACGTGAATCGGCTTGCCCGAATAGCCTGTGGTCGTGACGAAATCCGAATTTAGGAACACGTAGCCGACGGTCTCGTCGCCGCGCATCGCAGGTATTGCAGCGACGTTGCCGAGCATCGGCCCGTATCGGTCCGCGCCCGGGACGAGATCGGCCGCCGGCACCTCGGCCAGATAGTTGCTCACGAGCGGCTGTGCGCGGAGCGCCGAAGCGGCTGCGAAACCGGTCAGCAGAACCCCGAGGACAAGGGCGAAAAAGTCACGCCACCACATTGAGGCATTCCCCCTTTTCGGCGGGATGTGCCGACCCGATGATGCAGTACGACCTTCGCCCCGGCCAACTCGCCATGACGCCCGACCCTCTGCTACGCCGGACCCCGACACCCTGGAGGATTGATGATTGCCCCCATCGGCGCGCTTCCGCTCCTCTGCCCTGTATGGACTCAGAGAACCAATATTTGCAATGCTGCATTTGAGAGGGTGATCCCATGCGCCTTAACGCTCGCAGCGACTACGCCCTGAGAATCCTGATGACGCTCGCCGCCAACGGCGGCCGGCCGATGACGATTGCGGAAATTGCCGTCCGATTCGATCTCTCGGTTCATCATCTGCAGAAGATCGTCTGGATGCTCGGACAGATCGGCATCACGAGAAGCATTCGGGGCCGGTCCGGCGGCGTAGCGCTGGCGAAGCCGGCTGGATCGATCAATCTCGGCCGCATTCTGCGCGAGATGGAGAAGGACACCGCGCTGGTAGAGTGCTTCCGGGTTGATGGCGGGGCATGTCCGATCACGCCGATTTGCCGGCTGCGCGGCGTTCTCGCCGAGGCTCGGGAAGCGTTCCTGCAGGTGCTCGACGGCTGCACGCTTGCCGACGTCGCAGACAACCGCGAGGCCCTCGCGGCGCTTTTGAACCTTGGCGAGCCTCCCAAGGTCTCATCGACGCAGACGGCGCCATGCTCGTGAAGCGGAAATAGTTGTGCACGTCACTCGCCTGATTGCTCGCTGATATTGTTGCGTTTTGGTCCTCTCGCCGACGATAGGTTGCCCTGAGCCCATGGGGACCGCCATCTGCGCGAAGGCAGGTAGGGCTGGCAGGCTGGCGAGGTTGCAGGCGAAGAGAAGGCGGTTCACCCTAGTCTTCCTTCCTAGTGATCGGATAGCTTGATCGGTTTCGCCCCAATTCGGGCCAATCTAGAGATTCGGACCAATTGCGTTTCCGCCCTGCAAGCGACACGACTCTCGACGCGTCCAGAGCCTCCGACATCTCCGTTGTCGAGCGAACGATCCTGCCTTGAATTCCTCTCTCCGCTGGTTTGTGCGTGGCAAGGCACTCAGGTCGAGCGAGGACAGGGCCTCCACCGCGGCGACAAGGTCTTTGCACATGCCGCGGATTGGCTCGCTGGTTGGCGCCAGGGTTACCGGTTGGTCCGCACAACCAGGAAATCGCCGCATGGCAACCTCCATTCCCTGCGGCCTCACCTTGACCGCAGCCCGCTCTGCCCCAGCCCCTAGGGGCCCAGATGACAGATAGGGCAGAACGGAGTTATTGACTGTTGGCTCGAGTGCGCTTCGGCCGGTGTATGATTTCGAGTATCGCGCCACCTTCGACAGCGAGGGGTCCCAAAGGGTCCGCGCCTGCCTTGAGCCGGCGGTCACCCGGTTTCCCGAATATGTGACCGCATGGGGCCTGCTCGCGCAGATCCACGTGGACCGCCTGCGCTTCGGTTTCGCGTCCGGCATGTCGGTTGAACAGGTCCTTTCCGAGGCCCGCAGGCTCTCATCATCGATCCGACGAACGTGCGGGCCATGCAGGCGAAGATGACGGGGCTCGCCATGGCAGGGGACCTTTCGGGCGCGATTGACGTCGGCACTGTCGCCGCCGCGATCAACCCGAACGAGGCCGAACTGCTCGGCGAATACGGCTATCGTGTCGCGCTTTCGGGCCGATAGGACGATGGCTGCACCTTCCTGCAAAGCGCCATCGAACGCAATCCCGGCCCGCTCGGCTACTACAAATCCGGCCTCGCGCTCTGCACCTACATCGCCGGCCGCTACGACGAGGCGGCGGCCCGGATTCGCGCCGTCGCCTCGCCGCAAGTGGCGCTTTTCCACCTGCTCGCCGCCGCGCTCTTGGCGGAAGCCGGTGAGATCGAGGAAGCACATGGCGAAATCGACTGGCTTGCGGCCAATGCGCCGAACCTGCTTCGTGACCTTTCGGCTCAGGTCTCCTTGCGCGTCGGCCGACCGGAGGACCTTCAAAAGCTTTTCCGCTCGCTCAAACGCGCCGGGTTTGCGCCAGCGGAGGTTTCAGGTTCGACCGCGCAGGTCAGTCGTCGGGCGGTCGATTAGCAGGTTTTCGTTCCGACGTCCGGAGCGGACCGGTCGCATGTGGTATCGCGTGATGTATTCCAACGGGGCATTCGACAAGGTTTGATTTCGACCCGTCACCAAGGCTTCGTAGTTGCAGCAGCTTGATCGGCGAGCTCCGATACGGCAAGATAGTGACTCAGCAGCGGGGAGGATGGTCATGCTGGACATCCACGAAGCGTTGATCCGAGTATCTCAGATCGACCTGTCTCCGGTCAGCCGAGTGCTGAAATACGAGAAGCCCGAGTTCTGGACCGATGAGGTCTTGGCCGAGACCGAGGCGAGCTACCGCAACCTGCTGGTTCTGAACCTGCTCTATCCCGACCGGGACATTGTCGTGAACAAGATCCTCGACGATTACTGGCACCAGCATATCCTCGACACTCGCAAGTACGCCGAGGATTGCGAGATGGTCTTCGGCCACTTTCTCCACCACGACCCCTATTTCGGGATCAGCGGCGATGAGGATCTGCAAGCCAACCGCGAGGCCTTCGGTGCCACGCAGGCACTTTGGCAGGAGGTGTTCGGAACCCCGATGATTCCCGAGACCAGCCTGACGCTCGACAAGGTGCTCGGCTCATATGACCAGATGCCGCGCGACGTCGGCAAGAACCGCGTCTATGCCTTCCCACAGACCTGCAAATGCGGTCAGCACTGCAACAAGACGATCGTTCCGGAGACCCGGATCAACCCGCAGATTTCCCCGCAGATCAATCCGCAGATCAATCCGCAGATCCGCACGCCGTTCAATCCGCAGGAGTTGCCGACCATCCGCTAGACGAAGTGGAGCGCGGCGCTACCCGTGGACCGGGTGCCGGAGGGATGCCGATCGTGGTCACCTCGCCGTTCGACATTGCTGATGGGATCCGGGACGACGTCCCGGCGCCGGCCCAGGGGGCCGCTGCGCCGGGGGTGGTCGTGTTCCTTGGTCCGTCGCTTCCCCTCGATATCGCCAGGGCCACGCTGCCGGATGCCGATTATCGCCCACCGATTAGGCGCGGCGACCTCGATGCGATTTCCGGCGGGACCGCCGTCGGGATCATCGACGGTGTCTTCGCGCAGACACTATCCATCAGCCCGACCGAGATCCGCGAGGCCATCGGCCGGGGCGTGATCGTATACGGCGCGGCAAGCATGGGCGCCCTGCGCGCCGCCGAGGTGCCCGGCGTCATCGCGGTCGGGCGGATCGCGGAGATGTATCGCACCGGGATAATCGAGCGTGACGACGAGGTGGCGTTGCAGTTCGCGCCCGAATCCTATCTGGCCCTGACCGATCCGTTGGTGAACCTGCGTTACGGGGTTGAGCGCCTGGTCCGTTCGGGCAGCCTGAGGCGCGAGGCCGGCGATGCACTGATCGAAGCGGCGGCGGGGCTGCATTTCACCGAGCGAACGCTCGAAGCCGTCCTTGGGCGAACGCCCATGGCGGGGAGCACGGACGCTCCCGACCTGATCCGTCTGCTGCGCAGCTTCGACCTGAAGCGCGAGGATGCCCATCTGCTGATCGAAACGCTCGCGACGCTCGATCCCGCCGGGCTCGGGTCGGCCTCCGGGGCTGCGCTTGCACCCCGCGCCGAGCGGGACGGCGCTACTGCCGGAATGCAGGTGCGGCCGAGCGAGGCGCATGACGCGCCGGTCCTGATCTGGGAATCGGGCGACCTCGTGGGTTTTCCGGCACTCATGCGCTTCATGATGACCACCGGCAGCTACGAGCCCGCCGCGCGCCGTGCGGCGGCCCGGATGGCAGCATCGGGCCGGACCGTCGGGGCGGGCGGGGTCATCCCGGACGGACCCGATGCCCAATCCATCCTCGACGCGACGCGCCTGGTTTGGGGCTGGGAATCGCCCGAGGAGGCCCACGTGACCCTGCGTGATCTGGGGCTGGGCCTACAGGACCTTGTGCTCTCGTTGGAGGCCGAGGCTACCCTGCAGGTCCGTGTCGCCGGGCTCGGCACCGCAGGCTGGCCTGCCTTCCTGAGGGCGCTGCGGGCCGAGCTCTGGCTCGACGATCTGACGCTGAAGCGCGAAGCGCTGCGCTGCGGGGCGGTGGACCACTTCGCCGCGCTCGGTCGCGCCGGGGGGCCGCCCGAGTTGGTCGAGATCGACGCGGCGCGCCGCACAATCAGTCGGCTGCGGTGCGCGATGCAGTGGCCGGTCGTGCAGTCGGACCTGGCCCGGCAGGGGCTCCGGGAGGAAGTGCTCGAGGCCCAAGTGGAATCCCTGGCGCTGGCCCGGCGCGCCGCCGCCCCGGTGGCCCGGATGCTCGACTCCCCGCCGTCTTCGCGCATGCCGCCGACGCCGCGCCGCGATCTCTGGCGCGGCCAGGGGCTCGGCGTCGCGCCCAGCCCCAAGGCCGAAGGGTCAAACCGCTTCGCGCTTGCCCCGGAGGCTGCGGAGGCGGCCATCACGCAGATCGCCGAAGGCATCGGGATCGTCCGGATCGGTCTCATCGGCGAGCTCGACACGCTCGGTGTCCATGTCGCACAGGCCTTCGGCGCCCGCAGCGGCTGGTCCACCAGCTTCAGCAGCGGCAAGTCGACCACCCGCGAGGGCGCGCGCGTCGGCGCGGTCATGGAGGAGGTCGAGATCTTCGCTCAGGACGTCTTCCGCGTCGCCAATCCGGTGCGCACTTGCTACGCTGCGGTCCGCGACGATCCGGCTTTCGTCGATCCGCGCCGTATAGGCCTGCCGTTCGATTCCCGCTATGACGACTTGCTGGAGTTCGAATGGACCGCCGCGTCGGACCTGCTCGGCGCAGGTCCGGTGATGGTGCCGACCGCCTGCCTAATTGGCGAACGGGTCGCCAACGACATATACTATTCGCCGCGGCTCGGCGGAAAGATCTTCTCGTCGAGCGGCCTCGGCTCCGGCTTCTCGCTTGCGGAGGCGGCCGTGCACGCCGCCGCCGAGTTCATAGAGCGGCATGCCGTGCGCCTGGCGGAGATCGCGCTCGACAATCCCGGCGGCGTGGGCTTCGGGCGCTTCGAGTTCGTCGATCCCGACACGCTCCCCGATGGGCCGCGCGGGATCGCCCGCCAGTACCAGGACGCCGGCATGATGGTGCGCCTGCTCGACATCACGTCCGAGATCGCCGTCCCGACCTTCTACGCAAGGGTCTTCGACGATCCCTTCACCTCCGCCGCCAGCATGTCGTCGGACGGTTTCGCCTGCCATCCCGACCCCGAGGTCGCCATCACCATGGCGCTGCTCGAGGCCGCCCAGACGAAGGCCGGCGTGATCGCTGGGGGGCGCGAGGACTACACGCTGCAGGCCCGCAGCCTCGGACGGCACGAGCGGCCACGTACGATGCTGCCCGGAGCGCAGGCCTTCTGGTTCGCCAATGATCGGCCGATGCGGGCCTTCGATGCGGCCCAGGGGCTGCGCAGCGGAGATATTCTCGAAGAGCTCGAATGGATCGCCGACCGTGTCGAGGGCGCGGGATTCCCGCAGTTCGTCATCTGCGACTTCACGACCCCGCGCATCCGCCCCGCCCATGCTGTTCGCGTCCTGATCCCCGACGCCGAGACGACCAATCCGCTCTACACCGGGCCAAGAGCCCGCGCGACGCTGATCCGGGACCTGCTGCCCCGCTGTGTACGCCCCGCGCCATGAGCGCTTCGGGCGAGGGCGCGGAAAGCGCCGGCGACCCTCCACGGCTCATCGAGATCATCCCGTCGCCGCCGCTGCTGGTCTGGGACATCACCTATGCCTGCCCGCTTCGATGCGTGCATTGCTATTCCGAATCCGGCCGGCGCAGGTCGCGACAGCTGTCGGCGGACGGATTGGCGCGCGTCGCCGAGGCGATCGTCGCGGGCCGGCCGCGCGCCGTCGTCATCTCCGGTGGCGAGCCCCTGATGGTGAAGGGGCTTCTGCCGGTGATGGCCAGGATGCGCGATGCCGGGATCGCCACGATCCTCTACACCAGCGGCTGGCTCGATCCGGGGCTGGTGATGGACGATCTCCTGCGGTTCGCCAGCGGGATCGTCGTCAGCCTCGACGGCGCCGATGCCGCGGTGCACGACCGGATCCGCGGCCGGCCCGGCGCCTTCACCCGGGCGGTCCGGGCGCTCGGGGAGTTCGACGCGGCGGTGGCGGAAGCGCGGCGGCACGGCCGGCCGGCCCCGGAACTCGGGATCGACACCGTCGTGATGCGCAGCAACCGGCACCAGATCGTCTCGATCTGCACCGAGATCGCGCCGCGCTTCCCGGCGCTCGACACCCTGTCTTTCGGTGCCGTCATCCCGACCGGACTTGCGTCCCGGACCAGCTTCGCCGAGGCGGAACTGATCGGCGACGCCGAGGCTTTGGCCATGCTCGACGCGTCCTTCCTTGCCACGCTGCAGGTGCTGGCGCCGCGATGGGTACGCGTTTCGGTGACGGATATCCGCAAGTTCCAGATGCATCCGGACCTGATCGCCACAGGCATGGACATCCCGCCGCTGCAAATCGAGCCGGACGGCCGGGTACGCGCGATGCCGATCTATGAAGGCACGGTCGGAAGTCTGCTCGACGATCCCCTCGAGAGGCTTTGGGCGCGCGCCATCGACCGCTGGAGCGATAATTTCGTGATCGGGCAGCTGCGCGCCGCGGGCACGATGTTGGACTGGGCCCGGGCGACCCGGGCGATCGACAGGCGTTTCGGCACTGTGGCCGATCGCGCGCGGATCACGCGACGGCCGGACTACGCCGCCGCCGTTCTGTCCGGCGAAGCGGCCGGTCCGGAGCAGTGACTCGCCGATGGGTCATCTCGCGCTACGCCTCAGTGACCTGGGCGGAGGGAAGGATCAGGATCGTCTCGGCCGCATCCGGCGCCGCGCTCGAAACGGCCGATCTTGGCTTGGTGCGTTTGATCCACGCCTTCGCGGAACCCGCGACCGTAGCGGAGGTTATTGCCATTCTGGAACTCGGGGTGCCGAGCCTCCTCGAAGCGCGCATGAAGGATCTCATGCTAGCCGGCATCCTCGTGCCGGCCGGCAGTCCCGAGCCTGCGGCCGCCGAGCACTGGGATGCCGCCGCGCTGGCCTTTCATCGCGCCGCCCGTGCCGCCGCGCCACCGGCCTGGCGCGCGGACGCGGGCGGCTTGGCAGCCGTCGGGGGCGCCGTGCCGATCCCGATCCGGGTTCCGCCGCCGCGGCCCGACGCACTGTGGTCGGCGCTGCAGGCCCGCGCGTCCTGCCGCGCCTGGTCCGACGCGCCGATCGCGCTCGCGGACTTCGAACGCCTCTTGTCTTTCTCCGCCGCGGATCGCGGGCCGGACGGCACGACCGGGAGCCGGCCTTATCCGTCGGGCGGCGCGATCCATTCGCTCGACATATATCCGGTTCTGGGCGTTGGGGCGGTCGAAGGGCTGGCCGCGGGGATCCACCGCTTCGACCCCTCCGGACCGGCCCTCATCCCCCTGGCCATGGGCGAGGCCGCGGCACTTCCCTTGCTCGGCTGCGCCGGGCGCAGCGTCGAGGGCGCCCCGCCTCCGGTGCTGCTGGTAATCACGAGCCGCATCCGCGGACCTAGCGCGAAATACGGACCGCTCGGCTACGACCTCGTCCTGAAGGAAGTCGGCGGACTCTGCCAGACGCTCCATCTGGTCGCCGCAGGTCTCGGCCTCGCCGGCTGCATGCTCGGGGGGGCGGCCTCGGCCGCCGCCTTCAGGCGCGCCTGCGGCGGCGCCGACCTCAGCGATCCGGTGGTGGGCGAGTTCGCCCTCGGCCTTCCCGCAGCCGCGCGTAAACCGGAGCCTTCGATCTAGGCGCGACGCCGAAGCTCGGTCATGCCGGCAGTAGCGGCGACGGCACGGAGGCTTCCTTGCTGACCTGTTCGGGAAAGCGCTCGCCCGTCGGCTTGCGCTCCAGGCTGTGGGGATCGACCTCATATGTGGTCTGCTGATAGCAGACGACGAGGATGCCGTCCTTGACCGCGTATCTGTAGACGCCGTCGATGGCGACGGGGCGCGGCCCGCCATCGGCTGAGACCATTTCCGCGAAGCCGCTCATCCGCTCGTCCACCAGCAGCACGTCGTCCTCCATCCACATCCGCACGAGAAAGGCCGTGCCCGCCATCGGATCCGGATGCGAGTTGGTCGAGGAGAGGAACCGGGCATGGCCGATCAGGAAATCGGCAGCCCGGCGCAACGCCATCTCGTAGCGCAGGACTCGAACCGTGTTGTAAGTTCCTTCCGCGACATATTCCTTGCCGTCGGACCGGGGCAGGTAGCGGGTGCCCCGCGACAGGTTGGTCAGGTCGAACGAGAATCCGGTCGCCGTGCGGCAGAGGTTGCTGTAGATCACGTCCTCCTCGAAGGCCGATTCCAGACGTCCCCGGTCGGTATTCGTGATGATCGGCGGCGCAACCACCGCCCGGCCGACGACATTCTCCTTCAGGAATTCAAACACTCTCTGCGGATCGGCGATTGTCATGGCAACTCTCCTCGGTATCCCGCCTTTCGGACTCCAGCTGTTTCGATGCCTCCGAACCAGTGGCGGGAGGTCCATTTCAAGTAAGCCACATGCGGCTGAAAATGTCAGCCCGCTTGTCTCGCGGTAATCAACCATCGCCCGCTGGATAGGCTGGTGCAACGACCTCTGTACCCGTTGCGAGACCGGGATCCCGGACGGCCTGCCCTACCTGAGAGGCAACTACGTCACTATTGCCGAAATCACCGACTGACGCCGGGGCGCGTCCGCTTCCGTTGCGCCGCCTCAGGCGGGCGCGGCTCGGGGCCACACAAGGGTGGGCCTGTTGGATCCTCGATTCGAGTGGACGATAGGCCCTGTCCAGTATCGTGAGGAACAGCGCAAGGCCCGGAGGCAGACGCCGGCGCGGCTGAAGGGGTTGGTTTTTGGGCCGGGCGGTAACGCTGTGTCGCCGACGCACACTCAGAGAGGCAACTGGCTCTTCCGCTCCTGCGTGAGCCGGGACCTGCTGAAGCGCGCGCCGGATGCATGTCCTCGTTGCGCTAGGCAGTGGACTCATATGATTTGCGCCAGAAGCGGACGGCTGCGAGCGCGACGCCGGCAAGGTAGTTTGCGTCGGCCCTGTCGTATCGGGTGGCGATACCTCGGAGGTTCTTGATCCGGTTGAAGAACCGCTCGATGCGGTTGCGTTGCTGATAGACCCGGGAACTGAAGGCGAAGCTGCCCTTGCGGATCACCCGGGGCGGGATGTTGGCCCAGGCTTCCTGCTCTGCCACGAGTGCTGGATCGCGTCGGTGTCATAGGCGCGATCGGCGATTGGTGTTGCGCCGGCGCGCAGGTCGGCCAGCAGCTCCGGAACGACCGGCGCGTCTCCGGCCTGCCCGGGCTTCAGGATCAGCCGCACCGGCCTGCCTTCCGCCTCGACCATCGCGTGGATCTTGGTTGTCAGGCCGCCGCGAGAGCGGCCCGCGGCGCCCCCATTTCGGAAGGAACGCCATGCTGGCGCACCTGCACGGCAGTGCTGTCCACCAACACGATATCTCCCTCGTATCCCGCTGATAGAATGCCGAAAATCCGTTGCCAAACGCCTGCCTTGCCCCAGCGCGTAAAGCGGATGCACAGCGTCGTGCGGGGACCGTAGGCGGGCAGGATATCGCGCCAGGAACAGCCCGTCCGAAACCGCCAGATAATACCGTTGATCACACGTCGATCGTCGACCCTCGGCACGCCCCGGGGCCTATTCGGCAACAGCATCTCGATAATCACCCACTCCGCATCGGTCAAATTATGCCTGTTCATCAACTGCTCCCTTTGGGACTAGTGAATCGGACCGACGTCAGCATGGGAACCATTTTATGGGGACGCTGCCTAAGCCGGGTGGACACCTCCAAGAACGTCCTTTTCGGGCTGTGTTGAGGGTCGGCGTCGCCGTGGAAATGCCGCCCGAACGACATCGGTCGGCCGGTGCGGAAGCCGCGGCGCTCTCGGGCCGCCCGTTGCG
>Ga0116151_10002152_pt1 | contig 18247 bp, 19 predicted proteins | sample AD_UKC117_MetaG_FD_89893 | JGI IMG/M metagenome (GOLD analysis project Ga0116151, IMG submission 89893) | Active sludge microbial communities of municipal wastewater-treating anaerobic digesters from Hong Kong - AD_UKC117_MetaG | ecosystem: Engineered > Bioreactor > Anaerobic > Digestate...
CACCGCACCCAGATCGCCAACGGCGCCGATAACGCCATCCTGAAGGGCGACGAACTGTCGGCCCGCTTCCCCTGGCTGGTGACGGACGGCCTTGCCGCCGGCTGCTTCGGGCTTTCGGGCGAGGGCTGGATGGACCCCTATTCGCTGATGTCGCTGTTCCGAAGAGGAGCGGTGGCAAAGGGCGTGGAGGTGATCGCGGGCGAGGTGAAGGCCATCGCCCGCGACGGCAACCGCATCACCGGTGTGAGCCTGACATCGGGCGAAACCATCTCCTGCGGCGCACTGGTCAACGCCGCCGGCGCCGGCGCGGGTGCGCTTGCCGCACTGGCGGGCTTTGATCTCCCGGTCGGCCCCCGCAAGCGCTACATCTACGTGCTCGACTGTCCCACTGCCACCGAGGCGCTGCACAAGGCGCCGCTCACGGTAGAGCCCGGCGGCATCTTCTTCCGGCCCGAGGGCCGCAACTTCATCACCGGCGTATCCCCCGACGAGCAGGATGAACCCACCGTCATGGATTGGGACGTCGACTATGGCTATTTCGAGGAACGTATCTGGGAGCCGCTGGCGTCCCGCGTGCCGCTATTCGAATCGATCAAGGTGATCAGCGCCTGGACCGGCCACTACGACTACAACGCGTTGGACCAGAACGCCATCATCGGGCCCCATCCGGAAGTTGGGAATTTCTACTTCGCCAATGGCTTCTCGGGCCATGGATTCCAGCAGGGTGCCGCGTCCGGCAACGCCATTGCCGAACTCATCGTGCATGGCCAGTACCGCACCATAGATCTTGCCTGCTTCGGCTACGGGCGTGTCTTGCGGGGCGAGCCGCTGTTCGAGAAGAACATCATCTGATGCGCATTCTCGCCATCTCGTCCCAGGTGGCCTGGGGCCCGGTCGGCCTCACTGCTGCCGTTCCCGCCTTGCAGGCCGACGGCCACGAGGTGGTGGCAATCCCCACCGTGACGCTCTCCAATCACCCGGGCCATGGCAAGCCGGCGGGGTTCCGCACCGATCCAACTGACATGGCGAACATCATCGACACGCTGCGTGAGATGGGCGTGCTGGCGAACTGCGGCGCCATCCTCACCGGCTACTTCACGTCGGTTGAGCAGGTCGACCAGGCGGCCCGCGCCATCCTTGCCGTGCCCGAGGCCTTCGTGCTCGTCGATCCGGTCATCGGCGACAACGGCGCGCTCTATGTGCCGGGCGAGGTGGCCGAGGCGGTGCGCGAACTGCTGTTGCCACTTGCCTCCTGCATCACCCCCAATGCCTTCGAACTCGGCTGGCTGGCGGGGCACCAGGTGACCGGCGAGACCTCCGCCATCGAAGCCGCCCATCAGCTGCCCGCCCCCGAGGTGCTGGCGACCTCGGTTCCCGCCGGCGACGACAAGCTGGCAACGCTCGCCGTCAGCGATGGGCCGGTCGAACGCCACATGGCGACCCGCCGCGCCGAAGTACCACACGGCACCGGTGACTTCCTCGCCGGCCTCTATCTGGCCGCGCGGCTCAAATCGCCGCCCGCTACGGCACTGCGCTCGTCGATGGCCGTCCTCGAACGTGCCATGGACCGCAGCATCGGCACCGCCGTCCTCGACGTGGCGGGCACGCTCCACGGCGCGTGACGCCACCCATCGGGCCGATGCCGGCCCCGACGACATTCTCGACGTCCGGGGCTTGCGCATGGAGATCAACGCGTGACAAAAGGCACCGCCATGAACATCCAGACCGCCATCCGCCACAATGCTCTTCTCGGCAGGCCCGTCGCCGAAGAGATCACCGCCACCGTCCGTGACGGCGTCCGCGATCTCGCCACACAGGGCTGGCCCGTCAAACTCGTGTCCATCACCATCGGCGACGTCCCCGCCGTCAGCCTCTATGTCAGGAACCAGGCGCGCGGCGCGGAGAAGGCCGGCATCCTGTTCGAGGAGCGCAATCTCCCGGCGAAGGTCTCCCGCGTCGAGATGCTGGGCATCCTGGCCGCCCTCAACACCGACCCACGTGTCACCGGCATCATCATCCAGCGACCAGTGCCGAAGCACCTGGACGTTCGCGAACTGCAGACCGCCATCCACCCGCTGAAGGACGTGGAGGGCATGCATCCCTCGTCCATCGGCAACATCGTCTACCGGGACACGACGCTCGCACCCTGCACCGCCGCCGCTTCCGTCGAGCTGCTGAAGCGCACCGGCCTCAAACTCGAAGGTCTGGAAGTCGTCGTGATCGGTCACTCGGAAATCGTCGGCAAGCCCATCGCCTTCCTGCTGATGGCCGAGGGCGCCACCGTCACCGTCTGCCATCACATGACGCGGAACCTCGCGGTCCATTCGCGTGCCGCGGATGCGATCTTCGTTGCCGTCGGCAAGCCGCGCTTCATCACCCCCAACATGATCAAGCCGGGCTCGGCGGTGATCGACATCGGCATCAACCAGATCGAGGAGGGCGGAAAACACATCACCGTGGGCGACGTCGACTACGATGCCTGCGCCGATGTGGCGGGCTGGATCACCCCGGTGCCGGGAGGTGTGGGCCCCGTCACGGTCTCGATCCTGATGCGCAATGCGTTGACTGCCGCTCTCGCCCAGAAGCGCTATTACGACGAGACCTTCGCCGCCAAGTCCGGCACCCTCGTCCACGTCGCCCCCGCCGAATGACATGAGCATCGACCGCGACACCATCGCCAAGGCTGCCCATCGGATCGCACCTTTCGTGCGCAAGACGCCCGTCATGGACGTGACCCTGGATGGCGTTGCCCAACCGGTGACGCTGAAGCTCGAACTGTTCCAGCATTCGGGAAGCTTCAAGGCCCGCGGCGCCTTCAACAATCTGGCCGAAGCGCCGGTGGCGCCGGCCGGTGTCACCACGGCCTCCGGCGGCAATCACGGTGCGGCAGTGGCATACGCCGCAAGGACATTGGGCCACCGCGCCCGCATCTTCGTGCCCGAGATCGCGTCTCCCGCCAAGGTCTCGCGCATCGCCTCCTACGGCGCCGAAGTGGTGCAGACGGGAGCCAACTATTACGAGGCGTTGGCCGCCTGCGAGGCCCACATCGCACAGTCGGGCGCCCGCGATGTCCATGCCTACGACACCGAAGCGACCTTGCAGGGCCAGGGCACGCTGGCGCGCGAACTGGAAGACCAGGCCCCCGGCCTCGACACGCTGCTCGTGGCAGTGGGCGGCGGCGGTCTCATTGGCGGCATCGCAGCATGGTACCAATCATCGGTGAAGGTCGTCGGCGTCGAGCCGCAATCCTGCAACACGCTGCATGCGGCCTTGGCCGCCGGCGAGCGCGTGGCGGTCAAGCCCTCGGGCGTTGCCGCCGATTCGCTTGGCGCCTCCACCGTCGGCCGCCTGATGTTCGGCATCGCGAGGGATCACATCGCCGGGGTCGCCGTCGTCAGCGACGACGACATTCGTAACGCCCAGCGCCGCCTGTGGCTCGACCAGCAGCTCGTCACCGAGCCAGGTGGCGCCACCGCCTTCGCGGCCCTGCTGTCGGGCGCCTACAAGCCGGAGAAGGACGAACGCGTCGGCGTCGTCATCTGCGGCGCCAACACGACGATGGAGGCCTTCGGCAAGCTGTTCGCCTAATTCCGGGCCTGGACGATGTGCGCCTGGATCTTGGCGGCCACCGCACCGCTTCCGTGCCGTGCAGCGATCGCGGATTCGGCAGCATCGGTCGCGGCCTCCAGGCTTCCCGGCTTTCTCGCCTCGATTTCGGTGCGCAGAACCGTGCCCTGGCAATAGGCAACGGCCGGAATGCGGGGCGAGTCCGCACGGCTCTGTTCGGCCCGCGTCTCGATCGCCATATGCGAGAAGCCTGCCCCATCGAGGTCGCTCCGGATCTCTGCCATGTCGTGGTAGCCATGCGGGGTGCGCGCCATGAAGCGCGGCGGATCGCTTGGAAACATCACGGCCAACGCATTGGTCACGTCGTCGGCAAAGTGATTCTCCTCGATGCGGTCCCACGTGTTGAAGAGAAGATGGCCGCCGGGCTTCAGGACACGCCGGGCCTCCCGGTAGGCCGCCACGCGGTCGGGAAAGAACATGGCGCCGAACTGGCAGCACACGGCATCGAAGGACGCGTCCTCGAACGGCAGCGCCATCGCGTCCGCCTGTTGCCATGCGATGCGGCTGTCGGGCGCCTGCTGCGAAGCCGCGTAGTCCAGCATCGGCTGGTTGAGGTCGGTCACCGTGTAGCGTGCGGCTGGCGAAAGCCGCGGCGCCAGGGCGCGGGTCACCACCCCGGTGCCCGCCGCAATTTCCAGAACCGCGCCAGGCGTCAACGCCGCCACGCGTGCCGCAAGATCCGCGGCATAGGGTTCGAAGATCAGCGGCACCATATAGCGGTCGTAGTTTTCCGGTATCGAGCCGGCGAACACCTTGTCGGTTTCCAGCATGTCCTGTCACATCCTGTTGGCGGGCGGCACATCCTACAACAGGCTCGGCCCCGCGGCCAGCGAACCAGGGTGGAGACCCGCACGTCGCGGCAATCGCCGCAAGACGGTACCCTGATACGCAAGAACGGCGGGCGAGGTCCGGGTGGCGCCGGCACCGTCCGTCACAGGAACAGCTGCCGGTTCACCATGGACTGCGCTTTCACCTTCTCCCGTGCCAGCCGCAATTCATCCCGCATCCGCTTGAGCTCGCGGGGATCGATATCGGATGACGGCCGCGCAATGGCCGCGTTGAGCTTCTTCGCCGTCGCCTTCGCCATATTGAGGCTGGGGAACAGCAGGTCGAACTTGAGCGAGAACATGAGTCTCTCCTTCGCGAAGTCATGAGCCGTTCAAGCCCATGCGCGTGCATGTGGACGTCAGCTGCCGCGCGCAGTTGCGCAGCTTTGATGCCGGCGATTCAGAACTGTGATGTGATGAGAGCGCCTAAAGCGCGACGTACGCTATCCGCCAGAGGCCCGAGCCTCGGCGGCCCGGAGTTCAGCAGCGCGTAAAACGTTTCTCCATGACTGACTCCTTTGCGTGTTAACGTGAAGATGCGCACATAGCACCAATCTTGACGTGGTAAAAGTGCTGCACGTCACAATACCGCGACTGTTGTAGCAATGCCACGCCTTGTAGGCCGTGCGCTTTGGCGCCTATGGTATGGAGACAAGGGTGGGGGCACCGCGCCACGCCGCCCTCCAGGCCGGAACAATGGGGAACAGCATGGCAAAAGCTTACTGGATCGCGATGTATCACGAGGTGAAGGACCCCGATGCGCTGGCGGCATATGCCAAGATCGGGGGTCCCGCCATCCAGGCCGCTGGCGGCCGGTTTCTGGCCCGTGGCCTACCGGCCAAGACCTATGACGCTGGCATCGATCAACGGACCGTCCTCATCGAGTTTGACAGTGTCGCCGCCGCGGCCGCAGCCCACGCCAGCCCCGCCTATCAGGAGGCGTTGCGTGTCCTGGGCGACGCCGTCGTCCGCGATATCCGCATCGTCGAAGGCGTGATGTAACTAGGCGAACACCTTCGCCATCACATCTGCCATGCGCCGGGCAAAGGCCGAGGGATCCGGCACCTGCTCGCCTTCGAGGATGAAGGCCTGATCGAGCAGCAACTGCGCCGCATCTTCCACCGAAGACGCACCCTTCGCCGTCACCGATCCGGCCAGCGCCTTGATCAGCGGATGGCCGGCATTGATCTCGAGGATCGGTGCAGATACTTCGACGCCCGAGTCCTTCTGGCGCGACAGCAGCTTCTCCAGCGTACGGTCCATCATCGCGTCGTTGACGAGGCAGCAGGCCGACGACGTCAGCCGCTTGGAGGTGCGGACATCCTTCACCTTCTCGCCCAGTGCCTGCTTCATCGCGGCGACCAGTGCGGCCGTTGCCGGATCGTCGGCGGCCCCGCCCTGCGACTCGTCCTTGGCCTTCATCGCATCGAGGTCGGCGGAACCTTGCGTCACCGACTTGAACGGTTTGCCGTCGAAGCCCAGCGCCGTCCTCACCCAGAAGGAATCGACCGGATCGGTCAGCAGCAGCACTTCCACGTCGCGTGCCTTGTAGCCCTCGAGCTGCGGGCTCGCAGCCGCCTTCGCGGCGTCTTCGGCGGTGAGATAGTAGATGGCGTTCTGGTTCTCCTGCAGCCGGCCCACATAGTCCTTGAGCGTCACGCCGTCGCCCTTGGTGGTCTTGAAGCGCACGATCTCGAACAGCTGGTCGCGCCGCTCCATGTCCTCGTAGAGGCCCTCCTTGATGACGGGCGCAAAGGTCTCCCAGATCTTGGCGAAGGCCGTGTCATCGGTCTCCGCCAGTTTCTTCAGTTCACTGAGCACCTTGTTGGTGACCGCCTTGCGGATCGCCGCGACCTGCGGATTGTTCTGCAACATCTCGCGCGAGATGTTGAGCGGCATGTCCTCGGAATCGATGACGCCGCGCACGAAGCGCAAGTAAGCCGGCAGCAGCTCCACGTCGTCGGCGATATAGACCCGCTTCACATAGAGCTTCTGGCGGCCGCGCCGCTCGGGGTCGTAGAGATCGAAGGGCTTTTCACCCGGCACATAGAAGAGCACGGTGTATTCATGCCGGCCCTCGGCACGGTAATGGATGGTGAGGGCAGGATCCGAATAGATTCCGGCGATGTGGCCGAAGAATTCCTTGTGGCTGTCAGCCGTCACCTCGGATTTGGGCCGCGTCCAGATGGCATTGGCGGTATTGACCTGCCGCGCCGTCTCCTTGTCCACCGCCAGCATGATCGGATGGGCGATGTGGTCGGAATAGGCGCGCACCACGCTCTCGATCTTCCAGTCCTCCAGGAACTCGGCGGCATCGTCCTTGAGATGCAACACGATGGAGGTGCCGCGCTGCGCCTCGGTCACGGGCTCGACGGTGAAACTGCCGGAGCCATCCGATGACCATTTGAAGGCCGTGCCGGAACCGGCGCGCCGGGAGATCACGTCCACCGATTCGGCGACGATGAAGCCCGAATAGAAGCCGATGCCGAACTGGCCGATGAGATGCACCTCGCCCTTGGCCCGTTTGGCATTCTCGACGAAAGCCTGCGTGCCCGACTTGGCGATGGTCCCGAGGTTCTCCACCAGCTCCTGCTCGCTCATGCCGATGCCGTTATCGGCAATCGTCAGCGTCTTGTTGTCCTTGTCGGGGGTGATGGTGATCTTGAGTTCCGGGTCACCTGCAAGAAGCTCCGGCGTGGCAATCGCCTCGTAGCGCAGCTTGTCGAGTGCGTCGGCGGCATTGGAAATGAGTTCGCGCAGGAACACGTCGCAGTCGGAATAGACCGAATGCACCATGAGGTGCAGAAGCTTCGCCACTTCGGCTTGGAATTGATGGGCCTTGGGGGCATCCGTCTCTGCAGTTGAAGCCGCTGATTTCTTTGCCGCCTTGGGCATGGTCACCCTCTCTTGCCATTGGTCACGGGCGCCATATCGGGTGACGGCTGCGGAAGGTCAAGAGCCCAAAGAAAAAGCGGCCGGATGGGGTTCCGGCCGCAAAACTCAAACTCCGACGCCTCTACATACAAACAAGGTTTGATATGACCCGGCGGGCTTTAAAAGCACCGGGGGGCTGGGGGGCTGAGAATTCCGAAGCTCAACACCAGCCGGGTCCAAGGCAACGTTGATTGGTGTAGCCCCGGAGCGAGGCGTGATGATGTGGAAATTGCGGCGGAAACGTGAATTTTGGCATGCTGCCTTGCCATCGCTCCGGATTGGGTCCATCATCCGATGAGGGTGTTGACCCCGTCACCACAAGGTGGGGCAGTTGGAGAACAACGAAGACATAATACCGCTCCGGCCGTGGGCCTCTGGCGCCTCGGCCGGGACAGTGGATGTCGGAAGACCGGCGGAACGCCGCGTCGGGCAGGTAGCGTTCGACCGCAAGGAATTGAATGTGATACTGGGCGTCTACGGCACCAAGGTGGCGGAAGGCGAATGGCGCGATTACGCCCTCGACTTCGGCCGCGACAAGGCGGTGTTTTCGATTTTCCGCCGCACCAGCGAGATGCCGCTCTACCGGATCGTCAAGGACCCGTCGCTGGCCCGCAAGCAGGGCATCTATTCGGTGATCGCCCAGGGCGGCCTCATCCTCAAGCGCGGCCACGACTTGGCCCAGGTGCTCCGCGTGCTGGTCAAGCCGCCGAAACTCACCACCGTCTGAACCAGAAGTTCCAAACCAAAATGCCCGGCGTTTCCGCCGGGCATCTCGTCGATGGGTGCTGTAAGTGAACCTTACTCGCTGCGCATGATCCCCAGGATGTTGAGGATGTGCACGAACAGCGTGATGAAGCTGCCGTAGAGCATGAAGGCGCCGAAGATCGACTTGCCGCGGGCCACGCCGGGCGTGTCGCCTTCGTAATACATTTCCTTGATCTGCTGCGTCTCGTAGGCGGTGATACCGGCGAACAGCAGGACCACGCCGATCGAGGTGATCAGGCTCATCATCGTGCTGCCGACAAAGATGGCATTGACCACGATGGCGATGACCAGACCGATCGAAGCAATCATGAAGAAGGCGCCGAAGCCGGACAGGTCACGCTTGGTGATGTAACCCGCGAGGCTGGTCGCACCGAACGTGGCGGCCGTGATCAGGAAGGCGCGGTAGACGATGCTGGCATCCAGATGCAGGTAGGTGCCGACCATCGGAGCGATCGCGAGGCCCCACAGCGCCACATAGCCCCAGTAGGCGCCATGCGCGACCGCAGCGTTGGACGAGAAGATCAGGCGTGGAGCCAGGAATCCCATGCCGATGATGGCGATGAAGAAGATCCACTTCAATGAATAGACCGAGGCCAGCGCACCTGGGCTGGACGCCACGGCCATGGTAATGATCGCCGTCGCGGCGACACCGAGCGCCATGTAGTTGTAGACGCCCAGCATGTACGACCGGAGACCCTGGTCGACATCGGCCCGCGTCTGGGCTCGTGTTTGTGTTTGGTAGCGGGCGTCAGCCATGTCTTCCTCCAGTGAAAAAGCTTTGCCGGGAAATATGGGCAAATTGTCTCAGGTCTTCAAGCAAAACCGGACATTAAAGAGATGTAATGTCCTTAACGGCCGTTAACCCTCAGCCAGCTGATCCATCTTGCGGGCCAGCGCCACATCCTTCTCCGTCACGCCGCCGGCCGAATGGGTGGCAAGCGTCACATCCACCCTGCCATAGACATTGAACCACTCCGGGTGATGGTCGGTCTTCTCGGCATAGAGCGCCACCCGGCTCATCCACCCCCAGGCCTGCGAGAATGACTTGAACTGGAACGACTTGCTGATGGCGTCGCGGCCTTTGGCTTCGGTCCAGCCGTGCAACTCCCGCAGAGCCTTCGCCCGTTCGACGCCAACCAGTGATTTTTCGCTCATGTCCCCGCCTGCAACTGATAGGATTCCTCCACCGCATAGGGGCCTCCCCCGCGCGATGGACGCGACGAGAATAGCACGAAGCGCGCCACCTCGAACACCCGGCTCTTGTAAAGATTGTGGTCGGCCACAAAGCGGTGAAGCGCACCGAGGTCCGGTTCCCGCAGCCTGGCCAGCGTCACGTGGGGCGTGAATTTCCGCCCCTCAGGCGGCAATCCCAGCACCTGGCAAATCCGCTCGTGGACCGCCTGCAGACGCCTGAGGTCGGCGCTTTCCTCAACTCTGGCATAGAGCGTGTGGGGCTTGCTGCCGCCGAACACGCCGCAGCCCGACAACCGGAGCTGGAACGGCCTGGCCTCGACACCTTCCAGCTCATAGGCGATTTCGCGGGCAAGGCCGTCGGGAATGTCGCCGATGAAGCGCAATGTGATGTGGTGGCACTCGGGATCGATCCAGCGGGCTCCGGCGATCCCGCCCCGCATGAGGCTCAGATCGAAGGCAACATCGGCCGGAATTTCAAGGCCGGTGAACAGTCGCGGCATGGCGGGCCTCCTCATTGAAGGATTGCTCGGAACGCAACATCCTCACGCTAGTCTGATTCGAGAAAACGCCAAGCCCTATTTTGCAGCAGTTTTTCGAATCAATTGCTCAACAATTGGCTTGATGCGTGACACGATGACATCGACCCCGGCCGGATTGGGATGCATGCCATCGGCCTGGTTGAGCGACAGTTCGGCGGCCACCCCGTTCAGGAAGAAGGGGTAGAACAGCGTCCCGTGTTTCTCCGCCAAACGCTGGTACATGCCATCGAAGGCGTGCTGGTAATCCGGACCCAGATTGGGCGGCGCGCGCATGCCGGCCAGCAGCACCGGCAGCCTTCGCTCGCCTAGCTTGGTGAGGATGCCGTCCAGTGCCGATTCGGCCTGGGCCGGCGGCAGGCCGCGCAAGGCATCATTGGCCCCCAGCTCGACGATCACCGCATCGACATTGTCGCCGAGCGCCCAATCGAGCCGCGCCAGGCCGTCGACCGCCGTGTCGCCGGAGACCCCGGCATTCACCACCGTCACATCATGGCCGTCGGCGCGCAGTGCCGCCTCCAGCTTCACCGGAAAGGCGTCGGATGGCTGCAGCCCCAGCCCTGCCGTCAGGCTGTCACCGAGTGCCAGGATGGTGACCGGCGCGGCCACGGCGGTCTGCAACATCAGGAAAATGAAGGCGATCGCGGCTGAAATCTTAAGCATATTGGTCAAGGTAAGGCGCTGTTTCCATCGCTTCAAGCACCCGTAACTCGACAAATCACCTTTCGCCACCCATCTTCGCCGGATGACTCCCTCCGCCGTTTCCCTCAAGGACGTCCACCTCACCCTTCCCAGCCGCGCCGGCGATGTCGATATCCTGCGCGGCGTCGACCTCAGCGTGAACCCGGGCGAGGCGCTCGGCATCGTCGGGCCATCCGGCTCGGGCAAGACCACGCTCCTCATGGTGATCGCCGGTCTCGAACACGCCAGCCGCGGCGACGTGACCGTGGCGGGAAAGTCGCTGACCGGCCTGTCGGAAGATCAACTCGCCGCCTTCCGCCGCGACCATGTTGGCATCGTCTTCCAGTCCTTCCATCTGATCCCCACCATGACGGCGCTCGAGAACGTCGCCGTCCCATTGGAATTCCGCGGCATTGCGGACGCCATGGCCATTGCCGAAGAAAAGCTGAAGCGGGTCGGCCTCGGGCACCGCCTCACCCATTACCCGGGCCAGCTCTCAGGCGGCGAGCAGCAGCGCGTCGCCATTGCCCGTGCCCTCGCCTCCGGTGCCAGGATCATTCTCGCCGACGAACCCACCGGCAATCTCGATCACGTCACCGGCGAACAGATCATTTCCCTCCTCTTCGACCTCAAGGAACAGGATGGCGCCTCCCTGCTGCTGGTCACCCACGACCGCGCGCTGGCGTCACGCTGCGACCGGGTGGCCGAAGTCCTCGACGGGCGCATCATTGCCGGGGACCGCCCGTGAATCCCGGTCTCTGGCTGCGCTTCGCAGCCCGCGACCTGCGATCTGGGCTTCAGGGCTTCTGGATCTTCCTCACCTGCCTGGCGCTTGGCACCGGCACCATCGCCATCATCGGGTCGCTCGCCGCCGCCATCGAGCGCGGCCTCGAGGAACAGGGCCAGCCGCTGCTCGGCGGCGACATCGAGATCTCGCTGATCCACCGCGAAGCCACAGATAAGGAAATGGCCTTCATCAGGTCCAAGGGAGACGTCAGCAAGGTCGCAACGGTTCGCGCCATGGCCGTTGCGGGCGACGGCACCACCCTGGTCGAAGCCAAGTCGGTCGGCGACAACTACCCGCTCTACGGAAAGCTGGAACTTGATGGCGGCGGCAATCTCGCCGACGCATTGGCGAAGAAAGACGGTATCTACGGTGCCGTCGCCGATCCGCTTCTCATGGGCCGTCTCGGCATCAAGCCGGGCGATACCATCAAGCTCGGCTCCATCGACATCGCCATCCGCGGCCTGATCAAGACCGAGCCGGACCGTATTTCAGATGGCATCGTGCTGGGTCCCCGGCTCATGTTGAGAGAAGAGGCATTGCGCACCACCGGCATCGTGCAGCCGGGAAGCCTCATCACCTGGCGCTACCGCATCAAGCTGCCGCCGCCCGCCGACGCCGCCCAGTTGCGTGAAGTGGCCCGCGAAGCCCGTGACGACTACGCCGAATCCGGCTGGCGGGTGCGGACCCGCAACAATGCCGCATCGGGCGTGGACCGCTTCATCGAGCGGCTCGGCTATTTCATGACGCTGGTCGGCCTGGCCTCGCTCATTGTCGGCGGCGCCGGCATCGCCAATGCCGTGCAGGCCTTCGTGGTGCGGAAATCGAACTCCATCGCCACGCTGAAATGCCTCGGCGCGTCGTCGCGTGATGTCTTCGGCATCTATCTCACGGAAATCCTGCTGGTCGCATTGGTTGCAATCGCCATCGGACTGGCGGCAGGTGCCGTGGCACCTGCCCTGATATCGGCCACGCTGGCGGGCCTCTTGCCGCTTCCGATCACGGCGCGGGTGGAAGTGGTTCCGCTCATCTTTGCGGGGGTACTCGGCCTTCTCGTCACCCTCGCCTTCGCCCTCTGGCCACTGGGACACACGCGCCGCGTGCCGGCGTCGGCCTTGTTCCGCCACCGCAGCGCGCCGGTTCACGGCTGGCCTGGCCCATGGGAACTGGCGGCCATCGCCGCCGCCCTTGTCATTCTGGCAGCACTGGTGTTCCTGAGTTTCAGCCAATGGCGCATCACGGCCTGGTTCATCGGCGGACTGGTGGCGAGCTTCGTCGTGCTCCTCGGCCTCGCGCAAGCCATCATCTTTGCGTCGCGCCGTATGCCGAAGCTCCGTTCCGCCATCTGGCGCTATGCCATCGCCAACATTCACCGGCCGGGCTCGGCCACGGCCTCAGTCATCCTGGCGCTGGGCCTCGGCCTCACCCTGTTCGTCACCCTGGCCCTCACCGACCGCACCATCACCACCGAGCTGCGTTCCGGCCTGCCCGACAAGGCGCCGGCCTTCTTCTTTCTCGATGTCCGCAACACCGAACTCGACCAGTTCAAGCAGGCGCTCGAAAAAGAGCCCGGCGTCACCCGTGTCAGCAATGCACCGATGCTCCGTGGACGGATGGTCACCATCAAGGGGGTGCCGGTGGCAGAGGTGAATGCCAGCTCCGAGTCGAGCTGGGCGCTACGGGGCGATCGCGGCCTCACCTATTCGAACACATTGCCCGAGGGCTCGGTACTGGTCGACGGCAAGTGGTGGCCGGAAAATTATGACGGTCCGCCGCTGGTGTCGTTCGTCGATGAAATCGCCAAGGGCATCGGGGTAAAGGTCGGCGACGAGGTTACCGTCAACGTGCTCGGCCGCAAGATCACGGCGAAGGTCGCCAACACCCGCGAGGTGAACTGGCGGAGCCTTGGCATCAACTTCGTCATGGTGTTCTCCCCCAACACGCTGAAGAACGCGCCGCATAGCCACATCGTCACCGTGGAGATGAACGGCGGCGACGAAGCCGGCCTCCTGAACCGCATGGCCAGGGCCTATCCCTCCGTCACCGCGGTCAGGGTCAAGGATGCCATCGAGATCGTCAGCGGCCTGCTGAACCAGATGCTCGCCGCCGTCCGCGGTGCCAATGTCCTGACCTTGCTGACCGGCGTGCTGGTGCTGGCCGGCGCATTGGCGGCCGGCCTCTCCGAGCGGCTCTATGATGCGGTGGTGCTCAAGACCTATGGTGCATCCAGGCGCCAGCTCGTCGGCGCCTTCGTCATCGAATATGCGGCCCTGGGACTGGCGGCCGCCGTCTTCGGCCTCATCGTCGGGTCGCTGGGCTCCTGGTTCCTTGCCCGCTTCATTCTGGAAATGCCGTGGAGCTTCTCCGCGCCTGTGGCCATTCTCACCGCGCTGATTGCCATGTCGGTCACCGTGATCGCCGGGCTGGCCGTCACCTGGAAGGCGCTGTCGGCCCGCCCCGCCCCCTATCTCAGAAACGAGTAGAAAACCGGCGCAGTAAAGGTTAGGCAGGGCGCATGGTCGTTCTGAACCGCATTTACACCCGCACCGGCGACACGGGCGAAACGGCGCTCGGCTCCGGCGATCGTGTCTCCAAGGCGCATCTGCGCATTCACGCCTATGGCACGGTGGATGAGACCAATGCCGTCGTCGGCATCGTCCGCCTGCACACCACCGGGATGGCGAAGCTCGATTCCATGCTGGCGCGCATCCAGAACGAGTTGTTCGACCTCGGCGCCGATCTCTGCGTCCCCGATACCGGCAAGGACCTGGGGTATGAACCCCTGCGCATCGTGGCCGGGCAGCACCAGCGGCTCGAAACCGAGATCGACGAACTGAACGCCGACTTGAGCCCCCTGCGCTCCTTCGTGCTGCCGGGCGGCCATCCGGCGGCGGCAAACCTTCACCTCGCCCGCACCATCTGCCGCCGCGCCGAACGCCTGATCGTCGAACTGTCGGCACAGGATGGCGAACACGTCAGCGAAGCGGCCATCGCCTACATCAACCGGCTCTCGGATTTCTTCTTCGTCGCCAGCCGCTGGGCCAACGCACAAGGCGCCGGAGACGTGCTCTGGGTGCCGGGAAAGACCCGCTGATGTTCATTCCCCTTCACGATTCCACCCCGCTGAAGGTCATCCGCTTCCAGGCCGTCACCGTCATCATCATCGCCCTCAATCTGGTGATGTATGCGACCACCGGCGCCTTTGCCACCGACCAGGTCATGTATGCGGTGGCGACCGGCTGGGGCCTCGTGCCCGGCGAACTCACCGGTCTTGCCGGCCCGGCCTACGGTTATGACCCGGTGCCGGAACCCGTTACACTGATCACCTACCAGTTCCTCCACGGCAGCTGGTGGCATGTCATTTCCAACATGCTGTTCCTGTGGGTCTTCGCCGACAATATCGAGGACGCCTTCGGCCATGTCGCCTTCGCCATCTTCTACCTGTTCTGCGGCGTGGCGGGCGGCCTCGTCCATGTTCTGATGGCGCCCGCCTCCAGCGTACCGCTCATCGGTGCGTCCGGCGCCGTTTCCGGCATCATCGGCGCCTATGTCATGCTGTTTCCCAAGGCCCGGGTGTGGATCCTGCTGTTCATGCGCCTTCCCTTGCGCATTGGCGCCGTCTGGGTGCTCGGCGGCTGGCTCGCGCTGCAGGTCGTGAGCCTGCTGATGTCGTCCAACGATGGCGAGGTCCAGGTCGCCTGGTGGGCCCACATTGGCGGTTTCGTGGCGGGGTTCGGGCTCACCTTCGCCATCCGCCGCCGCCTCTGGCTGCGCATGGGCGACGCCTGAACTGCGCTGCCAAATGAGCAGTTTGGTCGCATTCAGCGCACAAGCGCCGTTGATGGAATTGACTTGAGGGATTGCCATCACTAGAGCATGTCCCGCCAAAGTGCGGTGCGGTTTGGCGGCCGGGACATGCTCCGGCAAGACTCTGGCACGCTTTCTTCGCTGGGAAGCGCGTGAGGTCCGGCCACTTTTTTGCACTGCCATATTGAGGAAGAGAGATGAAAGTCCTGGTCGCTGTGAAGCGGGTGGTTGACTATAATGTCAAGATCCGCGTGAAGGCCGACGGTTCGGGTGTCGAACTGGCCAATGTCAAGATGTCGATGAATCCCTTCGACGAAATCGGCGTCGAGGAAGCCGTCCGCCTGAAGGAACAGGGCAAGGCGACCGAGGTGGTGGCCGTCTCAATCGGCCCGCAACAATCCCAGGAAACGCTGCGCACCGCACTCGCCATGGGAGCTGACCGCGCCATCCTGGTCAAGACCGACGACCTGGTTGAGCCGCTGGCGGTGGCCAAGATCCTCAAAGGCGTCGTCGAGGCGGAAAAGCCGGAGATCGTCATCCTCGGCAAGCAGGCGATCGACGACGACTGCAACCAGACCGGCCAGATGCTCGCCGCCCTTCTGGGCTGGCCCCAGGCCGCCTTCTGCTCCAAGCTCGAGCCGGGTGCGGGCGAAGCCAACATCACCCGCGAGATCGACGGCGGCCTGCAGATGCTGAAGATCAAGCTGCCGGCCGTGGTGACCACCGACCTCCGCCTCAACACGCCGCGCTATGCCTCGCTGCCCAACATCATGAAGGCCAAGAAGAAGCCGCTGGACGAGAAGACGCCCGCCGATTACGGCGTCGACACGGCGCCCCGCCTCAAGGTCGTCAAGACCGAGGAGCCGCCCAAGCGCCAGGCCGGCATCAAGGTGGCTTCGCCCGCCGAACTCGTCGCCAAACTCAAGGAAGCGGGAGCCATCTGACCATGACCGTCCTCCTCATTGCCGAACACGACAACGCCTCGCTGAAGGATGCCACCAACAAGGCGCTCACCGCCGCCGCCCAGATGGGTGGCGACGTTCACGTCCTCGTCGCCGGCAACAATGCCGGTGCCGCCGCGGCCACCGCCGCCAAGCTGTCCGGCGTCGCCAAGGTGCTGCATGCCGAAAGTGCAACACTCGAGCGTCCGGTGGCCGAGCCCATGGCCGCCCTCATCGTCTCGCTGGCAGGCGCCTACGACCACATCGTCGCCCCCGCCACCGGCAACGGCAAGAATGTCATGCCGCGCGTCGCGGCCCTGCTCGACGTGATGCAGATCTCCGACATCTCGGAGGTCAAGTCGGCCGACACCTTCGTCCGGCTGATCTATGCCGGCAACGCGGTGCAGACCGTGCAGTCGGCGGATGCCAAGAAGGTCATCACCGTGCGCACCGCCTCCTTCGCCGCCACCGGTGAAGGCGGCTCGGCCGCCGTCGAGACCGTTGCCGTCCCCGCCGATCCGGGCCTGTCGTCCTATGAGGGCGAGAACCTGTCGAAGTCCGACCGTCCCGAGCTCACCTCCGCTAAGATCATCGTCTCCGGTGGCCGCGGCATGCAGAACGGCGACAACTTCAAGATGCTGGACTCGGTGGCCGCCAAGCTCAACGCCGCCGTCGGCGCCTCCCGCGCCGCCGTCGATGCGGGCTACGTGCCGAACGACTACCAGGTCGGCCAGACCGGCAAGGTCGTTGCCCCCGATCTCTACATCGCGGTCGGCATCTCCGGCGCCATCCAGCACCTCGCCGGCATGAAGGACTCGAAGATCATCGTCGCCATCAACAAGGACGAGGAAGCCCCGATCTTCCAGGTCGCCGATTATGGCCTGGTGGCCGATCTCTTCACCGCCGTCCCCGAACTCGACGCCGAACTGGCGAAGGTCGTGAAGTAAGTCTCCAGGACATTCGAGCAGAAAGACTGGCCGGGCCTTGTCCCGGCCAGTGTTGTTTTATCACTCCGCCGCTGGGGCACCCTGGCATGGGGCCGGATGCGCACCCTTGCCAACGTCCGCCGATTGCAGCAGTCTCTGTGCGGCTCGCCGGCGATCCGGAGGATGCCGGACAGACAACATCTGGGAGGACCCGACATGACACGCCATTTCGCGATGACGTCCCTGCTCTCTGTTGCCGGACTTGGCGCCATGCTGGCGATGGGAGCCGCCAACGCCGCGCGCGCCGCCGACATGGCCTTCACGCTCACCAGCCCCGATCTCGCCAGCGGCAGCTTCGACAGCAAGTTCATCCTCAATGGTTTCGGCTGCACCGGCGGCAACGTCTCGCCTGCCCTCACGTGGGCGAATGTGCCCGAAGGCACCAAGTCGCTGGCGCTGCAGGTCCAAGATCCCGATGCCCCCACCGGCAGCGGCTTCTGGCACTGGACGGTCTACAACATTCCGCCAACCGCAACGGGCCTCGCCCAAGGGGCCGGCAATTCACCCGAGGCCTTGCCTGCGCCGGCCTTCGGTGGCACCACCGATTTTCTCGATACCGGCGCTACGGGCGTCAACGGCAATTACGGCGGCCCCTGCCCGCCGGAAGGCGACGCGCCGCACCATTACAATTTCGTGCTCTACGCCCTGGCGGTGGACGACGTGCAGCAGGCCGCTGGCATTCCCAAGACCGGCACCGCCGCGCTTTATTCCTTCGTGTTGAACAAAGGCATCGGGCCCGGCCTGCTCGGCAAGGCAAGTTTCACCGCCACTTACGGCCGCTGACCCAGGCGCCATCATCAGGGGTGGGAGGAATTTCGCCAACCACATTGGCGCTCGTGTCCTCGTCTGGTCAGTTACCGGGTGAAGCGGAAGACGTCATGAGGGTGAAGAGACATCATCGCTTGATGATCGTGCTCGGATGGAGCCTTGGCAACATGAGACTGCCGTCCACCAGCATCCATCAAGGCTGCAGCTTCCGGTCCAGGGTGCCAGTGGCTGGTTCGGCATTCATTCGTCTTCTTGTTCTCGTTTGGTGACCGGCATGACCGCCGAACAGGAAAGGAAGAATCTTGCGACGCACACGCTCTTCCGTGCGGAGGACCAGGACGCGCCGCCGTCGGTGAAACAGGGAGATCTGTGGCTCTGCCGGGTCTGTGGTGCCGGC
>Ga0116151_10002155_pt1 | contig 18231 bp, 15 predicted proteins | sample AD_UKC117_MetaG_FD_89893 | JGI IMG/M metagenome (GOLD analysis project Ga0116151, IMG submission 89893) | Active sludge microbial communities of municipal wastewater-treating anaerobic digesters from Hong Kong - AD_UKC117_MetaG | ecosystem: Engineered > Bioreactor > Anaerobic > Digestate...
CCCCACCGCCGACATTGCTCACCAGGATGTCGAGCCGGCCGAGGCGGTCGCCGATGTTGGCGACGGCGTCCGTCACAGCACCAGCGTCGCGCACGTCGAACGCGGCCGCCTCGGCGCTGCCGCTCGACGTCCGGATGGCGGCGACGGCGGCGTCGAGCCGGCCGGCGTTGCGGGCGTTCAGGACGACATGCGCCCCGGCCGAGGCCAGTGCTTCGGCAATGGCGAGGCCGATGCCGCGCGAGGCGCCGGTGACAAGGGCGACCCGCCCGTCGAGCGACAGGAGCCGGGCCGCCGGAACGGTCATGCTGGCGCTGCCCCGGCGCCCTGGCGGGCAAGGTCCTTCAGCACCGCGTGGGCGGCCTCCTCGATGCGGGCCATATGGTGGTCCTCGTGCGCCAGGCTCACGCAGAAGCGCCGAAGCGGCTGGGCGGCCGTGGCGATGCCGTGGTCGAGCAGGCCCCGGCGAAAGGCGGCATCGCGAGCAAGGTCGCCATGCACCAGATCCTCGTAGCGGCGCGGTGCCTCCGCCTGGAAATGGAGGGCCACGACCGAGCCGAAGCGGGTGACGACGGCATCTAGGCCGGAAGCGGCGACCGCCCGCTCCAGTGCTGCCGCCAGCGCCTCGCCCTTGGCGTAGAGGGCAGGGTAGGCGTCCGGTTCCGCCATTCGCTCGATGGTCGCGAGGGCCGCCGCCACCGAGCGGGGATGGGCGTTGAACGTGCCGCCGAGCGCCACGCCATGCGGCGGAGCGGCGGCGAAGCGTTCCAGGAGATCGCGCCGGCCGACAATGGCGGAGAGCGGATGGCCGTTGCCGATCGCCTTGCCGAAGGTGGCGAGGTCCGGCGTGACGCCGATGAGCGACTGGTAGCCGCCGAGCGCGTGGCGAAAGCCCGTGATGATCTCGTCGAAGATCAGGAGCACGCCCCGCCGCTCGCAGAGCGCCTTCAAAGCTTCCGCATAGCCGGGTTCGAAGGGGATGCAGCCGATATTGTGCATGAGCGGCTCGACCAGCACGGCGGCGACGTCGTGGTCGGCGGCGTCGAGCACCGCCTCGATGGCGGAAAGGTCGTTGAAGGGCAGGATGGTGGTTGCCGCCATGGCTTCGGGGAGGGCACCCGCGGTGAACGGATCGGCACCGCCGAGCCGCTCTTGCGGACTCACCCAGTTCATCGCGACGTAGTCGTGCCAGCCGTGATAGGTGCCCTGGAACTTGATGATCCGCCGCCGCCCGGTCACGGCCCGGGCGAGCCGCACGGCATGCAGCGTGGCCTCGGTGCCCGAGGTGCAATAGGCGACGAGCTCGGCCGCGGGAATGAGGTCGATCAGCCGCTCGGCGAGGTCGAGCTCGAGCCGGCTGGTGCCGAGCCCGACCAGGTCCATGCCGTCGCTGATCTCGGCCGTGCGTGCCACATGCCGCGGATCGTTGCGGCCGAGCAGGATGGCGCCATAGCCGCAATTGAGGTCGATATAGCTGCGGCCGTCCTCGGCCATCAGCTCGGCACCGGCGACCCGGTTGAACACGAGGGGACGTGAGAGACGGCGCGCGGCGCTGGCGCTGCCGCCCGGCAACAGGCGACCGAGTGCCTGAAACGCGGCCTCGTCCGTTGTCGGCGCGCCACCCGGCTTCATGCTTTTCCCCATACCCGTTCCTTCCTCGATAGCCTTCGACCCCGTGGACCGAAAGCGCTATTTGCCGTCGTGCCCCGGCTCACAGCGACTGTCCGGCCTGCGGCTCCACCGGCAGGACCAGCTCCTTCGTCTCGAACCGGCCCTCGGCGAGGCGCCGCACCAGAAGGTCGGCGGCGCGCGTGCCGAGCGCGAAGGCCGGCGAGCGGATGGTGGTCAGGGGCGGGTGGACCGTGCCGGTGATCGGCAGGCAGTTGAACCCGCTGACCCGCACGTCCGCCGGCACCTCGCGGCCGATCCGTGCGAGGGCCCCGATCGACTGGGCGGCGAGCTGGTCGTTGCTGGCGAAGATCGCCTCGGGCACGTGTGCTGCGAGCTGCCGGTCGAGCGCTGTCGAGACGGCCTGCATGTCGGTCTCCGCCACCTTCAGGATGGTCAGGCTGCCCGGCTCGTCCAGCCCGTCGCGCAGGCCCGCGAGCCTCGCCTCGATGGCCGGCCAGGCGAGCTCGGGCACGACCGCCAGGACGTCCGAGAGACCCAGGCCGCGAATGCGCTCGCCGAGCCAGCGGCCGCCCGCCCGGTCGTCCTGGCGGACGACGCAGACATCGTCCGGGATCGGCGCCAGCGTCTCCTGGAAGACCAGGAGCGGCAGGCCGAGCTCGCGGAACCGGGTGATCAGCACCAGCCGCTCGTCCTGCGGGCCGGACATGAAGAGCGTGATGGCATCGGCATCCTGGGCGCGCATCAGGAGCATGTCGAGGGGTGCCCGGCGGTTCAGCCGCTGGACGAGGAGGCCGTAATCCTGCTCCGAGAGCGCGTTGGAGAGGCCGGCCACGACATAGGTGGTGAACGGGTCGGCGAGGAACTCCGGCGAGCTGTCGACGGCGATCAGCGCGATCCGGTGGTGCCGACTGGTGCGCAGCGAGCGCGCGGCCCGGTTGGGGAAGTAGCCGAGCCTGTCGACCGCCGCCTCGACCCGTGCCCGGGTGGCCGCCGACATGCCGTGATAGTGGCCGTTGACGACGCGCGAGACGATGGCCGTGGAGACACCGGCGGCACGCGCCACCGTGTGCAGGGTGGGTGCCCGGGCGCGGGTCATGGTGCCGGGGAGGGGGCCGCCGTCAACGGATGAGCCCCATGGAGCGCGGCAAGGCCAGGGAGAGCTCCGGCCAATAGGTGACGATGCCCAGCGCAACCAGCTTGATCATGAAGAACGGGATGAGCGCCTTCGAGACCTGGCCGATCCGCAGCTTCGCCACCGAGGCGATGACGAAGAGGTTGGTGCCGATGGGCGGCGTGTTCAGCCCGACCATGAGGTTGAGGATGACGATGATCGAGAAGTGGATCGGATCGATGCCGAAGCCCGCCGCTGCCGGTTGCAGGATCGGCACGAAGATCAGGATGGCCGGCACCGTGTCGACGAAGCAGCCGACGACCAAAAGGAAGATGTTCACCAGCAGCAGGAAGACATGCGTGTTGTCGGTGAGCGAGACGAAGAGATCGCGCACCAGGCCCGGCACGTTCTCGATCGCCAGATACCAGGCGAAGATGGTCGAGGTGGCGACGACGAACATCACGACCGCGGTGGTGAGGGCACTCTCGCGCAGCGTGGTGGCCAGCCGTGCCAAAGTGAGCGAGCGGTAGACGACGAGCGTCAGCAGGAGGACGTAGCCGACCAGCACGGCGGCGGCCTCCGTCGCCGTGAAGACACCGCCGCGCACGCCACCGACGATGATCACCGGGGCACCCAGCACAGGTAGACCGGCGAGCAGCGTTCGCCAGATGCCCTCCTTCGGCGGGGCGGCGGCATCGGGCTCGCGGTGGCGGGTGGCGAAGGCGACATAGCTCATGAAGAGCACGGTGACGAGCAGGCCCGGCAGGATGCCGGCCATGAACATCGCCCCGATCGAGAGCCGGGTCGGGATCGCGTAGATCACCATGACGAGGCTCGGCGGGATGATCGGGGCGACGATCGCGGCCGAGGTGGTGAGCGCGGCAGCAAAGGCGGTGGAATAGCCCTTCGCCTGCATCATCGGCACCATCACCGAGCCGAGCGCTGCCGTGTCGGCGGTGGCCGAGCCGGAGATGCCGGCCATCATCAGGTTGGAGACGATGTTGACCTGGGCGAGGCCGCCCCGGAGCCGGCCGACGATGAGATCGGCGAAGCTGACGAGGCGATGGATGATGCCGCCGGAGACGAGGAGGTTGCCGGCGAGGACGAAGAGCGGCAGGGCGAGCAGGGGATAGCTGTTGATGCCGGCGAAGGCGCGCTGCGCCACGACGGCCGGGTTGCCGACGCCGGAGAGCACGATGCCGGCGACGGCGACGATGCCGACCCCGAACGCGATGGGCGTGCCGACGACGAGCAGGAAGGCCAGGAAGACCAGCAGGAAGACGCCGGTCATTCCGGGCGATCCAGCACCACATCCCGCCCGCGCACCAGGCGAACCATGATCACGACCAGCAGGATGGTCATCAGCCCGAAGGCGATCGGCAGGGTCGCATAGACGACGCCCATGGGCATGCGGAGCGCTGTCGACGGCGTGTGCATGCTGCGCATCGTCAGATCCCAGCCGCCATAGGCGACGTAGAGCATGAAGGCGGCGCTGGCGGCGTAGCCGGCGAGCCGAAGCAGCATGACCAGCCGCGGCCAGCGGAAATCGTCCAGCACCTGCAGGCGGATGTGCATATCCATCTCGAGGGCGCGGTAGCCCCCGAGCAGGGTCAGGAGGACGAGGAGGAACTGGGCCAGCTCCTCCGGCCAGGGCAGCGCCGCATGAAAGACGTAACGCAGCACCACCTGGCAGATCAGCACGATCGAGATGACCGCAAGCGCCGTCACCAGGATGGCGTCGACCAGCCAGCGAAAGGCCCGAACCGCCGGGCCGGCAGGTCTGGCGGGCGACGCCCGGGGGGTGGCCCCGGGCGTCTCTGGCTCATTCGACCCGGGCAAGTCGCTCGGCCCGAAGCGCCTCCACCTCCGCGTAGAGTGCGTCGATGAACTCGGCGCCGAGCTCGCCCGTGAGATAGGCGCGGATCGGCTCGATCGTCGCGTCACGGAAGGTGGCGCGCTCCTCGGCCGACGGCAGGTAGACCTCCATGCCCTCGGCGCGCAGTGCCTCGACGGCGCTGACCCGGGCCTGGTAGTTGCGCTCGCCGAACTCGGTCATCGCCCCTTCCTGGGCACCGGCGACCACGACCTGGCGAAGCTCGGGCGGCAGGCTCTGGAAGAAGTCCTCGTTGATCATGATGGTGTTGAGGCCGAGCTGGTGATTGTCGACCGTGAGGTACTTCTGCACCTGGTAGAAGGTGTAGTCGAAGACGATGCCGACGGGGTTCTCCTGGCCGTCCACGACACCCTGCTGCAATGCACCATAGAGCTCCTCCCAGGGCACCGGCGTCGGCGAGCCGCCCATCGCCTCGACCATGGCGAGCGACATCGGGCTCGGCGGCACGCGCATGCGGATGCCCTCGAGATCGGCCGCCGTCTTCAGCGGCCGCACGTTGTTGGTGAACGAGCGGAAGCCGTAGGGTGCGGCGGCGAGCAGGCGCAGGCCCGATTCGGCCGCCATCCGCTCGCTCAGCTCCTGGAAGAACGGCCGGCGCAGGAACTCGAGCGCCTCGTCGCCATCCGAGAAGAGATAGGGCGTGGAGAGGAACAGCATGGGCGCGAAGAAGGGGTCGAGATTGGCCTCGTCGCCCTGCGCCACCTCGATGGCGCCGAGCTGCGCCTGCTCGAGCGTGTCATGGATCGAGCCGAGCTGGCCGGCCGGCAGCACCTCGACCTCGATCTGGCCGCCGCTCGCCGCCTCGACATAGGCGGCGAAGACCAGCCAGCCCTTGTGCAGCGGGCTCTCGGTCGATTCCGCGTGGCTGGCGCGGATGGTGAAGTCCGCCGCGTCCGCGGCCGGGACGAAGCCCAGCGCACCGATGGCCGCGGTGAGCGCGAGACGTTTGATCACGACGTTTCCCTCCTGGTTGGACGACTTGGAATTGACGACGGCGATCGGATCGCGGTCGGCGCGTTCAGAGCACGCCGTATTTCGCGTAGACGTCGGCGAGCTTGAGCCCCTTGGCCAGCTCGTCGCGCGTCCGGTTCTCGCCCTTGATCTTCTCGAGCGCCGCCCTCAGCACCGCGCCCTCGATCGCCTGCGGGATGACCACCACGCCATCCACATCGCCGAAGACGAGGTCGCCCGAGCGGACGGCGACGCCGCCGCACTCGACCGGCACGTCGATCGCGACCACGCGCCCGCGGCCCTGGCTGTCGAGCGGGCCGATGCCGCCGTGGAAGACCGGGAACTCCATGGCCCGGATCTGCCGGACGTCACGCACCAGCCCGTCGGTGACGCAGCCCGCGGCACCCCGGTAGCTGGCGGCGGTCGACAGGAGCTCGCCCCAGGGGGCGATGCGGTCGGTCGGGCCGTTGCAGGCGAAGACCGCGACCTCGTCGGGCTTCAGATCGTCGATCAGCCTGATCTCGAGCTCGTAGAAGTTCTCGCCCTCGGGGATGTGATAGATCGGCATGAAGAGGCCGGTGCGGGCGCGCCCGAACAGCACCGACCGGTCGTCCAGCGGGCGCACGAACGGCTTCATCGCCTGATGGGTGTGACCGAGCGCGTCCAGCGTGTCGGAGAGGACGGCGGTGTAGAGCTCCTTGCGGAGTTTCGCGAAGTCGATTGCCACGTCATTCATCCAAGATTAAACGTTTAACCTGTCCTAGTGCGTTGCGGATCGCTGTCAATCGCGCTTGTCGTGGCGCACCGTGCCGCCGCACGCTGGCCCTGACCCGGGAGAGACCCATGACGCTTCGCGTGGCGCAGACCAATCACCAGGCCGACCGCCTGCTGCTGGGCTTCAGCGACCTGCGCCGCCTGCGCAGCGAGCGGCCGCTGGTGTTCGAGCGCGGCCGGGGCATCTTCATCATCGACGAGCGCGGCAAGGACTATATCGAGGCGGTCTCGTCCTTCTATTGCGCCACCCTCGGCTTCAGCGACGAGGAGCTGGCCGAGGCGGCCAGCCGCCAGCTGCGCACCCTGCCGATGTATCCCTCGGCGATCCACCGGACCACGACGCCGGTGCTCGAGCTCGCCGAGAAGCTGGCAGCCATCGCACCCATTCCCAACGCCCGCATCCATTTCAGCACCACGGGCTCGGAGGTGAACGACCACCTCATCAAGTTCATGTGGTACGGCAACCACTTCGCCGACGAGCCCCTGCGCCGCAAGATCATCTCCAGGCTCGGCAGCTACCACGGCAGCACCATCGCCACGGCGGCGCTGGGCGGTGGCAGCGACCTGCATGCCAGCTTCGCCCTGCCGATGCAGGAATCGGTCCTGGTCTCGCATCCGGCCTGGCCCAACGCGGCCCACCCGGGCGAGGACGAGGCGGCCTTCACCGACCGGCTGGCGGAAGAGCTGACGCAGGCGATCGAGGCCGCCGGACCGGAGACGGTGGGCGGGATGATCGCCGAGCCGGTCTCCGTCTCCTGCGGCATGTTCCCGCCGCCCGAAAGCTACTTCCCCAAGGTGAAGGCGGTCCTCGACCGCTACGGCATCAGGCTCTTCGTCGACGAGGTGGTCACCGGCTTCGGCCGTAGCGGCCACATGTGGGCGAGCGAGGCCAAGGGGCTCGAGCCCGACACCGTCTCCTGCGCCAAGGGCATCTCCGGCGCCTACATGCCGCTCGCCGCCCTCATCATGGGCGAGGCGTTCGCCGACCGGCTGGAGCGCGGCAGCGACACCAAGGGCTGGTTCGCGCATGGCGGCACGCATCAGGGCCACACGGTCTCCGCCGCCGTCGGCCTCAAGGTCCTCGAGATCTTCGAGCGCCGCGACATCCTCGGCCATGTCCAGCGCCTCATCCCCTACTGGAACCGCACGCTGGACCGGATGACCGCGCACCCGCTGGTCGCCGGCAGCCGCCGGTTCGGCCTGATGGGTGCCCTCGACGTGGCCCTGCCGGGTGCCGGCGAGAAGGACCTGGCCGCCAGCCTCGCCGTCGGCGGGCTCAGCAAGGCGGTCTATGAGGCCGGGCTGGAGCACGGCATCATCGTTCGCCCGCTCGCCGGCTGCATCGTCATGGCACCACCGCTGATCATCACCGAGGCCGAGATCGACGAGCTGGCCCGCCGGCTCGAGGCCGCGCTCGACCAGGTCCTGGCCGACACGAAGAAGGTTCCCGAAACCGTTGGTTGATGCGGCAAGTGACGGTAGAAAAGCTAGCAATAACTGTTAGTTAGCCAGTGTATGTTTGCAGGCCAACCAAGGCCCATAAGCGAATCGTAAGCACCAGTACCCCGAACGGCAAGGCAGCGTGGCCGAGTGGTTGAACGCTCCAGTCTTGAAAACTGGCAACGGGGCAACCCGTTCGTGGGTTCGGATCCCACCGCTTCCGCCATCCGAAGGATGCTCCGCGTGGACACGCTGACGAGGGAGGCAGCATCCCTAGCGGCCGACTTCGTGCGGTCGGTCTCGCTGGTCGGCTTGATCGCATGCGGCAGGCCCTCGAAGATCTGGCCGCATTCACGAGAGTGCTGGACGAGGCCGCATTTCGACGCGAAGAACGGACGTGTCCTAGTCGCCGCAGGCAAAGGCCAGATTCTCGCTTGCATTCGACCGGGCCTCGAAGCCACAATAGCCGCGCTCCCAACGTCCGCGTCATCTTTGTCTACTTTCCTTCATATAGAAGAAAATAGCAATGAATAGATATGACCAACTATCTCCTGCTATAAAGTATGCAGGATTATTTTTTTCATGGGCTCCTATTTTGGTCGGCGGAATTTTAACTAAATCGTGGATTATAGCTATAGCGATATTCATGACCGGATTTGTTTTAAAGTATATTTCCATGATTTTTATTGGAACTGTATGCAAAAAAATGTCAATGGATTCAGACGGAGAGGTCGATGGATATCAATTTAATAATATTTTTATTTGGCCATTTTTGATATCTGGCCCCCTAATGAATAGTCTGGCTGCAATCTATTATATAAAATTTGGAATGCCATTCTGAAAAATGAAAGCTTGATCTTGAGAAACACCCCTTTTAGAGCGCGCGAGCGCATTGAGCGAGGCCACTTTTCGGCGCGTAAGGTTAAAATGCGCTGTTTCTCCAAGAACTGCAATGATAAATGGAATCTCAAGCATCTTAAGCAAGAGAAATTCATTTCGTTCCATCAAAAAATGTATTGGAAGAAAAATAATGCCGTTGCATCGCGTCACATCTATTAGATGTTTATGTGTAAAAAAGAATTCGTTCTCCAAAAATATTAGTATTATGGATTTCGAGATATTGCGAGAACAATGTTCAGTCTTGCGGGAATTGTTAATACCTGAAATTATTTGGCGACAATATCGCAGTTTTTGCATTGAACCTCTGGATAAGATGCATCACAAGCCAATTTTATTCCTGGCTTTTAAAAGAAATTATCTTTCGCGTTTTACACGTTTGGCACATGAGTGGTTTCTTGATAAGAATGACAAATTACATCTCATAGTTCCACAATATAAAAAAGACCTTATTGAGAAATGGATGCTGGAAGGCGATTATAAGAACCGTTTCAAGAACGGAAGAATATACAAATCTAGGTGGGCTGAGCTATTTTTTGCGAAATGGCTATTAGATCATTCATGGAAAATTGTAGAATTGGAAGCAACTGGAGGGCAATCAGATGTAATAGCGCTTTCGAAAGATAGAATTATGACCACCTTTGAAGTAAAAAACATCGGTATGAGTCCGTACGATTTTGATGTTATTACTGAGATGCTGCAGTCTCCGATCGGCGTATCAATAGATGCTTACGACGATGATTCTTATGCTGATTACTTAATTTATCGAATATACCAGGGAGCAAAGCAAATACGCAATCGACCCGGAAAAAAAGTAGTTGTTGTGATTTTGGAGGACTACCAATTTCATTACAAAAATATTCTAAAAGAAAATAGAATCAAATGGAATTCGCCAAAATTTTTTAATAAAACTGAGGATATGCAAGAATTATTAAGATACGAATACGAAAAGAGTCCAAACTTTGATGAAAGTCTTGTAGAAACGATTAAGAGCGTGCATGAAATTTGGATTTTTGAGATGAACTACTATTATTTGCATTTACGCCATATCTTGCCTACTGGGTCTTGATGTTTATACATACTGTCACGCAGCCGGATTCGTAGTGATTGTCTATCTGCCGTCAAATTGAGCCGGTGTGAAAGGCCGAGCTTGCTGTCCATGCAATGCAACTGGCCACGCCGGCACCGCCTCAGCCTCGCTCACCGGCATATCCCCAAATCCGGTCACGCTGCCACAGGCCAAACAGACCTTGCTCGTGCCATGCGAGGATGGCGCCGAGGACGCCACTGTTGCCGTCCGCGCCCACCATGTCGATGCGGTCGAGCTTGCCGGATTCAACGTCCGCCCGTATCTCGGCTTCAAATTCAGGCGTGGCCACGAGGGCGAACGGCGAAATGCGCACCTGCTCCAACTTTTGCACCCGTTCGAGTAGCCTGCGGACGAGCGCCACGTCGGTTACTTCTCGCCCTTGAACCGCCGCAGGGCCTTCCCGAGCTCCAGCAGTCTGAGGTGGCCTGCATAGGGGCTATTGCAAAGGTCAAGCAACGGATTTTGCTTGATAATTCAGCTATGTAAAGGAGCGCAAAGCTACCGCAAGCTCAATCCCAGCAAATCCCGAAACCGTCTGACGCAGCGCCGTCAGAGGCGCGGGCGGCGGCTCGACCAGTCCGGCTGGTATTTGCGCATCTCGCTGGCGTCGTCGCGCTTGCGCAGCCCGCAATCCTGATAGTCCTGATGCATCCGCGCCAGGGCCGCCTGGTCGAGCTCGACGCCGAGGCCCGGCCCCTGCGGCAGGGCGACCGAGCCATCCCTGATCGCGAGCTTGCCGCCAACGATCAGGTCGTCCTCGAGCCACGGGTAGTGGGTGTCGCAGTCATAGGTGAGGTTGGGCGTGGCCGCCGCGAGGTGCGCCATGGCGGCGAGGCTGATGCCGAGATGCGAGTTGGAGTGCATCGAGAGGCCGAGGCCCCAGGTGGCGCAGATGCGGGCGAGCTCGCGGCTGGCGGCGAGGCCGCCCCAGTAGTGGTGGTCCGAGAGCACGATGCGAACGGCACCCTGCGCGATGCCCGGCGGCAGGTGATCGAAGGCGACGACGCACATGTTGGTGGCGAGCGGCATCTTGGTCGCGGCCTGGATCACCGCCATGCCGGGGATGCCGAGCGTCGGGTCCTCGAGATATTCGAGCAGGCCCTCCATTTGCGGCAGGAGCCGCAAGGTCGTGTGGACGTGCCAGGCGCCGTTCGGGTCGATCCGCAATGGCGCATTCGGGAAGGCCCCGCGCAGCGCCCGGATCGCCTCGATCTCGGCCTCCGGCTCGAGCACGCCGGCCTTCAGCTTGAGGGCGCGAAACCCGTGGAGCTCGACCATCCTCTTCGCCTGATCGACCACGCCCTCCGGGGTGAGCGCCTCGCCCCAGGGATCGTCGGGTGCCGTCGGATCGAAGCGGTGGCGCTCGAACTTGTAGAAGAGATAGGCCGCGAACGGGATGCGCTCGCGCACCCGGCCGCCCAGGAGGTCGCAGACGGGGGTGTTCGTGTGCCTGCCGAAGGCGTCCCAGCAGGCGACCTCGAAGGCGCCGAAGATGCGCGGCGTCAACGTCGCCTTGCTGGTGCGGGCGGAGGATTCCGGGTCCTCGATGGCGATCTCGGCGACCGCGTCCCGCACCCGCGCGCCGAGCCCGTTGAGGTCGAGCACGTGCAGGCCGACGAGGCGCGGTGCGGCATTTCGCAGGCAGCGGAGGATCGCCTCGTCGCCATAGGTCTCGCCGAGGCCGACGGTCCCGCCCTCGATCCGAAGCTCGACGATGTTGCGCTGGCACCAGGGCTCGTGGACGCCCATGGCATTGAGCAGCGGCGGGTCGCGGAAGGCGACCGGGGTGACGGTGACATGCTCGATCCGGGCCATGGCCGTCTCCTCAGGTCGCCCGGCGCAGCTTGCGGGCGCGGGCGAGGCGGGTCTGGAAGTAGATGTTCTCGCCCGCGGTGCCCGGCTCGTAGGCCCAGCCATCGTCCTCGGGCATGGTGGCGACATTGCGCACGCTCGGGTATTTCAGGATCTCGTCGAGCACCAGATCGACGCCGAGGCCGGGGGTGTCGGGCACGCGCAGATGGCCGTCCTCGGTCCGCAGCGCCGGTGTCACCACCTCGGCCCGGCCGGGCCAGTCGAACTCGACCCGCTCCAGCATCAGCGCGTTGGGGATCGTCGCCATGACGTGGAGGGCGGCGAACTCGGCGACGGGGCCGAGCGAGCCCGAATGCGGCGCCATGGTGATGTAGTGCGCCTCGGCCATGGCCGCGATCTTGCGCATCTGGGTGATCCCGCCGGCCCGGCCCGTGTCGGGCTGGACGACGTCCACCAGCTCGCGCTCGATGAGCGGCCTGAGGCCCCAGATGTTGGCGTGCCGCTCGCCCGCCGCCAGCGGAATGGCGACCGCGTCCCTGATCCGCGCATAGCCGTCGAGATTGTCCGGGGCGATCGGGTCCTCGTAGAAGAGGAGGTCCAAATGCTCGAGCTCGCGGCCGACCCGGATGGCGTCGGCGGGCGTCATCCAGGAGGGACCGTGCGCGTCCACCATGACGTCGACCTCGGGCCCGACGGCATCGCGGATGGCGGCCACCCGGTCGATGTCGACCGCACCCGTGAAGCCGACCTTCACGCCCTTGATGCCGAGCCCCATCAGCTCCCTGGCGCGCTCCGGCGTCCTGGCATGGCCATACACCCTGACGCGGTCGCGAAACCGGCCGCCGAGCAGGTTCCAGACGGGCTGGCCCAGCGCCTTGCCCTTGATGTCCCAGAGCGCCATCTCGATCGCGGTCATGGCGCCGCCGCCGACCGTGCCGAGAACGCCGTGGCCCATCGAGGCCACGTACATGCGCTGCCAGAGCCGGTCGATATGGGCAGGGTCCTCGCCGACCAGCACACGGGCCAAGTCCTCGACGGCGGCCTTGACCACCCGCGGCCAGCCCGAGCCCTCGCCGACACCGTAAATCCCCTCGTCGGTCAGCACCCGGACGAACAGCCAGTTGCGCGAGCCGCCGTGGCCGTCCGAGCCCCGGCTCGTGCCACTGACCGGACGGGCGCCGACCTGCATGAGGTGGGTTTCGATGGCGGTGATCTTCATGGGGTATCCCGTGTGAGCGAGCGAAGGAAATGGGCGGCGCCGTCGAGCGACCGTCTGGCCGCCCCGACCATCCGGCCACGATTGATGAAGCCGTGCACGACGCCCGGCTCGACGTGGAGGGTCGAGCGCACGCCCGCCTCGATCAGGCGGCTGTGCAGCGCCAGGGTGTCGGAGCGGAGCACGTCGAGGCCGGCGGCGAGCAGCCAGGTCGGCGGCAGGTCGGCAAGCTCGGCGAGCAGGGGCTGGAGCAGGGGATCGGTGCGGTGCCGGCCGGTCGGATCGTAGAGATCGAGGAAATATGCCATGCGCTCGCGCGAGAGGCCGAAGCGGCCGTCGGCGAAGCGGCGATAGCTGGCGGTGTCGAGATCGGCGCCGAAGACGCCGTAGAAGAGGACGAGGCCGGCGAGCGCCTCGAGCCTTCCCGAGACCGCCGCGGCGAGCGCCAGGTTGCCGCCGGCCGAGGTGCCTGAGACGACCATCCGGCTCGCGTCCAGCCCGTGGGCGGCGCCTTCGTTCTGCAGCCACTGGCCGGCGGCGATGTTGTCGTCGAGGCCGGCAGGGTAAGGATGCTCGGGGGCGAGGCGATAGGTGGGTGCCGCGATCGCCCAGCCGGAGCGGGCGGCGAGCGTGCGGATCAGGGGCTCGTTCTGCACGACGCTGCCGACCACCCAGCCACCGCCATGGATGTAGAGCATGACGGGCAGCGGCCCGCTGTCGACCGGCTTGAACACGCGCACGGGCACAGGGCCCTCGGGGCCGGCGACGACATGGTCCTCGATCGCCGCCATCTCGGGCAGGCCCTCGTTCCAGAAGGCGGCCGCGTCCCGGCCGCGTGCCCGCTCCTCGTCGAGGTCGACCGGCGGCGGCAGACCTGCGTCGCGGGCGGCCTCGAAGGCCATCGCCTCGGCCATGTCGGGGTCGAGCCGTTCTCTCATCTGCCTGCCTCGTAGCGATGGCGGCCGAGCATGCCCCGATGGCGCGGGTCGGGATGCGGGACGGCGGACAGGAGCGCCTTGGTGTAGCCGTGCTGCGGGTTGGTGCAGACCTCCTCGGTCTCGCCGACCTCGACCACCTTGCCCCGATACATGACCGCCACCCGGTCGCAGAAATAGCGGATCACGCTGATGTCGTGGCTGATGAAGATGAAGGAGAGGCCGAGCCGCTCCTGCAATTCGAGCAGGAGATCGAGGACCTGGGTGCGCAGCGACACGTCGAGGGCCGAGGTCGCCTCGTCGGCGACGATGACCCGGGGCTCCAGCGCGATGGCGCGGGCGATGCCGATGCGCTGGCGCTGCCCGCCCGAGAAGGCGTGCGGGTAGCGCTCCATGGCCGAGGCCGGCAGGCCGACGACGTCGAGAAGCTCGGCGACGCGGGCGCGCAGGGCGGCGCCTTTGGCGACTCCGTTGACGAGCAGCGGCTCGCCGATGATCTGCGCCACGTTCATGCGCGGGTTCAGGGAGGCGAACGGGTCCTGGAAGATCATGCGGATGTCGCGGCGGATGCGCTCGAGGCCGTTGCCGCTGGCAGTGGCGACATCGGCGACGCCGCCACCGACGGCCCGGTAGAGCATCTCGCCGCGGCTCGGGTCGTGGACCCGGAGCAGGCAGCGGCCGAGGGTGGTCTTGCCGCTGCCGCTCTCGCCGACGACGCCGAGATTCTCGCCCTCGTTGAGGGTCAGGTCGATGTCGTCGAGCGCCTTCAGGATGTGGCCCTTGCGCCGCATGAAGCCGTGGCGGAGGTCGAACTCCTTGACGAGGCCCTTGATCTCGACGACCGGGCCGCCGATCGGCTGGACGGTGCGGCGGGCGAGGCGCCGCTCGGACGGGCGGTCGAGGTCGAGCACCGCCTGCAGCAGCATCTTCGTGTAGTCGTGCTGCGGCGCGTAGAAGATCGCCTCGACCGAGCCGCGCTCGACCAGCTTGCCGTGGCGCATGACGACGATCGAGTCGGCCGTCTCGGCGACCACGCCCATGTCGTGGGTGATCAGCATCACGGCCATGCCGTGATCGACCTGCAGCCGCTTGATGAGGTCGAGGATCTCGGCCTGGGTGGTGACGTCGAGGGCGGTGGTGGGCTCGTCGGCGATCAGCACCGAGGGATTGCAGGCGAGCGACATGGCGATCATCGCCCGCTGCCGCATGCCGCCCGAGAACTCGAAGGTGTAGCGGTCGACGGCACTCTCCGGCGTCGGGATCTCGACCTGGCGGAGCAGCTCGATCGACCGGGCGCGCGCCTCCTTCTTCGAGACGCTCTCGTGCAGCCGGATCACCTCGCCGATCTGGTTGCCGATGGTGTGGACGGGCGAGAGCGAGCTCATCGGCTCCTGGAAGATCATCGCGATGTCACGGCCGCGGATCGCCCTGATCGCCTGGCCGCGGGGCTCCAGCCGCGCCAGGTCGATCGTCTCCTCCTCGCCCGAGCCGCGCGAGGTGCGATGCCGGTGGAGCAGCACCTCGCCGGCGGTGATGCGGCCGGGCGTGTCGACGATCTGCAGGATCGAGCGTGCCGTGACGCTCTTGCCGCTGCCGCTCTCGCCGACCACGCAGAGCGTCTGGCCGGCCCGGAGCTCGAAGCTGACGTCGTCGACCGCGCGAAAGGGGCCGTGGCGGGTCGGGAACTCGGTGACGAGCCCCTTGACCTCCAGCACCGCCGGCCCCGGCTCCGCCGCGGCGACGGGCTCCATCAGCCACGCTCCTGGGCATAGGGGTCGGCGGCATCGCGCAGCCCGTCGCCGAGGAAATTGAGCGCCAGGACGGCGACCAGGACGAAGGCGCCGGGGACGAAAAGCCAGGGCGCCTGGGCGATCGAGCGGATGTTCTGCGCCTCCTTGAGGAGGACGCCCCATGAGATCGTCGGCGGCAGGAGGCCGAGGCCGAGAAACGAGAGCGAGGTCTCGGCCAGGATCATGACGGGAATGGCGAGCGTGACCGAGGCGATCACGTGGCTCATCAGGGATGGCAGCATGTGGCGGAAGATCACCCGCTTCTCGCTGCACCCGTCGAGCCTGGCGGCGACGACGAAATCCTCGCTGCGCAAGGCGAGGAAGCGGCCGCGCACCACCCTTGCCAGCTCGGTCCAGCCGACCAGCGAGAGGATCAGGGTGATCGCGAAATAGCGGGTGAGCGGCGGCCAGGTCGCCGGCAGCGAGGCGGTGAGCGCCAGCCAGATCGGGATCGTCGGCAGGGACAGCACGAACTCGACGACGCGCTGGATCACCATGTCGACGGCCCCGCCATAGTAGCCGGAGATGCCGCCGAGCAGCACGCCGAGCAGCAGGCTGAGCGTCACGCCCACGAGGCCGATGGACATCGAGACGCGGGTGCCGAAGACCGTCCGGCTCAGCATGTCGCGGCCGAGGCGGTCGGCGCCGAAGAGGAAGAACCGCTCATTCGGCTCGTCCGGCACCAGCAGGCGCCGCTCGGCCGGGAAGAGGCCGAGGAGCTCGTAGGGCGTGCCCTTGCCGAGGAACGAGAGATAGACCCGCTTGCCCTCGTCCGGCTTGAAGGTCGTCTGCAGGGTGAACTTGTCGCGCTCGAACGTGTAGGCCTGGACCCAGGGCTTGATCCGCCAGCCCTCCTCCGTGCTGTCGATGAAGTGGATCATCTGTGGCGGGTGGTAGACGTGCTTCGCACTCGCCGACTGCGGGTCGAAGGGGGCGACGAACTCGGCGAAGAAGCCGATCAGGTAGAGCAGCAGCACGATCACGAGGCCGACCATGGCGAGCGTGTGCCGGCGGAACGACCACCACATCAGCCGCCATTGCGAGGCGACCTCGGTATCGGTGTGCAGGCGGGGATCGAGGACGGAGGCCATGCGCTCAGCGATACCGGATGCGTGGGTCGAGCAGCGCCAGGAGGATGTCCGAGACCAGCATGCCGACGACCGTCAGCGTGCAGAGCAGCAGGATGAACGCGCCGGCGAGATACATGTCCTGCGCCAGCAGCGCCTGCAGCAGCAGCGGCCCGGCGGTGGGCAGGGACAGGACGAAGGCGGTGATGACCGCACCCGAGATGAGCTGCGGGAAGGCCCAGCCGATCGTGCTGACGAAGGGGTTGAGGGCGAGCCGCACCGGGTACTTCAGGAGCAGACGGAACTCGGAGAGCCCCTTGGCGCGGGCCGTGGTCACGTAGGGCTTGTTGAGCTCGTCGAGCAGGTTGGCGCGCATGATCCGGATCAGCGCCGCCGAGGACGAGGTGCCGAGGATGACCACCGGGATCCAGATGTGCTTGCCGAGGTCGACGACCTTGGCCCAGGACCAGGGGGCGGTCTGGTACTCGGGCGAGAAGAGCCCGCCGACATCGGCGCCGAAATAGACGACGCCGATATACATGAGCACCAGCGCCAGGAGGAAATTGGGCATGGCGAGGCCGAGAAAGCCGATCGTCGTGACGACGTAGTCGCCGATCGAGTATTTCCTCACGGCCGAGTAGATGCCGATCGGAAAGGCGACCGCCCAGGTGAAGAGCAGGGTCGAGACGGCGAGGCAGAGCGAGAGCGCCATGCGCTCCCAGATCAGGTTGGATACCGGCTGCTGCCACTCGAAGGAGATGCCGAAATCGCCGACCAGCACGCCCGAGATCCATTTCCAGTACTGGACGATGAAGGGCTGATCGAGCCCGTAGCGGGTCCGGAGCGCCTCGAGCCGCTCCTGGTCCACCATGTCGCCCGACTGGGCCAGCGTGGCGGCGAAGGTCGTGAGGTAGTCGCCGGGCGGTGCCTGGATCAGCGCGAACGCGACGATCGACACGGCGAAGAGGAAAGGAATGGTCCAGAGGATCCGCTTGATGATGTAGGTCAGCAGCATGGCTGCCCTGTCCTCTGGTCAAGAAGGCGGGCCGCGCCGGCGTGGTGCCGGCGCGACCGCGAGCTCATTTCGCCCAGTACCAGGTCGTCAGCATGGTCGGCGCCGGGGTCGGATAGTACCAGGAGCTCGGCATCGACTCGGGAACGTTCATGAGGTTGGCCTTGGTGACGCCGTAGGTCGGCACGGCCTTGCTCACGCCCATCACCTCGAACTCCTCGGCGGCGATATCGGCGATCTGGTGGATGATCGCCCGGCGCTTCTCCGGATCGACCGTGGCGCGCGCCTGGTCGTAGAGCTTCATGCGCTCTTTGACCGAGGCCGGCGGCTCCTCGCCCTCGGCGCCGCCCGTGTTGTACCAGCGGCTCCAGGGGATGCCCCAGCGGCTGTCGTGGTGAACCGGCACGAGCTGCTGCGGGATCTCCCCCGGGACCCAGCTCGCCTGGCCGCCCCAGACCGCCGCGTCGTGGTCGTTGCTGTTCGACGTGCGCTCGTAGAAGAACGTCCGCTCGAGGGCGTTGACGTCCATGTCGACGCCGATCTCGGCCCAGTACTGCTCGATCAGCTCGAGCATGTCGACCTGCTCGGGCTGCAGGGTCGGGATGACGTCGAC
>Ga0116151_10002161_pt1 | contig 18214 bp, 17 predicted proteins | sample AD_UKC117_MetaG_FD_89893 | JGI IMG/M metagenome (GOLD analysis project Ga0116151, IMG submission 89893) | Active sludge microbial communities of municipal wastewater-treating anaerobic digesters from Hong Kong - AD_UKC117_MetaG | ecosystem: Engineered > Bioreactor > Anaerobic > Digestate...
ATCACGAGGCCCGGCAGCAGCGCCTCGGCGTCCGAGTACGGCACGCGGTACGACGCGACGATGTCGTCGACGGACAGGCCCTTGAGCCTGTCGACGAGGCCCAGGAAGGCCTCGCGCGGCACGATCGTGTAGTCGGAGCGCGTCTCGGCCCCGGCGACGGAGGCGGCGAAGCGAGCGTCGTTGCCGATCGCGACGAACGACCGCACGCCGGACAGCGGCAGGTCGTCCTCCAGCCCGTCGCAGGCGGTCCTGACGTTGTCGGCGAGGAATCGCATCAGGTAGCCCGACGAGCCCATGACGGCCTTCGACTGCTCGTCGACGCGGACCGTGCCGAGCCGGAGCGAGTGGGCCGCGACGATGCGCCCCCTGCGGAGCAGCATCAGCTCGGTCGAGCCGCCGCCGACCTCGATGATCATCGAGTTGGTCCTGGAGAAGTAGCGGGCGTCGCCGCCGAGGGCCCGCTGGACCGCCAGGAACATGTAGTGGCTCTCCTCGATCGCCTCGATGACGTCGACGCGGAAGCCGGTGCGCATCGCGACCCGGTCGACGAAGGCGTCGCGGTTCTCCGCCTCTCGCAGGGCGCTCGTCGCGACGACGCGCGCGTCGGCCGGCTCGACCCCGTAGGCGCGCAGGAGCTCGCGGAAGGAGCGCAGGACCGCGATGCACTCCCCCACCGAGTCGCGGCTGACGAGGCCGGCGGTGAACACGTCGCGGCCGAGGGCGATGGGCTTGCCCGCCCGTTCGAGGATCTCGTAGGTCCCGTCGTCCGATACGTTGGCGACGAGGACCCTGATGCCGGTGGAGCCGATCTCGATGACGGCCTCTGTCCTGACGCTCACTGAACCTCCCCGAGCCATGTAGTATGCCCGAGCCCGGACCGTAGCGCAAGGCGGGCGTGACAAGGCCGGCGCCCTTCGTTATATAATGGAGCATGGCTTTGACGAATAGACATACCGGACTGACGATCGCCGCGGCCGTCCTGATGGCCGCGCTCGCCTCCTCCTGCGCGGGCAGGGAAGGCTGGGCCCTCGTCCTGTGGCCGCCCGAGGGCTCGGCCCTCGGCTACGGCGACGTGGCGCCGATACACTTCAAGTCGAATATAACGAAGACCTACGCCGTGAGCGTTCCCGGCTCGGACGCCAAGGAAGAGCTGGAGCTGTGGCGGGTCGAGCGCTACCCGTCCAGGAAGAAGGCCCGGGAGGCCGCCGCCGGATACGCGGAGATGGCCCCGATGCTCGGCGTAGCGATGCGCGACGGGCTCATACTCAGGGACGAGCCGGCGAACGTCGGCTCGGAGCAGGTCTACCGGCTCAGGCTCGGCCAGCCGGTCAAGCTGCTCCGGCGGGTCGACGGGGCGGCGGTCGAGACCGGCGGCGAGCGGCTCGCGGGCGACTGGTACCTGGCGCTCGCCGACGACGGCTCGACCGGCTACGTGTTCTCGAACCAGCTGACGCTATGGAACGCCGAGGAGGAGCCGATGCCCGACCTGGCGGCCGGCTCGACCGCATCGAGCGAGTCGCTGTCGCTGCTGTTCGACAACGTCTGGCGCCCCGACTACTTCGACGCGATGGTCGCCTCCGGGAAGCTCGACCTGGCGGCCTACCAGCCGCGCTACGGCATCTTCACCGACCCGCTGCGCAACCAGATCCGCGTCGAGAGGCCCGTCTTCTCGAGGATCTACCGCTACGACTCCATCGACGCCCGCGAGGACGGCTCGTTCGAGATACTCCCCGGCGGCGCCTCGTTCCGCTTCACGAAGTCCGGCCGGCTCGTCTTCGTCCCGGCCGCTTCGGAGCTGCCGCCGGAGGCCGCCGCCAAGCTCAGGGAGGACAAGGGGCCGGACGCGGAGCTGTCCTACGAGTTCGTCCGGCACGCCCAGGACGTCCAGGCCGTCGTCGCCGCCGAGGAGCGCAGGCGCATGTCGGTACTGGCCGGCTTCGTCGCCGGCGGCGAACGCTTCGAGAGCGAGGCCTACGGCGCGCTGATCATCACCCGCTCGGGCCGATTCACCTGGGCCGCCTACGGCGCCCTGACGCCGGACGTCATCCCCGAGGGCGCCGGGGAGATCGGCTCCGTCTCGATGGACCTGTACCTGTCGCCCGAACTGTCCGTCGACTGGGACGGCGCGTTCACGCTGCGCTTCGACGGCGAGAAGCGGCCGGCGGTATCGTTCGCGTACGCGATGGACGGCGACGAGCTGCTCCTGGCCTACCTGCCCCCGGGCTCCGCGCGCAACGCCGTAGTGGAGGCCCCCGACGGCCTCGAGCCGGTCGCGGCCCTCAAGCGGTACCGCTAGCCCCATGGCGTTCGTACAATTTACCGGCGTCTCGCTAGCGTTCGGGGCCAGGGATATCCTGTCCGACGCCGCGCTCTACCTGGCTTCCGGCACCAAGGCTGCGCTCGCCGGCCCGAACGGCGCCGGCAAGACCACCCTGCTGCGCATCGTCGCCGGGCTGCTGCCGCCCGACTCCGGCGACCGCGCGGTGCAGAAGGGCACCCGCGTCTCGTACCTGGCGCAGTCGGGGGAGACGTACTCGGGCTGCACCGTCTACCAGGAGGCCGAGAAGGCCTACGGCGCCGTCGAGGCGCTGCTGGCGGAGCGCGACGCCGTAGGCGCCAGGCTCGAGTCGTCCAGGGAGGGCGACGACGACCTCGACGCCCTGCTCGAGACCTACCACCACCTCGACGAGACGATCAACGGCTCGGGATACTGGCGCCGCGCCGACCGCATCCGCGAAGTGCTCGAGGGCCTGGGCTTCAAGCCCGAGGACGCGGACCGCCAGGTCGGCGAGCTGTCCGGCGGCTGGCAGATGCGCGTGGCCCTGGCCAAGGTGATACTCGAGAACCCGGACATCATGCTGCTCGACGAGCCGACCAACTACCTGGACCTGGAGGCCCGCGACTGGCTCGAGTCGTACCTGCGCTCGTTCGCCGGCGGCTTCGTCGTCGTGTCCCACGACCGATCCTTCCTCGACTCGACCGTGAAAGAGGTCTACGAGCTGTGGAACGGCAAGCTGACTCGCTATCCCGGCTCCTACACGGCCTACGAGCGTAAGCGGGCCCAGGAGCTCGAGACCCTGTTCAAGGCCTGGGAGGCCCAGCAGGAGGAGATAGCCAGGCTCGAGGACTTCATCAGGCGCTTCCGCTACCAGGCGACCAAGGCCGCCCAGGTACAGTCCAGGATCAAGCAGCTGGACAAGATCGTGCCGATCGTCATACCCGAGGGCATGAAGCGCGTCCATTTCAGCTTCCCGCCGGCGCCCCATTCCGGCCGAATAGCGCTGACGCTCGACGGCGTGCGCAAGTCCTACGGTCCGAAGCGCGTCGTCGACGAGCTGTCGCTTACCGTCGACGCCGGCTCGAAGATAGCCTTCGTCGGGCGCAACGGCGCCGGCAAATCGACGCTGATGCGGCTCGTAGCCGGCATCGACGGCGACTACTCGGGCTCGATACGGCTCGGGACCGGCATCACGGTGGGCTATTTCTCGCAGGACGTGGCCGACGCGCTCGACGAGTCGCTGACCGTCGAGGAGGAGGCCTCATCGGCCTGCCCTACCGCCCTGCTCCCCGGCATACGCAACCTACTCGGCGCGTTCCTGTTCCGCGGCGACGACGTGGAGAAGCGCGTGTCGGTGCTGTCGGGCGGAGAGCGCTCGCGGCTGGCCCTGCTCAAGATGCTCCTGCATCCGGCGAACCTGCTCGTGCTCGACGAGCCGACCAACCACCTCGACCTCGACTCGAAGGACGTGCTCCTCGACGCCCTCAAGCGCTTCGACGGCACGGTGCTGTTCGTGTCCCACGACCGCTTCTTCATCGAGGGCCTGGCCGACCGCGTGCTCGAGCTGTCCTGCGGCAGCTCGCCGCGGCTGTTCTACGGCGACTACGCCTACTACATGACCAAGAAGGCCGAGGAAGCCGCGGGCGGCGACGCGGGCCGGGCAGTCGGGGCCGCCGCACCTTCATCGCCGCAGGCGCCGGCCGGAGGCGACGCGAACGGCCGCCAGCTCGACGCTAAGGCGTCCCGCGAGCAGGATAAGCGGCGCAAGGCCGAACGCAACCGCCTGCGCAAGCGGGAGGACGAGGTACTGGCTCGCATGGAGGCGGTGAGCGAGGAGAAGGCCGGCGCGCTGGCCGCTATGGCCCTGCCGGAGAATTACTCGGACGGCGATCGGATGAGGGGCCTCCAGGCGTCCGCGCAGGCCCTCGACGACGAGGCCGCGCGCCTATCCGCCGAATGGGAGAGCGTTGCGACCGAGCTCGAGGGCTACGCCGACCTGGACTGAGGGCGGGGCGCCGGGCCACGGACGCGCGCTAGGCCGACGGCCTGTACGACGCGCGCGCCTCCATCCCGAGGACGGCCAGGGCCGGCCGCACGCCGTCGGAGTCGTACAGCCCCGTCAGCCGCGCAGTCCCGATGGCGTGGGCCGATAACGCCGCGAGCACGGCGCCGCTGGTCGGACCGGCCGGCCGTATCGCCTCGTCGAGCGCGTACAGCGTGAACGAGTACCCGTGCACGCCCGCCGGCGGGCACGGGCCGCTCCACCCGTACTCGAGATAATCGTTCAGCCCCTGCTCCGTTCCGTCGTCGAGCCGGGGATATTGCAACAGGCCGGGCGCCAGGCGGGTCTCGGCCGCGCCGATGTTCCAGACGAGCCAGTGCGTCCACGGGCGCGAGTTCGGGCCGTTCCTATCCTGGCAGACGACGGCGAAGGAACGCGCGCCGAGCGGCGGATCGGCCCAGGAGAGAGCCGGCGACCGGTTGCTCGACTCGTAGCCGCAATCGAACGGCATGATGGATCCGTCGGCGAAACCAGGGCTCGTCAAGATCATGCGTACCTCCATGCAGGCACACATTATGACATAATTAGTTTTATTGTCAAGGTAAGAGGGACGACGTCGCGGCGATCGGGCCTCGGAATCGATCTACGATAGGCCCAAGGCGCGCCGCGTCTCGGCGGCCGCGTCGTCGAGCTCCTTGGCCCTGCGTACCTGCCGCCTGAGCACCCGAACGGCCACGAACAGCGTCGCGATGGCCCCTAGCGCCAGCGGCGCGCCGGCGAACAGGAAGAAGTCGTATAGCCCGTGTACCGTGATGGCCGACCAGAGGCCCTTGCGCCTGTAGGAGGCCGCCCGCCCCGGATCGGGCTCGCTTTTAGACAGGCCGAGCCAGTAGCCCATGATGCCCGTGGCGGCCGCGTGCATCGGCACCGCGGTGAACGCCCGGAACAACAGCACCCATCCGCCGTCGAGGCCGTACAGGAGGTTCTCCGCGAACGCGAAACCGAGGCTGACGCAGGCGGCGTAGACGATGCCGTCCATCACCTCGTCGAACGCCTCGTTTCGGATCAGGTAGCGGCGGAGGAAGAAATACTTGACTCCCTCCTCGACCAGGGCCGCGGTGACGAAGGCGGACCAGGCGGCGCCCGCGAGTCCGGGCAGGTAATCCGCCGGGATGCCGACGAGCAGCTCGAGCGCGATGGCCGGCACGGTCGCGATGAAGCCGTACAGCACGCTACGGCCTATCAGCCCGACGGGCTCGGGCCTGGCGCGGTCGGCGCGGCGGAACAGGAGGATGAGTATCGCGGCGGGCAACGCCGCCCCGCCTATCAACACGGCAAGGTGGAGCATGCCCACCAGTATATACCGATTCAAGCGCCCGATGGATAGCCGCTCAGGCCTGTTGCCGCGTTCGGCCGGCCGTAGTAGTCTAGAGCCCTGAGAGCGCGGACGATCGTCCGCATCATCCCCCGCAAGGAGCCTACAATGGATCAACGCATCATAGACGAGACCGCCAAATCGATCAGGTGCCTATCGATGGACGCGATACAGAAGGCCAATTCGGGCCACCCCGGCCTGCCGCTCGGATGCGCCGAGCTCGGAGCGATGCTGTACGGCGAGTTCATGAGGCACGACCCGTCCGACCCGGCCTGGCTCGACCGCGACCGTTTCGTGCTGTCTGCGGGCCACGGCTCGATGCTGCTCTACTCGCTGCTCCACCTATCCGGCTACGGAATCGGGCTCGACGATATACGGTCCTTCAGGCAGATCGGCTCCAAGTGCGCCGGTCACCCGGAATACGGCATGGCCCCCGGCATCGAGACGACGACCGGCCCGCTCGGCCAGGGCCTGGCGACCGCCGTCGGCATGGCCATGGCCGAGACGATGCTCGCCGCCCGCTTCAACGTCGCCGGCCGGGCCATCGTCGACCACTATACCTGGGTCCTCGCCGGCGACGGCTGCATGCAGGAGGGCGTCTCCGCCGAGGCGGCGTCGCTGGCCGGCCACCTGGGACTCGGCAAGCTGATCGTCTTCTACGACGACAACGCGATCACCATAGACGGCGGCACCTCGCTGTCGTTCGGCGAGGACGTCGGCGCGCGGTTCGAGGCCTACGGCTGGCAGGTGCAGAAGGGCGACATGTACGACGCCGAGGCCGTGCGCCGGATGGTGGCCGGCGCGAAGGCCGAGGCGGGCAAGCCGAGCCTGATCATCCTGAAGAGCGTCATAGGCAAGGGCGCCCCGACCATGCAGGGCTCGCATAAGGTGCACGGCGCGCCGCTCGGCGCCGACGAGATAGCCAAGGCCAAGGCCGCGATGGGCCTGCCGGCCGACGCCGAGTTCTGGGTGTCGCCCGAGGCCAAGGCGTTCTTCGAGGCGAGACGAGGCGAGCTCGCGGCCGGACGCGCCGCGTGGCAGGCGGAGTTCTCCGCGTGGAAGGCCGAGAACCCGGGCAAGGCGGCCGAGCTCGAGGCGATGCTCGCCGGCCGGCCACTCGTCGCGCCGGTATGGCCAGAGGCCAAGGTCGGCGACTCGATGGCCACCCGCAACGCCTCCGGCGCGGCGCTCAAGGCGGCCTTCGCCGCGTGGCCGGGCCTCGTCGGCGGCTCGGCCGACCTGACCGGCCCGAACGTCACCGCCCTGCCCGGCGCGCCGTACTCGAAGGCGGACCGCTCGGGCAGGATGATCCACTACGGCATCCGCGAACACGCGATGGCCGCGATATCCAACGGCCTAGCCCTGCACGGCGGCTTCAGGCCGTTCTGCGCCACCTTCCTGGTGTTCGCCGACTACCTGCGGCCGAGCCTCAGGCTGGCCGCCCTGATGGGCCTGCCAGTCGTCTACGTGATGACCCACGACTCGGTCTTCGTCGGAGAGGACGGCCCGACGCACCAGCCGATCGAGCACCTGGCCTCGCTGCGCGCGATACCGAACGTGCTGGTGCTCAGGCCGGCGGACGCCGAGGAGACGGCCGAGGCCTGGGCCTGGGCTATGGCCAGGAAAACCGGCCCGACCGTCATCGCGCTGACTAGGCAGAACCTGCCGGTCTTCGAGAAGGCCGACCCGATGTGGCGCGACACCTTCAGGACCGGCGCCTACGTCGTACGCAACACCAGCGACGAGCCGGACGTCGTCGTGCTCGCGTCCGGCAGCGAGGTCGACCTGGCGCTCAAGGCGGCGGAGCTCGCCTCGTCCAAGTCGGTGCGCGTCGTGTCGGTGCCGTCGCTCGAGACCTTCCTGGCCCAGCCCGACGCCCTGCGCGACACGATCGCGCCTCCCGAGGCGCGCATCGTCGCCTGCGAGGCCGGCCGATCGATGCCGTGGAACGGCGTGGCCGACGGCTTCCTCGGCATCGAGCGCTTCGGCGAGTCAGGTCCTGGAGCCAAGGTCGCCGCTCACCTCGGCCTGACGCCCGAGGCCTTGGCCGCGCTGATCAACGCGTAGTAATCGGGCGGGAACCCGGCAAGCCCGGGTTCCCGCCTTGCCTTCCGGAGAATTCCCGGCGATACTTCCCGCACGATGCGGAAAGAGACGGTATTCGCCAACGGCGCGATCTATAGCCTGGAGCGCGAAGGCGAGCGCTTCGCCGCGATGCTCGTCGGGGCCGACGGCCGCATACGGGAACTGTACCCGACGGGAGCCCCGCTCCCGGCCGGCGTAGCCGCCTTCGACCTGGGCGGCGCGGCCGTGGTGCCGGCGTTCATCGACGCCCACGCCCACTTCATGAGCAAAGCCGCCCTCGACGCGCTGGCAGTCAAGCTGTCCAGGCTCGAGGACGGGCGCATCGCGCCCGACAGCCTAGAGGCGGTCAGGGAAGCGCTCGAGGCGCGGGGCGCCGCGAGCGCCGGGCCTATCATCGGCTTCGGCCTATGCCTCGGCGCCGTCGCCGAGCGCCGGCTGCCGCGCGCTTCCGAGCTCGACGCGTGGTTCCCGCGCCGGCCGGTCATCGTCCTGTCCATGGACGGGCATTCCAGCTCGTACTCGACGCCCGCGCTGAGGAAGCTCGGCGTCGGGAGCATGGCCGACGACGGCGTCCTTTCAGGCGCGGCCCACGAGTTCAACATGGGCAAGATCACCGCGTTCGTCATGAAAGGCCTCGGCCCGGGCGTACTGGCCCGCGGAATATCCGCGGCCGTCGAGGAAGCGGCGGCTTCGGGGATCGTGTCGATCCATTGCCTCGAAGGCACCGAGGACGCGCCTACAGATCCCGCCGTCGCCGCCTTCAAGCTGGTCGGGGGCAGGCTCGGGCTCAGGCTCAAGCTGTGGATGCAGTACACGGACCTCGCCAGGGCGAGCCGGCATGCGGGCGCGCTCGAGCGCAGGCGCGTCGGCGGATGCCTTGCCTGGGAGATGGACGGCTCCGTCTCGTCCAGGACGGCCGCTTTCGACCTCGACTACCTGGACCGGCCGGACGCCGGCCGGCCGTACCGGACGCCGGACGAGGCGCTCGCTCTGGTCAGGCCGTTCTACGAGGCGGGATGGCAGACCAGCGCCCACGCGATAGGGCCGAGGGGCATCGAGTCGATCCTGTCGGCCTACGAGCGGCTGATGGACGCCGACGGCGACGACGGCGACAGCCGGAGGCTCCGCATCGACCATTTCGAATTCCCGCGGCCGGACCAGATACAGCGCGCCGGCGAGCGGCGCCTCGTCCTGCCCGTCCAGCCGGGTTTCGCCTGGATGGACGAGAAGTTCGTGCACACGTACGAGGAAGCCCTCGCGCCGAGCGTCCGCGCCGCCCAGTGCCCCCTCCGTTCGCTCCTGGACGCCGGATGCGTCGTCGCCCTGTCCACGGACGCTCCGGTCCAGCCCCTCGATCCCTTCGTGCAGATAGCCGGCGCGGTACGCCATCCCGTTCGGTCGGAGCGTATATCCGTGTACGAGGCGCTGCGCGCCTATTCATGGGCCGGCGCCTACGCCGCCTTCGAGGAACGGGACCGCGGTACGCTCGCCGTCGGCAAGTACGCCGACTTCGCCGCGCTGGACGCGGACCCGTTCGAAGCTGACCCGGATACGCTCCATCAGATACGGGTGACGGGGACCTGGCACGAGGGGCGGCCGCTCGCGGCGCCGCCGCCCGGCCTCGCCGGGTTCCTAGCCCGGGCGGCCGCTACGCCTAGGAGGAGACTATGAGCGAATCGAGCGGGACGCGCCTGAGCTTCGTAGAGGCGACGAGCATCATCGCCGGATACGGCATCGGCGGCGGCATCCTCGCGCTGCCCTGGCTGGCGTCGCGCAACGGCGTCGCCGTATCGGCGCTCGTCATCGCGGTAGCCTACGCCGCCAGCCTGCTCCTGCATCTCTACATAGGCGAGCTGGCGGCCGGCGACGGCAGCGGGAGCCAGATCGTCGAGCTGTACCGCAAGTACCTCTTCACCGGCAGGTTCGGCGCGGCGTTCACCTGGACATTCTTCATCGTGATGGGCGTCGTGTTCCTGGCGAACCTGGCGGCCTACGTGGCCGGCGGCAACGAGGCTATCGCCCAGGGGCTCGGCGTACCGGCGCCCTGGGGCGCGCTCGCGTTCTACGTCATCGCCGCCGCGGTGGCGGCCCTCGGGCTCAAGGCCCTCGGCGTCGCCGAGAAGTGGGCGGTAGCCGGCATGGCGGTCCTGTTCGCCGCGCTCACCGTCGCGACCGTCGTAGCGCGCGCTCGAGCCGGCGGCCCCGCCGCCGCATGGCACGCGGCGATGACGGCCATGCCGACCTCCGCGAGCCTGCCCCTCGCGCTCTTCGGCATGTCCATGTTCTGCTTCGCCGCGTTCTTCTCGGTACCGCAGGCCGTCTCGGGGCTGTCGGACCGCCCCGGGCTCGTCGTCAAGGCGATCGCGGCCGGGCTGGGCGTCAACGCCTCGCTGATCCTCCTCGTCACCGTCATGTCGCTCGTCGCGTCGGACGAGATGACCGAGATAGCTACGGTCGGCTGGGCCAGGACGCTCGGCCCCTGGGCCGAGGGAGCCGGCACGGCGTTCGTGCTGCTGGCGATGCTGACGAGCTACTGGTCGATATCCTTCGCCCTGTCGACCATAGTCGAGCAGCGCCTCAAGACGCCCAGGATAGCCGCCTGGGCCATCGCGACCCTGCCGACGCTCGCGCTGGCGCTCGCCGGCCTGGGCGGCTTCATGGACTTCATGCGCACGGCCGGCGGCGGCATCGCGATACTGATAGCGGCGCTGTTCCTGCCGGCCTTCTACCGGTACCGCCGAGCGCGAGCGGAGCCGGCTATCCTGCCCCGCTGGCTGGATAGGCCCTGGGCCGGCTGGGTCATCGGCGTCGCCTACGCGCTGATGGCCGTAGGCTCCGTCGTTTCGATAGGCTGATCGATAGGGCAAAAAAAGCCGTCGACGGATTACCGTCGACGGACTTCAGCCCCTCGCGGGCCGGCGGCTTACCACCAGCCGAAGGCGGTGCCGCAGCGGGTCATGTACCAGACGGTGACGATGCCGACGACGACGGCGTAGGAGAAGTACCAGATCGCCAAGGCCTCGCCGTCGCGCTTGGAGAGCAGGCCGTTGAACAGGGAGCCGGCCAGGCAGACGACGAAGCCGAGCAGGGCCAGCACGCCGTAGAACGTGTTAGGCGCGGCGAGGGCGTCGAGCGAGAACACGAACGAGAAGACGAAAATAAAGATGAAGAGCGTGAAATTGATCAAGCCGTTCCTGGTTTCCATGGCAATCGACTCCTTTTACGTATCTGGAGATGTCGGATCGTAGTATACTCCGGCGGGTAGCACTTGTCCATCTTGATCGAGGCCCGGGCCTCGCCGAGGAGGAGAGCATGAAGAAGGCTTGCGTGATCCTGGCTAACGGCTGCGAGGAGGTCGAGGCGGTCACCCCGATAGACTACCTCCGCAGGGTCGGCGTCGAGGTCGTGGCGGCCGGGCTGGACGGCCGCGAGGCCGTCGGGGGGCACGGCCTCGTCATCGGCGCCGACGCCGCGCTCGACGACATCGACGACGAGGAATTCGACTGCATCGTCGTGCCCGGAGGCGGGGGCGGAGCCCAGGCCATAGCCGGCAGCGAGGTCGCGACCGCGATGCTCAAGCGCCAGGCGGCCGCCGGCGGGCTGATCGCGGCGATCTGCGCCGCGCCGGCGCTGGTGCTCGGCGAGGCCTGCGGGCTGCTGGCCGGGCGCTGCTTCACCTGCTACCCCGGGCTCGAGGGCCGGGTACCCGAGGGCCGCTTCGAGCCGAGCCGCGTCGTCGTAGACCGTGACCTGATCACGGCCAGGGGCCCCGGATGCGCAGGCGAATTCGCCGTCGCGATAGCCAGGGTCCTCGTCGGCGACGAGAAGGCCGACGAGCTGGCAGCGGCGGCGCTATTGGGCTAGGAGACGAGGGGGACGACCGTCGGCCGCCTGGACATGCGGCCGCGGCGCGCGACGACGGCGGCGAACAGCAGGCCGAGGGCCATGGCCCCGAGACCGAGCAGCGCGCGCGGCCCCTCGCCCCTGCCCGGCCAGAGCGCGGCGCCGGCGGCGTAGCCGGCGAAGAACAGCCCGAGAGGCACCGCCAGCAGCCATAGCGCGCCCGCGGCGCTGGCCGAATCCGGCACCAGCAGCTCGACGGCGTCGCCCGCGGCGAACGCGTGCCCCGCGGCCGCGTCGCCGACCAGCTCCTTGCCGACTATCGAGCAGTCGTGGCCCGACGTGCAGGAGGCGCAGCCCTCGCCGCCGGATATGCGTACGGTGACGGCCCCGCCGTCAACCTTGGTCACTATGCCCCGTTCCCTCACCGAATTCCTCCTCGCACGGCACGCGCAGCGTCTCGATCGACGCGGCGCGCCCGTCCGTCCCTATCTCTACGACGCAGCCCTGCAGCTCGGGCCGCTCCGACGAATCCTTGGCCCATACGGGCACCCCGCTCCGGTACTCGTGGATCCTCGTCGCGGCGTCCATCCCGCCGACCGACATCAGGCTGCCGGTCCGGCCGGTATCGGTCATGCTGGCGGTGCCGGCTGGCGACACCTCGGCGTCGGCGCTCAGCGCGCGGCCGTACGAGCCGAGCACGGCGCTGACCCTGCCGTCGGCGTACCTGGCCATCGCGCGGCGCTCAGCGGTCGTCGCGGCGCGGAAGTCGAGTAGCACCGCCTTCGAGCCCTCCAGGATGGTCGGCAGCGCCGCGTCGAGCACGTGGAACGGATTCTCCAGGTGAACCCGCGGGAAGCCGGCCTGGCCGAGCAGCTGCGCGACGACGACCGGGCCCTTCGGCGTCCGGTACGCCCGGAAGCCCCTGCCCGGCACGCCCGGCGGGTAGTTGAGCGGCCGCAGCAGCCAAGGCGACTTGGGGAACGCCTCGACGATGTCCTTCTTGTAGAACGCCGCCTCGCCGGTCGTCAGCACGTCTATGCCCAGCTTGCGCAGGTAGACCGAATGCGCCTTGCCTATGCCGGAGCCGCCCGTGGCGCCGTTGGCGCAGGCGACGACCAGGTCGGCGCCCGTCTCGCGCCTGAGCGCCGGCAGGAGTTTCTTGACGGCGAAGACGCCGGCGCGGCCGACTATCTCGCCGATGTACAGGATGCGTATGCCCACCGCTACAAGGTACCTGAAACGGTACCGGGGTTCAAGCCGGCGCGCCTAGCGCCGGCGGCGCCTATTGGCGCTCGTAGCGCTCCACCTCGTCCTCGACGTACTCGACGCGTATGCCGACCTTCGAGAACATCTCCTCGCTCTCGGCGCCGGCGTGGTACTTGCGCTCGCAGACGACGCGTACTACGCCGCAGTTGATGATCATCATCGCGCAGGCGCGGCACGGCGTCATCTTGCAGTACAGCGTGGCGCCCTCGATGGCTATGCCCCTGCGGGCGGCCTGGCAGATGGCGTTCTGCTCGGCGTGGACGCTGCGCACACAATGGGTCGACTCCGAGCCGTCCTCGTGGACGGTCTTCCTGAACTGGTGACCCAGCTCGTCGCAATGGGGCAGCCCCGACGGCGAACCGACGTACCCGGTGGCCAGGATCTGGTTATCCTTCGCGATCACGCAGCCGGAGCGGCCGCGGTCGCAGGTGGCGCGCTTCGCGATGGCGCGGCACACCTCCATGAAGTACTCGTCCCAGGTCGGCCTGGAATACGCGGTCTCTGACATGGTTGCCTCCCGGAGCCAGTATACGGCCGCTACGCGCATCGCGCCAGCGCCGGGCTAAGCGCGACGAGCGGAGCGAGGCGCGACGAGCGGAGCGAGGCGCGACGAGCGGAGCGAGGCGATGAACCTTGCCCGCGCGGCGGATTTATGGTACCGTCGTTCAGCTCGTTCCGGAGGTACTTCGATGCGCTTCATCAAGACCGGCGCCCTGGCGGCGGCTCTCCTATCCGCCGCCTCGGTCGTATCGTGCCAGCAAGGCCCCAAACTGCCCGACGGCCTCTACGCCGTGGTCGAGACGGTCAAGGGCTCGTTCACCATATCGCTCGACTACGAGCGCGTCCCCCTGGCCGTCGCTAACTTCGTCGGGCTGGCCGAGGGCACCCTCGACGCGAACGCCGGCAAGCGCTTCTACGACGGCCTGTCGTTCCACCGCGTGGAGCCGGGCTTCGTGGTGCAGGGCGGCGATCCGCTCGGCGACGGCTCCGGCGACCCCGGATACAACTTCCCAGACGAGTTCGACCCGGCCGTCAGGCACGACGTCCCGGGCGTCGTCGCGATGGCCAACCACGGGCCCGACACGAACGGCAGCCAGTTCTACATAACGCTCGACGCCGCCCCCTTCCTCGACGACTCGTATACCGCCTTCGGCCGCGTCGTCGACGGGATGGACGTCGTCGAGAAGATCGCCGCCGGCGACGTGATGACCAAGGTTACGATACGCCGCGTCGGCGACGCCGCGAAGGCCTTCGAGACCGACCAGTCCGCGTGGAACCGCTACTACGGACCGGCGGCGGAGGCGTCCAAGCTGCGCGCCCTGGCATCGAGGCAGGCCAGCGTCGACGCGATCCTCGCGAAGTGGCCCGGACTCGAGCGCCAGCCGAGCGGGATCCTGTCGAAGGTGCTCGAGGAAGGCTCCGGGCCGACGATGCTCAGGGGCTACCTGGTCAACGTATCATACAAGGGCATGCTGCCCGACGGCCGCGTCTTCGACCAGTCGATACTGCACGGCGGCCCCATCGAGTTCGAGCTCGGCACCGGCCAGGTGATCATCGGCTGGGACCTGGTCATCGAGCAGATGCGGAAGGGCGAGCGCCGCGTCGTCGCCATACCGCCCGAGCTGGCCTACGGCACCCAGGGCGCCGGCGGCGTGATACCGCCGAACTCGTACCTGGTCTTCGAGCTCGAGGTGACCGGCTACACGGAATAGCCTACGGCGACGATACGGCGAGGCCCCGGAACCTTCAGGATCCGGGGCCTCGCCGCGTACGAAGGACGTACCTCAGTCGGCCGGCTCGGCCGACTCCTCGTCGAGCATCGTCCATCGGCCGTCGCGCTGCACGAAGCGCGACGACATGGCCTCGATATAGCGGCCGTCCTCGCCCGACAGGCGCAGGCGCCCGGCCGGCACGTTGACCTCGACCACCCTGAATACCGTGCCGTCGTACGGGATCCTGACGCCTTCGCTCGGCATGCCGCGCCTGGCCTCGCGATAGAAGCCGTACTCGTAGGCGAGGCAGCATAGCAGGCGGCCGCACGGGCCCGATATCTTGAGCGAGTTGAGCGACAGGTTCTGGTCCTTGGCCATCTTGATCGACACGGGCACGAGCTTGTCGGTGACGCCGTGGCAGCACAGCACCCGCCCGCAGACCCCGCAGCCGCCGACGACCCGCGCCTCGTCGCGCACGCCGATCTGGCGCAGCTCGATCCGCATCTTGAAGATGGATACCAGGTCCTTGACCAGGTTGCGGAAGTCGACCCTCGAGTCGGCGGTAAAGAAGAACAGCACCTTCTGCTCGTCGAACAGGTAATGGGCGAAGACGAGCTTCATCGGCAGGTTATGGGCCTTGATCTTCTCCTGGCACAGCTCGAAGGCCTTCTTCTCCTTCTGCTCGTCGGCCGCCCTGCGCGCCTCGTCCTCGGGCGTCGAGACGCGGTCTATCCTGACGATGTCGTCGACGCGCACGAAGCCCGGCGCCTTGACCGTGCCGAGCACGGTGCAGATATCCTTGCCGTAGCGGGTCGGCGCGACGACGCGCGCGCCCGGCTCGAGCGGCGAGTCGAAGCAGGCGTAGTACGACTCGTTGTACGGATCGGCCCGGAGCCGGTACAGCGGATCGGGCAGCTCGCCGCAATGGCCGCCCTCGTCCGCGGCCGGTACGTGCTCGTCCTCGAGGTGGCTGAGGTCCTCGTCGCCGTGCATATAGTCCATATCGTCATCCATGATCGTCTCTCCTAGCGGCCCCGCGGCCGGTTCAGCGCAGGAGGTCCACGAGCAGGCCGTGGATCTCGTCTAAGCGCCGCAGAATGTCGAGCTTGTCGCGCTGGGCCGAGAGCACCTCGGCGGCGAGGCGCTCGAGCTTCTCGTCTATCACGACGACTGTGGTGAATTTCTTACGTTTCAGTATGTTGCCGCCCGAGCTCTTCTCGACCACGTCGTAGGCGCGCCCGACGACGTAGTGGACGAAATCGCGTACGGCCGACTTGTAGGCCTTGACGCGGGCGGGGTCGGGATCGCGCTTGAGCTCCTCGCCGGCGGCGTGGACCGAATCGAGCAGCTCGGCGGCCTCGGCCTCGGAGAACGGCAGGCCCTCGGCGGCCGGCGTCAGGTCGATCTCCTCGGCCTCCTTCAGGGCCGACCTGAAGCGCAGGGCCTTGGGCGACGCCTTGGCGGCTTCTTTCTTCTTATCGGCCCTCTGGCCCGACAGCCCGGGGACGAGGCTCGAGAGCAGGTTGTCGGGGAGCCCTACCTTTTCCATGCGGCCCCGGCGGAGACGGCCTCGCCGCGGCGCTCGTCGGAGGGCGCGTCGAAGCCGAACGGCCTTATCGTCGAGCCGTGACCGCGGATGAAGGCCAGCATGGCCTCCTCGACGCCGTCGCCCGACGGCGCGACCTGGACGTCGCCGTGCATGATGACCTCGCCGTCGGCGTCCAGCCTCGGGGTGAAGACGTTGCCGACGATGACGCCGCCGTCCAGGATGGTCAGGCGCTCGGTGACGCAGACGTCGCCCCGCACTACCCCGCCTATGACGGCGGACCTGGCGACTATCGACGCGTCGCAGCGGGCCGCCTCGCTGATCACTATCTTACCGGAGCTGCGTATGGTGCCGCGGACGTCGCCGTCGACGCGTACGAAGCCGTCGACGACCAGGTCGCCCCGGAACGAGCTGTCTGGGCCGAGGAGCGTGTTTACGAGGACGTCGCGAGGGGCCGGCATGCCAGTATCCTACCCGGCGCCGGCTACCGCGTCAACGCGGCCGAGCCGGAGCGGATGTTGAGGAAGCGGAGCGGATCGATGGTCTCGGTGCCGAGGTGCACCTCGTAATGGAGGTGGGGGCCGGTCGAGAGGCCGGTATTGCCGATATAGCCTATAACCTGGCCCTGCTTGACGACCGCGCCCTTCTGGACCTTGAAGGCCGACATATGCGCGTAGCGGGTCAGGAAGCCGTGCTTATGCTCTATGATGATGTAATTGCCGAGGCTGATGTCGTAGGCGACCGTGACGACCTTGCCGTCGGCGGTGGCCAGTATGGGGTCGCCGGAGCGGAAGGTGGACAGGTCGATGCCCTTGTGGATGTACCAGGAGCCGTAGATCGGGTTCTCGTTCTGGCCGTAGTACATCGATATATGGCCGATGCCGCCCTTGATCGGCCAGATGTTCGGTATCTCCGACATGATGCCGCCCTGGGCGGCTATCGTGTCGCCGAGCTCGTCGAGCGGCTTGACGCTGCGCTCGAGGTAGGCGCTGACCCGCTCTATCTCGGCGGCCTCGCGCAGGCGGCCGGAGCCGGCCTCCGAGGGCGAGAAGAACGCCGCCAGGTCGCCGTCGGCGCGCGAAGCCGCGTCGGACTGGCTCTTGATGCCGATGCCGGCCAGCGTCGAGTCGAGGGCCGCCTGGAACGAGCGCGCCGACTTGACCAGCCTGGCCGTGCTGTCGCGGATGGCGTCGAGGTCGGCTTGGGTGGCCTTGAGGCTCTCGGTCTTGCCGGCCAGCTTGCCGACCACGTCGCCGTAGCCGACGGACGAATACGCCAGGAAGCCCGCGGCGCCGAGCACGAGGGCTAGCACTGCCGCGAGGCCGAAGACGCTGATCTGCAGGTTGAAGATGCGCTTTTCCGAATGGGGGACCAGCATGATGGTAAGCTTCTGCCTACCGGCCTTGAAGAATCGTGCCGCGGCGCCGATAACGGACGAGAAACCGCGGCGGACCGCGGCGCTCGCGCGCTTGGCCACCGATTTCTCGAAATCCTTGTATCGTTTCAGCGTCGCCAACGCGGGCCTCCGGTCTCTATAAATTCGTTCGACGATAGCACGGCGCGGCCGTCGCTGTCAAACCGGGGCTTCCGGCGCGCCGCGTTTGGAAATCGCTCCGACCGTACAGTATAGTATGGTTTATGACCGATGCAAGCGAAAAATCGCGCGAACCGGACTCGGGCAAGGCCTTGCTATCGAGGTCGGACGACCGTCTATCCATATTCTTTATCGGCGCCGGCAGCGCCTTCACCAAGCGCTATTACCAGAACAACGCGCTCGTGGTGAAGGGCGACGACCACCTGCTGATCGACTGCGGCACGAGGGCTCCCGAGGCGCTCTCACGGCTCGGACTGTCGGTGACCGATATCGGCAACTACCTTATAACGCATTCCCACGCCGACCACGTGGGCGGCCTCGAGGAGGTCATGCTGCTCAACCGCTACATGGCCGGTAAAAGGCCGACGATGGTAGCCCCGGCGGCCTACCGGAAGTACCTCTGGAAGCACTCGCTGAAGGGCGGGGCGGCATACAACGAGCGCCGCGAGGGCCGCTTCCTGCGCTTCGAGGACCTCTGGGACGCGGTCGACCTCGAGCCGGTGCCCGGCGCGG
>Ga0116151_10002162_pt1 | contig 18201 bp, 20 predicted proteins | sample AD_UKC117_MetaG_FD_89893 | JGI IMG/M metagenome (GOLD analysis project Ga0116151, IMG submission 89893) | Active sludge microbial communities of municipal wastewater-treating anaerobic digesters from Hong Kong - AD_UKC117_MetaG | ecosystem: Engineered > Bioreactor > Anaerobic > Digestate...
GGCGAACTGACGGCTGGCTTCCCCTTGCACGCGGACGATGATTTGCGCCAGGTAGAGCGCGGCATCGACGCGGCGGAAGGTGCGGTTATAGGTTTGGATCGCCCCGCGCGTGGTCAGGTTCAGCGGGTAGGACAACATCACCTGACTGCGATCGGGCAGATGGGAGGGGTTGGCAGGCGTTGCGGTCAGCGGGGTCGTCATGAGCTCACTCCAGGTTCTGAGAAAAGCGGGGCAAAGAGGGCCGGCCAGGCCGGTGCGTACAGCGCGCCGCGCCAGGCATCCAGCACGGCCGGGGCGCGCCATAGCCAGTGCAGGCCGGCGGGGGGCATCAGCGCGCCCACCAGCAACGGCGTGGCGTCCGCGCGCGGGGGATGGAGGGCGGGTTGCGCCTGGTAAACGGCCGCCCGTGGGACATGCGCCAGACCGCGCGGGGTTTCCCAGAGCCGCCAAACTCCGAGCGGTTGATCGTGGGCCGACCAAAGCGTGATCCGCCAGGCGGTCACCGCCGGCCCGAGCCGCCGTAGCAGCGCCAGGCTGAACACGGCATAGGTCCAGAGATCGGCGTCCTGGGCGAGGCGTTCAGCCGAAGCGCCGGGCGGCAACAACCGCCCGCGCCGCCGGCGCAAGCCCTCCGCGGCCGTGCGCAGGCGCGCGTCCAACCCGGTGATTGCCGGTTGCGCGGGATCGGGGAGCTGTTGCAGGTACTCGGCCACGGCGTGCAACAGCGGCCGGTAGACCGCATCGAAGTGCGTCGCGGAGCTGCCCGAGGCGGCGTACAACGCCTGAACCGTGGCGGCGTCCAACAGCGCGGACGCCGGCAGGATCGGCGTGCGACCGGGGGGTTGAGGCGACTTTAGAGCCATAGCCACAACGCCCACAGGGCCAGCAGCAAGGCCAGCACGATCGGTAACGGGTTGATGGTGGTCATCGCGGCAGACCCTCACAAATACTTCTTGAAGCGCGCCAGCGTGCGTTGCATGATCCAGCCGAAGGCCAGGGCCGGCGGAACGAACACGGCGGTGGGATGCAACGGCCAGGGCGAGGCCAGATAGACGAGGATCGGCACGCCGATCAGCGGGCTGAGCAGCTTTTTCAGATGATGGTAGAGAAAACTGGACTCCACCGCGCCGCCGAACCGGCGCAGATCGCGCTGCACCAGGCCGTCCAAAATCCCCATCAAGGCCGCCGTGGCGAACGCCGGCAGGCTGAGCAGCACCACGGCCAGGCGCACGCCCACCAGTTGGGTCATTTGGGCCGCGGCCAGCAGATAATCGCCGACGCGCAGCAGGGTGCGACGCAGCATGTCCGTACCGGACGGTTCGCCCGGCGTCGGCGTCACGACCCAGGTGATCAGTCTTTCCAGACCGGTCCAGCGATAGGCGAGCCGCGCGCCTTCCTGCGTCCAGTCCCACAGACGCGGATGCCCGGTGCTGGACGCCAAATCCTGGCGCAGCCAGGTGATCTAGGTCTGCACCAGGCGCGTGCTGTGCCCGGCGCCCGGTTCCTCCCAGAGATCCAACGCCATGCCGCCCCATTCGATCACCAGCGACAACAGCCACCCCAACACCACCATCGTCAGGGCCGCGAGCAGCCGTTCCAGGGCGCCGGCCAGGCTCCAGGGCCGCCGATAGGGCGGCGGCGGCGGCGGACGGACCGGGCGGTCGTTCACGAAGCGCCTCCCGTGACGAATACCGCGCGTTGAATGGAATCGGCGTCTGTGCGCAGCTCCACCCCCGCGATCTGTTGATAGCGGCGCGCCATGTCCTGAGCAATGGCGTCCAAATCCGCCGGGAGACGCCGGGGCGCATCGGTCAGTTCCGGCCACTGCGTCTTGTAGAGACGACCGCCGGCCATGAACACAAAGGCGTGGCCGCGCGGCAGTTGCATGAGATGGCCCGGCTCCAGGAGTCCGGTGGTTTGGCTGGAGACGCGCTCCTGGGTATTGCTGACGAAATCGACCGGCGAGTCCGGTTCCGACGAGTCCGTCGCCCCGGACACCAGCATCAGCATGTTGACTTCCACCGTGCCCAGCCGGGTGGTGAGCAGCTCGGCGGTCTCCACATCCGCCACGCGCAGCATCACCAGGGTATTGGTCACGTTGCCCAGCACCTGTTGGGCGCGCTCGCGCTGCCCCAGGCCGGCGGCGATGTCGGCCAGCGTCTGGGTGTACACCACAAAGCGCAAGCCGGCGCCCCGGCCTTTGTTCAACGCCTGGACGATTTCCGGGCCGCGCACCAGTTCGGAGAATTCGTCCAGGTGCAGGCAGGTCTCGGGGAGCGCCTCGGCCACCGGCAGGTGCGCGCCCAGGCCGTGTTTGTACAGCTCCCCCGCGTAGGCCACCAGATCGGCGATCATGCTCTGCCCGACCACGCCGGCCACTTCCGGATCGGTCAGGGCGTCGAAGCCGCAATAGACGATGGCGCGCTGGCGGATGACCGTGGGCCAGTCCAGCACCGGGCGGGGATCTTGGGCATCGCTGTAATCGGGATTGATCAGCTCGCCCACCCGCCCGGATAACAGTTTCTCCAGCAGCGGTTGCACCGCCACCGAAATCTTGTCGAAAAAGGTTTTCTCGTACTCGAAGGCGCGACGCAGGCCGTCGGCGACCGGATCATACAGATCATGCGCCTTATAGAAGCTCACCAAGGCCAAGGCGCGCGGATCGCGGCCTTTCAGATGCCGGGGGAACTCGGGCGCGTCGGGGTTATTGGGCTGCGCCGCCGCGAAATCCAACCGCTCGCGCCAGGCGTCCGGGCCGTCCTGATCCAGCCAATGCTCGAAATACCGCACCAGCAACGGCTCGATGTTGTTCATGTGCTGAAGCGTCTTGCGGTAATCGGGTTGCTCGCCCAGCGCCACCAGCGCCCGGGCGATGACATGGGTAAACAGCCAGGCGAATTGACGAAACGCCTCGGCGTTGCCCTGGCTGGGCAGTTGATTGGCGATGCGCGTGGCCACCTCCGTGATGCGCGAGAAACGGCCGATCGGGTTGTAGCGCGCCGAATGATCGGGATAGCCCAGGTGAAAGAAGAAAAACGGCCGCCCGGTTCGCCGCGCTTCGCTGTGCAGCCGCCGGAACAACTCCGGGTCGCCCTTGGGGTCCATCGCGATCACCGGATGACCCGCGCGGACGTCCTGCAGCAGCATCACCTCGGCCGCGCGGGTTTTGCCCACGCCGGTGGTGCCCACCACAAACACATGACCCTGCCGGTCCGCAGGGGGCAACAGGATGGGCTGCTCGCCTTCCGGCAAGCCGACCCCGTGCAGCGCCGACAGTCCGCTGGCGTCTGCGTGGCCCGTTTCGACATATCGACGGTTGTGGGCGCGGGTCGCATCCCACAGGCGCTGGGTGTGCCGGGCGGTCCAGAGAAAGCCGCGCCCGAGAAACAACCCGGCTCCGATCCGGTCGAGCTGCTGCGAGGGTATCCGAAACCGGCGTGGGCGGCGCAATCCGCGTTGATAGCGCACCACCCGCCAACCTTGGAGAAACCGCACGCCGGCTAAGACGGCTAACGCCGCCACGACTCCGTCGGCCACCACCGGGGTCATCATCAACATGTCCGGCGCGCGCCACACAATGGCCGCCAGACTGGCCGCGCCCAGACTGCTCGACCACTCCACCGGCGGCCGCAGCAACGCTTCGATGGGATAAGAGGTCATGAGCCTAGCGGCCTCGCCCCCGCCGCCCCTGCCTGTTCTGTTGCCAGACGGCCCAATGGTGACGCAGGAACTCGAACAGGCTGCCGGCGGCGCTGGGCGTGCGGTACTCGTCCCGGTCGTGTTCCGCTATCGCGCGCATTCGCTCCTCCAACCGGTTTTCCTGCTCTTGACGCGCCCAGTCCTGCTGCTGGCGCCGGCGCTCTTCCTCATAACGCAACCGTTCTTCCTCGTAGCGCAACCGTTCTTCTTCCAGTCGCCATTGCTCGCGGGCGGCCTGCTGGCGTTCCTGGGCGTTCGCGCCCGGCAGTGGCTCGAAACCGAAGGAGCCGTCCTGATTATTCAACATCGCGAAACCTCCAAAGATTTGACAAATGGGGTGGTGTGTGATAGAGCCGGTTTCCTCTGAAACCTACAAGGAGTCTGGTGATGAGCCAAGAACCCGAACACCGCATGCCCCCTCTCAGTGAACTGTTTGTTTATGGCCTCATCATTGTGGGCGCACTGTATGTGACGGCGAACTACGGTCTGGATGGCTTGCTCGGCGCCGCTCTCCTCGTGGGCCTCGTGCTGCTGGCGCGACGGGGATCGGAGGAGGACGACGAGCAGCCGAGAAAACCGATGCCGAATGCGTTTAACGAGCAGAAGTTCGGGCCGACGACGGAAGAGTTGTATGGCGATTTTGGATACAAAGACTTTCCACAGAACTGGCTTTACAGGCGTTATCACGGCAAGGATTGACGGCGCGGGATCGCGCGGCCCGGCGACCCCAAGGGTCCGGGCGTCCGCTCCCTGCGGGCGCGGCGCAACGGTTCCCCGGCGTTGCCCCGTCATGGCGATTCCCTCTTGGACTTGAAAGGATTCCTCCACTTTGCTCCCGACGCCGCCGAACCGGCGATGCCGCCTTGCGTTTGAGCGGGGTTGTTGATGCCAGAACTTGCTATTGTTGGCCCTGAACCCGGCCCGCCCGCCTCGGCGACCACATAGAGCATGAGCAGGGGGAAGATCACGTAGAACACGGTCGTGGTGAACGTCAGCAGGAAGCGCTCGATGGTGGAGTGATCCGCTAACAGCTCGGCGGGGATGTTCGAGAGCGACACCGGGGGCGCGCCGGGGTAGAGAGCGAGAAACAATTGATCGTCAATGAGGTCGGCCAGATTCCACAGGCCCGGTAGGATGCTGAGCACGAAGATCAGCATCAGACCTTTGATCAGCACCAGACCGCGCATCTCGCCGATCACCAGAAATACGCCCCAGAGGATAAATATCGTCATCAGCACGAACGGCTGGAGCAAGCGAGAGCCGATTTTCATGACGTAGATCGAGGTCCAGTAACTCGCCGCCTGAGTGGCGATTTGCTGAGCCACATCGGTGAAGGCGAACAGGCCCGCGCCGATCAGCGCGCTCCCCAAACCCAGTTCCGGCATTTGGGCGTCCAACAAGTGGCGCTGATTCGACATCAACAGCTTTTCAACCACCATGTTGTCGAATCCTTCGATCTTGGTATCGGAGTTCGCGAGGACCGCGCAGACCCCAAAGCCGCTTAATCCTGCAAAAAAGCCATTCTTGAGATTGTCCCAGCACAGTTGGTTGGTTATTGTTAAAAACGCCATTTTCTTTTGCATGCCTTTTTTAGCGGCCGCAATCAATTGCCCCTTCAACCCGTTCTCGGCGTCGTTCCACCATTCATCACAGGTCGGCAGTCCCTGGCCGGTGGCGGCCTGGTAACGGCTGGCGTCGCTGTCGCGCGCCGCATCGTAGGGGAACCCGGGGACGGGATTTTCGGCGCGCAGCGGGCGCATGATGCACAGGCGGCCGGCGGCGGTGTTCGGATCGGCGCCACCCGCGCAGGGTTTATAAAACACTTCTTGATAGAATTTGGATGCCGGGTACGCCAACTGCTTTTGCTTCTGTTCCAGGGTTTCGGCGTGCGCCGCCAACTGGTCTTCGAGATAGGTGCGCATGTCCGGACCGTGCTCGCCATTGAGCATAGCGATCGTCAGTCGCCGCGCGGCGCCCCCACACTCACGCTCGAACCGTTCGACGTTGGAACGCAGTTCGTTGGGTTCATCCGCCGCGCTAAAATCCAGGGTGTTCATCGCAAAACTGAGATCGGTCAAGTCCAGCAGGCAGGGCGTAGCCTGGTAAAGAATGGCGTTGAAGCCCGAGGCCAGAAGCATGGCCAGATAGGGCAGCAGCGGTACTCGCGTGTCCTGGAGCGTGGTCAGACCATAGCCTTCGCCGGTCAACGAGGTCGCGGCCTGGGCGTGCTGGGCGAGCGATGACGCCTCGCAGCGATCCTGCACCTGCATGCTCGTCACTTGGAGCGACACGACCGGCACCATGCCCAGCACCAACACCAGGACATAGACCGTCGATTTGGCGATCAGCGTGCGCGCGCCGGCGACCGGGTCGGTACGACCTTCCACGTGCGCCAAAGCCAGATCGACGATCAGCCGCGCGAGGGGATAGAGCACCAGGCCCACCGCTGCCAGCAACAAAAACAGGGCGCTGTACACCTGCCAGCCGTAGATGCTCAGATAACCTTCCAGGATTCCATTGACTGCCATGATGGGGTTTCCTCAAAAATGCAAAAGCGCAAAAGGCAGTTGCGCCAGCAGCAGATCGCTGGCCACCAGCGCCAGGAACGCCCATCCCGCGCGCCGCGCCGGCCGGGCCAGACCCCGCCGCGTGGCGACGCCATAAATTCCCACTGCCAAGCCGAGATACGCCAGGCCCCGCAGGGCCGTGGCCGGCCACCAGATCCGCGCGATCAGCCCCTGGGTCTCGGTCAGGCGTTCCGGGGTTGGCATCAGCGCCGGTCCCAGGACGGCCACCGCGCCGACGGCCGCCACGATCAGCGCCCCGATCCCCACCCCGCGCGCGAGCGCCTTCATCGGAGCAAGACCAGGCTGTCCAGTTGCGCGCGATCGTCCTGGATTTCCATGATCAGTTTGTTGATCTCGCGCTCGATCACTTCATGTGCTTCGCTTTGCGCCAGATTGGGCTCCTTGAGGCCGGTGCGCAGCGCCTGCAAGGCGAAATCGAGCTTGAGCGTGAGCTGTTCCAGGGCGTGCTGGCGGGCGCGATCGTCAATGGCGATGCTCTGGCTGTAGGGCGGCAGGCGGCGGATTTCCTCCAGCGCGGCGGGCGGCACGAGCATGCCGCTCTGGGTCTCGAATTCGGCCCGCTCGATTTCGCGGCGCACCACTTTTTGCAGGGCCTCGATCGCTTCGTCGCGCATCGCGACGTATTTTTGCGGATAGCCGACGCCGGGCGTGGACTGGGTCGGTCCGGTTTCGGTCAACATGAACGCCTGAGCGCCGTAGATTTCGGTGAGAAAGGCGACCAGTTCCTCGGACGTGGCGAAGACCTGGGCAATCGGATGCTCCGGTTCCGTCGCCCCGACTGGCGCCGCACCGGCGGCGCCGATCAGGCCGCCCGTCAACAGACTAAGGCCCGCCGTGGCGACATTCTTGACCACCTCGATCGGTTCCTGGCCCTCGCCGCCATAGCGGCGGCCGTCACTCATGACGACGCCGTTGGACGGCCCGCTTTCGCGCACGGTTTTCATGCGCTCGTCAATCGTGCCTTCGCCAAAGCCCATCTCCACGCGCATGCGGTCGCCAATGCCGGCCATGACCAAGTTGTGATAGGGGTTCTGGCCCAGGGCGATCTCGCGCTCAATCTGCTGGCAGTCCTTGAAATTCACCTCGAACAGCCGGAACGCTTCGTCGAGATTTTTGGTGACGGTGTTGTACAAGGTGGGATTGATCTTGTTGAGAATGTAGGCCGGCAGCGAGGCGATGGCGCCTTGCACGGCCATCACGAACATTTGCGGCAGTTGTTTGAATTTCTCGATGGTCTGATTGATCATCGCTTCGACGTTGTCGAAGGCGTTGAACTTCCCGCAGGAATACCCGAACCCCGCCGAAAAGTTGGCGTCGATCGCGAACGATCGGGCGTAGGTGGCCGGCACGATGCCTTCGGTGTTCGCGCCGGTGCGCAACGAAAAGCCCCAGCCGTCGTTGCCGGCGGGAATGTCATCCGAACGCACCCCAGCGCCCACTGATCCTTTCAGTTCATCCAGGCGGCTTCCCGCGTGGGCGGCGGGCAACGGCGTCAGCACGGAGGGGAGCAGCGGCGCCAGGCCCAGGTGGGCGGCGAGCAGCCAGGGAAGCAGGGGCGAAGTGAGCGGCGTACTGGCGTGACGATTAATCATTGGAAGTCTCCGGGGCGCGCCGGCGCGCGCGTTGGTCGGCGATGGCGTCGGCGATGCGCAACGCGGCGTCCAGTTCGCTGAGGCCGTGTTCGCGCATGAGCTGCAAGCGCCGGTTTTTTTCCTCGCCCTCGGTTTGCGCCAGCGCCAGGGCCAGGGGGGGCGGGACGAAGCGCAGCAGCGCCGGGGGCAGTCTCTCCGAGAGCAGCACGCCCTCGACAAAGCGGCCCGGTTCCTTGAGCGCCTGGGTGAGCAGCCGCTGTTCCTCGGCGCTCAAATCGCGGAACTGACTGACCTGCCGGGCCTCGGCCGGCCCCATCGATAGCAGAATCCACCACTCGGCTTGGGAGAGAATCTGCCGGGCGTCGGCGCTGAAATCGGAAAAATCCTGAGTGGCGAACATCAGCCAGGTGTGCAGCTTGCGCCAGACCTTGGTGCCGACGATAAAGCCCTTCACCGTGAGCGGCGTCTTGGAAATGTAATGGCCTTCGTCGAACCAGACTTCAATCGGGCGGCCCGAGGCTTGATGACGCTCGGCCCAGCCGGTGATGTGCGCCAGCAGGGACAGCACGGTCAACGCCAGCATGTCCTCGTTACCGGCCGTGGTGAGCAAACCCAGGTCGATATGCACCACGTCATCGTTGTCAGCGAAGCCCTGGCCGTAGCGGTTAAAAAAGTGGCCGCGCGGGCCGGCGGTCCACAGTTGCAGGGCATCGGCCATGCGCCGGATCGACAGGCGGATTTCCGGGATCGGTTCCTCCTCAGCCATCGCTTTGAGCGCCCGGTACACATCGATCGGCCGGGCATGCGGGCGGCCGGCGTTCTCGCTGTTTTCCAGGGCGCGCAGCAGCCCGGTCTGGAGCGCCGCGCGGTCCGAGCGGGTCAGCGCCTCGATCTCGGCCACGCGCCCGCCGGTGACCATCAACTCGGTGCGGTACAACATTTCGGCCAGGTAGGAACGTTGTTCGTCGTCCATCCCCGGTCCGCCTTGATGTTCGGCGAGGGCTTCGGCGGTGTCGGCGTAAGGCGGATAGCACACATCCACGTCGCGCGTGAACACAATGCGCCGCACGGTCAGCCCCTGGCGCTCGTAATAGTCCATTAACAAACCAAAGGAATTGCCTTTCTCGATGATCACCTGCCGGGGCTGATTGACGGCCATGGATTGCAAGGCCAGGGCGATGGCGGTCGCCGATTTGCCCGAGCCGGTCGGCCCAAACAGCACAGTGTGCGCCACGCGCAGCCGATCGCGATGGGGATTGACGGTGAACACCTGCCCGTCGCGCCGGTACATGACATAACACGGGTTTGGCGTGCCTACGCCGCGCCCATAGAACGGCAGCAGCGCGGCCAGATGCGCGCTGTAGGTCAAGCGGGCGCGCAGGGCATGGCGCCGGTCAAAACGCGCGTCGTACACCATCGGCAGATTGCGCACGAAGCTGTCGTCGGCGAGCAGATCATAGCGCGGGGGAATGGGGCGTAGCCCGGTCTGGGCCAGGGCGTTGCTGATGTGCAGGGTGTGGTTTTCCAGGGTTCCCAAATCCGGCGCGCGCAGATACAGCCCCATTTGCACCCGGTAAATCATCTGGTGTTGCCGCCGGGCCGCCTTGGCCACCGCCAATTCCTCGCGGGCGGCGGCGGCGCCGTCCGAGGTCGTCTTGTCCACGAACAGTTGCAGTTTGTCCAGTTCCCGGTCGATGCTCTCGGCCGGCCACGGCACGATCGTGATCGCCAGCACGCTCCCCGCCGGCATGCGGTCCCACACGCAGGCGCGCACGTCGGCGCCGACTTGCCGGTCGGTGGTCAGCGCGCCGTCGTCGGGGGCGAATTCCACGCCCTGGAAGGTCAGATAGCGGGTATAGGTGGGTCCGAACCGCCAGACGCCGCGATCGCGCTCGTCGTCGCGGTCGGGAATCGGTTGCGGCGGGAGTTGCAGGACGTGCGCGCCCAAATCCCAGGCCGCGCCGCGCTGCGCGCGCGGGGGCAGCGGCTGGGCCGCCAGGTAATCCTCGGGCGACGCGTAACCGGCGACCGCCGGCGTGAGCCAGGGCAACAGCCAGGCGCGCAGCCCGGCGTCGTCCAGCCGTTGCACCGAGACGCCCAGCGCCTCCAGGGCGCTCAGGAAGGGGGTAAAGGCGTGCGTCAACTGTTCGCCTGGCCGGTAACGGCGCGTTTTCCAGGCCGCCGCCGGCGCTTTGCGGTACACGCACAGATGGATTTGGCGCTCGATGGCGCGCCATCCTTTGGCCCGGTCGCCCGACTGGCGCACCCGTTCGTCATCGAAAATCCCCTCCGGCGCGCGCATGGCCTCGAAATGCGCGCACATCGTCTCCAGCCAGGTTTGGGAAAACGGGGTCGCGCGCGCCGACTCGGGCAGGGCGGCGGCCAGCGTGTCGGCGATATTGCCCGGCTGGCGATCCTCCAGATAGAGTTGCGCGAGGTAGGGATAGCGGTCGTCTTCGGCCGGCAGCCGGCACAGAGCATGATCCAGTTGCTCGTTGAACTCGGCCCGCCGTTCGGGCGAGCGGCCATCCAGATCGGCCGCGCCGAGGCGAAAGACCGCGCCCACCGAGATGCCATCATTGAGCAAAAAGACCTGGTCTTGCGGATCGTAATCGACGAACGGCAGATAATCGGCCAGCGACGGGCGGGCGTCGAACAGCGCGCGAAAGGCGGCGCGGCTGAGCGGAATCGGGGTATCGCCCCACCAAGGCCAATCGCCGATCACGCGATGCAGGAACTGCGCCCACCACGGCGGGGTCGGCGCGTGCGGGGCCGCCGCCGGAACCGGCGGCTTCAAGATGGAGACGGTCACGGCGCGGCCTCCCCCGGTTGCGCGTAAGAGGTTTTCTCGTACAGGGAAAACACCGTGTAGTAGCCCGGCACCGGGAGATCGCCGGCCAGATGCGGATAGACATAACCGAGAATATCGGGATTGGGCACGCGCTGAAAATCGCGTTGCAAATCGGTCAGCGCCTGGTGACTGCGCCGGCTGGGCGCGGTCAGGCCGGCCGCCGCGGGCGCGCCCCACCCGTCCGGCGGCGGCGCCGTCCGGCCCGGCGCGGGCGCGGTGGACGCCGTCCCGGGCGGCAACCCCCCGAGGTGCGCTTCGTACACTTGCAGCGTGGTCGGCCCGTCGTCGGGTAACCGTTGGGATTCGCTCGGCGTCGAGGAACAGCCGGTTACCCCCAGGGCGCCGCCCAGGAGGAGGCTGAGTAGCCGTCGAGAACCATCAATCGAGACGCGCATGCGTGCCTCCGGGTGTGTAGTCATAGCGGAGTTTGCGGCCATCGGTGGCGTAGTCGATGGGAATGGTGGTTTCGATAAACAGTTGCACGTCCACCCCGGGCGGCACGTACACCACATCGAAGGCGTCGGCCGCCCGTTCGCGGACATAGTCGGCGATCTCGCCGGTGGCGCCGCTCACCCCTTTGCCCAAGGCGTACTCGTAGGTGTCGCCTGAGATATACCCGGTCAATACGCCGCTGTCCTGCTGCACCGTCACCTGCGATTGGGCGTAGGCTTGCGCCAGACCGTCCAGGAACGCGGCGACGCCGCGATCCTTTAAATACGCGCCCGCGTTGTCGAACAGTTGACCGCGAATGCACGGCTTGCCCCAACGGTCGGTCAGGTAGCCCAGGTGCTGCTGCACGGACGGCGCCGCGCCGGCGTTGCCCTTGCCTTGGTTGACGGTGTGCAGCCGCCCGTCCTCGAACGTAAACGTCACCGTGTCCAGATAAGCGCGCACGCACGATTGTTCGCGCACGCCCACCACGTAGCCGGTCCACACCGCATTGACGATGCCGGGAATGCGGTGGCCGTTGCTGGCCAGATTGGTGGCCCCGGTGATCAGTTTGAAGCGAAACGGGTCGCGCACCTGCCCGCGCACCGGCACCCGCCCCACCAGCGGCGTCATCGTGGCGTTCTCGACCAGCGTCGCGGCATCGGGAATCGTGTACACCGGGATCGTCGCCGTCGCGCCGGCCGGGCCGGTCTGCACGGTGAAGGGATATCGCGCAATGCGCCAGCGTTGCGCATCGTTGGCGGTGGCGGACGTGATCGGGCGCAGGTTCGGGTTTCGGGCGCGCGCGCCGTCACCGTTGGAGCCCGCGACATACGGCGTCAGGGTGACATACGGTTCCGTAAGTCCCGCGACCGCCGGGGCGTCCGCGCGCGGCTGTCCGCCGGGCCGCGCACCCGGCGCTGTCGCGTTCAGCGCGCCGGTTAGCTCCGCCAGACCCGGCCATCCGGACCCCAGATTCGGGCGCGCTCCGGCGGGCGATTCGGGCGGCAATCCCCGGCGTAAGCGGTCGAGCGCAGTCTCCTCCGGCGCGTTCAGCACCCGGTTGGCTTCGGGTTGCTGTTCGGCAGCGGCCGATTCCGCCGAGTCCGCTGGCGCCGATTCCGCTGGCGCCGATTCCGCTGGCGCCGATTCGGCGGCGGCGCGCGCCTGCTCGCGCAGGGCGGTCTGTTCAGCGGTCAGTTGCGTGATCGCCGCTTGCAGTTTTTGAATGGCCGGATCGTTTCCGACCGTCGGGATTTTTTCATCCAAAGTTTTTTTCAGCGCCGCGATCGCCTGCTCGGCTTCGCGCTGGGCGCGTTCGGCTTCGCTACGCGCAAACGTGCGCAACTGCTCTTCATTGATCATGCGCTGGCTTTCCGCCTGGCGGAACTGATAACCGATGTCCTGCAACAGGGCGGTCATCTTTTTCAGTTCCTCGGCATAGGTCGGATCGTCGCCGCGCCGATAGGACGACTCCGGCGCGCGCGGCGTCCCGGCGGACAGGGGCGCGCGGTCGCGCGAGAGCAGCGTCGTCCCCAGGAACACCCCCACGGTGGCCAGCCCGATCAGCGCCAGTTTAGTGGGCGACATGGGCGGCCACCGCGCGGTGAAACGGCTGGTCGGTCACCACCGCCCACACCGTATGTTGATGACCGCTGCCGGCCGGGGCCAGCGTCGGATGCAGCGCGGCGGCAAAGCGCAGATCGCCGCGTAAGGCGCGCGGATCGAACGCCACCGGAAACGCGGCGCGGTTGGTCACGCGCAGCGCCGTCACATAGTGGGCGCCAATTTTCCAGGAGGCCTGCGGCCGCACGCGGAGCAGGGTGTCCTGGACGCGCAGACCCTCGCGCATCGCCGCCGGGGGGAGGGGCGTGCGCTGGGCGTCCAACGCGGGAATCAACCGGGCCGGACCGGCATAGTGCGCCAGCGCGAAGCGCGTCATGGCTACAAAATCCGGCGTCGCGGACGGCGCGCGGCCGTCCGGGCCTTTCAGAAAATCGGGGATCAACGCGGCAGCGACGGCATCCGGCGCTGGGGTTGTCGCCGCCGGGATCGCCCCGCGCGTGGTCGCCGGCGTCGTCAGCGCGGCGACGACGGGGTCTCGGATGGTCAGAGGCGGAGGCGGCGCGCCCTCGGCCGTGGCGTGCACGTCCAACTGATACAGCGTGCCGCTGATTGATGTGGCCAGCACCCGCGCGGCGGGAAAGGGTTCCTGGGCCTGCCAATGCAATTGCCCGGTGTGGGTCAGCACGAGCCGCGAGTGGGCCGTCACCGCTTGCGGCACGTCCAGATCGGCAATCGGCTCGGGAAAATCGATGCGCCGTTCCTGGCCCACCACCAGCGCAACCGGCAAGGGATGGCCGCGCCAGAGGACCTCGGCAGTGACGCCCGCAGCCTCCAGCGCGGGGTTGGCCGCAACGGGCGCGGCGGCGGCCGGGTCCAGATCGACCGGCGCGAGTTCGGCATCGCCCGCAGCAACCGCCGTCGGGTCCAGCGCCACGGCCGATTCGGCCCACGCGGGCATGCCGAGCAGCAACCCGCTCGCGAGCGCGCCAACACCGAGAACGTAACCAAACATCGTCGCCTCCTTTTAACTCTGCGCGGGCGGCGCGATCGGGCGCGGCCCGGGCGGCACATAACAGTCGAACGCCAGTTGATAGGGGTTGGCCTCAATCGGCACCGGGTAATGCACGACGCGCAACGGGTAGCGATACGGGTTGCGCCGGGTTTCCACGCCCTTGACGTGCTCTTCCAGCACATAGTCCAGCGTCACTTCCCAAACCTTCTGATCCAGCCGGCGCACTTTTTCGGTGGCATAGATTTCATCGCCCATCGGCAACAGGCGACGGGTGCGGAATTCGTACAGACTTCGGTTCCGTTCCCGGTGCATTTGCAAATCGGCCAGACAGGTCGTGGTCAGGTAATCGCGGAGCGCCTCCAGATTCCCTCCATAATCGCGGGCGCAGTCTTGCGGGCAGTAGTTGAGCGTCTCTAGTACGATCTTGGAAAAGGCGTACACATACGACGCGGGAATTTCGCCCGGCGCCACGGTCTGCGGGCGCGAAAGATCGGGCGGCACGTACACGCTGAGCAGCGTGGGGAGCCGCCAATACGCGGCGCCAAACACGCCCAGCAGCGCGCCGAGCAGCAGAATGATCCGGTTGCGAAAACGCAGCTCCTGCTGAAGCGCGCCGTTTTGGGTCTGGGGCGTGGGCATGGCGTCGATTCCTAAAAGCGCGGCGCGCGGGGTGGCGCGGCATTCCGTTCGGCCTGGTAAATGCGCCCGGCCTGAATGAACGGCGCGCTCCGGGCGCGTACCGCATTACGGTGTTTTTCGTAATACAACGGCTTGCCGACCCGCTGCGCATGAATCATCTGCGTGAAGCTATAGGCCAACCCCCACCACAACAGCAAACCGGGGATGAGCCAAAAAACCGGCAGCGGCAGCAACAGCATGCACCCGAGCGTGGCGAGGACGGCCAGGGCGCCGCCGCGCCACGCGCACACTTTGATTTCCGACCAGGTGCAGCCCCAATACACGATGGGTTCGCGCTCCAGTTGACTGAGGGTGTGGTCGGGTTTCATGATTTACCCGCCAAACGTGACGCTGGGTGAGATATTGACGGTGCTTAACCAGGTATAGATCAGTGACGCCAGCACCACGCCGACGATAACCACGGCCAGCACCATGCCGAGGTTTTTTAAGAACAGCGACCACTCGCCCATCCGGCGTGCGTCGCTCAGGGTGGTAAAGATATCCCCGATGCCGCCCATCACCCCAAATCCCAAGGTGATGAATGCGCCGGCGATCACGACCATGACGATCATGGCCACCATCTTCTCTAAAAAGGGCTTGTCGGCAATAGCACTCGGTAAAATCTTAGTGATATCGAACGGGTTGGCGGCTTGTGCGTTCGCCAGCTCCGGCAGCAGTACCAGCAACGCGAGCGGCAAAAGCCACAAAACGGAAAAACGTGAATGTATCATGAATAGAGCACTCCAAGGGTAGAGACAAAAAACAAGAGGGCGGCTATCACCCACAGCAGCGCACGCGGGGCGTGATTGATCGACCCGCTGAGCGCCTCGGACCCGACCTGAAACACCCAGGCCAGCACGAGCCAGGCGCCGAAACCGGCGCACAGCACCATCAACCCGCCGGCCAGATGTGCGGCCTCCATGCCGGTGGCGGACTGAAAGGCGCTTTGAATTTCGGTCAGCGTCGCCATGTCAGCGCCGCCGCGTCAGGGACGCCGCCACCGGCGCGGGAGGCGCGGGATGCACGACGGACTGCACTTCATCGAGATACGCCGCGCTGCGTTGCCGCGTCACCCGCAACTGCTCCAGCAACGCCGGGTAGTTGAAGCGCACCGGCGCGGTGTCGTCGGCATATTTGCGGGCCAGACGTTCCGCGTACTCGATCAGGTAATCCAATTCCTGCACCAGCGCGTGAATCTCGGATTGCTGCGGACCGGCCCACCCGCTCGCGGGCGCCAGCAGCGCGATCAGGGCGCATGCCCGGAGGGGGCGCGCAATGGCGTTTGAAACGTTCACGAGGAGACTCCTGGGCGTAATTGCGCGAGATACCCTTTCACTTTGCGCACATAGTTTTGGGTTTCGGGGTACGGCGGAATCCGGTTGCCGTACTTTTGCACCGCGCCTTCCCCGGCGTTGTAACCGGCCAGGGCCAGGCGCACATCGCCGTCAAAGTGGGCGATCAGCCATTTCAGGTAGCGCAGACCGGCGCGCAGGTTCGCTTCGGGCACATGGCGTTGCGCGCGCGGCACGCCGAAGCGTTCCGCCGTGGCCGGCATCAGTTGCATCAGGCCCACCGCGCCTTTTGGGGACCGCGCGGTCGGGCGGTACTCGGATTCCGTGGCGATCACGGCATGCGCCAGCGCCGGGTCCAGCCCTTCGCGCTGCGCCATGCGGTTGATCAGCGGCGTCCAGCGCCGCGCCGCGGCGGTCGCGAAAAGCGGGGCCACCGACGCGCCCGCCCGAGTCGGGGAGGATGGCGTGGCGGGCCGGGACGCGCTGGCCCAGTGTTGCGCGGCGGCGTTGAGCGTCACGCGCGGCGAGGTCACGGCGCGCAGCGGCAGGGGGGAATCCGCCGGCCAGGGCCAGCCCAGTGGTCCCACGGCCAGGGTCCAGCCCGCCGCCCGGCCCTGCGCCAGCAGGACGCGCATGGCGGCGCGATCCGGCAGAAACACCGTCTCGCAGCGCCCGCCCGCGCAGGCGCGCACGGTCCACGGCCAGGGTTGGGGCGCCGTCCCAAAGGGCGCGGGCCGTCCCGAAAAGCGCAGGGCGGCGGCGTACAGCGCCGATGCGGCAAGCCCATGTTTCGTGGCGATGCGCTGGTACAACAGCGGCGGTTCGGCGGCCATGACGGGCAGACTCGCCGCCGCCAGGAGCAGGCCATAGACCGGATGCGCAGTCGGCATGATCAGTACCCCGTGCTCCGCGATCGCGCGTCATCCCGCGCGGCGTTTTCGGTTTGCGTAACCCCGCCTTGCACGCGGCGCCACTGCGCCAAGGTCGAGGCCGTCGTCGCCACCGCCGTGGCGCGATGCCGGCGGCGTTGGCGATAAAGGACGAGATACCCTTTCACCCTGCGCACATACTTTTGGGTTTCGGGGTACGGCGGAATCCGGTTGCCGTACTTTTGCACCGCGCCTTCCCCGGCGTTGTACCCGGCCAGGATCAGATCGATCTGACCGTTGAATGTACGGCTCAGGAATTTCAGATAGCGGATGCCGGCGCGCACGTTTTTGGCCGGATCGTAGCGCTCGTTCGGCGTCAGCCCAAAGCGGGCGGCCGTGGCGGGTATGAGTTGCATCAGGCCCACCGCGCCCGCCGGCGAGCGGGCGCGGGGGTTGTAGGAAGACTCCTGGGAGATCACCGCGTGCACCAGAGTCGGGTCCACGCCCTCCGCGAGGGCGATGGCGTCGATCAGGGGGGTCATCCGCCGTTGCTGCGAGGAGACGATGGGCCGCACCGCCGCAGCGGGCACACCTCCGGCGTGCGGAAGTTGGGTCATCTGCGCGGCGTCCTGGCGCAGCGCGGCGTCCGGCGTCCGGGCGGTGGGCGCCCGGGCGGACGGGGCGCCGCTTTCCACGCCATCAGAACAGGCGTTTAACCACATACTGGTGGCCAGCAGTCCGGACACGGTCAGGCGCCTCAAAACAGCCGTCCGATGAGCGCGCCGGCGCGACGCGCCAGGGCCAGGGGCGGCGCGCTGGCTTCGACGCCCGCAAACACCACCGGGTCGAATTGCTTAAGGTGAATTCGCGCGGCGGCGGCCGCGCGCTCCGCATCTGTCCAGGTCGCCTGGCCGGCTTCCAGCCAGGTGACCAGCGCCGTCGGGTCGGCAAAGTCGCGGCCATAGAGGGCCACCGTGATGGCGGGAATTTGCAGCAGCGCCCGCAACCGGTCATAACAGGCGGCCTGGCACGCCGCGTCGACCAACAGATCCACCGTATCGCCCGCCTGCAATCCGGCCGGATCGAGGCGCGGCAAAACGGGGCGCGCCGGATGCGTAGCGCGCGCGGGGGTCGGGGACGACGGGGACGCGGTTGCTTGCGGCAGCTTTGAAAAATCCAGGTATTTCTCGGGACCAAACAATCGCTGCTGCGCCGCGCTCACCGCCTGGGCGAAGGCGGTCTGCGCTTCAATCCGTTGCCGCTCGGCCATTAAATACTGCTCCGCGTAGCGCGCCTGGCGTTGCGGGTCGGTCTCGATGATCCCCAGCACCATCACCGGGTCGAGGTGCGTATAGAAGAATCGGCCTTCCAGCATCATGAAATTTCGGTAGCGCGTGGCGTCGGCTTTTTCCAAGCCCCAATGGGCGGCCAGCGCCGCATCGGTGACCTGGGTGTAGTCCAGGGCGGTGGCCGTGATCGGCGGCGCGGCGCCGGCGGCCAAAGGCAGCGCCAGCAGCGCGGTGGCGATGCCGCGCGTGAGGGAATGGGCAGCGTTCATCGACAGGCATCTCCAACGCAAAAGGCCGCTTCTGGGGCGCGCGGGCGATCCGGACGACACCAATAAA
>Ga0116151_10002167_pt1 | contig 18189 bp, 16 predicted proteins | sample AD_UKC117_MetaG_FD_89893 | JGI IMG/M metagenome (GOLD analysis project Ga0116151, IMG submission 89893) | Active sludge microbial communities of municipal wastewater-treating anaerobic digesters from Hong Kong - AD_UKC117_MetaG | ecosystem: Engineered > Bioreactor > Anaerobic > Digestate...
ACGCTTGCGGGCACGTCCACCAACGATATCATCCACGAGTTGGGTCTTCTGGTGTGTCGCAGTTCGCTGCTGTCTATGTCAATGGTTACCCTGTTTTTACCCGGAATGTTCCATATATTTGATGGTTTAATCGGCAAAGTTACATACAAAGCCAATTTTCATTCGCCAAAAGTCGAAAAACACAGCAAGATCGGAGATCAGTCAAAATGAACAAAACAATTCGAACGATACTTACATATCTATTGGTAATCTCGCTTGTAATGGCACCGGGATTCTCCATTGCCAAAGCAGAAAGCGAGGAAGATACGCAGCCGCAGGGCGACATTGCAAGCAAGACGGAAGTGGTATACGCAAATCTGTCCGCAGTCGGCAAAGTCGGCGCCGTCTACGTGGTCAATCAGTTTGAAGTCAGCAGCGCGGGCACTGTGCTGGATTATGGTAATTACTCTTCTGTCGTCAACTTGAAGGACACCGGGGCATTGACGCAGAAGGCCGACGCGATATCGTTTCACGCAGATGCGGGAACATTCTATTATCAGGGAAACATTGCCACGGCTGAACTGCCATGGATCGTCAACGCATCCTATGAATTGAATGGTCGCACCATCGTCCCTGCTGATCTCGCAGGACAGTCGGGTCAGCTCAACATTCGCATCTCAACCCGGCAAAACAGCAAAGCAAGCACCGTGTTCTACGACAATTACATGCTGCAGATTTCACTTGCGCTGAACAATGAAACCTGTACCGATATCAGCGCGCCCGGCGCAACAATCGCGAGTGCGGGCGAGGATACCTCCATCACTTACACGGTTTTTCCGGGAAAAGACGGGGATATCAACATTTCAGCATCCGTCAACAATTTTGAAATGGACGGCATCCAGATCGCGGGCATGCCAATGTCCTTTCAAATAGAACTCTCCGATACCGACAGCATGATCAGTGATTTTGATGATCTTGTGGAGGCAATCGACCGCTTAAACAGCGGCGTAGGCAAGCTTGAGGATGGCGCAAACGGTCTAAAGAGCGGAGTGGATCAGTTGGAAACCGGTTCGCAGGAGATTCAGCTGGGTTTGAAGCAGTTGAGCGACAATTCCAGTCAAATCATCTCCGGCTCATCACAAATAAAAACCGCTCTTTCGCAGATCGACACCTCCATGAGCGGTTCATTTGGCGCTCTGGATTTAAGCGATATGCAGCAGTTTCCCGGCACATTGTCGCAGCTGGCAAGTGAGCTGGCAGGCATCTCAAGTGGTCTTACGACGCTAAAAAACAACTATGCGTCCGCCTATTCGGCGCTTGACAGCGCAATTGCCGATATCCCCGGCGGCTCTGTATCACAGGATCAAATCAATGCACTGTATGCGGGCACCGAAGATTCGCTGCATAGCAGTCTGGATACGCTGGTCGCATACTATTCGGCGGGTCGAACCGTGAAGTCCACCTATGATAACGTAAAAGCAACGTTCAACGCAGTTGCGGGTGATATTGATACATTGAGCGCCAAGATCGACTCGATTGCCTTGCAGTTGAACCAAATGTCCTCACAGCTAGATAGCGCGCTGCGTACGTTAGACTCGCTGGACGAATCGACCGTGCTCGCCCAAGTCAGTCAACTAACTGCCAGCCTCTCCACCCTTTCGAGTCGCTATGCTTCTTTCCACGAAGGTCTGGTTTCCTATATGGGCGGGGTTTCGCAGATGTCCGGCGGCTATAGCGCCTTTCACAACGGGCTCAGCGCATATGCAAACGGCATGGGCGACTATGCTGATGGAATGAGAAAATTGCACAGCGGAACCACCAAACTGCGCAACCAAACGGCAACCCTGCCGGACGATGTACAGACCAAGATCGACGATCTTGCAAGCGAATACAGCGGGGACGATTTTACGCCGGTTTCCTTTGTATCCTCGAAAAACACAAATGTTGCATTAGTCCAGTTCGTCTTAAAGTGCGATGGCATTGAAAGTCCCGAATCAATCAGCACGGGAGATAAATCAGATACAAAGCAGGAAACCTTTTGGGATCGATTCTCGCTTTTGTTTGAAGGAAAGAACTGAGTAAGCCTGGAGCAAAGCCCGAAGAAACACCCCTGCATCGCTTTTGAAGGTGCAGGTATCCGGATGGAAAGCAGCCTTCCGGCAACTACACGCGGAGCATGATTAAACCGAATGGAGATTACATCTGTGGAAAAAGCAAGCGACAGCAGAGAGATTGCCCTCAGAGTAGAAAAAATACCCAAACTCGTCATGAAAATGTCGTTGCCTGCAATTGTGGCAATGATCGTGATGTCCATTTATAACATTGTCGATGCATTGTTTATGGGAATGCTCGGCACGGAGGCGCTTGGCGCCGCCACGGTGGGCTATCCGTTTTTTATGATATTGACTGCACTAGGGTTGATGTTCGGCATGGGCGGCGCTTCCTATCAATCGCGACTGCTTGGCGAACAAAAAATGGATATGGCCGAGAAGACCGTTGCTACCGTGTTCATCAGCGGTGCAATACTGGGTCTCGTTGCAACGCTTCTAACCGTGCCGTTCTCCGGTCGCATCGCGATCCTGTTTGGCGCAAATGACCAGCTTTTTTCCGCATCCAAAGATTACATTATGGTGCTTTCAATGGGTGCTGTGTTCCCGATTCTTTCAATGTGTGCGAATAATCTGCTCCGCGCCGAGGGCAGCGCTCTGTATAGTCTGGTTGGCATGGGGATTGGCACAATCATCAACATCGCTCTTGACCCGTTGTTGATGTTTACCTTCCAAATGGGTGTAAAGGGTGCGGCGCTTGCAACCGTCATATCGCAGGCTGTCGGCATGGTGCTGTTGTTCAGTTTCTATTTTCGCAAGAAAACACTCGTTGCGTTTCACTTGAAGCAGTTTCACCCCAATCTAAACATGTATGCGCAAATACTCAAAGTCGGAGGCGCGGCATTTCTGCAGCAATTATTGGTGACCATTACGATGGCACTGATGAACACTCGCGCCGGCGTTCTGGGCGGTGCTGCTATGGGTGCGGCTTTGATTGCCGCCATCGGCGCCGTAAACCGCATCTCCATGCTCGGGTATTCCGTCATGATGGGATTCGGGCAAGGGCTGCAGCCCGTTATCGGATATAATTTTGGCGCAAACCAGCCGATCCGGGTACGAAAAGCGATCGATTTTGCGTTCCTCGTTACAACCGCGTTTGGAGTCATTCTTGCAGTTGTATCCTTTACCGCTTCGATGGAATTGGCGGGATTATTCTCCAGTAGCATGGATGTGTTAAACCCTGCGGCCATGGGAATTAAACTGCTGACAATTTCCTGGCCATTTACAGGTTTTTTCTTCGTAACGCAAGTACTCTTCCAAGCCCTCGGTAGACCAAAACAAGCCGTCGCTTTGGCGTCAGCCCGGCAAGTATTTGTCATTCTATTTTCCTACGTGCTGAGCTTGCCGTTCGGAATAGACGGATTCATGGGGGCTTTGTCCGCGGGCATGCTCTCCGCCACGATTCTTGCCGTAGTTTTATATATCCCCTATCACCGCGAGTTGGCAAATATCGTTAAACAAAAGAATGCGGAAATAGTAAAAGAATCACGAACGACGTTATCTATTGATTAACATCATTATTCATTATATGTAATTGTTATTTCATCAGAAGTCAGATTCAAAAATTCTATCAAACGGTTCATCGTACTCGCTTATTACGGATCGTGCATGAGTAAACTGCATCGATCCTCGCTTAACCCTTAAATCGCCTGTTCTGTACATCGAACTTATAATTAGTGATTCATCTGAGTGATATCGTTTCCAAAACGAACACCCTTTCCCCCAATTGATGTCTTTTGTTCCAGTTTGCGCTCATGCCTACGTTTCACGTGTTTGTATTGCTTTGTGAGGGTTAGCCATCTCATTTTGTTGGACACGCCCATACTTATTTATTGGAATAATATGAAAATGATACCTACTACCTGATGTTTATTTGATGTTTATTGCCATCAATAATGGCTTATAATTGTTCGTAATCATAAAAAATACATTCTGAATTATCCGCAAAGATCGGCGATTATCTTCGATTGTCACTGCATATTAGTAATCGTTTTACGCATAAATACGCACTCATAACCCGGAGGTCGTAGGTTCAAGTCCTTCCCCCGCAACCAAAAAGCAGAAGCCATCCATTTTGGATGGCTTCTGCTTTTTGGCAAGTGTTTCAAAAGGACTTGAAGCCGCGGCGGCCGTCGTTTCGCGGTGACAAAAACGCCGCAGTGCCGGCGGTTTTAGCGGCCGGCTTTGCGAACGAGACCGTTTGCGAAGCATGGAATGCTAGCAAACGTGTCTGAAATGCGCGAAGAAGTCCTTCCCCGCAACCAACTGGCAAACCGCCCGGTTCGGGCGGTTTTTGCGTTTTTTGTAATTTGCGCTTTGGTACGGAAATGGCTCAAAACCTATTGGCTGATGCCTGGTTGATGTAAGGCAATCTGCCGCAACCTCTTGCGGCCATATGCGTCCCCAAATGCATCAATATGATTATATAACCGCATTAATATGCACTCATAACCCGGAGGTCGCAGGTTTAAGCCCTTCCCCGGCAACGAATTGTACGCAAAACCAAATATCCCACTCACTGCCGGAGAAGATCACGATCCTGTCAGCCAAAGCGAGAACCGCACTGCGCCGCAGCTTCGCGAGGATTATCTTATTGCAGGAAATTCACAAATAAAGCCAGCACGCCGATTCCAATGATAATCAAAAGCAGGAAGGCGCTGATTATTGTTGAAACGATATTCACAATACTCTTTTTATCCTGGCTTTGCATGCATACGATGGAAAGGGAAAGGCCCATCAGGATAAAAGCAATATTGGCGCCGGCCCAAATATTGCGTACCCCCTCCGATAAAGTGAGGTTTAGCAGGGCCGGCAGGAAAGCCGCCAGCGGCAGAACACTAGCAACAAGTGCCGCAACGCTCAGTTTTTGCAGAGTTTTGTTTTTCATAATAATTACCTCATTTCTTTTTTTCCAAATTGAGTGATCGCCAGCCCTAAAGCCAGCAGAAAAGCTAGAATGGCACAAGGAAGGAACGGCATCATCGAGAAAGCGGTATCGGCAGATGCCGTTGTAAACTCATGCAGGGAGCATGATACCAAATATCCGCTGTAACAGTATGGATAGGCGATCCAGAGCGGTGTGTTGGCAACCAGGACACCTGGAATCACCAACAGCAGGTTCAGTCCCACAGAAAACAATGGCTTTTCAAACAGTACTGTTATTGCCCAAATTGTCGCTACGCTAGGAAGCATGGTGAGGAAAAGCCAAACGCACCATTTCGTTAAATACAGGATCGGCAGCGTTTCCTTTACTCCCATTGTATTTGTTGCAATCAACCCGGCAAAAATAAATACTGCAAAGAAAACCGCCATTTCCATAAAAAGGTAAACGACCAGAACACAGAATTTTGCCAGTGAAAGTGCGTACCGGCCGACAGGCAGGGTCAGCATTTTTAAGACGCCGTTGTTTTGCGTTTCCCGTCCGGCAATCATGACACACACAACGATCATGCTCAGCGGAAGCAAATAATAGGCATAGACCAGTGCGCTTTGAATGAACATGGCCGGCCACGCGTTCGTATATTCCGGGGTGAAATAGCTGCTCAAGTTCACAATTCCGGACGCTACCACCAATAATGGGGCAACGAAAATCAAAGGGACAATTTTTGAACGCTTCACTTTCATGAATTCAATTTTAAGCAGTTCTGTAAAACGCATTTCAAACCTCCCTCCTCATTCGTAACGCAGGTGTTTTGCCATCCATAGTCCGGCAACCAGAAAAATGATTGTTTCGGCCACGGAAACGGTGGTCACGGTACAGTCCGGCTGGGCGACCATGGCAACGGCGGGTTTCAGCATCACGACAAATGGATGAATCATCAACAGAGCCGACTTGGACGTGGCCAAGGCCATTCCGCTTAAAAAACCGGCAACGCCTACCCCAAGAGGAACCCACATATTCTCAAACCTGGACGAAATCAGCAGCATAAAGGACAGCACCGGCATGGAAGTTATAAAGGAATATGCCGCAAAGGCTGTCAACGTGTTCATTTCAAAGGTTCCCTGCGGCAAATCGGACATGCCGATCCGCGCGAGCGCCAGGTTTTGAATTGCAATCGCAATGAACAGGAGAACGGTCAATATCAGGAATTTGCAGAAGTACATTCCCGGGACGCTTGTCGGCAGCATATAGATTTTTTTAACTGCGTTACCCTTAAACTCCATGTTGTAAATCATGCAGGCGGCTACTACGATGCCGAACATATTTAAAATCATGATCATGCCGTAGAGCTGGGTTAGCAGAACATCCATCGGAGCCAGCGGCAGGTTCAGAAGCGTATCTTTCCGCACAAAGAAATTGACAAAAGCGTACGCCGCCCCCAAGACGCCAACCGCCAGCAGGACAGGGATTACGCCGGTTCGTTTCTCTTTCCGGAGTTCGATTGCGAGCGTGCTCATAGCTGCGCCCTCCGTTTTCGGGACGCGTTATCTTTTTCAACCATAGAGAGGAACACATCTTCCAGATTGTCAGCGGCGAAACCGGATTGCTGCGCGCCCTGACGAAGATCGCTCAGGCTTCCCTCAAACAGCAGTCGGCCATGATTAAGAATGCCAATATCGTCTGCGATCAGCTCGATTTCCGACAGCATGTGGGAGGAAATCAATATCGTGCAGTCGTAAAGAGCGGGAAGGGTCTTTATTAAATTGCGGATTTCATGGATGCCTGAAGGGTCAAGACCGTTTGTTGGCTCATCTAATATAAGAATGGGTGGCTTTCCCAAGAGGGCTCCGGCAAGCCCCAAGCGTTGCTTCATTCCCAGCGAGTATTTTTTTGCAAGCCTGTCACCAAACTCGGTAAGGCCAACCAGATCCAGCGCGTCTCCTACCGAACTTTGCGGAAGCCGCAGAATCCTGCGGATGATGTCAAGGTTCTCGCGGCCTGTCAGGTTCGCATAGAAAGAGGGCGCCTCAATGAAGGAGCCGATCTCTGACAGAATTGCAAGCCGGTCAGCGGGAAAGTGTTTTCCGTCGATGGTGAAGCTGCCCTTTGAGGGTTCGGTCAATCCTAAAAGCATTTTCATGGTAGTTGACTTTCCAGCTCCGTTAGGTCCCAGCAAGCCATAAATACTGCCTTTGCGGATATGAAGCGAAACGTTGCTGACGGAAGTAAAATTTTTGTAGTTCTTTGTTAAGTGCTTTGTTGTAATGCTATAGTCCAAATAAACCACTCCTTTCGACGCCATATACTACAGCGTCGCCATGACGCCTGCATTTCCGTACGCTTACTTTTACCTTACTTTTTCGTGGAGGCAGTCTGAATATCGATGCGCCATGTTATAATTTTTGTTGGAGGTGATGTAATGAATCGCTCTTTTTTACACGGAAAAAAGCTTCTGCTGGTGGACGACGAACAGGATTTGCTTCAAATGGCAACGGCCATCCTGGCGGATGAAGGGTTTGAGAATATTATTACGGCAACTTCCGTCCGAGAGGGAATTGACGCCGCCGATCAGGAGAAGCCGGATTTGGCAATTTTGGATGTGATGCTGCCGGACGGGGACGGGTTTTCCCTTATGGGACGGATACGTGCCATTACGGATATCCCGATCATTTTTCTGACGGCAAAAGATGAAGCGGCGGACAAGCTGGCAGGGCTGAGACTTGGCGCGGACGATTATATTGTGAAACCGTTCTTGCCACAGGAATTACTGCTGCGCGTTTATGCGATACTGAGGCGGTGCTACAAAGAGGACGCCCCGTTGGTGAAGCTGGAGGGATCGACGGTCGACTTCAGCCGCGCAGAAGTAATTAAGGCGAATGAAGTGATCCCGCTGACGGCGAAAGAACATATTCTGCTTGAAACACTTGCCCGAAGCGAGGGAAGAATTGTAACGGTTGATACGTTATGCGAGGCTCTTTGGGGAGATAACCCGTTTGGGTATGAAAACAGCTTGAACGCCCATGTCCGCCGTATACGGGAGAAAATTGAAACCGATCCGTCAAAGCCGGTTTCTTTGATCACGGTTAAGGGATTGGGTTATAAGCTGCATACGAGGAAGTGAAGCTATGAAATCTTTTGGGAAATATATAACAAGACACCTGGCCTGTTTTGCCGCTACTATAATTGTGTTGTTTCTGGTTAATGCAGTTTCTTTCGGCTGGACATTTCATGAAGTTATAACGCGGGATTATGGTGACGCTTCTCCTCAAAATATGCTGGAAGATGTTGCTGCAGCTTCTACGCAAGATGGTATTTCGGACGATGCCCGCCGAAAGCTCCAGAACAATTCCATTTGGGCTATGTATTTAGACCGGGAGGGACAATGCGCGTGGTCGGTCGATAAACCGGTGAATCTGCCCGACATCTATTCCATTCAGGATGTGGCCGTTTTTTCAAAAGGTTATCTGGCCGATTACCCTGTTTTTATATGGAATGCCGGGGACGGACTGCTGGTATTGGGTTATCCGAAAGACAGCTATACAAAACTGACAAGCAACTATTTTTCCATTCACGCCATCCAGACATTACCACTATACTTTTCGGGAATGCTAGCGGTTGACTTGCTGCTTCTTTTTCTGGCATATTACTTTTCTAAACGAAAAATCATTCGAAACACGGAACCGATCGTCGCCTCCATCGAGGCGCTCTCAAGCGGAAAGCCTGTTTCGCTTTCCGGGTGCGGAGAGCTGTCCGATGTCGCTGAAAGCGTGAAGAAAGCGTCACGAATAATCAGCAGGCAGAACGAAGCGCGTGCTAATTGGATCAGCGGCGTATCGCATGATATACGAACGCCTCTGTCAATGATTATGGGCTATGCAGGACGAATCGCGGAAAGCAGTGCCGCAGGCAGCTCTGTTAAAGAGCAGGCGAATATTATCCGAAACCAGAGTATTAAAATAAAAGAACTGGTGCAGGATATGAATTTGGTATCGCAGCTGGAATATGAAATGCAGCCGCTGCATAAGGCGCCTGCCAGATTATCAAAGCTATTGCGTTCTTATGTGGCAGACTTAATCAATGCAGGCGTTCCGGAGATTTATTCCATTGGGATTGAAATTACGCCGATTGCCGAAACAACTGTAATGAACTGCGACTCTCGATTAATATCACGTGCTGTAAGCAATTTGGTGCAAAATAGCATGAAACACAATCCGCAAGGGTGTCATATCGGGCTATCCCTTGACCGTTTCGATACTTCTCTCATTCTTGTGATTGCCGATGACGGCATTGGGATATCCGCTGAGAAACTGCAGGAACTGGATCGAAAACCTCATTACATGGAAGGCACGGACGAAACGCTCGACGTAAGACATGGTTTGGGACTTTTAATTGTTCGACAGGTTACGGAGGCTCACGGGGGCACCATGCAGATATCGAACGCTACAGATCATGGATTTACAACAATATTAAACTTTCCGATTGGAATCGTGGAATAGTTCCAAAATTAAAAGGATTAAACATTCGAACCTAATTATTGCAAATTAATTCGTTCGCAGTACTGTTGCCGAGTATTTATCGACATTGGATTTTATCATTATTGCTTTCGAGCGGGCGTTAGCGGCTGCCGGGACGAATGCCTGAATATAAACTGGCTCATGTCTCCGGAGGATACGAGGGACAAAATGGAGCGCCGGCGAAAGGACTGCAGCGCCATACATGCCGCCGGCCGAATTTGCCCCCAAATCGGGCGCTGAGGCCATCAATTGGTTTTTTATGATTGGAATTCTTTGGAGGCATTCTATATGAAAAAAAAGTATTGCAAATTTTTTAACCAGCAGCGCAAATGGCGGCAAATCAGTGAAGGAATATTTGCGGGATAGTTATCTTGAGATATTCAAAGTTGTATTTTCGAACAGCGAGACTGAACTTGGAGATTATCTCTACTGTGTTTGTCAAGCTGCTGACGATCAGCGCGCGCTTGAATTCCAGCGTGGATGTTTCAAAGTCAATACCCGATCAGTAGAGGCCCAAAGCCTCGCCGCGCCTGCATCCCATGACAGCGCATGTAAGGATCACAAGAAAACAGTCCGCGCCGCGCAGTTCGTCAAGCAACCGCTTCACTTGCTCCGGCACGGAGCGAAACAACCCCAAACCTTCCGGGCTCACCATTTCATGTCCAGCTTATCGGAGTAGTAATCAATCGCTTTGCCGTACCGTTTGATTCCTTCATCCTGAGACGTTTGAACAATCACGTTCAACAGGAGAGACAGCGCTTCGGCATGCTCGTTCAGATTAAACAAGGTCATCGCTAAAAAAACCCGATATACATTGGAATCAAACCGTTCAATCGCTTCCTGAAGCAGGGCTTTCGATTTTTCGTACTCGCCAATCTTTCCGTTAGCCGATTTACAGGGAATACGTGAAGAAAGAACAGATTGCACTTAATAATACACTTGTTTTACAAAAGGACACATCACGCGGTTTACCGCCTTCCATGTGGACTGTTTACGGCGAAAAGGCCGTCGTGTTTCCTCAATTGCCCGAAGCTTTTTTGAATGAGCGAATACACATAATGTTTATACTCAACTAAACGGATGTGTGATAAACTAGGGTGTGTTTCTAAAATCCCAAAAGCGCATTTCTACCACCTCGGCATGCATATTTTCGTTGAAAAGCCTCGCCGCAGCACCGCTGCGCCTACGTTTTTCGCCTCAATCTGCAAGCCGATTCGGCAAACCTGCATCATTTAGACTTTAGAAACACACCTTAATCACAGCGCGGTTGCGTAGTCCCGCCGTCTCGTGAGCGGCTGGAGGGAAGGCGGCAGTTTTGGAGTATGGTTATATCTTCATCGTTGGCAGTTCGCTGATTTTCTTATTCATCGTTGCAATTTATGCAATTAAAAACATCAATGTTGCCGGATCAAAAGCGTTTCTGTTTCAGATTATTTGCGTCTCGATCTGGTCTGTCGGCTCGTTGCTTGAGATGCTCGCACCCACCGAACAGCTCATGCTCTTTTGGCGAAACATTCAGCAGATCGGCATTTTCCTGATCCCGGTTGCGTGTATTTACTTTGCCGCTGATTATGCGCAATATGCGAGGCTGAAAAAGTATATTCCGCTTCTGCTGATCATACCGGTTCTGGCTATAATACTAATTTTTACGGATTCAACGACACATCTTATGCGCACCGGCTATATTGTAAGTTATAATTCCTTTTTTGGGAAAGCATTGTCCGTTCAGCAGACCCTTCTTGGAAAAATCTTAGTTTCAAACAACTATCTGCTTGCGTTTGGTTCGCTGGTGATTCTATACAGGTTTTCCAGACACGTTACGAAAGCTCTTCGGCGGCAGGTTATGCTGAATTTTTGGGCAATAGGACTTATTTTTATACTTGCCTTTTTAAAATCAGCCTTTCTGGAAGGAACGGATGTCAACATTCCCATCGTTACGATCTATTTGCCCAGCAGTATAATTCTGTTCTACAACTTATATAAAAATGGCGTATTCCTCGTTTCGCCGATTGCGCGCGAAAAAGTATTTGATGTTGTGGAGATGGGCATAATTGTCGCCGATCGCGCCGGAGCGATTGCGGACGTGAATCCTTGCGCAATGCGGCTTTTAAATACATGTTTCGCAATTTCGGACACACCCAACGGAAAAGCGATGGATTCACTTTTCCCCGATTATCCGGATTGGCTCGCTTTGACGGGGGACAACAGGATCGGAGAGCTGGAACTGAGTTTGCTTACGCCCTGCGAGCGCTACATTCATATTAAAGTATTCCCGCTGCATTCCAACAACGGAATGTTTCTGGGGTCTGTTTCAATCATGAGCGACGTGACGGTCGTTCGCCGGCAGGAACTTGCGCTGAAGAAAAGAGCTGAAACAGATACTCTGACGGGGCTGATGAATCGCGAGGCCTTTATGAGCGCTTTTTCCAGCGAACTTGAGAAAAGTGCAGCGGCGGAATCGCACATTTCGGTTTTGATGATGGATCTCGATAAATTCAAATGGATAAACGATACGTATGGGCACGCCGTTGGCGATCGGGTTATTGCAGAGTTTGCAGATTTGCTAAAATGTACGCTTCGGCAGGAGGATGCGATTGCACGCATTGGCGGGGATGAATTTGCGGCTATGCTTCGGAATACGGATCGGGAGAAGGCTTCTGAAATTGCAAACCGCATCATTCAGGCAGCCAATGGAAGACAGATTCCTCTGGACGATCAAACTGTGATTCAGTTGAAACTTTGCATTGGCATTTGTGAAAATCCAGGCGCGACATCAGCGGATGAAATACTCAAGCGTGCCGATCAGGCAATGTATTGTGCGAAGAACGGATCGGGGAATTCTTTTGCTATCTGGGGACAATAAAGCCGCCGTTCATTTTGCCGGCGATTACATTTGAACGTTACACAGCCGGGACCGTACCCAAGCGATATTTTGCATAAAGGGCGGTTTGCCATGAACGCGCGATTATCGTCTGCGGCACATAGAAAAGCCGTCTGAAGCATACAAGGTTTGGGTATGCGGGAAGGACGCTGCCGAAGGCGGCGGGGGACGAGGCGCAGCAGCACGGCTAAAACCCGGCAAGCGGGGGAGGGATGGCTATACAGCGTCCGTCGGGTTCCGTTATCTGCCAGATACATTTTCGCCTTTGCATAAAATACGTCCGCAATGCTGCCGCAATCGGCGCAGCGAAAACTCCTGATCGGCGATAATTGCGAACTTTTGTTGACAGTGGTTTCAGCCGCGTTGACACGGGGAGCCTTTCATGACAAAATAAGTTTTAGCTATTATGTTAGATAAAACAAAGGCAGGGGTGTAAATAAATGGCAAGAAGCGGCAGCCATGGCGGTTCGTTTGGTTCAAGTGGCAGTCGTGGCGGCGGCTCTTTCGGCTCGAGCGGCAGCCGGAGCCGAAGTTCGTTCGGTTCGAGCGGCAGCCGCAGCAGCGGCTCGTTTGGTTCGGGCGGAAGCCGCGGCGGCGGCTCGTTCGGCTCGGGCGGAAGCCACGGCGGCGGTTCGTTCGGCGGCAGCGGCGGAGGGCGCGGCAGCGGTTCGTTTGGCTCCGGCGGCGGACTGTTCAGCGGCGGCCATGCGGGGCGCAGGCCCTCGGCCGGCCCGAATCCCGGCATGCACGGAAACCCGGGGCAGCCCGGAGGCGGGACACGCAGCGGCTGTGGCTGCGGAACGCTGACAATATTGGCGATTGTCGTCATTGTGATCGTTATGATTGCAGGCTCTGCCGAAAGCTGCAACGGTGGATATACCAGCAGCAACAGCACGATTACCGCTTCTACGGTGGAACGCGAAAAACTCTCTGCTTCGCTTGTCAATGAAACAGGGTATTACTCCGACGAGACCGGCAGTTTTATCGAGTCTTCGTCGACGCTTACGAGCGGCCTTAAGAGCTTCTACCAGCAAACCGGCGTGCAGCCGTATGTATACATAACGGACAATATCAACGGCGACTACGCACCCGGCGAGGACACGCTCGATGCGTTTGCGGAGAGCCTTTATAACGAACTGTTTACGGACGAAGGGCATCTGCTGTTTGTGTATGTCGATCTTACCGAAAGCGACGGGTATCTAGGCCATATCGTAATCGGTTATTCGGCACAGACCGTGATAGACGACGAAGCGTACGATATACTCGTCGACTATATCAACGCATATTATTACGATTCCTCGCTTTCCAACGCGCAGTTCATCTCCAATGCGTTCGAGGATGCGGGCGAGCGCATTATGCATGTCGAAAAATCGGCGTGGCCTTATGTGTTTATCATTCTTGGCGCGATTGCAATCCTTGTCATACTGTTCCTGTGGTGGAAAAAGCGCAAGGAACAGAAAAACATCGAGGCACAACAGACGGAAGATATCCTCAATACGCCGCTCGAAAAATTCGGCGACCCGGACGCGGAGGAACTCGCCCGCAAATATTCGGACAAGGACGACGATTCCTGAGCGTTTCACCGAAAAGGAAACCAATGCGCTGACGTGAAGCGCACAAATAGCAATAAAAAATGAAAGGAATAGAATAATGGGTATTTTATCGAGATTCAACGACATCGTGAAGGCGAATATCAACGCACTGCTCGACAAGGCCGAAGACCCATCGAAGATGATCGACCAGTATTTGATTGATTTGAGTCAGGACTTGGCGGAGGTCCGCAAAGAGACCGCGGGCATCATGGCCGAGGAAGCGCACGCCAAACGGCTTGCGGACGAAAATCAGGCGCAGGTGGACAAGTACGATACGCTTGCAAGAAGGGCCGTCACCGCGGGCAACGACGGCGACGCGCGCGTGTTTATCCTCAAAAAGCAGGAGCTCGAGGCCGCCGGTGCGGGACTCAAAACCGCGTATGCCGCCGCGCATGAAAACGCCGTTAAAATGCGCGCGATGCACGATAAGCTTGCGAGCGATATCGAGACCCTCAAGGCGCGCCGCCAGAGCATCAAAGCGAAGGTCGCCGTCGCAAAAACGCAGGAGAAGATCAGCGAAATGTCTTCATCTTCCGCCAGGGCGGACGGCGCGATGGAAGCGTTTGAGCGCATGGAAGAAAAAGCGGACAACATGCTGGACCGGGCCAACGCCATGAGCGAGCTCACCACCAGCACCGCCGTGGAAGAAGCGCGCAAGCTCGAAGAAAAATATGCAACGAACACGCCGTCCGTGGACGACGAACTCGAGCAAATCAAAAAGGAACTGGGGAAATAAAGATTGAGACCCTGAATAATCCCGGAGAACTTTGAACAAATAAGCGCCGCCCGGAAGGGCGGCGCCTGTTTTTCGTCTGTGATGTGAAGGCAAAAACCTGCGGCTGCGGGCTTTTTCTTTTAACCGGATTCGTGCTATATTGAGCGTGAAAGTCTTTTATTAAGACCGTATGAGGTGATAAAAAAACGTGATTACCTATCGAAAACTGAAAAAGGACGAGCTGAACCGCGCGCTGTTCGCACGGTTCATCCGCACGCAGAACGTCACGAAATGCTGGAGAAAAATCGACGGCGAATGGACGATTCAAAACGCCGCATTTGTCGACGACTGGACGGAACAGGAATACAGCATTCTGATTTCCTCTTTAACCCATACGGTTGAAACGGGCGGGTTTGTGGCAGGAGCGTTCGACAACGGCGATTTGAAGGGGTTTGTGTCCGTGGAATCGCGTTTTTTCGGCGGCGGCAACCAGTATCTGGATTTATCCAGCATCCATGTTTCGCAGGATATGCGGGGCAAAGGCGTTGGCAAAGAACTGTTTCGTCTGGCGAAAGACTGGGCGAAAAGCCGCGGTGCGCGGAAGCTGTATATATCCGCGCACTCCGCGGTGGAGAGCCAGGCGTTTTACCGCGCCATGGGCTGCGCTGAAGCCGCGGAATACGACCGCGAGCACGTTGAGAAGGAGCCCTGCGACTGCCAGTTGGAATGCAGGCTGTGAGCGGAACGCGCGGACAGGCGGGATGGGGGGGGATGAATTTTCAGGCATTAAAACAGCCGCTTATAAGCGGCTGTTTGTGTATGCGAAATTAAAACGCCGAACGGCATTCGCCTGCGGCGGACGGTTCCTGCGGCGAAATACAATCCCGCAGGATTGCGGCCAGCTCGCCGGGGTTTTCAATCATCGGCATATGCGCCGAATTCTTGACGAACCGGAACCGGATTCTCTCCATAGCGGTGCGGCTCAGGCAAAGGTCGCCGACCCGGCCTGCATAGTCCGGCACGCCGCGGTCGCCATATACGCCGAATATCGCCGCGTTCGTTTCAAAAAGATATTCGGAAAAGTCGAATCCTTCCTGTATGGACGCTTTTAGTTCGCCGGTATAGTAAGGCGCTTCCTCCGTGAACATTGTCTTGAGCCGGTCGCCGTACTTCGGCGCGTTGGCCGGCAGCAGAAGCGTCCGGTAAAACGGCCCTGCAGGGCGCAGGTTCGCTTCAATCAGGATGATCGTGCCGACGTCCATATGATAGCGCGCGGCCAGTTCAAGCGCGATAATCCCGCCCATGCTGTGCCCGGCGATAAAATCAAAGCGTTCCTTGCCATAGCGTGCATGCACCCATTTGGTGATGCCGGACACCGTGTGCGCGGCCTGCGTGATTTCATGCGGATAAGCCGCATAGGTCACTGCAAAATCGCCGAAATACGTCTGAAATTCGTCCCAGACGATGGGCGTACAGCCGATGCCGTACAGAATCAATCCTTTTTTCAAAACGTTTCCTCCGATCAAAAAGCCGGGAACCGTTTGCGTCGCCGCGTATACAGGCCGGGCGCTCGCGCCTTACTCGTACGAACGGATATACCGGCTGTCTTTGAGCAGCACGTCGTGCGCGCTGCCTTCGGCGAGCGTCGCGGCGGAAACCAGCGTCAGGCGCGCTTTCTGCCGCAGCTCCGGGATGCTCAGCGCGCCGCAGTTGCACATGGTGGAGCGCACCTTGCTGAGCGTCTGTTCCACGTTGTGGTGCAGACTGCCCGCGTAAGGCACATAGGAGTCCACGCCTTCCTCAAACTTGAGCCGGGACTCGCCGCCGCTGTCGTAGCGCTGCCAGTTGCGCGCGCGGGCGCTGCCCTCACCCCAGTATTCCTTCATGTAACTGCCGTTGATGAACACCTTGCTCGTCGGGCTTTCATCGCAGCGGGCGAAATACCGGCCCAGCATGCAGAAGTCCGCACCCATGGCGAGTGCGAGCGTGATGTGGTAGTCCAGCACGATCCCGCCGTCCGAACAGATGGGCACGTATACGCCCGTTTCCTGAAAATATTCGTCCCGCGCGGCGACAACCTCCTGCAGGGCGGTCGCCTGTCCGCGGCCGATGCCCTTGGCCTCGCGCGTTGTGCAGATGGAGCCGCCGCCGATGCCGACCTTCACAAAGTCCGCTCCGCAGTCCGCAAGGAAGCGAAATCCGTCCTTGTCCACAACGTTGCCCGCGCCGACCTTGACCCGCTCTCCATAGCGCGAGCGGATGAATTCGACGGTGCGCGACTGCCATTCGGTGTAACCTTCCGAGGAGTCGATGCAGAGGATGTCCGCGCCCGCTTCGACCAGCTCGGGAACGCGCTCCGCGTAATCCCGCGTGTTGACGCCTGCGCCGACGACATAGCGCTTCTGCGCGTCCAGCAGTTCGCCGGGGTTTTCCTTGTGCGAATCGTAGTCTTTGCGAAAAACGAAGGCGGCCATGTGCCCGTCCTTCGTCACGATGGGCAGTGCGTTGAGCTTATGCTCCCAGATTACGTCGTTCGCTTCGCTGAGCGTGATGCCCTCTTCGCCGCAGACCAGCCGTTCGATGGGCGTCATAAACGAGTGCACCGGCGTTGCGGGGTCCATGCGGCTCGGGCGGTAATCACGGCTGGTCACGATGCCGAGGAGCCTGCCGCCCGGGCTGCCGTCCTCGGTGACCGCGATGGTCGAATGGCCGGTCTTGGCTTTGAGCGTCATCACGTCCGCCATCGTCTGATCCGGCGTGACGTTGCTGTCGCTGCGCACGAAGCCGGATTTTGCTTTTTTGACCGAACGCACCATCTCCGCCTGCGACGCGATGGGCTGTGAAACGAACAGAAACGAAACGCCGCCTTCGCGCGCAAGCGCCGTTGCGAGCTTTTCGCCGGAGACGGACTGCATGACCGCCGAAGCGAGCGGGATGCTCATGGTAAGCGGGCTCTGTTCGCCTGCGCGGAATTTGCAGATCGGCGTTTCCAGTGAAACGTTCTGCGGCGTGCATTCGGCGGAGGAGTAACTCGGCACCAGCAGGTATTCGGAAAAAGTGTGAGAAGGTTCGTCGTAATAATGTGCCATTGAGGCTCCTTTCGTGTCGAAAGATGAAAAAAGAAGGTTTGCGCGGGAAGCCGCACATTTTTTATTATTCCATAGTATACTCCATTTTCCGTGTGCGCGGAACCGCCGGAGGGCGAAAAAGGCAAAAACAGTCCGTAAAAAACGCCGTCCGTAAGGCGGCGCAAGAAGAAAACGGTATGCCACCGGACAGCGTTTGGCGTTTACTGCACGGAGCGGGATTCCGGCGGGCACTGGGCGGTTTCGCGCAGCAACCGTACAAAAATTTCGGTAATGTGCGGGTCGAACTGTGACCCGGCGTTCTTTTCGAGCTCCTCGATTGCGGCCTCAAAAGACATTGCGTCCCGGTAAACCCGCTTGGCCGTCATGGCTTCAAACGCGTCCGCGATTGCGATAATGCGCGAATAAAACGGGATTTCCTCACCCTTCAGCC
>Ga0116151_10002169_pt1 | contig 18184 bp, 17 predicted proteins | sample AD_UKC117_MetaG_FD_89893 | JGI IMG/M metagenome (GOLD analysis project Ga0116151, IMG submission 89893) | Active sludge microbial communities of municipal wastewater-treating anaerobic digesters from Hong Kong - AD_UKC117_MetaG | ecosystem: Engineered > Bioreactor > Anaerobic > Digestate...
CAGGGCCAGGGCAGCCAGGGCCAGCAGAACCAGAACCAGCAGAACCAGGGCCAGGGCAACCAGGGCCAGGGCAACCAGGGCTACGGCCAGCAGGGGCAGCAGAGCCGCTGGGACGACGGCGACGACTCGCGCTCCGGTCGGCGCCGCAACCGGCAGCGCAACCGCGACCGCAAGCGCGGTCGTGGCCCGGGCGGGATGGGCGGGCAGGAGCCCGGCGAGCAGGAGCTGCAGATCTCCGAGGACGACGTCCTCGTGCCGGTCGCCGGCATCCTCGACGTCCTGGACAACTACGCCTTCGTCCGCACCTCGGGCTACCTGCCCGGCCCCAACGACGTCTACGTGCCGCTCGGCCTGGTCCGTCGGCACGGGCTGCGCAAGGGCGACGCGGTCACCGGTGCGGTCAAGGCCGCCCGGGAGGGCGAGCAGAGCCAGCAGCAGGTCGGCAACCGCGGCAAGTTCAACCCGCTCGTGCGCCTCGACACGGTCAACGCACAGAGCCCCGAGCAGGCCCGCAACCGGGTCGAGTTCGGCAAGCTCACCCCGCTCTACCCGCAGGAGCGGCTCCGTCTGGAGACCGCGCCCAACGTGCTGACGACCCGGATCATCGACCTGGTGAGCCCGATCGGCAAGGGCCAGCGCGGCCTCATCGTCAGCCCGCCCAAGGCCGGCAAGACGCTCATCCTGCAGGCGGTCGCCAACGCGATCACCGAGAACAACCCCGAGGTCCACCTCATGGTCGTGCTCGTCGACGAGCGCCCTGAGGAGGTCACCGACATGCAGCGGACGGTCCGCGGTGAGGTCATCGCCTCGACCTTCGACCGCCCCGCTGACGACCACACGACGATCGCCGAGCTGGCCATCGAGCGGGCCAAGCGGCTCGTCGAGCTCGGCCACGACGTCGTCGTGCTGCTCGACTCGATCACCCGGCTCGGCCGCGCCTACAACCTCGCCGCCCCGGCGAGCGGGCGGATCCTCTCCGGTGGTGTCGACTCGGCCGCCCTCTACCCGCCGAAGCGCTTCTTCGGCGCCGCCCGCAACATCGAGAACGGCGGCTCGCTCACCATCCTCGCCACCGCGCTCGTCGAGACCGGGTCGAAGATGGACGAGGTGATCTTCGAGGAGTTCAAGGGCACCGGCAACATGGAGCTCAAGCTCAGCCGCGAGCTCGCCAACCGCCGGATCTTCCCCGCGGTCGACGTCAACGCCTCGGGCACCCGGCGCGAGGAGATCCTCATGGGCGCCGAGGAGCTCAAGATCATGTGGAAGCTGCGCCGGGTGCTCTCCGCGCTCGACCCGCAGCAGAGCATCGAGCTGCTCCTCGACCGGCTCAAGAAGACCAAGGGCAACGTCGAGTTCCTCGTGCAGGTGCAGCGCACCAGCTCGATCAAGCTCGACGACGACAACGACGACTGACCCGGACCGGCGAATGCCGTTGCTCGACCCGACAACGTAGCGCTGGACCCCAGGAAGCTCCTGGGGTCCAGCGCTGGTTTATCGGGTCACCCGATAAAGCGTCCGTTCCCGGTCAGACCCGGCACCAGGCAGGGGAGTCAGGGGGTCGTGACGGTGACCTCCGCGGCCCGGACGAAGGCGACCCGCTGGCCGTAGGAGATCTGCAGGTAGCGGTCCTGCCCGACGATGTCGACGTGGTCGGTCGGTGGCTCACCGGCATACGTGCTCGCCTTGTAGTAGTCGGTGACCGGCGCCGCGTCGGTGAGCGGATAGAGCTGCCCCGCCCCGACCTGATAGACCAACGGCGAGATCGCTTGTGGGGCAATGCCGTTCGGGTATGCCGCGGCCTCCGGATAGCAGCGCCCGTAGACCGCCGCCGTGGTCCCCTTCGCCTGCACGACGCGGGCCTTGCCGACGACGCGGGTGGTCGGCCGGTGGGCCGGGTCGTGGATCCAGCCGAGCTGGCCGAGGAACCAGATCGCCAGCCAGTCGCCCTGCCGCTCGACGGCGACGTAGTCGCAGCCGGCCGAGGCCCGGGCGCCCATGTCGGAGGCGTCGTAGCTGCACGGCCGGCCGTCGGGCCACAGCCCGAGATCGCGCACCAGCGGGGCATCGTCGGCGGGGGAGCTGCGGACATAGAGGAAGTTGGTGCCGAGCGGCGGCAGCGGCCGGCCCTTGACGGTGAGCGGCTGGAGGTTGTCCTCGAAGCCCGGCAGTACCCGCACGACGGCACGCATCGGCCCGTCGACCCGCCGCGCCTCGTGCGTTCCGGCGACCAGCGGGGCCCCGATGAGCCGGAAGTAGTGCTCCCAGTCCCAGTACGGCCCGGGGTCGACGTGCATCCCGCGGATCCGGCTGGTCGTGATGCCGGGCACCTGGTCGTGGCCGATGACGTGCGCGCGGTCCAGCGGGATGCCGTAGCGCCGGGCCAGGTGCGCGACGAGGGTCGAGGACGTGCGGTACATCGCCTCGGTGTACCAGCGGGACCCCTCGACCATGACCCCCTCGTGCTCGAGCCCGATCGAGTGCGTGTTCATCCACCAGTTGCCGGCGTGCCAGCCGATGTCCTTGGGGTGCAGGTGCTGGGCGATCTGCCCGTCGCTGGAGCGCAGCGTGTACTGCCAGGCCAGGTAGGTCGGGTCGGTGACGAGCTGGAGCGCGACGGCATACGTGCACTCGGTGTCGTGGACGACGATGTGGCTGATCGTCGGGCTCTCCGGCCGGCCCGCGAGGTCGTGGTTGCCGTAGTCGTCGCTGGCCGGGCCGTACTGCTCGTAGGGCGCCGGGACCCACTCGACGGGCAGCTGGGGCGGGGCGTCGACCGGCCCGGACCGCTGGTGACGGCGCGCGTATGCCGCCCGCTCGGCGAGGCGGCCGCGCGCCGGTGCGTGGTCGCCGACGGCCGTCGGGCCGAGGATCAGCCGGCCACCGGCGACCTCGCGGGCGGCGCCCGAGGCGAGGTCGGCGAGCACCTGGTCGGCGAAGCGCAGCTGGCCCTCGGCGCGGTCGCTGCCGCTCACCGCGGCGACCGCGGCATACCAGGAGCCGGGGTCGGTGTCGGTGCCGGTCGCGCCGCCGGTGCGGCGCTGGGCCTCGGCGAGCACGGCTGCCGCACCGGCGATGTTGGCGGTGGGGTCGGTGCGCAGCACGTCCGGCGCGAGCCCGGTGAGCCGGGCGGCGGCGCCGAGGGTGTCCAGGGTCGCGGGGAGCTCCTCGCGACCGACCCGCTCGGCGCGGGCGGTGGCGGCCAGCGCCCCGTCGACGAGGTGCATCGGCCCGTAGCCGCCGGCGGCGCTCGGGGCGCCGGCGTGGTCGGTCCACCGGCTCTGCACCCAGCCGACCGCGGCGAGCAGGGCGGGCGGCACGGCATACCGGGTGGCGGCGGCGACGAAGGCGTCGTGCTCGTCGACCGCGACCACGACACCCGGCGAGCTCGCCTGCGCGGAATCGGTGGGGGCGGCCAGGGCCGCCGCACCGGCGGCCGAGGCGAGCAGGAAGTGGCGGCGGGAGAGCGACATGGGAGCACCTCGGGTGAGTGGTGGAGACCTCGTTCAGGTGGGTCGGTTCGTCCCGCCAGCCTGCCACGGACCGGGCAGCGTGGCGTCCCAACGGAAGCGCAAAGACCGACGGCACCAACGGTCCACCCGGCCACCGTAGTGGCGCGGCTCGGACCGGCCGGGAATGTCGGGCCACGGGCCGTGCGTTTGGGCGGCGTGTGCCCGCTCTGGCACACTTGATCCTCGGCCCGGTTCACGGCACGCGAGGGCGGCACCGTCCAGTGCGCCCGCCGACCCGGCGCCACCACGAGATCGAGGAGACATCCGTGAAGAAGGACATCCACCCCGCCTACGGGGAGACCCAGGTGACCTGCACCTGTGGCAACACGTTCACGACGCGCAGCACCGCCAAGAACGGCGTCATCCACGCCGACGTCTGCGCCCAGTGCCACCCGTTCTACACGGGCAAGCAGAAGATCCTCGACACCGGTGGCCGGGTCGCCCGCTTCGAGGCCCGCTACGGCAAGAAGGGCAAGTAGCCCCGCTGACGCCGGCCCCGCGGCATACCGGATGGTGACGGTATGCCGCGGGGCCGGCGTCGCGTCTGCCCCCATCACCCGCCCCACCTCCACCCCGAGCGTCCGAAGGAGGCCGCGATGAGCGAGACCACCCCGGACGCGGTGCGGGAGTACGCCGAGCTCGAGGCCCGGCTCGCCGACCCGGCGATCCATGCCGACCAGACCGTGGTCCGCACGCTCACCAAGCGGTATGCCGCGCTCGGCCCGGTCGTCGCGGCCTACCGGGCCGTCGACGTGGCCCGGGCCGACCTCGAGGCGGCCCGCGAGCTGGCCGTCGAGGACGCCGGTTTCGCCGCCGAGGTGCCCACCCTCGAGGCCGTCGTCGACGCTGCCGAGGACCGGCTGCGCACGCTGCTCGTGCCCCGCGACCCGGACGACGACCGCGACGTCATCCTCGAGGTCAAGGCGGGGGAGGGCGGCGAGGAGTCGGCGCTGTTTGCCGCGGACCTGGTGCGGATGTACGTCCGCTACGCCGAGCGACGGGGGTGGCGGGTCGAGGTCCTCGACGAGACGTGGAGCGATCTCGGCGGCTACAAGGACGCGCGAATCGCGTTGCGCGCCAAGGGCACTCCCGATCCGGGGGATGCCCCGTGGGCGCGGCTGAAGTACGAGGGCGGCGTGCACCGGGTGCAGCGGGTGCCGGTCACCGAGAGCCAGGGGCGCATCCACACCTCGGCGGCCGGCGTGCTCGTCATGCCCGAGCTTGACGAGGCCGACGACGAGATCGAGATCGCCCCCGCCGACCTGCGGATCGACGTCTATCGCAGCAGCGGCCCCGGCGGGCAGAGCGTCAACACGACCGACTCGGCGGTGCGGATCACCCACCTGCCGACCGGCGTCGTCGTCTCGTGCCAGAACGAGAAGTCCCAGCTGCAGAACAAGGAGTCGGCGCTGCGGGTGCTCAAGGCCCGCCTGCGCCAGGCGGCGCGCGAGGCCGCCGAGGCCGAGGCGTCCGCGGCGCGGCGCAGCCAGGTGCGCACCGTCGACCGCTCGGAGCGGATCCGCACCTACAACTTCCCCGAGAACCGGATCGCCGACCACCGCACCGGCTTCAAGGCCTACAACCTCGACCTTGTCCTGGGCGGCGAGCTCGACCCGGTGATCCAGTCGTGCGTCGACGCCGACGAGGCCGAGCGGCTCGCCGCGGCGCAGGGAGCCGGCGAGTGACCGACCGCGTCGTTGCGCACGAGCGGCGTCCGGCGATGCGCGACGCCGTGCGGGCGGCGACGCACACCCTGTCCGCAGCCGGGGTCGCCTCGGCCCCGGTCGACGCCCTGCACCTCGCGGCGCACGTCCTCGGGGTCGAGGTCGCCGAGGCCCGCCGGCTGATGATCCTCGGCGGGCCGAGCCTGCCCGACGACTACGCCGACCTCGTCGAGGAGCGGGCCCGCCGGGTGCCGCTGCAACACCTCACCGGAGTGGCTCACTTCCGCGGGCTCACCCTCGCGGTCGGTCCCGGCGTGTTCGTGCCACGTCCGGAGACCGAGACGCTCGTCTCGCTGGCGATCCATGCGCTCGACCGCCCCGGTATGCCGCCCGCTCCCGTCGTCGTCGACCTCGCGACCGGCTCGGGCGCGATCGCGCTCGCGCTGAAGGACGAGCGGCCGGCCGCGCAGGTGCATGCCGTCGAGGTCGATCCGCTCGCCCACGGCTGGGCGGTCGCGAACCGTGACCGGCTCGGGCTGGATGTCGAGCTGACCCTCGCGGATGCGCGGGCGGCATACGAACAGCTCTGCGGCACAGTCGATCTGGTGACCTGCAACCCGCCCTACATCCCCGACGACCAGGTGCCGATCGACCCCGAGGTGCGCGACCACGACCCGGCGCTGGCGCTCTACGGCGGCCCCGGCGACGGCCTCGACCTGCCCAGGCAGCTGGCGGCCCGGGCGGCGGCGCTGCTGCGCCCGGGCGGGGTGCTCGTCATGGAGCACGCCGACCAGCAGGGTCCCGGTCTGCTGCGCTCGCTCGCGGCGACGAGCGCCTGGGCCGAGGCCGCCGACCACGCTGACCTCACCGGCCGCCCCCGAGTCGTCGTCGCCGTGGCGCGCGGCTCACGTCACCCTGCGCGGCATACTGACCTGTCGTGAGCGAGGTCTACGACTGCACGAGCGACGCCGGCCGGGTCGACGGGGTGGCGGCCGCCGCCGCTGCGGTGCGGCGCGGCGAGATCGTCGTCCTGCCGACCGACACGGTCTACGGGGTGGGCTGCGACGCCTTCTCCGTCGACGCGGTGCAGGCCGTGCTCGCCGCCAAGGGCCGCGGCCGTGAGATGCCGCCGCCGGTGCTCGTGCCCGGTCCCCGCACGGTCGACGGGCTGGCCCGTGAGGTCCCCGAATATGCCCGCGCGCTCATCGAGCGCTGCTGGCCCGGCCCCCTGACCCTCGTGCTGAAGGCCCAGTCGAGCCTGCAATGGGACCTTGGCGACACCAACGGCACGGTCGCGGTCCGGATGCCCGACAACGCGGTGGCGCTGGAGCTGCTGCAGGCGATCGGGCCGATGGCGGTGACCAGCGCCAACACGACGGGCGTGCCGGCCGCGACGACCGCGCAGGACGCGCAGGCCCAGCTCGGCGAGTCGGTGGCCGTCTATCTCGACGGTGGCCCGTCGCCCGAGGGCGAGGCCTCGACCATCCTCGACTGCACCGGCGTAGCCCCCGTCACGCTGCGCCAGGGTGCTCTCTCGCAGCTCGAGATTGACGCGGTGCTGGCGGCCGCCGAGCAGGCGCGCTCCGAGGCGGCCGCGCAGGCGCAGCAGGAGGCGCTGGCCGCCGCCGAGCGGGCTCAGCGCGCCGCGCGGCGGGCCGAGGCCGAGCGCGACCGGGCGGCCGACCCGCGCAGGGGCGCCGGTCCACGAGTGGCCGGCTCGCGCCGCCGTCGCGACTGAGCGCCGGACGCGAGTCCGACCGACTCAGCGGGACAGCTCGACCGGCTCGACGCCGAGCTCGCGCAACAGTGTGCGGACCCGCTCCTTGATGTCGTCGCGGATCGGGCGCACCGCCTCGACGCCCTGCCCGGCCGGGTCGGCGAGCTGCCAGTCGAGGTAGCGCTTGCCCGGGAAGAAGGGGCAGGTGTCGCCGCAGCCCATCGTGATGACGACGTCGCTGGCCTGCACCGCCTCGGTGGTGAGGATCTTCGGCTTCTCGTGCGAGATGTCGATGCCCTCCTCGAGCATCGCCTCGCGCACCGCAGGGTTGATCGTCTCGGCCGGCGCAGAGCCGGCCGAGCGCACCTCCACCGCGCCACCGGACAGGTGGTGGGTGTAGGCCGCGCCCATCTGCGAGCGGCCCGCGTTGTGGATGCAGACGAAGAGCACCGAAGGGCGGGAAGCATTGTCAGACATGGGGGTTGGCCTCTCAGGGTCGGGTGCGGGGACTGCGCTTGCGAGGTGACTCGAAGGGTATGCCGCCTCGGCGAGCGAGCCGAGACCGGCCTGGCCCGTGGGCTCCTGGGCGAGCAACGGCAGGACGGCCATCCGGTCGGCGAGCTGCTCGACCCTGGCCAGCTGCGGCGCCTCGGCATGGGCCCGGGCCGCGAGCAGCGGATCGTCGGTCTCGGCCGCCGCGAGCGAGGCGTTGACGACCCAGGCCCACGGGCGGATCCCGGCCCGCTCGAGGTCGGCCTGCAGATCGGCGGCCTCCTGGACCGGGGTCGCCTCGGGGAGCGTCACGACGACGACCCGGGTGAGGGTCAGATCCTGCAGGCGCATGAGCGGGGTCACCACCCCCTTGCCGGAGCCGAGATTGCGCACGATGTCGCGGTGGTAGGAGCCGGTCGCGTCCATCAGCAGGAGGGTGTGCCCCGTTGGCGCCGTGTCGACGACGACATGCTGACGCCGCGCCTGGCTGACCAGGTGCGAGAACTCGCCGAAGACCGCCACCTCCTCGGTGCACGGTGAGCGCAGATCCTCGACGAGCCGGGCCCGCCCGGCCTCGTCGAGCTTCGCGCCCTTGGTGGCGAGCACCTTGTCCCGGTATGCCGCGGTCGCCGCATGCGGGTCGATCCGCGACACCGTGAGCTCGGCGTCACTCGCCCCGGCGAGGACCTCGCCGAGGTGATCGGCCGGATCGGTCGTCGACAGGTGCACCGTTCGACCACGCTCGGCCAGCGCCAGGGCCAGGGCTGCAGCGACCGTCGACTTGCCGACGCCACCCTTGCCGACACAGAGCACCAGACCGTGGTCGAGGGCCGCGAGCTCGTCGACCAGGCTGCGCAGCCCCGGGTAGCGTCGAGCGCCTCGCGCCGGGCTCGCGACCGTGCCGGAGTCGCTGGCAGCCGACCCGGCAGCGAGCAGCCGCCGCACCGCAGCATGTCCGACGACGGTCTCCGCGCGCAGCGGCACCACGGTGCGGAGGAGCGCGACGAGCCGCGGCGGTATACCCGCCAGCGCAGCCTGCTCGCGCGCGTGCACGGCGACGGCGAGCGGATCACCGCCCGGCCCCGGGTCGGGCAGCACGGCATTGACGACGAGATGCTGCTCGATGATCCCGATGTCCGCGAGCTCGCCCGCGGTGCGCGCTGCCTCGGCCAGCGCCGAGGGCTGGGCCCGCGCGACGAGGACGAGCCGGGTGAGGGCCGGGTCGGACAGCCGGGCGACGGCGGTGGCATAGCTCGTCCGCGCCTTGTCCAGCCCCGCCAGCGGGCCGAGACAGGACGCATCGCCCTGTCCCGCCTCGAGGAAGCCGGTCCACTCTCCGGGCAGCTGCAGCAGCCGGATCGTGTGGCCGGTCGGTGCCGTGTCGAAGACGATGTGATCGTATGCCGCGGTCGCCGCGTCGTCGGCCAGCAGCGTCGTGAACTCGTTGAAGGACGCGACCTCGGTCGTGCACGAGCCGGAGAGCTGCTCGGTGATCGCGGCGATCTCGGCGTCGGGCAGCAGCCCGCGAACCGGTCCGACGATCTTCTCTCGATAGGCCTCGGCCGCCGCCTGTGGGTCGATCTCGACGGCGTCGAGTCCGGGGATGGTGGGGATCGGCGTGATCCGCGCACCGATCGAGGTCTCCAGGACCTGGCTCAGGTTGGAGGCCGGGTCGGTCGACACGAGCAGCACCCGAGCTCCGCCTTCGGTGAGCCGGAGCGCCGTGGCGCAGGCCAGCGAGGTCTTGCCCACGCCCCCCTTGCCGGTGAGGAAGACGTAGCGCGGCATACCGACGAGGAAGCCCGGGTCCGGCTCAGCGGACATGCAGGCGCTCAGCAGCAGCTCGTCGTCGAGCCGCCGCCGCAGCAGCCGGAGCCGGCCGCGGCGGCTGCGGTGAGCCCGAGGTCGGCACGCTGGCCCTCGCCGGTGTCCCGTCCCGCGAGCCGCAGCAGCTCCGCCCGATCGGGGTAGCGCCCGGTCGCGACGGTCACGCCGTCGACGAGCACCAGCGGCAGGCCCGCGCTGCCGGCGACCGTGAGGAAGCCGGCCACCGCCGGCTCGGCGACGAAGGCGGTCGGGTCGCTGGCGAGGTTGTGTCGGGCGATGTCGACGCCGAGGCCCTGCAGGTGGGCCAGGTCGGCGGTGAAGGTGACCAGGGCCTGGTCGACGTCAGGGCCGCAGACGCCGGTGGTGCAGCACAGGGCAGGCTCGAAGACCCGGATGGTGGGGCCGGTGGTCATGACGACCTCCTGGTCGTGGTGGGGGAGCGGCGGGCGAAGCCGCGGCGCAGCGCGAGGCTGACGTAGACCAGCCCGACCAGCACCGGCACCTCGATGAGCGGGCCGACCACCCCGGCCAGGGCTTGTCCGCTCGTTGCGCCGAAGGTCGCGATGGCGACGGCGATGGCCAGCTCGAAGTTGTTGCCGGCAGCGGTGAAGGCGAGCGTCGTCGTGCGCTCGTAGCTCATGCCGAGCGCCGTGCCCAGCAGGAAGCCGCCTCCCCACATGACGGCGAAGTAGGCCAGCAGCGGCAGCGCGATCCGGGCCACGTCCCACGGCCGCTGGGTGATCTGATCTCCCTGCAGCGCGAAGAGCACGACGATCGTGAAGAGCAGGCCGTAGAGCGCCCACGGTCCGATGCGTGGCAGGAAGGAGCGCTCGTATGCCGCGCGCCCCCACCGTGCCTCGCCGATCCGCCGGGACAGGTAGCCGGCCAGCAGCGGGATGCCGAGGAAGACGAGCACGCTCTTGGCGATCTGCCAGGGTGAGACGTCGAGCCTGCTGGACGCGTCGGTGGCCAGGCCGAGCCAGCCGGGCAGCACGCTGAGGTAGAACCAGCCGAGCGCGGCGAAGGCGATGACCTGGAAGATCGAGTTGAGCGCGACGAGGACGGCGGCGGCCTCCCGGTCCCCGCAGGCCAGGTCGTTCCAGATGATGACCATGGCGATGCAGCGGGCCAGGCCGACGATGATCAGCCCGGTCCGATAGGCCGGCAGGTCGGGCAGCAGCAGCCAGGCCAGGGCGAACATCAGCGCCGGACCGATCACCCAGTTGAGCAGCAGCGAGGCGAGCAGCATCCGTCGGTCGCCGGTCACCGTATCGAGCCGGTCGTAGCGGACCTTGGCGAGCACCGGGTACATCATCACGAGGAGCCCTAGGGCGATGGGCAGCGAGACGCCGTCGAGCTCGACCGCGCTCAGCGCGCTGCCCAGCCCGGGGACCAGGCGGCCGAGGATCAGGCCGGCGAGCATGGCCGCGCCGATCCACACCGGGAGGTAGCGGTCCAGGGTGGACAGCTTGCTCGCGATCGCCTGGTTCTCCGGCTGGCTCTGGTGGGTGTCGGTCGGCACGGCGTCCTTCGCGGCTTCATGACACATGGACATGTGTCGATATGAGCCTAGCAGCAGTCGCCGGGGCCGGGTGCGGGCAGGTCGAGGAAGGAACGCACCGCCGTGAGCGCCTCGTGGCGGGCGGTCCAGTGCACCCACCGGCCGCGCTTCTCCCGAGCGACCAACCCGGCGGCGTGCAGCTTGTGCATGTGGAAGGAGAGCGTCGGCTGGCTGATGCCGAGGGCATCGGGCAGGTGGCAGGCACACGCGGTGGCGGCCTCGGACTGGGCGAGGTAGCGCAAGAGGCGCACCCGGGTCGGGTCGGCGAGGGCCTTGAAGACGTCGGCGAGCGCGCCCGCCTCGTCGGCCGGGAGCAGCTCGCAGTCGGCGCCGGGGCAGCAGGTGTCACCAGCGCCCGGGGCGCTCGGGGTGTCGGGGACGAGCTCCGTGCCGGCCATGACCGGCCAGCCTAGGCCTCGCATCGACAATCGTCCATGTATGCCGCGCGCTCCCCGCCCCCGCCTATTACGAAACGACGCCATGGCGTCGTTTCGACTGGATGGCGTCGATATACCGCCGCCATCCACCACGAGCGACGCCATGGTGTCGTTTCGAGAGGGGGCAGCCCGGGCCGACCTCCCCGGGCCGACCTCCCCGGGCCGACCTCCCCGGGACGACCTCCCCAGGTCCCGGACGGCTCTGTCCTACAGTGGGATGGCCGACCTCGCGTCGGCCAGGTGCCCTCCACCGCCCCAACCACGACCTCCGCGCTCCACACGTCTCTGGGAGACCCGCTGCGATGACCGCCTTCTACGGCTCCGACTTCGACGCCCTGCATGCCTTCGACCCGGACATCGCCGGGGTGCTCCTCTCCGAGATCGACCGGATCCGCGGCGGTCTGCAGCTCATCGCCAGCGAGAACCTCTCCAGTCCGGCCGTGCTCACCGCGCTCGGCTCGACGCTGTCCAACAAGTACGCCGAGGGCTATCCGGGCCGGCGCTACTACGGCGGCTGCAGCGAGGTCGACAAGGCCGAGCAGATCGCCATCGACCGGGCCAAGGCGCTCTTCGGGGCCGACCACGCCAACGTCCAGCCGCACAGCGGCGCGAGCGCGAACCAGGCCGTCTACGGCGCCTTCCTCAAGCCGGGCGAGACCATCCTCGCGATGAGCCTGCCGCACGGCGGGCACCTCACCCACGGCACCAAGGTCTCCTTCTCCGGCAAGTGGTTCAACGCGGTGCACTACGGCGTCCACCCCGAGACCGAGGACATCGACTACGACCAGGTCGAGGCGCTGGCCAAGGAGCACCGCCCCAAGGTCATCCTCGCCGGTGGCTCGGCGATCCCGCGGCTCATCGACTTCGCCCGCTTCCGGGCCATCGCCGACGAGATCGGCGCGATCTTCTGGGTCGACGCCGCACACTTCATCGGCCTGGTCGCCGGCAAGGCGATCCCAAGCCCGGTGCCGCACGCCGACGTCGTCTCCTTCACGACCCACAAGGTGCTGCGCGGCCCGCGCTCCGGCGCCATCGTGTGCACCGAGCAGCATGCCGCCGCGATCGACAAGGCGGTCTTCCCGATGATGCAGGGCGGCCCGCAGATGCACACCATCGCCGCCAAGGCCGTCAACTTCAAGGAGTGCGCGACGCCGGAGTATGCCGCGTATGCCGCGCAGGTGGTGCGCAACGCCGCCGTCCTCGCAGAAGCGCTGGGGGACAACGGGATCCGTCCGACCACCGGCGGCACCGACACCCACCTGTCGCTGCATGACCTGCAGGGCGTCGGGGTCACCGGCAAGGACGCCGAGGCGCGCGCCGGTGCAGCCGGCATCGTCCTCAACAAGAACGCCATCCCCAACGACCCGGCCCCGCCGAGCATCGCCTCCGGCATCCGGGTCGGCACGCCGTGCGTCACCACCCAGGGGATGGGCGAGGACGAGATGCGCCGGATCGCCGAGCTCATCACGACGGCGGTCGTCAAGGGCGACGCCGACCCCGACCACGCCATCTCGCGCGAGGTGCGCGCGGCCGTGAGCGACCTCGTGACGCGCTACCCGGCATACCCGCGGGCGTAGTCGCCGGCGAGCGCGAGGCGCGGCAGCGTGCGGGAGTACCTGCTCATCTGCGTGGTGGCGATGACCATCACGTATCTCTCCACGCCCCTGGCCCGCGCGGTCGCCGTCATCGTCAAGGCGGTCACGCCGCTGCGCGACCGGGACGTGCACCGGGTGCCCATCCCGCGCCTCGGGGGAGTTGCCCTGCTGCTCGGCTTCGCGGCCGCGACGCTCGTCGCCCGGCAGCTGCCCTTCCTCAAGGGCGTCTACTCCAGCGGGCAGATGACCGGCGTGCTGCTCGGCGCGGCCATCATCTGTCTGGTCGGGGCCCTCGACGACATCCGCGAGCTCGACTGGATCACCAAGCTCGCCGGGCAGATCCTGGCCGCCGGGGTGATGGCCTACAAGGGCGTCGTACTGCTGCAGGTGCCGTTCTTCGGCACGAGCACCGTGCTGCCCGGGCCGGTGCTGACCTTGGTGACCGTTCTCATCGTGCTCGTCACGGTCAATGCGGTGAACTGGATCGACGGGCTCGACGGGCTGGCCGCAGGGATCGTCGCGATCGCCTCGTTCGCCTTCTTCGTCTACTGCTACGTCGTGAGTCAGAGCTACAACCCGCCCAACGTCTTCAGCACCGCGACCTTCGTCACCGCGGCGACCCTGGGCGCCTGCCTGGGTTTCCTGCCGCACAACTTCAACCCGGCTCGGCTGTTCATGGGCGACTCCGGCGCCCTGCTGCTCGGCCTGCTGCTCGCGGCGGCGACGATCTCGCTCACCGGCAACGTCGACCCCAATGCGGTCAGCGGCGACGCGACGACGGCGGCCCTGCTGCCCATCGCCGCACCGCTGGCGGTGCTCTCGCTGCCCTTCGTCGACATGGTCGTCGCGATCCTGCGCCGCGCGCGGGCCGGGCAGAAGCCCTGGCAGGCCGACGGGAAACACCTGCACCACAAGATGCTGCACATCGGTCACGGCCATCGCGCGGCGGTCCTCATCCTCTACCTGTGGGCGGCCCTGGTGGCCTTCGGCACGGTCGCCTTCGCCTTCTTCCCGCCCCAGCAGACACTGGCCGCGCTCGCCGCGGCCGCCTGTATCGCGGCCCTGCTCACCGCCTTCCTGCCGACTTTGACGCGGGCTCGGTCGCGACCCAGTGACGAGGGCTTGTGATAGGTTTCACAAGCCCTCCGAACCGAGCCGAAAGGGTCGCCGATGACCGCGCCGACACCCCCTCACGCGAGTGAGGAGGCGGCTGCGGGGCGCCCCTTCGCCATCGCCCTGCGCGGGGCCTTCGTGCCCAGCGCAGTCGTCGGTGTCCTCGCCGTCGTCGTCGCCGCGGTGGTCCGCGGGCCGTCGGCCATCGTCCCGGCGCTGCTTGGCCTCATCGTTGGGCTCGGCTTCTTCGGCTCCGGCCTGTTCCTGCTCAGCAAGCTCGTGCGCAGCGCAAATCCCCTTGCCTTCCTTGCCATTGGGATGGCGGTCTACTTCGGCCAGGTGATCGTCCTGCTGCTGTTCATGATCGCCTTCTACCAGGCGGCCTGGATGGACGGGCAGGCCTTCGGCGGGGTCGTGCTGGCGATCACCATCGCCTGGCAGGTCTTCCTCTACCGCGCGTGGCGCCGCGGACGGCTGCCGGTCTACGACGAGCCGGAGCCGCAGTCGTGAGCCGCGTCTCGTCACGGGTATGCCGCGTGCCGACCAGCCGGTCGGTTCGGGTAGGCTCCGAGCCGACCCTGAAGGACCACGACGCGCCCCGGGCCCGCCCTGAGTGCGCTGCGGTGGCCCAGGTGTCAGCACGCGAGATCGAGCTGGTCTACTCCGTAGTCGACAAGGAGCAGGTGTGAGCCTCCACGCGATGGCCGCGAACGTCCTCGGCGGACTCACCGTCGCTGGGATCCCGGCCGAGGGCGGCGGCGAGGGCGAGACCTTCCAGGCCCCCGGCACCGAGGTCTTCTACTGGCCGGTCATCGCCGGTCAGGACAGCAGCTGGGCGATCACCCGGCCCGCCGTGGTGCTGCTCATCTCGGTCGGGCTCATCGGCTGGTTCTTCATCAGGATGTCCGGCCGCCGCCTGGCCGTCGTGCCGAGCAAGGGCCAGTTCGTCGGCGAGATCGCCTACGACTTCGTCCGCAACACGATCGCCAAGGACATCATCGGCGGCAAGGATTTCATCCGCTTCGTGCCGCTGCTCATGACGCTGTTCACGGTGATCCTCGTCAACAACGTCTTCGGCATCGTCCCCTTCGTGCAGTACCCGACGATGAGCCGGATCGGCTTCCCGATCGTGCTCACCCTGATCGTCTACCTCACCTACCACGCAGTCGGCATCAAGACCAAGCACGGCATCGGCACGTACCTCGCGGGCCTCATCCCCCCGGGCCTGCCGGGCTGGCTCAAGCCGATCATGTTCGTGCTCGAGTTCCTCACCTACTTCGTCATCCGCCCGCTGACGCTGGCCCTGCGACTCTTCGGCAACATGCTCGCCGGCCACCTCATGCTGCTGGTGTTCATCGTCGGCGGCGAGTACCTGCTGCTGCACGGCGACAACATCGGCCTCAAGGGCGCCGGGGTGCTGTCCTTCGCCTTCTCGATCGTGATGACCTTCTTCGAGCTCCTGGTCGAGTTCCTCCAGGCCTTCATCTTCACCTTGCTGTCCGCGCTCTACCTCTCCGACGCAGTCAGCGAGCATCACTAGCACGCGAGCACCACCCGCACTGACCAGCAGCAGGCACGACCACCCGACACCGGGACAGCCCCGGTGCCCCAGAAAGGAATCCACAATGACCGGCTCCATCGCCTACCTCGGCTACGGTCTGGCTGCCATCGGCCCCGGTATCGGTGTCGGCCTGATCTTCGCGGCCTACATCAACGGTGTCGCCCGTCAGCCCGAGGCCCGCGGCATGCTGCAGACCATCGCCTTCACCGGCATGGCGCTCACCGAGGCGCTCGCGATCCTCGGTCTGGTCTTCGCCTTCATCTTCAAGGGCTGAACCCGTCGTCCCCGTCCCCACTAGGTAAGGAAGCGACGTGGTGATCCCCACCCTGGCGGCATCCGGCGAGGGCCACACCCCTGGTTGGCCCACGGCCCTGCCGCTGCTGCCGCAGCCGGCCGAGATGATCGTCGGCCTGATCGCCTTCGGCATCCTCTATTGGCTCTTCAAGACCAAGGTCGTGCCGAACGTCGAGCGGATGTATGCCGAGCGCACCGCAGCGATCGAGGGCGGCATGGCCGCGGCCGAGAAGGCCCAGGCCGAGGCCAAGGCGGCGCTCGACCAGTACACCGCCCAGCTGCAGGACGCCCGCGGCGAGGCCAACGAGATCCGCGAGCAGGCGCGGGCCCAAGGGGCCCAGATCGTCGCCGAGATGCGCGCCCAGGCCCAGGCCGAGGCGTCGCGGATCGTCGACACCGCGCACAAGCAGATCGAGGCCGAGCGCCAGCAGGCCGTCATCCAGCTGCGCGGCGAGGTCGGCCGGCTCTCCACCGACCTGGCCGGCCGGATCGTCGGCGAGTCGCTGCAGGACGAGGTCCGCCAGAAGGGCATCGTCGAGCGCTTCCTGGCCGAGCTCGAGTCCGGCGACATCCGCCCGCAGAAGGTGGGCGACGCCTGATGCAAGGCTCCTCGCGCGCCGCAGCGGCCGTCGGCCAGCAGGCCCTCGACGCCGCCCTCACTGGGGCGGCCGACCCCGGCCGGCTCGGCGAGGACCTCTTCGGCATGGGCGCGACGCTCGACTCGAGCGCCGCGCTGCGCCGGGCGCTCACCGACCCGACCCGCGACGCGGACGCCAAGGGCGACCTGGCCAAGCGGCTGTTCCTCGGCAAGGTGAGCAATGAGGCGCTCGCCGTGCTGATGACCCTCGTCGGCGAGCGCTGGTCGACCGAGCGCGACCTCACCGACACCGTCGAGCGGCTCGCCGTGCAGTCGGTGCTCGCGAGCGCCGAGGCGGCCCGGACCGCCGACGCGGTCGAGGACGAGCTGTTCCGCTTCGAGCGGGTCGTGGCCGGCACGCCGGCGCTGCGCGACGCACTGCTCGACCGGCAGGCCGACCCCGCCGCCAAGGCTGCGCTCGTCGACCGGCTGCTGACTGCCAAGGCGCGTCCGCAGACCGTGCGGCTGGCCCGCCAGGCCGTCCTCGCCCCTCGCGGTCGCCGCTTCGCCGCCGTCATCGAGGACTACCTCGAGGTGATCGCCCAGCGGCGCAAGCAGCTCACCGCGACGGTGACCAGCGCGATCGAGCTCACCGCAGCCCAGCGGGTCCGGCTGGCCGGCTCGCTGACCGCGATGTACGACCGGCCCGTCCACCTGCAGACCGTCGTCGACCCCAACGTGCTCGGCGGCATCCGGGTCGAGATCGGCGACGAGGTCGTCGACGGCACGGTACTGCGCAAGCTCGACGGCGCCCGACGACACTTCGGCGGCTGACCGCCCGCCCGACCGGGCGGCATACCCACGAACGACCGACTCACTGCACGATCCGAGGAGAAGAGAACGCACATGACCGAGCTGTCGATCCGCCCGGAGGAGATCCGCGACGCGCTGGACCAGTTCGTGCAGTCCTACGACCCGGGCGCGGCCAGCCGCGAGGAGGTCGGCCGGGTCACCGACGCCGCCGACGGCATCGCGCACGTCGAGGGCCTGCCCTCGGCGATGACCAACGAGCTGCTCCAGTTCGAGGACGGCACCCTGGGCATCGCGCTCAACCTCGACGTCCACGAGATCGGTGTCGTCGTCCTCGGCGACTTCGCCGGCATCGAGGAGGGCCAGACGGTCAAGCGGACCGGCGAGGTGCTCTCCGTGCCGGTCGGCGACGCCTTCCTCGGGCGCGTCGTCAACCCGCTCGGTCAGCCGATCGACGGGCTGGGCGAGATCGCCGCCGAGAGCCGCCGCGCGCTCGAGCTGCAGGCCCCCACCGTCGTGCAGCGCAAGTCCGTGCACGAGCCGCTGCAGACCGGCCTCAAGGCCGTCGACGCGATGACCCCGATCGGCCGCGGCCAGCGCCAGCTCATCATCGGCGACCGGCAGACCGGCAAGACGACGGTCGCCGTCGACACGATCATCAACCAGAAGCGCAACTGGGAGTCCGGCGACCCGGTGCAGCAGGTCCGCTGCATCTACGTCGCGATCGGCCAGAAGGGCTCGACCATCGCGGCCGTGCGCGGCACCCTCGAGGACGCCGGCGCCCTGGAGTACACGACGATCGTCGCCGCCCCGGCCTCCGACGCCGCCGGCTTCAAGTACCTCGCGCCCTACACCGGCTCGGCCATCGGCCAGCACTGGATGTACGACGGCAAGCACGTCCTGATCATCTTCGACGACCTCACCAAGCAGGCCGAGGCCTACCGCGCGGTGTCGCTGCTGCTGCGTCGCCCGCCGGGTCGCGAGGCCTACCCCGGCGACGTCTTCTACCTGCACAGCCGCCTCCTCG
>Ga0116151_10002171_pt1 | contig 18175 bp, 13 predicted proteins | sample AD_UKC117_MetaG_FD_89893 | JGI IMG/M metagenome (GOLD analysis project Ga0116151, IMG submission 89893) | Active sludge microbial communities of municipal wastewater-treating anaerobic digesters from Hong Kong - AD_UKC117_MetaG | ecosystem: Engineered > Bioreactor > Anaerobic > Digestate...
CAAAGTCGGCCCGGGACGACCGTTCGATCACGGTATCAGGCAGCACGTTGCCACGAGCCACGCCGAAACGCGCCTGAGCGGCCGGGTTCAGCGCAAGAATGGCCCCTTTCGATGCAATCACCAGAGCCGGGGCCGTGACGGACCGGGCCGCATCGTCAAACGGGTTCGAGTCCCTCCCCGCTTCCGATAGCCCGCTCAACAGGTTCGCCGCGCGCGTCATCCGGTCGGCAACTTCAGCACTGGCGAGACCCGTCTCCGGTGACGTGAGAGAATCGAGCCGCGCAGCCCACGCCATCAGCAGCTCGTCATAGGCAGAGGCATCTGCTGCGCATCGGTAGGCTGCCTCCACGAGATCGAGATCGGAACCTGTGGGAGGCAGGGACATGGGGCAGACTTCGCGGATCGAATTTCCAGCAAAGCGTTATACGCCACATGCAGTATGGCAAGGTGCGCGGGACAGCGACTTACCGGATGTCATGCCTGGAAAAGGCGGCCTGCAGGCCAGGGAACCTGCAGGCGTGTTTCGAGTCGAAAAACAGAGGGCCCCCGCCGGCAAACAGGCGAGGTCACCACATTGAAGCCCCGGACAAGTGAAGCCGGGAGATCCGGATAGGCGGTGTCGCGCCGCGTTCCGTACCGACCTGGCTTTCAGAGTGCGTCCCCCCATGGAACCAGCCCGAGAAGCGTGTCGCTGAACTTGGTGCAACTATTGGAAATATCGCCGTCCTCGTCATACGCCAGATGAGGTATGCAGTGCAGATTCTCTGCACATTTGGCACTTGGCCGTTCGTCCCGGAGGACAACGGATCGCCGCCACTCATCGCTTCATTGCTTTTCAGGTCAGAAGGGCTGACGGGCAATCAGAAGCGCGGCTGCAAGGCCCGCCTTCAGCAGCGCTTCCGCCCGCGCCTGATCCGCCTCCGCGCGGGCGAGCTGCAGGGTCCCAAGCATCGCCGCAAAGACGGTAGTCGCGCGGTCGGCACGCTGTGCAGCTGTTCCGCCCGCAGGGAGGCAGTCCGCGATCAGGCCGAGAAAATTGGCGTTCCGGTCGCTGAAGCGCTGCCGGAGCGCCTTGTCCCCTCTCGCGATTTCGGGCGCGAGCGCGGACGCGACACATCCGATCGACATCTCTTCGCGGTGCCTTGGATGGAGATAGATTTCCACCAGGCGGTCCATCTTCCGGTCCTGAGGAACCTCTGCCAACTCATGCTCGAAATATGCGAACGTCTGACCCACCGCGTGATCCACGGCTTCGGTGACGAGATCCGCCTTTGAATCGAAGTGCGCATAGAACGCGCCATGCGTCAGGCCGGCATCCGCCATCAGCCCCCGCAAGCCGACCGCTGCGATACCGTCGCGTCTCAGGCGTTCGGCTGCACGGTCCAGGATTTCCTGCCGCGAGGCTTCCTTGTGAACATCGTCGTATCGCGCCATGCCGCCTTGCCGTCCGTCTCTTCGCCGGGCTTTTCAGCCCGATTGGTATCGTGTCGCCACCTCTCCGGAAACGACGTCGCCCAGGAACCGGGTCTGCGCGGCGACGATATCGTCCCACAATACTGTACGGGAGAGGGTTGGCACAGTCACGGTTTCACCGGCTTCGAGGCCAGCGAGCGCCGCATCCACCAGTTCTTCTGCAGAGATGTAAGCCGATTCCGGGAAGACTGAATTGTCGAGCCCCTGCGAGGTAAAGAACTCGGTCCGGATCGGCCCCGGCAGGACAGCCTGGATGCGAATGCCGCTCTGCGAATATTCCATCGCCAGAGACCGGCTGAAATTCAGTACGAAAGCCTTGGAGCCGCTATAGGTCGCCCCGCCAGCCGAAGGCGCAAATGCCACGACGGACGAGATATTAACCAGGGTCCCCTTCCCGGCCGCGCGGAAGCCGGCAAGCGCCGCAAGCGACAGTCGCACCAGGGCGACAATGTTGAGATCGATGATGCCAATCTGCGGATCAATCCCCTTGACCGCTGTGGGCCCGAGACCACCTGCCCCGGCATTGTTTACGAGAAGCGCCACAGGCTTCTCGACAAGCCTGCGTTCAAGTGCGGTGAGGTCTTCCTGATCTGCAAGATCGGCAACCAGCACTTCGATGCTGATCCCGTACTTGTCGCGCAGGTGCCCGGCTGTTTGCTCAAGCCGGTCACCGCGCCGTGCGACCAGCAACAGGTCATACCCGCGACTGGCCAGACGATCTGCATAGACACTCCCGATCCCGGACGAAGCTCCGGTAACGACGGCGGTTCCATACTGGCTCATGTGCTGTCTCACAATCAGTCGTGGGTTCGCGGCGAAGGGCGGTTCTCTTCGCGCCAACGCTTCTCATCGACCGTGTCCGGGCGCGGCGGATAATGTCCGTTGATCGACCAGTACTCGAACGGTGTCTCGTCGATATGGAGCTCCCAGTCGAAACCGCGGTCGGCGACATAGGGCTGAAGCGTCTTGTTCACCCGATCGATAAATCGGCGGCTGAGTTCGACATTCGGGAACGAGCGCGCGATGTGCTCGAGCACGAGCCGCACATAGCGGCCGTTCGGCTTGCCCCCAATGTAGAAGTTATTCGGCTCGACGGCTTGGAAGACGATGCCCACGTAAAAGCGCGGCATCACCGCACCATAGATGTCCGTGATTTTTCCCGCCAATTCCTCCTTGTCCGCGTCGGTGAAGGCGTCGGCCGGATGATAGATCGTCCACAATGGCATGAGGGGGCACTCCGTATCTGATAGCGTTTGGTTTTATAAATTACACTTGTAATATCTTCAGCGCCCTTTTGAATGTCAAGTGTAATTCTTTTGCTCCCGGGCCGGCACTTGCACCTCTGCCACGTGGACTCGCAGTGTGCGGAACGGTCGCCTGTGCAATTGCTCGTTTGTTTGATCTTGACCCTTAAAACTGGTCCGGACGGATTGCGAAAAATCGGGCACAATTCTCGATGGAGAGGAGCGTGCGATGCCGAGAAAGAAGTTTTCAGACGAACAGATCGCCTTTGCCCTGAGGCAGGCGGAAACAGGGACGCCAGTCGGCGAGATCTGCCGCAAGATGGGCGTTGCCGAAGCAACGTTTTACCGGTGGAAGAAAGTTCATGCCGGCATGGGCGTCGCCGAGATCCGGCGGCTGAAGCAGCTTGAGGAAGAAAATGCGAAGCTCAAGCGTCTGGTGGTGGATCTGACGCTGGACAAGACGATGTTGCAGGATGCCCTGCGAAAGTGAGGCATCTGCCCGCCACCGGTTTGAGGGCGATGCCGAACGGTGAAGCCCGCCCGGCGCCGCGAGGTCGTCCGCCATTATCAGGAGGTCTTCGCAGTGTCCGAGCGCCGCGCCTGCAGGGCGATGGGCTTGGGGCGGGCTGCCCACAGATATCAGTCATGTCGCGATCCGGCATTGGAAATCCGGATGCGCCTGAAGGAGCTGGCCGAGAACCGGGTCCAGTAACCCATCTCTCCGGTACAAAGTATTACCTATGTCTCCGGGTCGGACAAGGGTCTGGCTGGCGGTGCTATCGGACGAGTTCGAACCGGTCTTCGTTTTCGCGAATGAGCAGGTCTCAGGCAGAGACCAACTCGCACCACTCGAGAAGAGCGACGTCGCGTAGAGATTTAAACCCGGCTCTACTCTCGATATTCCTTTGATGGTTGAAGTGATTGAACGCAGACGAATGGATTGAAACGAACTTCTGAAGACTTCGCCCTCACAAAGTCCGTTAATCTGACAATCCTCCTGGGGCTAACCGTCAGGGTTGACCACCTCTAAGCCGGTTCCATTGAAAGCGCCGACAGCTCCTACAGTGCCTTCCCGCTCGATTCACTCATTCAGGCAGTTCTATCAGTGCGGTAATCGCGGAACCCTGGCCAATACCGACTAGCCAGGATTGGCCGGCAATTTTCATGTCTAAGGTCAGGTCATCTTCACCTGAATTGAAAGCAATCAGCGCGACGCTCCCATCGGGATTTTGAAAGGCGACAGCCTCCACGCCGGGATCCGACGAATCCACGTCTATCCTGTAAGCGTCTGGCTCTACAAATTTGCTATAGTGCGCCAGCGCGTAGTATTCTGCATTGCGATTTATGTTCGATGTTTCGCTGTCGATCGTCACCACACCGCGGCAATCAGAACATCCCCCAAGATGCGGCCCGTGGTTCTCATCAAGCGCCAGGTTCCAGAGCAACACCCCGCGAGCCCAGTTCCGGGTCGACCCGATGACAAGGTTTTTCATCATCCATGACCATGCATCAGGCCACTCCCTTGACCACTCGCCTCCCGAGCATTCCGTGAAGAATACATCCTTGTCAGGAAATTGCTGCCGGACCAGTTCCTGAGCATCGACCTCCCCGGCGTAGCAATGCCATGCCACTCCGGAAACATGAGCCGCAGCTTCCGGGTCCGACAGAACTTCCAGAGGTTGCTGCGGCTGATCCCAGTTGTGATCCCAGTCGAGTATCTTCGTGCTCAGACCTGCCCTCGAAATTGCCGGCCCGACGTAGTTGCCAATAAGGTCCGCGCGTTGCTCGGCTGACAGTCGCATGCCGGGATAGTCCGCAGGTTCAAAATCCGGTTCGTTCTGTAGGCTAACATAATCAATATGGACGCCTGCAGCTTCAAATCCGCCGATCGATTTGACCAGGTAATCTGAAAACGACCCGTAGGCGTCCACGCGCAGCGTGCCTTTAATGAGGGAGTCGCTGGTCTTCATCCACGCGGGCGGACTCCAGGGAGTTGCCATGACAACAAGCTGCGGATTGATCTGTAGTGCTTCCTTCATCATCGGGAGCACCGCCGCTTCTGCCGGTTCGAAAGAAAAATGCTCCAGATTCGGGTCTGGTTGATTATACGGGGTGTCATCCAGAGAATAATGACGCGATGAGAAATCCGAGGCGCCAATGACGACTCTGGTAAACGAAAGGCCGAGCCCGGTGTGTGGATCGAACAGTTCCCGGAAGAGATCAGACCTCTGGTCTGCTGACAAGTAATCTTGGAACAGGATAGCGGATGCGTCCGTCATCGCAGCCCCCACACCAATCATTTTTTGCGAGCGTACGTCAGTGTTGATAGCGACATCGACTCGCCTGCGTTCGCCTGATGGCGCAGCCTCCAACTCCACGCGCTCGAGCCGACTGTCGCCGTTCGCAGTCGTCATCCAGATACCTGCCAGAATTGCCGACTGGGGCGCTTCGGAGGTGACTGGAACAGCTTGGCAGGCGGACACAATGGCCGCCAACGGTGCGACCAGAAGCGCCTTGTAAGAAAAGGCTCGAGGGATCATTCGTTTGCTCCGTATCTACAGGGCATTGCCCGCTGAGCAGCTACGCCAAGAACTGCCCGTCTAAAGAAGTGCCGGACAATTCTTCGCAACAAACTCCTCATGCATCGGCATGACATCTACACATTTCGCAATAACCGCTTCGATGTTCGACAGGTATGTCGCCACCTGGTCTTCCGGTTGGATGTCAACCAGAGGATCGTATGCAGCCGGTGTGAGTTCCTGGCCGATAAACACCTGAATCCAGCTTTCTTCGGAAAAAAGTTCTTCATCCTCACGGAAGATCCGCCCGTTTGCCGCAAAGAGATCCATCTTTCGCTGCAGGGTGGCGGGGACATCCATTTGCTTGCAATAACGCCAGAATGGCGTGTCTTCCCGATCGGTAAGCTTGTAGTGGAGGATGATGAAATCTCGAATCCGCTCATACTCGAAATCGGTCTGCCGGTTGAACTCCTCGATTGTCGCCGGGTCAAAAGACATGTCCGGGAGAAACCGAAGCATACGGATGATCGTTGCCTGTATGAGGTGCAGGCTGGTGGATTCCAGCGGCTCAAGGAAGCCACTGGACAGACCGACCGCCACGCAGTTCCGGTTCCAGACCTTCCTCCGCTTGCCGGCCTTGAAACGGATATGCAGCGGATTGTTGATCTGCGCGCCATCGAGCGTGCTGAGGAGAATGCGTTCCGCCTCTTCGGCCTCCATATACTGGCTGCTGTAGACATGGCCATTGCCGGTCCGGTGCTGAAGGGGAATGCGCCACTGCCAACCGGCATCGCGCGCAGTGGACTTTGTGTAGGGCGTGAAATTCGCCGACCTTTCGCAACCTACAGCAACGGCGCGGTCGCAGGGCAACCAATGACTCCAATCCTCAAATCCGGTCTTAAGCGCCTGCTCGATGATCAGAGCCCGGAAGCCGGTGCAATCGATGAACAGATCCGCATGAATCGCCTGTCCGCTCTCGAGCGTCACCGACTCCACAAAACCATCTTCTGGCCGAAGCGCGACATTGACGATCTTGCCCTCAATGCGCTGGACACCCCGCTCCTCGGCATACCGGCGCAGGTACCGGGCGTAGAGGCCCGCGTCAAAGTGGAAGGCATGTGCGATATGTCCGAGGGGGGACTCTTTCATGTCTGATGCGCCGCGCATGAATTTATTCTTCAGAGCCGCGGCGGTGTTGATCGAATAATTCGCGAAATCGGACGCCTGGCCCCGAGCACGCATCTTCAGCCAATACTGATGGCAGCGCAGCCAGCCAAGGTCCTGGCCGATCACTCCGAAGCCGTGGATGTAGCTTGCGCCGATTCTGGACCAGTCGTTGAACTGAATGCCCAGTTTGAATGTTCCGCTCGTGTTGCGAAGGAATTCGTTCTCGGAGATGCCAAGGAGCTCATTGTATTTCTTGATGGCCGGGATGGTGGCTTCGCCGACGCCAATGGTTCCGATATCCTCGGATTCGACCAGCGTGATTTCGTAGAGGCCATTCATGAGCTTCGCAAACAGCGCTGCCGTCATCCAGCCGGCAGAACCACCCCCGACGATCAGGACTTTGCGCAACTGTTTCACCCTGCCCTTCTCCTTTCCGAAATGAGCGGATCATTCGCAGGCGGTGGGAGCAGCAATCTCCTCGACCGGCCCCATGTCTGATGTTTTCGAATAGGTAAGTCCATACCCTCGCTCGAACAGCATCTGACCGTCAGCATCATTTGTTGCACAGGGTGATCCCGGCCAGGAGAAGGGTAGCCGAGCCGAGAAATCAGACTGCACGCCACCAGCCGGCGCCTTTACCAGCAAATCGACAAGGCCTCCGACTTCGCTACCTGGCAGGAACGCTGCGACGAAGCTATCAGACTTGTTGATCAGGTCGGAAGCATACAACGTGCGGCCAGAATACAGGACGGTGACAATCGGCAGTCCGGTTGCAGACAGCTTATCCATCATTTCGGCGTCCGCTGGGTGAAGCGCGCTGTAGGACAAAGGCTGAGGATAGCTCACATCGCCTTTATACTCTGCGTAGGGCTGCTCGCCGAGTACAGCTAGGACCACGTCGAAGGAAGACGCATCGTCGATGGCGCCGTCCTTCACATAGGTGATATTGGCCGATCCAAGTTCGGACTTCAGAGCCTGGAGCAGCGTTTCTCCTGTCTTGAAGTCTTCGTTCGAGTTTTCATCTCCTTGCCAGGTAAGTGTCCATCCCCCCATTTGCATGGGCATATTGTCAGCGGCTTCTCCCACAACGAGCACATGGCTGGGGCGCGCGAGCGGCAGCACTTGCGCGTCATTCTTCAACAGGACTGCCGACTTCCTCACAGCTTCCCGCGCCACGTCAGGCGCCAACACGGCCGATGCGTCGGCAAAATACCTGTTATCCTTGGGGGCCTGATCGAACAGCCCGGATTCGAGCTTGACGCGCAGGATACGGCGCACGGCATCGTCGATCCGGCTTTCCGCAACTCTCCCTTCCCGTACATCATCCAGAGTATTGGCAATGAAGGCCTGCCAGTCCTCAGGCACCATGAAGAGGTCAATTCCGGCATTTACTGCAGCGGGACAATGATCGAGCGTACACCCCGGCACTTGCTCTATCGCATTCCAGTCCGACACTACAATGCCGGTGAAGCCAAGACGTTTCTTGAGGACAGATGTAATCAGTTCCTGGTTGCCATGCATCTTGCCATGGGCCTCGCCGGTGTTGGCATCGGTCCAGCTACTGTAGGATCCCATTACTGTGGCGACGCCGGCGTCAAGGCTGGCGAAATAACCCGCGCCGTGTACGTCCGCCAGTTCCCGTGCAGACACTCGTGTTGTGCCCTGGTCCTTGCCGCGTTCCGTGCCTCCGTCACCAAGGTAGTGTTTGGCGCTTGCCAGTACATCGCCGTCTTCATTGAGGTTGCCCTGGAGCCCCCGCACCATAGCGGCTCCGTTGGCTGCGACGATGGCGGGGTCGCTGGAATAGCTTTCATAGTAGCGACCCCAGCGCCGGTCCTGCGCCACCGCGAGAGTCGGCGCAAAATCCCAGGTAATGCCAGTAGCGCGCAGAGCTCGGGCAGTTGCGCGGCCGACTCGATAGGTTAGGTCGGGATCGTTTGCCGCTCCCAGACCGATATTGTGCGGAAATATGGTCGCATACTGAACATTATTATGGCCGTGAACTCCGTCAGTGCCCCAGATCACGGGAATGGGGTATGCGGCATCGGATGCCATAGAGGCGTCATAATAAGCCTGCGCCAGCGCCGCCCATTCCCCAACAGTCGCATCCTTTTTCATGGACGGCCATGCGCCACCGCCGTTCAGGATCGAACCGATGTAATACTGGCGAACTTCATCCGGAGTAACATAGCGAATATCGGCTTGAGTCATCTGGCCGATTTTCTGCTCGAGGGTCATTGAAGCGAGGATGGCGTCGATCCTAGTCTCCATGTCCGGAGAGAGCACGGCCACTGTGGGCCGTTCGGGCCAGACTGAAAGTGCCGGTGAACCATGCCAATCTGAAGACTGTGTCGAAGCACAGCCCGCCATAATAATTCCAATCGCTGCAACTCCTGCAGAAACAGCCAGACTCGCCATTCTCAATTTCCCCTGACTGTTCCCTGTCTGCTCGCCCCGCCAATTCCGGACAACTGCACCACTACCTCGTTCCACCACAAGCAAAGCCACTCATCTCCTCCTGAGGAAGAAAAGCGAGTGCACGAGGGAGGGTCTCGCGCACTCGCAGTAACAGGATCCCTCGCGGGACATCAGAAGCGATAGTTCACGCCAAAGAGTATTTCTCTCCCGTACTCTTCATAAGTCTCCTGAAGAGTGCCTCCTTCAGCCGTTCGCGTACCACCTGAATCAAGTCCAAGTCTCGTCCGATACGGTTCGTCGGTGAGATTGTTCACTTGCAACTGGAAGCCAAGCCCCTTGAACTTACCTGTCTCAAACGTGTAGCCGATTTGAGCGTCGACCTGGGTATCATCGAGTATTTCCGTAAAGCCACGGGTGGCAAATAGCTGGACAACCTCCCCCTTGAAGGCAGATCGATACCGGCGACTGATCCGCGCCTGGAAGCCGTTCTTCTCGTAGTACCCCGACAGGTTGTACACGGTTCCCGAAAGGCCCGGAATTCGGACATCCGATGTTCCGGCGGTCGGATTAAGGTCCGATTCCGTATACGAATAACTTCCGATCAGGCCAAACCCATCCAAGGCCTCGCTCACATACTTAAAGTTAAATGCACCACTGACCTCTACCCCCTGGATCGTGCCACCGTCTCCGTTTGCCGGCAGGGTCATCTGGCCAATCGGGCTGATAATCACGTCGGGTGGGACAACTGCACTGGTCGGGACGGGAACGCCTGTAAAGTCGAACTCCAGCGTCTGCTGGTAGATGTAGCTGTCGAGATCCTTGTAGAAGCCGGCAATCGACAGGTAACTCGTCGGGTCGATATACCACTCATAGGCAACGTCGAAAGCATTCGCCCGCCAAGGCTCCAGGTTTGGGTTGCCGCCCCGTCCACTCCATGGGTGCAGCGTGCTGCCCGGGGCTACCGGTGTGCTGGGCAAGCCGAAACTGGGCGTGATGTTCGCGCGAAGCTCATCCATGCGCGGCCGCGCCAGAGTCCGGGAGGCCGCAAAACGCAGGCGATGGCCACCGCCTAGGTCGTAAATGAGATTGAGATTGGGCAGAACGTCTGAATACGTCGCCCCATCGGTCACCGGCACCGGCACGATTGGGTTGCCCTGAATGATCGTACCTGAAGATTCCTGGTCTTGATTGACGAACTGAACACCCACGTTGCCTGTGAAGCGACCAGCCTCGAAGTCGGCCCGGACAAAGGCAGTCGTTACCTGCTCCGAAATATCCCAGTTCTTATCGAAAAAGTTCGCATCCAGAATGGGCGATGCGCGATAATAATTCTGTAAAGCAGACATCAGGTTGAGACTGATGACATTGCCGAACCCGGCAAAATCCAGCGATGTCGGCGAAACAAGATACCTCGGATCAACAAGCGTCTGCTGACGGTCATCGAGCAGAAACAGGTCGAAATCGTCGACCCTTTTACTCTTATCCCGCTCGGTCACATTGATGCCTGCCTGGACGCCCGTGAAGAAGCCATCGAGATCATAGTCACCGCGGAAGTCGAATGATTTCACCGTCTCCTGAACATCCGGGAAGCGTATGGCTCCATCATGACCCCAACCGCCCCATGGAGCGCGATCGCCGAGCGAAACTTGCGCAGCATCAGCATAGTCGAGATCGTGCGCATAATTCGGGAAACCTTCCAGCGAGAGATCAAACCCGAACGTGTCATACGTCCGGCCGACATTCGGTGTGGAGCCAGTTACACCGCCGACTCCGATGCCGTAGCCTGCATAGGTCTCCAGAACCTGCTCCTTGCGCGAATTCTTCGAGTAGGAAAGATCCGCTACGAGCTTCAGGCGCTCAGTTGCCTGAAATTCCTGGTTCAGACCGGCAGAAAACAGGTGATCATCCCGGGTATTATAATCGTTCCGGAGTTGCGGGACGATATTTGTGACCGTGCCGCTGGTCGCCAGGGTCGACCCGCCGACATCTGTCGTTTCATCAATCGTGAACTGAGCATTGTCTGCCCAGCCATTTGAGAACCATTGCGCACCCCGCATTGTCTCGTTTTGCTCGAACTTCGAATAGTAGAGGTCGAGCGTCGTGTGCATTTGAGCATTCGGAGCCCATTCACCTATGGCGATGACAGCGTCGCGAATGTTTTCGCGCGAGTACGCGAATATCTCCTGCCCATTGAGGATCAAGGCGGAGTCTGCGCTGTCGGGTGTGACAGCAAATCCAAAGCCCTCGTAGCCATAGGCTTTGAAATGACGGTTCTGCGAAGGCGAATCGAGATGTGCAAAGCCCACCGCGATACCAAGCGTATCGTTGGCGAACTGATCGATGTAGCTGGCGCTGAAGCGCACCCCATTTGTCGAAACATCAGCGTTCAATTTGTCGCCGCTGAGGGTTGAGCCGCGGAGGTTCAACACAACCGCCCTATCCGTGTAGTCCAGCGGTCTCACTGTTCGCAGGTCCGCAGTGCCCGACAAACCCATGCCGGAAATTAGAGCGTCCGGGGTCTTGTATATCACGACAGAAGACAGAAGTTCCGACGGGTACTGATCAAACTCGACTGCGCGGTTGTCGCCCGAACTCGCCTGCTGGCGTCCATTCAGAAGGGTCGTTGTAAAGTCGGGCGCAAGCCCCCGAATCGAGATCACCTGTGCACGGCCGTTTACGCGCTGCGCTGCGATGCCCGGAAGCCGCGAAATGGACTCTGCAATCGAAATATCCGGCAATTTGCCGATGTCCTCGGACGCCACGGCCTCAACGATCGAAGTCTCGTTCTTCTTGAAGTCCAGAGACCTGCCGAGCCCACCGCGGATACCGGTGACCCGAACCCGATCAAGCACCTGCTCAGACTCCCCATCGGCTTGCTGCCCGGCGGATGCACCGTCCATCTTGAGAGCATCCTCGTCGGAAGATGAAAGCACGCCAGCAACCTCGTCCGCCGGCGCGTCGCCTTCCTGTGCGAACGAACTTTGAGGCCATACAGCCGCAATCGCCAGCACGGATACGGTCAGACACAATCTTGAATTCAGGCGCGTCGCAAGCGACGGCTTCGTCGTCGGTGAATCGGTCAAATTATCCTCCCTCTGCGCCGCCGTTGGATTTATCTTCTCAGTACCCATCAGCTCGCCAGAGCATCCGGCCACAAATTGGAAGCGCTTCCAATTTTTATTGAAGATCGTTCCTGAACTGTCAATCGAAATTTTTATTCTCGAAAAAACAATGCGTAATGCGATTGCCTATCTTGGTCGCACTTGCACCACCAATTTCGACCACGTCGGCTGAACATGGATGGCCGATCAGCGGGCGGTCCGGACTCGCATGACCGCCAGCCCCCCCAGCACAGCCACCAGCGCGCCCGTCAAAAACAGAATCCGATAACCTGTCAGAACTTCATCAAGGAACAGAAGAGCAAGCCCTGGCGCAATGGCCTGAGGCAGGGCATTTCCCACATTCAGGATGCCGAGATCCCGTGCTGAGTTCGATTTCTCGGGCAGGAGCTCGGCGGCCAGTGCGACCTCGGCCGACGAATACAGGCCAACTCCGACCCCATAAAGCACCTGTCCGATTATGAAACCGCTGAGGACGGGCCATACCGACATGACCATCATCCCCGCTCCCACAAAAACGCCCGCGCCCAAAACGAAGATTTTCCGCCTGCCGATCCTGTCAGTCACCGCACCGACTTGCAGCGCAGCGAACAATGAAAGTCCCGTGGACAGCATGAACAGCCTTCCAATGAGGGTTTCCGGTGAGATGTTACGAATTGCGCCGGAATGGCTCTGTGCACTGATCAGGTAGAAGAGAAGGTATCCCTGCACAATCGAGAATGCGATCTGAATGCACAGGCGCGACCACCATACGCGCCAGAAATCTTTCCATCGCTCATTGAGGAGGAAAGGCGCTGCTTCGAATTCGACGCTTTCGGTTGAAACCGATCCGGAAGGCGCGCGCCCGACATCATCCTCCCGCCAAAATGCCAGCAACGGCAGAATGCCGAGGAGCATGAGACACCCCGAAATGTCAAACCGGTTGGCAAACGACAATCCCTCGAAGCTGATCAGAAAAGACCCGACCCCCAGCCCGAGGGGGGCACCAACCGCCAGTAAGGCCGCCATGATTCCTTTGCGCGCATGAGGGACCTCGTCCGGGAGCAATGCAACGAGCGCCGGCAACATCATGTTGAAGGCCGCCTGGAGTACCACGACCGACAAGATTAGCTGAAATACCGTCGCCGCATCGTGGACCAGCCTGAACGATGCGACGGTGCAGAGCGCTCCAACTAGGATCCAGGGTTTGCGACGGCCGATGCAGGTTCGCGTGCGATCGCTCAGAGCACCCGCCAGAATGTTGACAACGCTGGCCACAAGCGCACCGGTCATGATCGACCAGCTGAGCACATCTGAGCTGTAGGCCGGGCTCACTTCCCGGGCCTTCAGCGGCACCAGAATGACCAACACTGGCAGGCATCCTGCGAACGCGGCGGCGTTGGCCAGGGCAAACTGGAACGCAAAGGCTGGCCTCAGCGTGAGGTATCGTGCATCCATAACAGGCACAGCGCACTTTCGTGCATCCAGAATTCAGTCACAGCGCAGCTTTTAGGCGATCCTACGCCTGAAGGAAGAGGCAGTCTTTCACTCAGCTTTGAAATTGTTGTAAGTACGCAGCTCGTACATGATGTGAATCGGCTGTCAGGCTGGCCGGGATCAAACGCAAAACTAAAACAAAGCTGGTTCAGAGAGGGGTCTGCCCTCACCCATTCCCCAAGAGAACATGACTTCAAAGCGCCCGACAATCGATGACGTTGCAAGCCGGTCGGGGGTTGCGCGAGTCACCGTGTCCCGCGTTCTGAACGGGGGAAAGAATGTCCGAGCCGAAGTGCGCGAGCGCGTGCTGAAAGCCGTTGAGGAACTGGACTATACGGTCAACATGCAGGCCCGCACATTAGCAGGCGGGGGCACCAGCTTGATCACATTGGTACACCCGGTTGATGACGATACAGAGCCAAACTCCTACTGGGAATCTGCACTTGAAATCGGTGCACTGAGAGCCTGTGCGGATCTGGGGGTGCAACTGGTGACACAGCGTATCCCGAAGCAGAAGTGGACAAAGCGCGATTGGGTAGTCGATCTGATCGACCGGAACCGTACGGATGGCATCATCCTGACGCCACCGTTTTCCGACGACATCGACCTGCGAAATTTCATTCTCGCAAAAGGGAGTCATCTGACTTGTATCGCTCCTGGACCAACAGCCGCGGAATCCACCGCATCGGTGCGCATCCATGATGAGCGGGCTGGTTTTGAAATAGCCGAATATCTGCTCAATCTTGGGCATCGCCGGTTTGCATTTATTGGCGGTCCTTCGGGGCACGTATCTGCAGCAAGGCGCGGCGATGGGGTGTTCAAGGCGCTGAACGCTGCTGGCATCGAAATGTCGGACATTGTCGTTCGCAATGGCGACTTCACTTTCAAGGCTGGCGTCGACCTCACGCCTGAAATCCTGTCGCAGGATCCGCGACCAACAGCGCTGATCTGCGCAAATGACGATATGGCTGTCGGCGCTCTGTTTGCAGCTCACCGGGTGGGTCTGGACATCCCGGCCGACCTTTCGATTACAGGATTCGACGATACGCCTGTTTCTGCCTTGATCTGGCCACCGCTGACGACCATCCACCAACCGATCCGGGAGATGGGCTACAAGGCCGTAGAGCTGGTCACTGAGCAATTGAGGAACCGCAGACAGCCTGAAGTCGCCCATCACGAAATTCTTGAACACGGTATCGTGGAGCGCCAGTCGACCGCGGCGCCTTACACGTATCCAGTCACTCAGGAATGATCAGCGGCAATATTGCGCCAGGGTCACGCCATCTTCGTTCAATGCGGTGAGAATTTCCTTCCGCCAGATATCGTAGCCCCGAGCGTTCATGTGCAGGCGGTCACTGACAAACAGGTCCGGCGCCGGAAGACCATCTTCCAGCATCGGCGACGCCACATCGATGTAGGCAAGGTCGCCGCGCTCTTCGGCGAGGCGCTCGATTTTTTGGTTCAGGAATTCCTGCTGGGAAAGGTCGGAAATCCGGGCCACGGATGGTTTGACAGATACGAAATAGACCGGCGCCGAGCCGAGCGCCGCATCTTTCAGGCTCATGAAGCGCATGAAGTCCTGAAACACATCCTCCGGTGATCTGCCCGTATTTAGATCATTCTCTCCGGCATAGAAAACGATACGTGCCGGCTGGTATTGCCTTACCATCTGCTCAAAATAGAAATTTACGTCCGCGATGGTCGAGCCTCCGAAACCGCGGCGGATAACGCGCTCGCCTGCAAAGTCGTCCGCAAGCCGGAACCAGAACCGAATACTGGAACTGCCGACAAACAAGGTGCCGCACGGCTCGGGTGGAAATATCTCATCCTCCATGGCGAAAACGTGAACCTCTTCAGCAAAAGGCGTCGCGGTCTGATCCTGCGCGCGCGCCTGCTGCAAAGACATGATGACAATGCACGACACGAGCGAAAGACCGAAAACTGAAAGGCGCATGGGCTAAAACTCCAGGAAAGCCTCGTAAATCTTTTTCCCACCGATCACTCCCGCGGTTGCGCACTCAACAAATGCCGCGGCAGCCATTTCGTAAGTTGAACGGGCGCAAAAACGTGAGCCTAATCGAACCAGTGCAAGCAAATAATACCGTTCGTCACCTTCGCCAAGCCATATTGACAACGTTGTTCCTTCGGACCACAAACCGCATCATGAATACTGTGCTATGTTGTTTACGGATGTCCGTGCCCTGTTGAAGGAACAGCCTCACCCCACTGCGACAGCCCTCTCAATGAAGCGCCCGGGCGCTACGCTTCGAGATAAATTTTGGTACCGCTCCCAGAAATACCCGTTCAGCCCGGGCACGAACTTCCTTGAGAAGGAAATCGATATCGCAAGCGCCCCGCCCTAGGACGGCGGCGACTGATGCAAAAGATATATTTCTATCCGTACAAGGACCTCTTTACAGAGAATATCGGCCCGCTGACACGAGCTCGGACGGCCGATGCAAGGCGCCGATAAACCAGCGTGGCAACTGCAAATATAATTCAAATTGAATGGGGAGGAAAATAATGACGCTTGAATTCACCGATCTCGTAATCGTGATACTGTACGCAGCTGCCTTGCTTGCGATTGCGCTAATTGTCTCACGTGAACCAGCAGGCCACCAGAAGGACACCGAGGACTATTTCCTTGCCGGCAAGACGTTACCGTGGTGGGCAATCGGCGCTTCGCTTATTGCCGCGAATATCTCAGCCGAACAAATTATAGGGCAATCCAGCCAAGGCTATGTTGTCGGCCTTGCCATTGCCGCCTATGAATGGCAAGCAGCGATCGTACTCCTTGTGGTGGCGAAGTTTTTCTTGCCGATCTTCCTCAAGCGACAGATTTTCACGATGCCGCAATTCCTCGAAACGCGGTTTGGTGGCGAGATAAAGTCCACCATGGCGGTGTTCTGGATCATTCTGTACACCGCCGTAAACCTGACATCGATTCTATGGCTTGGTGGAATTGCCATCAGTACCGTGACGGGTTTGAGCGTATTGCCAGCCATGACTGTGCTCGCCGCATTCTCGGTGCTGTATTCGCTGTATGGCGGCTTAAAGGCTGTCGCTATGACGGACATCATACAGGTTGTCATTCTGATCCTCGGCGGCTTTGCGATTCTCTTCATCTCCCTGGACCTTGTCGGTGGCTCAGCTGGTCCGCTCGCAGGTTTGTCCATTCTGATGAAAGACCTTCCGGGGCACTTCAAAATGATCCTCAATGCAGACCATCCCTCATACGGAAACCTGCCGGGTATTTGGACCCTGCTCGGTGGTCTTTGGGTCCTGCATTTCTCCTATTGGGGATTCAATCAATACATCATTCAGCGCGCACTGGGTGCGGAAAGCCTTCAGGACGCTCAGAAGGGACTCGCGTTTGCAGCATTCCTTAAGCTCCTGATTCCGCTGATTGTCGTCATCCCCGGCATCGCCGCCCTCTGGCTCGCTCAGCATGGTTCACTGGATTACCATGCGCTCTCCGAAAAGCCGGACAGTACTTACGGTGCGCTCATGACACTCGTCCCGGGTGGATTGCGCGGCCTCGTGTTCGCAGCCCTGATCGCCGCGATCGTTTCCTCGCTCGCCTCGATGATGAACTCGATCTCGACGATCTTCACGATGGACATCTACCGGGACTACCTGGTCAGGGACAAAGACGAGGGCCACTACGTGCTTGTCGGTCGTCTCGTCGCGCTGATCGCCATGTTGATCGCCCTCCTACTCGCCAAGCCGTTCCTCGGCGGAATGGAAAGCGCATTCCAGACGATTCAAGAATACACCGGATTTGTTGCCCCCGGCGTTGTCGGTGTTTTCCTGCTCGGATTCTTTTGGAAACGTGCCAACGTAGCGGGCGCCTTCGCACTTCTCATCAGCTCAATCGCACTAAACCTGTTCGCAAAGTTCTTATTGCCGGATGTGCCGTTCGTGCTCCGGATTTGGATTGTCTTTATGGTGTGTATCGCTATCGGCGTACTTGTCTCTCTGCTCAAAGAAAAGCCGCGCGAAGACCGGCCGGTCGATCTAAGGGACATCGAATTCCATACTCAGCGGGGATTCAACATCGCGGCCATTCTGATAGCCGCGATCCTGATGCTGATTTACATAATGCTCTGGTAAGCAATGTCAAAGTGCTCTGCCCCCAAGAAACTGGATCGTTTCGGTTTGGAGTTTCCGGTATTCTGGAACCTGGCTGGGAGGAGACAGAAGGACGCGAGCATCGAAGTTCACGGACGCGCAGAAGGCATTCATCATCAAGCAGGGTGAGTCAGGGATTCATGTGGCGGAGATCTGCCGGAAGGCCGGGATCAGTCAGGCGACCTACTTTAATCGGAAGAAGCGCTGTGTCGGCCTGATGCCGTCGGAGATGAAGCGGCTGAAGGAGCTCGAAGATGAGAATGCTCGGCTGAAGCGGATCGTCGCCGACCTCTCCCTCGACAAGGAGATGCTGCAGGATGTTCCAAAACTAAAGACGTAAGGCCTGGTCGCAAGCGGGAGCTGGTCAAAGAGGCGGTTCAGGAATGGGGCATGTCGATCCGCAGGGCTTGCCGGAACCTGCTGATCGACACGTCAACTTTCCACTACCGGTCCCGGCGAATCCATCTCTCCGGTACAAACTGTTACCTATGTGTCCGGGCTGGACACACAGAGCGCCCTCATGAAGGGCTCGATATGGCAACGCCTGCAGAGGTCTACACACCCTCGCCCCGTATCTATGACGGCCTGCCGGACATCGATTATCCCTTCCATGATCGCGAGGTCCTGA
>Ga0116151_10002174_pt1 | contig 18166 bp, 17 predicted proteins | sample AD_UKC117_MetaG_FD_89893 | JGI IMG/M metagenome (GOLD analysis project Ga0116151, IMG submission 89893) | Active sludge microbial communities of municipal wastewater-treating anaerobic digesters from Hong Kong - AD_UKC117_MetaG | ecosystem: Engineered > Bioreactor > Anaerobic > Digestate...
CAGGCGATGACGCTCGATCGCCATCAGCCAGGGAACGAAGGGGCGCGCCGGATCGTAGGTGTGGCGAACGGCGTGCACCGAAAGCAGGACCTCCTGCACGACGTCCTCGACATCGGCAGCGGAAGCACCCTGGAGTCGGCGGGCCGCGACCCGCCGCAACAAGGGCGCAATGGCGTGCAGCAGGCGACGGTAGGCGTCGGTGTCGCCCTCCTGCGCCGCCGCCATCCATTGGCTCCACTCCGGATGGTCGTCGCGGAACTCAATCCCGCTCATGCTCCGCCTGGCGCCGTTGTCCCGTCGCACCAACCATGCCGGATCCGCGGCGAGGCTGCAACCGATCGCCATCGGTCCGGCTCTCCTCATCTCATGAGGTTGCGGCGCGAGCGCATTGTCGTTTTCGAGCAAGCGCGGCGCCGATCAGGTATCCGGCGGTACAAATCAGCAGCCCCCAGACGTTCACCCCCAGATCGACAGCGTACTTGCCGAAGCCGAGCGCGATCGCCTCGGGGAAGATGGAAATTTTCAGAAAGACTTCGACGGTCCGCACCACGCCGAAGGCGAGCCCTGGCCAGAACGCCAGGTGAAAGCTCAAACGGGACGCCGGCTTGATCCACGCCAGCAGGAAGATCGGCGCAAGGCCCATGACCATGGTGCCGCTGATCGTCGTCGCGGCGATGATCGCGGGTCCCACCTTATCGCCGAGGTAGATGGTGAGAAGGGGCAGATTGCCGATCACGGCCACGGCAAGCACGGCGATCCGCCCCGCCGTCAGATGCCGCGCCGCGGGTTCGCGCGTGTCGTTGCGCCAATCCCGTGCCGCGAGCTTGGCGACGCTGGTAAAGGTCGAATCGATCGTTGACGAGCCGGACAGCAGCATGATGCCGTTGAAGACAAGCATCATCAGCAGTCCAAACGCCGCCGGAACACTGACCGACGGATTCGCCGGCAGGCCGTGGGCGCGGGCGTAAAGGCCGATGAAGCTGAACAGAAAAATGAAACCGCCGGAGATCAGCGCAGCGAGAATGAAACTCTTCAACATGTCACGCGGCGGTGACAGAAAGGCGCGGTCGGTCAGCACCGGGTCATGAAACGGGTACGAAAGGATCTGCACCAGCGCGAGCAGGCAGAAGGTGATCCCGGCCTGACGCAGGTCGATCGGCACCTCGGGCACGCCTTTCGCGGACAGCCCCGGAAACAGAACGGTGAGCACGACGCCGAGCAGCACGAAGGCGAGAATGGCCTGAATCCGGTCGGTCAGCAGGCTGGCGCGCATGCCGCCGGTCCAGGCGTAGCTGAGCGTGAACAAGGTGACCGCGACGGTAGCGAGCCAGTAGGCCGGGCTGCCCTCGGCACCGAAGAACAGCGCCATCACCTTGGTGTTGGACCAAACCTCGTTGAACAGGCGAAAGCCGATGGTCAGCAGAAACAGCCGTGCGCACAACATCCCGTATTTCTCGACGAGAAAGTGCGTGAGGGATCGGTAATGGCCACGGGTTCTCAGGAAATAGATGGCGACGCCGCCAACGATGAAGCTGAGGTAATAGATTGTATAGCCGAGGCCGCCGGTGATCCCGAAGGCGTAAGCGAGATCGGCCGCATTGGCGATCGACTTGGCGAAGATCCAGGTAATGGCGGCGCTGACTGCCACCAGCCATAATCCTGGCAAGGCACCATCTGAGCTGCGGCCATCAAAGAACTGCGGCGAGGTGACCCGCCGTGGCGTCGCCGCCCAGGTCACAATGCACGCGGTGGCCAGTACCGCCCACGGCGCGACGCCCTCGAAGGTCATGTCCGCTCCCCTGCTGGTTCGCTTGCAAGCAATCCGGTTTCGCCGCAGCCGCAGGATTGGTTACGCTGATAAGCGGCGCTGGGGGAGAAACCTCAGGCTCGTCGCGCCCGAACTCGGCTTGAGGAGAAGTGAAGGAGGTCCCGTGATGGATGCTGCACGCCCCGAGCTTGATGCCGGCGTTCGGACGGAGGCTGCGATTTTGGTCGCCGATGCGCCGGTCGTCGTTCTCGGTGGCAGCTACAGCAACCTCGAAGCGACCCGCTCGCTGCTCGCTTCCGCCCAGCGGCTTGGGGTGGGGCCGGAGCGGATCGTCTGCACCGGCGATACGGTCGCCTACTGCGCCGATCCCGTCGCGACCGTAGCGCTGCTTCGCGAGGCGGGCGTGCATGTGGTCATGGGCAACTGTGAGGAGTCGCTTGGCTGGCGCGGCGAAGATTGCGGCTGCGGCTTCGCCGAGGGCAGCGCCTGCGATCAGGCATCGGCCGCGTGGTATCGTTACGCCGACGGCTGCCTCGATGAGGATGACCGTACCTGGATGCGCAGCCTGCCCCGGCGGCTCGACCTCGTGATCGGCGGCCACCGGCTTGCCGTCATTCACGGCGCGCTCGACCGGATCAACACCTTCATCTTTGCTTCGGCGGCGGAGAGTGAATTGCGCCGGCAGATCGCCCTTGCCGGCTGCGACGGCGTGATCGGTGGCCACTGCGGCCTGCCGTTTACGCGCATCGTCTCCGGCCGCCTGTGGCATAACGCTGGCGCGATCGGCATGCCGGCCAACGACGGCACGCCCAGGACCTGGTTCAGCGTGATCGAGCCGCTCGACCGTGGCCTGCGCATTCGCCACCTGCCGCTCGATTATGATTTCACGGCTGCGGCAGCGAAGATGCGCGCCCGCGGCCTGCCCGAAGGCTACGCGGCCGCGCTCGAATCGGGCTTATGGCCCAGTTGCGACGTACTGCCCGCGGCGGAACTGGCGCGCCGTGGCCGGGCCATCCCGGCGGCGGAAACCGTCTGGGATGCTGCAGCCGAAGACGCAGAGTCGGTCCCGGTTGGTGAGACCATTGAATAGGTTTTGCTAAGGTGAAGGCCGGCGCCGCTTCCTCCTTCGATTGAATCAGGGTGGGGTGCCGCTGGAGTTGCGGCGGTTGTCGGCGCGATCCCGCGGGCGTACAGTCTCTGCCGGTGCAAGGAGAGCCAACGAATGACGCACGGCCAGCGCCAACTTGGTTGTTTCCTGGCGGGCATCGTTGCGGCACTCGTGCTCGTTACGCGGATGGCGGCAGCGGAAGCACCGCGCTTGGCGCTGCCGATCGACTGCACGGTCGGCGAGACGTGCTGGATCATGTCCTACGTCGATCATGATCCCGGCGACGGGGTGCGCGACTACGCCTGCGGCATCGCCACCTACAACGCGCCGCCGGTCAACCGCCATCAGGGGACCGATATCGCCCTGCGCGACCTTGGCGTCATGCGCGTAGGGGTCTTTGTCCGGGCGGCAGCCGCCGGCAAAGTGCTCGGCCGCCGCGATGGCGTCGTCGATCGCAATGTGCGCATCCTTGGGCCCACGAGTGTCGCCGGCCGGGAATGCGGCAACGGCGTCCGCCTCGATCACGGCGACGGCTGGACCACCCAGTACTGCCACCTGCGCGAGGGTTCGGTGACCGTCAAGAGGGGCGATGAGGTCAGTGCCGGCGCCATACTCGGGCTCGTTGGCCTCTCCGGCATGACCGAGCATCCGCACCTGCACTTCCAGGTCGAACACAACGGCAGCATCGTCGATCCCTTCACCGGCCCGGAGCGCAAGGAACGGTGCGGGGCTGGCAGCGGCGGTCTATGGGAGGCGATGGCGGCCGCGTCGATGCCGTACCGCCCGACGGCCCTTTACAATGCCGGTTTCGCTGCCGGACCTCCCGACATCGACGCCATCCGTGACGGCCAAACACCGCCGGCGGAGCTAAAGGCCGACATCCCGGCCCTGGTTCTGTGGGCTGATATTTTCAATGTTCGTACGGGCGACGCGATCGTGTTTCTGATCCGCAATCCTGAAGGTGCGACTGTTTTCGAGCACACCGCCAAGGTCACTGAAAATGAGGTCCGGCGGTTCGTCTACGGCGGTTTGAAGCGGGGTGCGGCTGGATGGGCGCTCGGCCGCTATTCCGGCGAGGTTCGCTTGCGCCGCGGCGCGGGGCCGAACGGCCGCGAGGAGATCGTGACCGCGACGACGGTCAACGTCCAGTAACGCCAGTCCGATGGACTAGGGTGTATCGGGGCGGCGCGATGCCAGCCGCGGTGCCGTGCGCAGCAGGCGAGGCGGCCGGGATGCTTGGCGTTTGGCCGGTTCGGCGTCTTGTTTTTGGGGAGTGCGCTTCTTCGCGATGCGGGGCTTGCACGACGGCTCCATGTTGAAAAGCGCGGCGCGCAATGGCGGCGCACGATGGCGCTCCTCCATCACGCTCAACGTTCGCGCGACGATCGGATCCCGGTCCGGGCTCGGGACGCACGCCATCAGATGGGCGCGCGCAATCACGATCACGTGGCGGGCAATCTGCGGATACTTGAGCCGCGACTCACACCAGCGGGCGTAGGCCGCGAGCGTCCAGGGGTGCGCCGGCAACGCTTTCAAGCCATGACCGCGGCACCAGCGCACGAACTCCAGCCACGCCTTGTCCGCCTTCTTGATGCGCATGTTCGGCTCCGGGTCCAACACGGGACGCAGGGGCAGGATAATGCGACCGATGCAGTCGAAGGGAGAGTATAGCGCGCAAGGCCTGCGGCCGGAACCACGGTGAAAACGACCCACGCGCTGACCGAGGGCGGCCGGCTTCCGGCGCAGGAATTCAATTCCTGCGTTCAATCGACTAGCCGGTATTAGTCTGCTAGACGGCACTTTGTTTTTTTGCCTGCAGTACGCAGGGCGCGTCTGGCAATCCCTTCGCTTCCCGCTATATTGCGCGCTGCGGCGGGAAAGGCGACGGGAGATCTCCATGCAAGTTATCGAAGCGGACGTCATCATCGTCGGCGCCGGCGGCGCCGGCCTGCGCACGGCAATTGCCGTCGCGGAGGCAGATCCCAAATTGTCGATCGCGCTCCTGTCCAAGGTCTACCCGATGCGCAGCCACACGTGCGCGGCCGAGGGTGGCGCGGCCGGGGTGATCAAGAGTAACGACAACCTCGAGTACCATTTTCACGATACGGTTTCCGGCGGCGACTGGCTGACCGACCAGGACGCCGTTGACCTGTTCGTCAACGAGATCCCGAAAGAGCTCCTGCGCATGGAGCACTGGGGCTGCCCGTGGAGCCGGGAAACCTCCGGCAACGTTGCCGTGCGCCCCTTCGGCGGCATGAAGATCATGCGGACGTGGTTCGCCGCCGACAAGACCGGCTTCCACATGCTGCACACCCTGTTCCAGACCTCGATCAAGTATCCGTCCGTAAAGCGGTTCGATGAGTACTATACGGTTGACCTGCTGACGGATGACGGCGCCTGTTATGGCTGCACCGCGATCGAGATGCGGACCGGCCAGATGCGCCAGTTCCGCGGCAAGGCGATCGTGATCTGCTCGGGCGGCGCCGGCAAGATCTTCCCCTTTACCACCAATGGCGCGGTCAAAACCGGCGACGGCATGGCGATGGCCTACCGCGCCGGCGTGCCGCTGAAGGACATGGAGTTCGTCCAGTACCACCCGACGGGCCTGCCTGGGTCTGGCATCTTGCTGACGGAGGCATGCCGCGGCGAGGGGGGCTACCTGTTGAACAAGGACGGCTACCGCTACCTGCAGGATTACGGCCTTGGGCCGGAGACGCCGACGCCGGTGCTGAAGGCGATGGAGCTTGGCCCACGCGATCAGTTGTCGCAGGCCTTCTGGCACGAACAGAAGAAGGGACGGACGATCCCGACCAAGTGGGGGGATGTCGTCCACCTCGATCTGCGCCATCTCGGCGAGAAGAAGATCGACGAGCGCCTGCCGCTGATCCGCGAGCTTTCGGCCAAGTACGTCGACAGCGACCCCGTTACGACCCTGGTGCCGGTGCGGCCGGTCGTCCACTACATGATGGGCGGCATTCACACCGATATCCATGCCGCAACGCCGCTCAATGGCCTTTATGCCGCCGGCGAATGCGCGTGCGTCAGTATTAACGGCGCCAACCGGCTTGGCTCCAACTCGCTTGGCGAACTGCTGGTCTTTGGTGCCCGTGCCGGACGCGGTGCTGCCGAGTACGCGAAGAAGGGCCTGACGGCACCGAGCGAACGGCTTGATGCGCTGGCGGCCGACTCCGAAGCGCGGGTCAAGGCCTGGTTCCAGCGCACCCAGGCGAGCGACCGGGTGCCGGCACTGAAGAAGCGCCTGACGACGGCGATGGAGGACGGCTGCGGCATCTACCGCGACGAAGCAACGATCAAGGCCGCCTGCGATATCATCGTTGACGTCCGTGAGCGCTTCAAGAATGTGGCGCTTGAGGACAAGAGCAGCGTCTACAACACGGACCTTTATCAGACGCTCGAGATGGATGCGATGATCGAGGTGGCGCAGGCCGTTGCCGTGTCGGCATTGGAGCGGCGGGAGTCGCGCGGCGCGCATCAGCGCCTCGATCACGTGAAGCGCGATGACGAAGCGTTCCTCAAGCACTCGATGGCCCACTACAACCCGAATGGCGAGCCGCGTATCGACTACCTGGACGTTGTTATCACCAAGTCAAAGCCCGCCGAGCGCGTCTACGGCGCCAGAGCAGGAGGACAGTCAGCAGCATGAGCGAGCGGACAATTGAGCTTGAGGTCCTGCGCTATCGACCCGAGCAGGACCAGGAGCCGTTCTTTCAGACCTACAAGGTGCCGTGCGAAGAGGAGTGGGTTGTCCTCGACGCGCTCAACTACGTCAAAGAGGAGATGGATCGGACGCTCAGCTACCGCTGGTCCTGCCACATGTTCGTGTGCGGATCGTGCGGCATGATGATCGACGGCGAGCCAAAGCTAGCCTGCAAGGCGTTCCTCAAGGATTATCCGACCGGCAAGATCCGCGTCGAACCCTTGAGCAATTTCCCGATCGAACGGGATCTTGTGGTGGTCCTCGACGACTTCGTCGAGAAGCTGGAGAGCGTCAAGCCGTACATCATCCCCAAGGAAGAGCGTACGGTTGAACAGGGCGAGTACCTGCAGACGCCGGCGCAGTTGAAGGCATTCAAGCAGTATACCTTGTGCATCAACTGCTTGTGCTGCTACGCCGTTTGCCCGCAGTACGGTCTGGACGAAAGCTTTGTCGGACCGGCGGCTCTGGCCCTGGCGCACCGTTACAACATGGACTCCCGCGACCTTGGTCGTGCGGCCCGTGATGACGTCGTTGCCGCGGCGGAAGGGATCTGGCACTGCAGCTTTGTCGGTGCCTGCTCGCAAGTGTGTCCGAAGGATGTCGATCCGGCCGGCGCCATCCAGCAGGCGAAGTTCGCCCACGGGATTGACTACCTCACCTCATTCCTGCCCGGAGGCAAGCGATGAACCCGCGCAAGCCCTACGTGCGGCCGATCTCGAAGACGTCGTGGTTCATGACGCAGGGCCGCTACAAGGTCTATATGCTGCACGAGATCAGCTCCCTCTTCGTTGCCATCTACACTGCCATCCTCATCATCGGGCTGGTCCGCCTCGGTGAAGGGGAGGCAGCCTGGCAGGGATGGCTCGATGCGGTGACGAGCCCGATCGGTGTCATCTTCCACCTCATTGCGTTCGTCTTTGCCCTGATCCACACGACTTCGTGGTTCAAGGCGGTGCCGCAGGCGATGCGCATCCAGCGCGGCGAGGAGATCGTGCCCGGCAAGCTGATCGTCGGCGCGCATTATGGCGTGCTTGCCGCCGTGTCGCTGTTCGTTCTGATCCTGGCAGGAGTGGCTTGAGATGGCGCGCTCAGCGAAGGCGGTTCCGTGGTTTCTGTTCGCAGCCGGCGGGACCGTGCTGTCCTTCATCCTTCCTGTAATGATCTTCACCACCGGCATCGCGCCGGCTTTGGGCCTGTTCACCGACGCGCTGTCGTACGACACGATGAGCGCCTTCGTCGGCAACTGGCTGGTCAAGCTGGTTCTGTTCGGGATCCTGACGCTCGCCTGCTGGCATGCGGCGCATCGCCTGCGCGTGTGTGCGCATGATTTCGGCATCCGTGCGGATACCGCAGTTGCCGTCATCCTGTACGGGTTGGCGACGGTCGGCACAGCGACGGCGGCCCTGGCGCTGGTGTCGATCTAGCACCCATTCGGCTGCGAGGCGGCGTCGGCTAGTGGTTCGATGCCAACGGATGAATCCCATCCATTGGCTGAATCTGACCACCAGATCAATGAGTTAGTGGATCGACCGATCTGACGTTTGGGATGCAAGCGTCAGATCCGATCCACTTGGCGGAAGCGGGCGGCTGGGGCGGCTCGCTAATCGTCGCGATGGGTTTTTTCGAGGCGCTCGTGGCGCTCCTGGGCTTCGACGCTCAACGTCGCGATCGGCCGCGCCTCGAGCCGGGAGATGCTGATCGGCTCGCGTGTCTCTTCGCAAAAGCCGTAGGTCCCATCCTCGATCCGCTGCAAGGCCTCGTCGATCTTGGCGATCAGCTTGCGCGCGCGATCGCGGGTGCGGAGTTCGAGCGCACGGGCCGTTTCGCTCGAAGCCCGATCGGCGGGGTCCGGCTCGAGAGGGGCGCCGTCCTGCAGATCAGCCAGCGTCTCATTCGCTTCCGCCAACAGGTCATCGCGCCACCGCAACAACTTCTGGCGGAAGTACTCCAGCATCACCGGTCCCATGAAGGGCTCGTCTTCGGTCGGCCGATAGTCGGACGGGACGCGCACGTTCATGCCATAACACGCCGTAGTTGGAGCCGGCTCTTGCCGCATCGTTGCACGAGTGCGCGCCTTTATATGGGTGCGCGCTTCCGCCCGCAACCATAAAATTGTTCGCGGATCGACGCTAACCCATTGTCGTATAGGGGTTTATGGTAGCGGGGGCGGGAGCCGCCGCAGGGCCTTTGGCGGGGCCTGGGCTCAAGGCGCAGCGTCAAGCTTCGCCAACTCAACCTCGGCCCGAAGATGGATTTCTTCCAGGACGACCGCCAAATCCGGGTCGGTGGCAAGCGCGATGCGCGACGCGAGCGTCGCTGAAAGCGCACGCAGGCGGGCCTCGGGAACCCGGCCGGCCAGGATGTCGTGGCGCAGGTCGTCGAGCTGTTGTAGCACCTCGGCGCCATGCCGGAGCGCTTTGCGGCGCGTTTCTTGCTGTGGGTCGTTCTCGACCTCCTGCACCGCCAGCAGGCCATCGATGACAGCGATACCGGCGGGCGCCAAGACCTGCCCAGCCTCGCCGAGTGCGTCTGCCGACAGGTGGTCCGCGAACGGTCTGCCAGCAGCGGACGACACCTTGCCGCGGCGTGCGGTCTCGATCCTTCGACTGGCGCTGACACCGCTGGTTCGCATCGGACGCATCCTGGTCATGGGAAAAACGGTTGTTACCCAGTGTCGCCGCAGCCGCCTTAACAGCGCCTTAAGAAACGCTCCGGCGCGTTCAGGCGCGGCCCAGAGGCAGAAGTGACCCGGCAGAAAGTGCCGCCGCCGAGCGTCTGCGACTGGATGGGAACCGGTTTTGCGGCGGCGGCGGCCGGTCCCGGTGGTATGGGAGCGTGGCATGGCTTTTGCTCCACCGATTGGCAGCGCCGCGGCCGAGGGAGTCTTGCCGTCCGGCGCGCGCTTCAGGAGCGACACCATGACCGCCTTCGGATGGTTTCAGCCGAGCGTGCTCGGAATGACCGGACAGAGCCGAGCGCTCGAAGTCATCAGCGGCAACATCGCCAACGTGACGACGACGGCTTACAAGCGCTCCGAGAGTTCCTTCCAGACACTGCTCAGCCAGAGCTGGGCGGGTCCGTCGGCTGCCGCCGGCAGCGCTCCGGTCACATTCCAGTCCGATATCGCGGGCGTCTCTACCGTCGATCACCTGCGGGCGAGCGATCCGGGGGCGATCAAGGGCACCGGCCGCGACCTTGATCTGGCGATCAACGGCGATGGCTTCTTCGTTCTCGATGACGGTGCCGGCGGCAACGTGTACACGCGTGACGGGGCGTTCTCCATCGCGTCTGTTTCCGACCCAACGGCGGCGACCGGGACAGGGAGCGCCGGCTATCTGGTCGATGGCAGCGGCCGAGCGTTGCAGGGCTGGGCGTACACCGGTGCGACCGCAGGAACTGCCGCCGGTGGCGCGCTGGGGGCCATGCGTGTCGATTCAGGAGCCTTCACCGATGCCGGTGAGCCAACGACGGCTGCCGCGCTGGGCCTAAACCTGCCGGCCAGCGATGCCGTCGGCACCAACCGGACCTACGCGATGGGCATCCTCGACTCAGGCCGGTCGCCGCACACCCTTGATCTCACGTTCACCAAGGCTCAGGAGGCGAACACCTGGTCTGTTCTCGTGACCGGAGATTCCGGCGAGACGATTACCGTCACGCCGCCCAGCACCGATGCCGGTGCCGCATTGGGCGCCGGCCAGGCACTCAGCTTCGATGGAACGGGCAGCCTCACGGCGCCGTCCACCTATACGATCGGGGTGACGTACGCAGACGGCGCGACCTCGAACTTCGAACTCGATGTCAGCCAGCTGACGCAGTTTGCCGGCGATTTCGCAGTCAGCGGCTTTGAGCAGAACGGTCGCGTCGGTGCCGCGCTGAGTGAGATCGAGTTCGATTCCCAGGGCCATGTCGTCGGCGTGTTCGAGAACGGCTTCTCGCGCCCGCTCTACACCATTGCGCTCGCCGATTTTGCCAGTCCCGACGGCTTGGACCCGCTTTCCGGCAACGTCTTTGCGGCGAGCGCCGCGTCCGGAGTGCCGATCCTCGGCCAGGCCGGCGAGAACGGCTTCGGCGAGATCAGCCCTTCGGCGTTGGAGCTGTCGAACGTGTCGCTGGAAGACGAGTTTTCGCGCATGATCGTGACGCAAAGCGCCTATAATTCCTCGGCGACCGCGTTTCGCACGATTGATGAGATGACCGAAGCGGCGCGTGACCTGAAGCGGTAGGCCGGTTCCACGCCGCCGCAGCATGAGGGGCGGCGATGGCCTTTATGACCCGGCAAGGCGCGCTGGCGCTGGTGGTTCTTGTTCTCGCTCTTGCCGTCCGCTTCCTTGTCGTTCGGCGACCGGAGCTGGGATGGGCGTGCCAAGTTGCAGATGGCGCGCCGTGGTGGTGTCTCCTGCGCAGCGGCCTCATCGCGACCGTCGATTTTGGCGCACTCGGGTGGATCAGCCTTGCCGCCGGCGTGTGCGCGCTCGCGGGCGGCGGGCGGCGGGTTACCAGCGCGGCGATGCTTGCGGGCACTGCGGGGTTGGTTCTGTCGGCTGCCGGCGCGTCGGCAGCCGGCCTCATTCTCGGCACCCTGCGCAGCCTTCGCCTGGACCGGCCGGCGTGTCAGGACGGGGAGATCGGATAGAGCAGTCCCACCAGCGCCACTGTGACCACCAGCGTCAACAGCAACAGCGGCAGGCCGACCTTGACGAAGTCGTTGAAGTCGTAGCGGCCAGGTTCCAAGACCAGGGTGTTCACCGGCGAGGACACCGGCGTCGCGAACGCGCACGAACAGGCGACCGCAACGGTAACGGCAAAGGCATAGGGCGAGGCGCCGAGATCCTGGGCGGTTGCGATCGCCACCGGCGCGATGATGACCGCGGTTGCGGTGTTGGAAACGAACATCCCGGCGGCGGCCGTGATCAGGAACAAAGCGCTCAGCATGGCGTAGGGGCCGAGATCGGCGAGCAGGTGGGTGAGCCCGGTCGCCATTGCCGCCGTGACGCCGGTCTTCTCGAGCGCTGTGGCGAGCGGCAGCATGCCCGCGATCAGCACCACGGTCGACCAGCCGACGCTCGCGTACACCCTCTTGACCGGGACACAGCCGGTGGCGACCATCGCCAGCGCCGCCAACAAGACAGCAATCACGTTCGGCAGCAGCCCTGCGGTCATCACTGCGATCATTGCCACGAGGATGCCGAGTGCGACGGGAGCTCGCGCGCGAGCCGGCGCGATCGACTGGAACTCGTGCGGCAGGCGCAGGATGACGAACTCGCCCGGGTCGTCTTGCAGCCTGGCAATCAGCGGCCAGCCGCCAGCGACCAGCATCAGGTCGCCCGCCTGGACCGGCGTGTCGATCAGGTTGCCCGTCACGACCTGGCCGCGGTGCTTAAGCGCAAGAACGGTCAGGCCCCGCCGCTTGCGGAACTGCGCTTCCCGCAACGTCCGGCCGGTCAGGGCGGCGTCCGGCGCTAACATCACCTCGGCAATGCCGATTTCCTGCCGCGCTGCGGCGCGAAAGCGCTCGTTGATCTGCTCTTCATGCAGATCGGCGATGGCCGCGAAGCGGTAAATCAGGGGTGCCGGTGCGGCGACGGAGATCACATCCCCGCGCCGGGTCACCGCGTCTGCCAACGCGGGCCGAACGGCGGATGGTCTGTCCGATTCCCCATTGATTGCAACCAAGGTCACGCCGTAGCGGGTGCGCACCTGCGATTCCGCCACCGTGCGGCCGATCAGTTCCGACTTCGCGCCGATCCGGAACGCCCGGAACTGCGCTTTCAGGTCATAGCTTTCCAACAAGGCGTCGATGGAAACCGTGGCCCGCTCTCCCTTCGGTTCGGGTCGGTCGAGGAGGCGGCGGCCGATTGTCGCCATGTAGCCGATGGCAAGCGCCAGCACGGCGACGCCGATCGGCGTCAGTTCGAAAAAGCCGAGCGGACGGAGGTCATGGCCTTGCAATGCGGCGCTGACGACGAGGTTGGGCGGTGTCGCGATCAGGGTCATCAAACCGCTGACGAGGGCTGCGACCGAAAGCGGCATCATCAGCCGCGAGCGGCTCGATCCTGTCTGCGCCGCCAAACCGAGGACGACAGGAATGAAGATGGCGACGATGCCGGTCGAGCTCATGAAGGCGCCGACCGACGAGACCACCAGCATCAAGAGCGCAATCAGCCGGGTTTCGCTGCCACGGCCGACCCGTGCCAGCCAAGTGCCGAGGATCGCGGCAACGCCGGTGGCGACCATCGCCTCGCCGACGATGAACAGCCCGCCGATCATCAGCACCGAGGGATCGCTGAACCCGGCGATGGCTTCCCCGGCGGTCAACAGGCCGGAGACGGCGAGCGCCAGCAGGACCGCCAAGCCGACGGCATCGACCCTGAACCGGTTGCTCGCGAACGCCATGATCGCAGCCGCGAGAATGCCGAGCACGATCCAGCCGTCGGGAGTCATCCAGCCGCTCACCCCGTTAGCACGATTGCTTGACCGTCCTTAAACGCTCGGGCCGCCGCTGGCCAACGGTTATCTTGTGAAAAGAACGCCGGTGCATTCGAACCAACCGCAGGATGGTTCAGGCGGTGCCGTCCGGTAGGTAGGCGCAGCCCGCGGCCTCCGCACCGTCGGCGCCCGCGCATGCGCGGACCAGCGAAGCGACCAGCGCGGCAATGCCGGGATCGGTGCCGATGGGGCCGAGGTAGGTGACATCCGCGCGGCCGGCAGCAGCGAGCGCATCGTCGACGTCGTGCGTCGCATGCCGGCCGGCAGCGGCGAACAGGCCGACCGCGATCACTGGCCCCTGCTGTTGCTCCAGCGTATCCGCGATAGAGGGCGGCTGCTCGAGATAGGCAGCGGCGACGGCGCGGAATACCCGCGCCTCAGCAAGCCGGCGCGCCTGCAGCAGGGTCGCCTGTTCGGATGCGGCGTTCCGGGTTGAGCCGTGCGCGATCAGGAGCAGGACCGCGTTTTCGGGTAGCGTCCCCATCCGGTGCGCGGCCACGCTCGCGCGCTTGGTAATCAACGCGGCAAGCCCGGGATGGGTGCCGACCGGCGGGCAGAACGTGAGGCGGGCGGGATCGATATCAGCGAAGGCGTGCGGAATGTCGCGGTGCACCGTCTGGCCGTCACACATCATGATCGGCACGACGACGGCACGGTCGGCAGCAACACGGGCGAAGACATCTGCCGGCCGCCCGCCGCTGCCATTCAGCATCGCCACCTCGACCGCAGCGAAGCCTTCGCGCTGGCGCAAGGCCAGCGCAATGCGGTTGAGATCGGCGGCGGGCCGGCTCACACGCGGCGAGCCGTGGCCGACCAGAATGACGGCCGCATTGACCGTAATCGCTTGGCAGATATTAGAGACTGCTGCCAGCCGAAAGTCTGATCTTGTTGACGACATCGTCCTTTCCCGAGGACTTCCGCAACGGCCAAGCGCTTCACTTTCCCGAACCGGTTCGCGTGGCAGGCTTGGCGTGCCGCGCCGATACCTTCCCTTTGTTTCGGGATGGCGGCGAGGAGCGACGCAAGAGCGGGGCCAAGACGAGGCGCGCCGTACATGGAACGGCGACGGACGTCGCTTCCGATAGGCCATTCGAAATCAACCGCACCGCGATCTTTGTGCGTGACTGTGAAAGAGTCTTTCAAATTCAATGCACTGTAAGGCAGCGCCATGGCCGGCGCAAGCCAACCGTCATCCGCGGGGCGGGCAAAGGTCTGCCTGCCGGCTGCGGTATTCGTGTCTGCGCTCAATGCGGCGTGGAGAAAATGGGTGATTTCTTCAAATTGAACGCAAGGGGCGCCCCCCATTGGCGCGGCCCCCTCGGGTCGGACAGGTTAGATGCGATGAACTGACTCGACCCGGACGGGTTGGGGCAGGCGTTGCAATCTGGCGCTTGGTGCAGCCGCCGGTCAGATCCCGGCCGCTGGCTTAGATGGCGAGACTGGCGGGTCCGTTGACGAGGATCCGGACCAGTTCCGCCTGGCGATAGGTGCCGGTCTTGCTGAAAATCTGCTTCAAATGCTTGCGCACCGTCTCGTAGGCGACGCCCAGCATATCCGCCGCCTGCTCGAGACGATAGCCGCTCGCCAACAGGGCAGCGACGCGGGATTCCGCCCGGCTCAAACCATAGAGTTTGGCAATGCGAGCGTTGTCGAACACCATGACCCGGTCCGGATCGCCGACGTAAAGGATCGCTGCCGGTGCTTCCGGCGTGAGTTCGGTATCCGTCTCGCACGGCCCCGCCGCGGTCAACAGCAAGGCCAATGGGCGGCCGCCGCCATGCCGGCTCACCGCCATCAAATGCGTCCGCTCGGCCGCCGTCCGGCCTGGAGCGGTAACCTGCGCCACGAGGTCGCGCAGCTTGATGCGCCGGCTGTTGCTGTCGATCGAGAGACCGTTAGCCGTGGCCTGGATGCCCTCGCCGGCCTCGATCACCGATTGCGCGACATCGTTGGCGGCAAGCGCGGCCCCTTCCGCATTTGCGATCACGACGCCAACCGGCATACCTTTCAGCGCCGAGATCAGCGTTTCGCTGGTGGCGTTTTGGCGCTTCAGATCCTCGCCGGCCAGCGTCGCGTGATGCAGATCGGCGGCAAGGCGCCGAAGCAGGGCGAGATCGGCCTCGGCAAAGGGGCCGTTGCGTTCCTCGCGCCCTAATTGCAGAATGCGCATGGCATCCCGGCGTCGTTGCAGGACGATGAACGCGTGGTCGAGCAGCCCCAGCGGTTTCAGCCAAAAGCGGTAGAACGGGCTGTCGACCAGGTCAGCCACGGTCAACAGGTCGCGGCCGCTCACCACGGAGGGCGCGATCTGGAAGTGGCGCTGATCGCGGAACCAGACGCTGGCGGGTGCGCCCGCTGCATTGAAGGCGGCAATGTGCGACGCTTCAAGCCCACTCGCGTGCTCGATCCGGCTCACGCCCGTGCGGAAATTGTGGGTGACAACGATGCACGCCCCCGCCCCGGTCGCATCGCCCAGGAGGGTCAGCGGTTCCGACCAGTCGGCTCCCGCGAGGGCGGCGCGATAATAGGCGCGAACGATGTCCAGGTGTTGCTGTTCCATATTCGTCGTGTTTTCGTTGTAAATTCCTGGGCAAGATAGGGGAAAAGACGTTGGATCACTGTGACGTGCATCACTACTTGCGCGTGTTCCTCGGTCAATTCCGCAGCGACACTAAGGTCGCTGGCGACGAAAGCGGGGGCCAAAGGTAATTTACAATCAAGACAATTGATTACCCGTTAAAGCGGGTTCGCGAATACGAGATTGCGGCTGCGACAGCGGCAACCGGCTGGTCAGCTACCGAGGCGCGCACTGTGCGACTTCTGGCTGTAATGCCGGAAGGAACGGCAGATCGCCTGCTTGGGGCTTTGGACTAGCGGACCAGTTCGCGCGGGCGGATGCGCGCGGCACCGGCGGTCCGCGCCGCGTCCAGCATCCGGGTCAATGCCTTCGGGTCCTGGGCGCCACAAACGACGAACATCCCGGCGAACACGAAAGCCGGCACACCGTTGATGCCGAGCTGCTGCGCGCGGGTGTTCTCCTCAAGGACAAGGTCGGTGTCGGCATCACTCATCAGATAAGTGGTTACCGCGGTCGGTTGCAGGCCGATGCTGGCGCCGATCTGTGCCAGCACCAGCCGGTTGCCGATATCGAGGCCACGGACGAAGTGGCTCTCGAACAACGCCTCGACGGCGGCATCGGCGCGGCCGGCGCGCGCGGCCATGCAGACCAAGCGATGCGCGTGCAGGGAATTGGGCACGCGGTCGATGCGCTCGAAGTCGAAATCGATCCGGACCGAGCGGCCGACGTGTGCGATGGCCCGATAGAGACGGCTGACCCGCGCCTCGCTGCCGAACTTCCGGGTCAGGAAGTCGGCCCGGTCAAGGCCCGCCGACGGCAGGTCGGGATTGATCAGAAACGGCCACCAGCGCCGCCGCACGCGCACACCGGGACGGGCGGCGAGCGCCGCATCGAGCTGGCGTTTTCCAATGTAGCACCACGGACAGCTTGGATCGTAGATGATCTCAACCAGCATGAACGTCTCATTCCCTGCCATCGGCAGAGGTCCTGCTCTTCTTGCCTCCCATCATGTAAGTATAACGCGGTTACAGCGTTGCAGCAAAAACTGTCCGTCGTGCAGTCTTGCGCCGGCCAATTGGGACTCTAATATGACAGCTCAGGGAACCGGCGCAAAAGGGCCAAGCTTGGCAGCCGCGAACGGAGCGGCTCAGGGTTCTTACGAGCGGCTGCGGTCGGTTCAAACGGGAGCGGGGTTATGGTCTTGATGCACCCTGCGGGTGTGCCGGAAGAAGTTCAGGTACCAGCGGCAGGGGGGGAAAGCGTTCGAAAGTTCCACAAGGGAAACTTGCCGCGCCTGCCGCGGGGAGTGATTCTCGAGGATGCCCTGTCGCGCATCGTCCTTGCCTGCGTCGAGCACCTGCGCGCCAACGAGGAATGCGTGGCTACGCGTGCCCACATTGAGGGCGCGCACCAGATGCGCGTCGCCATCCGACGGTTGCGTTGTTGCCTTGCGCTGTTCGGCGATCTGTTGCCGGCCAACCAGTGCCAGTATCTCGATGGCGAGTTGCGCTGGCTGCTCAAGGAACTGGCACCTGCGCGCGACTGGGATGTCTTTCTCGACGAAACCCTGCCGCCGGTGCTGCGGCAGTTCGAGGGTGAAGCGCGTCTCGATGAGCTTCGGCTGCAGGCGGAGGCCAAGCAGGACGAAGGCTACACTCGCGCTGCAACCGCCCTGCATGCGCAACGCTACACCGGCCTCGTGATGCTGCTCGCCGCCTGGGCCGATGGGCGCAGTTGGCACGATCCGTTCGGGCCGCCTGCCCATCCGTCCCTGGCGTCGAAGGCGACCGATGCGGTCTCGCAGCTGCTCGATCAACTCTTGTCGGCGGTGCTGAACTGCGGCGCCGATTTCGCTGACCTCAACGCCGAGCGACGGCACCTGCTGCGCATCGAAATCAAGAAGCTGCGCTACGCCACCGAGTTCTTCGCCTCGCTGTTTCCGCGCCGCCGCCTCAATCCGTTCCTTGTGACGCTGAAGACGCTGCAGGACCGCCTTGGGGTCGAGAACGACGCTGCGGTCGCGCGGCGGCTGTTGTTGCGGCTCACGAAAGAGTGCAATGGCCGCGAGCGTACCCGGCTGGCGTACGCTGCCGGCCTCGTCGTCGGGTGGCACGCTCACACCGCCGACAGCCGGCAGCAGCACCTGGACGCGCTGTGGGCGAAGCTAACCGCCTATCCGCCGTTCTGGCGGCGGGCCGAGGTTAGCTCAGCCGCCGACAGCACAGTCGTCGACAGCACAGCCGCCGACAGCGCAGGCGCCGACAACACAGCGGCCGCGGTCGCCTGATCGCCAGCCAGCCGCACCGCTGTGCCCGCCTTAGCGGGCTGCCGGCGGCGCAGCCTTTTCCGGGGAGACGCGCTCGACGGATTCTTCGAGTGTGGTGCAGTGCGGCGCGGCAACGCGCATGTCCTCGTCGGAAACGGCGTCAATCGCCTTCCACAGCGTGCCTGACGTGGACATGCGCGTTGCCGCGCCGCACTGCACCACACTCGAAGAATCCGTCGAGC
>Ga0116151_10002175_pt1 | contig 18165 bp, 6 predicted proteins | sample AD_UKC117_MetaG_FD_89893 | JGI IMG/M metagenome (GOLD analysis project Ga0116151, IMG submission 89893) | Active sludge microbial communities of municipal wastewater-treating anaerobic digesters from Hong Kong - AD_UKC117_MetaG | ecosystem: Engineered > Bioreactor > Anaerobic > Digestate...
CGTCCCGACTCTGCAAGAGGTTGGGGATCCGCAGTTCGGCTGTCCGGCTGCCCTCCCTTTCCCCATTTCGTGTATTTCGTGTGATTCGTAGTTGGCTGTCCGGGCTGTCCGGCTGTCCGGCTGCCCGCATCCGGGCGGAGAGTGCCCTATTCCATTTCGACCTTGAGCCCGTAGAAATAGGTCCCCAGGCCGGCCGGGGCGGCGTTGGTCACGCTGTTGGCCGGCAACTGGGCCGCAATTCCTCCGATGTGCTGGGTGTACGGCCCCATGGCATTGGTCGCCCGCCAGATGGCGTACACCCGGCCCGTCACGCTCGGCCAGCGGAAGACCAGGTTGGCCGTGGCGGTCTGGTTGGTGACGAGCGGGTCGAATGCCAGCACCGACGTCCCCTGCCCCGGATGCGTGCCGGCGACATATTCCGCCAGGTTGCTCATGCCGTCCTCGTCGTCGTCGGCATCCGGATCGCCGCTGGTGGCGCCGCCGAAATAGGTGCTTTCGTAGTCGTCGGGCATCCCGTCTGAATCCGTATCCAAAGCCGCCTCGATTTCCACCCCGACGACCTTCACATCGTCAAAGGCAACATAGCCATTGGTCATCATCCAGGTAAACGACAGTTTTGACGCCGACTGGGACATGGCATATGAATTGGTTGTTTTGCTCGTGCTCCATTCCGTGATTTCTGCAAGCGTCGACCATGCACCGGTGATGTATTGGGCAATCACAAGTGTTCCCGTAACCGATGTGGTATTTCCTCTGATCACAAACGACAAGTTCGTGCCGCCGATGAAAGAAGGCGTGACGAGGGTGTCGCCATCCGTATCGAATTTCACGGCTGGAGGCGACGCACCGCAATAGGCTGCGCTGGTATACCAGGTTGTGCCGCTGAATTCCCAGTTGTCCGGGGGCGTGATGTTTGCATTGTCGAACGGTTCATCAACCAGTGTGACCGGGCCGGACGATTCTTCGACATAGGTCGCCGTGAAGGCATTGGTGGTGCCGTTGGTGGTGGCCGTGGCCACGTCGGACGGCGCGATCCAGCCGGACACAGCGCTGAACGACACCGTATGCGCGCCGGCAGCCAGGCCGGTGACCACGGCGCCGCTGGCGCGCCACGCCCCGCCGTCCACCCGCCACTGCGCCCCGGCGGAAACCGCGGCGGCGGGCGCCAGTGTCACGCTCAAGGCGCTGGAGACAACGGGCGCGGTGCCCTCGTCGCCCTTCAGCTGGATTTCGTCGAGGTAATAGTAATCGCCGGCATTGGCCGAACCCGCCGCATTGAAGAACGCCACGCGTACCATGATCTGGGTGCGGGAATCCGCCACGGCCAGCTCATAGGGCGTGCCCTGCGGCTGGCGCTCCGCATCGATGAACACGTTGTAGTCCATGCTGAGGTTGCCATAGCCATCGGCGATCTGGGTGCCCCAGACCGAGGGCGTCCAGGTCGTGCCGCCATCGTAGCTGACGGACACATGCAGGTCGTCGCCGCTGTCGGGACCGTGCGCCGCAAACGGAATCGTCAGGGTCACGTTGGTGTAGCCGCTGATGTCCACGTTATCGAAAACGACGGCCGGATTGGCTGTGCCGTTGGTGGCGCCCCACAGCCGCACGGCGCTCGCCCCGGCCAGCACCTTGTTGGTGGCCACCGTTGCGCCCGACCCCGCGGCTGCGCCGGTTGCAATCGCGCTGTTGTCCAGATAAACCACGCCCCAGCCCCACGGATGGACATCGAGATCGTCAAAGCCCTGCGACCGGATGCAGTCTGCGCCGACCGGTTCGATTTCGTCGTAGGCTGCGCCCAGGACCGCCGCTTCGCCGGCGGCCAGCGCGCAGTTGGTCGCAGCCGGCGCCGTCCAGCCGTCCACGGCACTGAATTCGATCGTATAGGTCTTGACGGACAGATCCTGGACAGTCGCCCCGCTCTCGTTCCAGTTGGTTCCGCCGTCGAGGCTCCACATCGCGCCGGCCGCCACGGCTTCCGCCGGGCTGAGGTTCACGGTGATGGACCCCGGCAGGGCGGTGTAGCTGTAGGAGCGCACGATGTTGCTGCCGGCGATGACCGTCGTGTAGCTCGTGCTCGGCTCCGTGTAGCCCGTCGCGGCCCGGAAGGTGTAGTACTGGCGGCCCGCCAGCAGGTCATAGGCCGTCTCGCCGCTGTCATGCCACGTGGCGCCGCCGTCCACGCTCCAGCCCGCACCGTTGGCCACCGCTGCCGCCGGGCTCAGGTTCACCGTCAGATCGCCCACTTGGGCCACATACGTGCCTGTTCGCGAAACCGCGCCGCCGCCCGAGAGGGTGACGTTCTGGTCCACCGGCGTCGTATGGCTGGTGACGTCCTTGAACGTCAACGTGTAGGACCCGTCCGTCATTCCCGACAGGGTCGATCCGCTTGTCCGCCAGACGGCCCCGCCATCCACGCTCCAGCGGCCGTCGGCTACCGCGCTTTCCGGCTCGAGCGTAACCGTCAGCGATCCGGAGGCCGACGCATAGGTGGCCGTCAAGACATTCGTCATGTTGTTCGAGACCACCACGGATTGAGACACCGGCGTGACGTAGCCCGCCACGGGGCTGAAGGTCACCTGGTATGTCCCGGCATTCAGGCCGGTGCGCGTGCTGCCGCTGGTGTTGGTGGTGCCGTTGACAATCCAGCGCGCTGTGTTGGTAACGGCTGTCGGTGACAGCGTGACCCGGATGGCGCCGGGGCTGGCGGTGTCGCTCAGGAACTGCATCGCCTTGGTCATCACCGTGGCGCGGGTGGTTTCGTTGGTGATGGTCTCGAACGGGAAGCCCATGACAATGGTGCGGTAGGTGGCGTTGCTGTACTGGATGATCGCCCCGCTGGTGCCTGAAGAACTTGCGCCGTACACCGCGGCCGTGACCGCCCCGCTGCCGGTGCGCAGCACATCCGGCCAGTTGGCGGCATAGACGTCCGACAGCAGGTCCGTGTAGTTGAACCCGATGGATACGCCGCTGAGGAAGCCCCCGGCGGTCCCCGTCACCTGCCCCGTGCCGCCGCTGTCGGAGGCGTAGACCGCACGCAGGACGTTGGTGAAGAAAGTCACATCCGCTGCCGACGACACGCCCGAACGGCCGATGTCCCACCCGATTTCCGCGCCGGAGACCATCAGCCGCCCGCCCTTGCCGAGATAATTGGTCACGGCGGCCTGCTCGGCGGAACTGAATGTTTCGTCCACGGTGGACTCCTCGCCCAGCATCCAGACGACTTTGGCGTAGTTGGTCAGCAGGGCCGCCGTCACCTGCGTCGAATCCGCGTAGTCGAAGGTCTGCCCCGCTGCGGCCAGCGCCAGTCCGTGCTCCTTGGCATAGTCGAAGCTGTTGATCATCCGCGGGCGCACCAGCGTCACGTTCCCGTTCAGGCCGTTGGCGAAGTAGCGCGTCGGGGCCAGCGAAGCATCGTTGCGCTTGAAGCCGTCCACCATCAGCACGCCGGCCTTCGCGCCGTTGGCGGTCACGCGCACGCCGGCCACGGCGGAATCCAGCGACTCGCCGCCGGCGTTGGTGGCGCAGACACGGAAGAAGATCGTCGCGCCCGCGTTCAGGTTGGTGAGAACCTTGCTGGTGGTGGCGCCGCCGGGCACCGCGACGGGATTGGCGAATCCCCTGCCGTCGGTGGAGGTATAGAGCATGAAGCCCTGCGGCTGGCCGCCGCTGGCGGCGTCGCGCGCAGGCATGGCCCACGAGACCGTGACCTGGCCGCTGCCGGAATTGACGGCCTTGAGGCTCACCGGCCGGTCGGGCGCGTTGGTGTTGACGATGCCGCTGGCATAATAGCCGGCCAGATGCTTGATCAGCCCCCGCACGGTCGCCCGCCCGAGCCATTCGCGGCCGGCGGGGGTTTTCAGCACCGTGCAGTCCAGTTCGTTGTCGTGAAAGGCCACCTCGTTGATGGTGGTGTCCATCTTGAGGAACACGCTGGAGTTGTAGATTTCGCCGTAGGTGCTGCCGTAGAGGTAGCTGGTCCGCGTGCTCCAGCTCGGGATCACGCTGTTGGTTCCGGCGCGCATGTCCACGTTGCACTGGCGGGCCAGCGCCGCCGCCAGATTCGTCTGGGCGGCGTAGAGGGACGGATAGCCCGACTGGATGCGCGTGTCGTAGAGCCCGATCGCTCCGCGCGAGGTTCCGGAACCGGCGTTGGAGTGGAACCCCACATAGACCCGCCGCCAGCGCGGCGCATCGTTCGACCGGCACATGTAGGCCGCCATCCGCGCCGGCTGGCCGATGTTGTCTTCCCGGTCGTCGTAGCCGTACATGTCGTACAGCGTCGAGTTCGTCCCCTGCCCCATGGACTTGATGACCCAGAACCGGCTTGATTCCAGATCCTGCTCGAAACCGGAAATGCCGGCCGTGCCGCGCGACACGTTGCCGCGCCCGTTGCCGAAGCGAATGGCATCCGCAAACACGTAGTCGCCGGTTTCGCCCGCCAGCACGTGGTTGCCGATGTTGACGTGGCCGTTGGTGCCGGCCTCGAAGTAATAGTTGCCCAGCCAGACCCAGCCGCAGCCGACCTCGCGGTGATTGATGCGAACATCCGTCACCCCGCCGGAATGGTACACGCGGTAAAGCTGGTTGGCGCGGTCGGAGCCGTGGCGCACCCACGTATAGACCGGATACCAGCCCGCCTCCGGGATGACGGGCCGGTACGACGCCCACGACGTCGAGCCGTTCGTGCTGACCGCGGCGTAGCGATACGGGACCGCGTCGCCGGCGTTGCCGTAGAAAATCGTTTGCGACGAGTTGTACCACGTGCCGCCGAACGTCACCTGGCCGCTCGCCGCGGCGTTGGTGTCCATGTTGTCCAGCACCACTTCGTTGGTCTGGTAGCCCAGCGGACGGAACGGAACGACCGTCGCCCCCGCCTTCCACGCCGCTTCCGCAAACCGGTTGAGCTGGTCGATGTTGCCCATGTCCTCGTTCACCGCATACAGCAGCGGGCGTTCCGGAATCCACGCCGTCAAGGCCTCGTTCGCGCCGAATCCGTGTCCCGCGCTGGTATAGACCACCACGCCGGAGAGCGGTCCCGCCGGCTGAGCCGCCGCGACCTGCGGCAGGCCCGTTTCGTCCGGCGTGTCCAGGGGCTCCTCGCCGCCGCCGGTCTCGCCTTCGCCGCCGCCTTCCTCGCCTTCCTCGTCCCCGGACGTTGTGCCCATCGTGCCCTTGGTCAGGATCGTGCCGTTGAAGCCCACCGCGACGAACTGATCGTTGGCGTAGCTGATGCCGCGGATGTCGTTGGTCGTGCCGGAGGTCTCCGCCTCCCAGTTCAGGCCGTCCGGCGACGTCCAGATCGCGCCGTTCTTGCCCGTGGCCTTGAACACGCCGGAGCAGTAGGCCGCGCGGTACAGATAGGCGCTGTTGGTGACAAAACTCCACGTGACGGCATCCGCCGACCGCAGGATGCGCGTGTTGCCCACGGCCACGTAGTACCCGTTGCCGTAGGTCGCGTCGGAAATCCAGACCGTCGTGCCGGAGGTCCGCTGGGTCCAGTTCAGGCCGTTGGTGGAGGTCAGGATCAGGCCGCTGGCGCCCACGACCACGAATTGCGCCGTGCCCACGGGCGGTGCATTGGTGTCGCCCGTGTCCACGAATTCCTCGCCGTAGCCCACGCCCTGCAGCGACAGGGTCGTGCCCGACGCCACCGTTGACCAGGTCGCGCCGTCGGTCGAGCGCACCAGCGCGCCGTTGTCGCCGCACGCCACATAGATACCGTTGCCGTAGGCCACGCCGCGGAACAGCGCATTCGTCGGCGACGTGCGCGAGACCCAGTTCACGCCGTTGGTCGAGGTGATGAGGGCGCCGCCCTCGCCGACCGCCACCCAGAGCGGGCCGTCGCCGTTCACGTTCATCAAGAGGCCGCTCTTCCCGCTGCTGCGGGCGGTCCAGTCCACGCCGTTGGTGGAGGTATAGATCGCCCCGCTTGCCCCGCCGGCCACGTGCAGGCCGGCGCGGCTGGCCACCCCGTAGAAATTCCCCGCGTGCGCCGAGGTCTGCTCCACCCACGGCGAGGTCGTGGACGACCCGCCGGTGTCGCCGCCGCCCGGATCGCCCGGCTCTTCGGCATCCGCGCCGAATTTGTCGTCGATCAGTTCCCACAGGGCGTTTTGGCCCGTCCCCTGCGTGAGGTTCCAGATGCCGATGCCGCCCATGCCCTTCGTGTTGGACAGGTCGTATTTCAGTCCGAGGCTGGTCGTGTCGTCGTAGAAGCACTGATACGCCGTGCTGTTGGACGTGTAGACGTAGTACGGCACGCTGGCGTTGTCGTCCCACTTCTTGCCCCACTTCGCCGCTTCGGATTCGCAGGCCCCGTAGGTCAGCGCCGCGGAATACGAGCTGCCGAGGCTGGCCGCGCCGAGATTCGTGCCGGCGGCCGCCCAGCGCCGGCCGTAGTACGGCACCCCCAGCATCAGTTTGTTGGTGCTGATCCCCTTGCCCAGATAGTAGTTCATGGAATAGTTCACCGAACACCACGAACTGGCACCGATCCACTGCGCGCTGCTGTACAGCGGCGCGTTGGGCCCCGGCGTCGCACTGCCGGAGTAGTAATAGTCGTAGCCCATGATGATGGCGTAATCCAGGCCGAAGGCGTCGTAGGCCGCCACGTCGAAATCCGCGTACCAGTCCACCGACGGCAGCGCAATCGACACCTCGTAATCCGGATTCGCCGCGTGGAACGTCGTCGTCAGGTTGCTCATGAACGTCGTCAGGGCCGCCGTGGCCCCCGCCCACGACCCCACGCCCTCGAAATCAATGCACACCCCGTCGCCGCCGCGGTTCTGGACCAGCGTCAGCAGGTTGTTTACCAGGTTGTTGCAGGCCGTCGCGTTCGTCAGCAGCCGCTGGTTGGCCGCGGATCCGAACAGCGTGGCCGTCAGCACCACCTTGACGTTGTAGCTGTGCGCCCATTCCACCACGGGTGACGTATTCCACGACCCGATGCTGTCGTATCCCCCGTTGGTCGAGTTCACCTGGTAGGAAAAATAGGCGATCGTCGTCAGGTTCGAGTACTGGTAGTTCTCGATGTCCGTCATGGTGGACCAGTACGGATGCCACCCCAGCACCCGCTTGCCGGGGGCGATGGCCTTCGGCGCCGCCTTGGGAAGGCGCGCCGGCAGTAGCGATTGGCGCGCCGGGGCTTCCGGATCCCACACCTCCACGTCCGTCGGAATCTCTCCGGCATGCTCCTCCAGGGCGAGCTGGTGCGGGCTCTTCCACTCCGCGAGGGACTCGGGAACCGTGAACGCCGCCTGTTCGGCTTCCTCCTCCGTCGCCCCCATCTCCAGGGCGATGCTCCGCGCCACCTTCCGGGCATGGGTGATCTCCGGCGGCACTTCGGCCGCGTCCGGAAGCTCCGGGATCGGCCAGTCCGGACCGGTTTCATCCCAGACCTGCTGGGCCGGTGCTCCGACCGCGACCAGACCGACCAGCCCCGCCACCCACAAACGGCGTAACCCGCAAACGGTATTCATTATCAGATAAGCGTCTCAAAGCCCCCCCGCCCCGTCAAGATAGCAACGGAGAAAAGCGCGAAACGGCCTTCAGCGGGAGCCGAAGGCCTCGCGCAACCGGCGGCGGAGGGTCGTGTTGCGGCGGCGGGCTTCGGCATTCCGGACCGCCAGGGCCACGGCTTTTTCCGTGCCCACCATCACGACCAGCTTCTTACCCCGGGTAATCCCCGTATAGAGCAGGTTGCGCTGGAGCATGACATAGTGCTGGGTATGCATCGGCAGCACGACGCAGGGATACTCGCTGCCCTGGCTTTTGTGCACCGTCACCGCGTAGGCCGGCGTCAACTCGTCCAGTTCCTGGAAGTCATAGGCGACCTTGCGGTCGTCGAACCGCACCACGACCTCCTGCTCGGCGGAATCCACCTTCTCGATCCGGCCGATGTCCCCGTTGAACACGTCCTTGTCGTAGTCGTTCTCCGTCTGCATCACCCGGTCGCCTTCCCGAAAGGTCCAGCCGAACCGCTCGACCCCGTGTCCCCTCGGATTCAGCGCCGCCTGCATCGCCGCATTCAGGTGGCGGGCCCCCAGCTCCCCCTTCTGCATCGGGGTCAGGATCTGCACGTCTTCCCGGGCCTCCAGCCCGAACCGGCGGGGAATCGCCTCGGCCACCAGCCGGCGGATCAGTTCCACGCCGCGCTCAGGCGTGTCCGCCTTCACAAAGAAAAAATCCCCTCCGCCGCCCATTCCCTCGTCCTTGCCGGGCAGTTCGGGCATCTGGCCGGAATTGACCCGGTGCGCATTGCGAACGATCCGGCTGCCTTCGTCCTGCCGGAAAATCTCCGTCAGGCGATAAACCGGCAGGGTGTTGGATTCGATGATGTCGCGCAGTACGCAGCCGGGGCCGACGGACGGCAGCTGGTCCACGTCGCCCACCAGCACCAGCAGGCCGTGGCGGGGCACCGCCCGGAACAGGTGCACCGCCAGCTGGATGTCAATCATGCTGGTCTCGTCCACGATCAGGACATCCGTTTCCAGGGGATTTCGGGCGTCATGCCGGAAGCGTCCCGTGCCCGGCTCGTAGGCCAGCAGGCGGTGGATGGTCTTGGCCTCCATCCCGGACAGCTCCGCCATGCGCTTGGCCGCCCGGCCCGTCGGCGCGCACAGCATCAGGCGGAGCTTCTTGGCGGCCATCACCTTGACCAGCGAGCGCACCAGCGTGGTCTTGCCCACGCCCGGGCCGCCGGTAATCACCGCCACCTTGTGCCGGAAGGCCCCGAAAAAGGCCTCCTGCTGGCCTTTGGCCAGCTCCATGCCGAGTTGCTTCTGGACCCAGGCCGCCGCCGCCGGCAAGTCAATCTTCGGACAGGGATGGGGCCCCTTGGCGATTTCGGCCAGCCGCGCCGCCGCCTCGCGTTCGGCCAGGTCCAGCGCCGCCAGATACACCCACGCCTCGCCGTCCTCGCCGGCCCCCACCGTCAGGCTGCCGTTGCCCACCTCGATCCGCAGCGCCTCCTCCATCGTTCCCAGAGGGATTCCCAGCAGGTCGGCGGTCTTCTCCAGCAGTCCCTCGCGCGGATACGCGCAATGCCCCTGGTTCGACAGCTCCAGCAGCACATAGCCCAGCCCCGCGCGGGCGCGCAGAATCGAGTCTTTTTCGATGCCCAGGCGCTCCGCGATCTGGTCGGCGATCTTGAACCCGATGCCGTGGATGTCGCGCGCCAGGCAGTAGGGATCCAGGCGCACCTTGGCGATGGCCTCTTCCCCATAGGCCTTGTAGATGCGAAAGGCCCGTCCCGTGCTCACCCCGTGGGCGAACAGGAACGTCATGATCTCGCGAATGGTTTTCTGTGCCTTCCAGGATTCCTTGATCTGGCGGCGGCGCTGCGGGCCGATCCCCTCCACCCGCTCCAGCTCCGCCGAGCGGTTTTCGATCACGTCCAGCACCGCCAGGCCGAATGACTCCACCAGTTTCTTTGCATAGACCGGGCCGATGCCCTTGATCAGTCCCGACCCCAGAAACTTTTCGATGCCCGCCAGCGAGTCCGGCACCACCGCCTCCAGATGCTCCGCCTGGAACTGGCGCCCGTGCTTGCGGTCGATCGTCCACTTGCCCCGGGCCTTGATCCACTCCCCCACGGCGATCCGCGGCACCTTGCCCACCACCGCCACCGTCTCGCGGAACCCCCGCGCCTTCACCTTCAGCACGCAGAACCCCGTTTCCTCGCTGTGGAAGGTGATCAGCTCGACGAGCCCTTCGAGGGATTCGTCCTGCGGCGTGGCCATGGCACCCGGCAATTTCATGCGCCCCAGACTACAACAAACCCGGCCGACGGGAAATCATTTGCGCCCCCCCTGCGCGCCCTGGTGCGGCGGCCGGGACGGCCCCCTCTCCTGCAGGCGGGATTCCGCTAGAAGGTGTACTGGAGGCCGAGGGTGAAGTCGTGCTCGGAATAGTCGCGCAGGAAATTCACCGACAGGCTGCCGATAAGGTCCACGTGCCGCCACAGACGCTGGCGATAGGTGCCGCCCAGACCGACATAGGTATCCCAATCGGCTTCGGGATCGGGGCCGGGATACCAGTTGCCGTCGAATTCGGCACGGGCCTGCAAATTCCGATAGCGATCCTTGTCTTCCGGGCGGGCTTTTTCGCTTTGGAGCCCCAGGCGGGCGTCGAACTGGAAGAAATAATCCTGGTAAGACCGGCGCAGGCGCAGAATACCGCTGAAGCGCGTGTCCCAGTAGGGCGACCAGTAAAAGACGGAATCCTCGTCCATGGAATGGATGGAGGCTTCGACACCGGCCCAGACCCCCTGGCGCGGGAACAGCTGCCAGAAGGAATTTCCCAGCAGGTGGATCATCGCATTGTCGTCGTCGTAGCTCCAGTAGCGGGCGCTGCCGCTCAAATCCCAGTTGTCCGTCACCTTCCAGAGGGCGTTCAGGCCGACCGCGTCGTACGCGATTTTGCGGCGGGCGGAGATGACGAGATCATGGTCGTACAGCGCGATGAGCTGCACGGCGTGATACGGCCGCCAGGACAGGGCGGCCGATCCCACGATCTCCTCCTCGGTGGAAGCGTCCTGCTGGAACCCGCTCTGGAGCCGAAGCGTCTTCTGTCCGAGGGTGGCCGTCAGGGTGGCGCCGTCGTTGATGCGCAGCGTCAGCAGGCCGCGGACCTCCTCGACATCGGCGTCGTAGTCGTATTGATCAACGCGGTTGGTCTGCACTTCGCGCGACGTGGTGGTGGTGACGGTGGCGGAGCTGACGGTGGTCTCGCCGTTGACCGTGTCGCGGCGGGTTTCCTGGGTGGTGGCGGTGTCGTTGACCCGGACGGTGAACCAGGTGTTGGACGTGACCGTCTGTTCGATCGAGCCTTCCCGGTAGGCGACTTCGATGCCGACCAGCGGATTGAGATTGAAGCCCCCGCGCGCTTCGCCGTAGCGCTGAAGAATGTCGTCGTTGGACTGGTTTTCGCGGTAGGCGCCGGCCACGTAGAGATTGGACGGGCGGACGTTCCACCGGCGGACGGGCGGGCGTTCCGCCTCATCGGGTCCGGCAGCCGGCGCCGCATCGGGCAGGCGGTTCTGGGTATAGGCGATCAGTTCCCGCAGCAGGCGTTCGGGATAGCCGTCTCGCCGCATGAGTTCGATCTGCTTTTCGGCCAGATAGGGCTGGTTCATCAGGGTGGCGATCTCGGCGCGCAGGCGGCGGGCGATCATGACGGGATGGTTCGCAACGGCCTGCTCGACCACTTCCTCGGCGCTTTCGTTCCACCGGGGTTCATAGCGCTGAACCAGATAGGGGTTGTCGGCCGGCGTGGTATAGCCGAAGCGGCCGACGGCAAATCCGGCCATGTACTGGCGCGACGCTTCGTCCAGAATGGTCCGGATGGGATTGAGCAGGCGGGCAACGTTGCTGGCCTCCTCCTGCCCGATTTCGCCATAGGGATAGGCCACCGCCATGGGCGCGCCCTTTTCCAGCTCCAGGTGATCTTCGATCCGGGCGCGGCTCTCCTCGAACTCGCGCCGCACGCGCACGGTCCATTCGCGCAGGGATTCCAGACGGTTTCGCCCGGACACCCAGATGCGGTTGGGCAGAGGGAAAACCAGCGGCTGGGGCTCCGGTCCGATCGGCTGATCGGTATTGGCGTACATCAGATGACTGCCGATCTGCCACGCGCCGCTTTCGTGGGCCTGGCGGACTTCCTCCCACGCGGCATACATCGGCGCGTTGAGTTCTTCCAGGCTGGTGATGACAAACATGCCGAACGGCACGCCCAGCTCATGGGCGACAGGCGTGCCGAGCCGGAACGAACTGCGCAGGCCGTCGTCGAAGGTCACGGCGGCGATGAACTCGGGGCGCAGATCCTCGGAAGGCGGAGGCGTGCGCCGCTCCCCCGTGAAAGCGTAATGCAGGTGGTCCATCATGCGGGCCAGCCAGGGCTTGGGACTGGCACGCTCGGGCGGACGCTCGCGGGATTCCAGCCAGGCGGGAATGTCCAGCGGAGAGATGAACGTGAACCCCGCCTGCTGCAGCGCCGTCAGATGCTCCTGCAGGCGGCGGGTCGAGGTCAGCGCCAGCCAGTCGCTTTCGGTCAGTCCGTGATACAACAGGGTGAACACCGCCCCCTGGTTGCCGATCTCCTCCAGGCGGTCCAGGGCATCCATGGCGTTGGAGTAGCGGCCGCGGGCCACTTCCAGGCGCGCGCGGTCGAGATGCCGGTAGGGATCCTTGGGCTGGAAGCGGTCATAGAGATCGTTCAGGGCGCGTTCGGCGGCATCGAAATTCCTTGCGAGCATTTCCACTTCGAACCGGGTCCGCAGCGCCTGCTGGTTGTTGGGATTGAACTCCTTCAAAATCCGGTCGGCGGCGCGGCGCGCCTTGACCGGCTGCCGGGCCATGACCGCGAGCTGGGCATACTGGTTCTGCCACGGGACGTAGTGCGGGGCAGTCTCAATGGCGGCTTCGTACTGCTCCAGGGCCAGATCCAGCGGCCAGCGGTCGGCATCCCGCCGGTGCAGGGCGACCAGGCGCGCCGCCAGCCGCGCGTTCAGCTTGCCCCGGACGTCGTCGTCGCGCGCCGAATCAATCAGCTCCCGCAGGGATTCCACCATGTCCTCGGGGCGCTGGGTCATTTCCGCCAGATCGGCCCGCAGGAGCATGACATCCGCGTTTTCCGGGTCTTCTTCCAGAATCCGGCGGGCCTGGGCGTCGGCTTCCTCCAGCTCGCCGGCCACCATCAGGGCGCGGGCGTACTCGGTGCGAAACGACCGGTTGCCGGGGACCTCCTCGACAATCCGGGCCCAGAGCGCCAGCGCCTCGTCATGGCGCTGCATCAGGGTATGCAGGCGGGCCAGGTCCAGCTGGACATCGAACCGGTACTCGTCTTCGGCGACCAGCTGTTCCATGTCCGCGGCGGCGGCATCGAGCCGGCCCAGGCGGAACAGGTTCTGGGCATGCCAGAAACGAACATCGTAATTGTCGGGATCGTAGCGCAGCGACGCTTTCAGGTAGCGGTCGGCGGCACGCCAATCGCTGCGCAGCACGGCCATCTGGGCCAGCAGGCTGTGGGCCTTGGGCGATTCCGGCCGAAGGGTGAGATACTGCTGCCAGAGTTGTTCGGCTTCGTCGCTGCGGCCGGTGTTGTGATAGCACCAGCCCAGGGCCTCCCAGATGGCTTCAACCGTCGGCTGGGCCTTCAGCGCGCCCTCCAGCAGCGGGATGGCGGCGGCATAGTCCTTTTCCTGCATCAGCAAAATCGCCTGCTCCAGGTCGTTGTTCTCCGGCAACTGCGGCTTGGGATCGGCGGCGCCATCCCGGATCAGGAAAGGCTCCGCCATCTCCCCCTCCCGGCGCGTTGTGCGGATCAGGCGCTCGATGGCCTGGGTGGTGGACGGCTCGTAGGCTTCCGGCGCCTGCCGGGTCCAGCCGGGCAGCAGCACCAGAATCCCGCAGATGCCCAGCAGCAGGCAGACGGTTTTCGGTCGGAGTCGGATCCGGCGCTGCGGCAGCCGTCGCCAGACCATCGGAGGCGGTTCATGTTTCATGGCCAGTACTCCCGGATCAGGGCCAGGGCGAGCAGGCGCGCGCCGTCAGGGGTCAGATGGATTCCATCGGGATCACGCACGCGGATCGCGGCGGCGGTTTGCGGATCCATGATCCGGTCCGTGTAGCCGCCGGTTCGCCGGTCCGCGACCAAAGGGGAGAAATCATGGGCCGTCACGCCGGGCCGTCGGGCGGCTTCGGCGGCAATGGCCTGGTTGACGTTTTGGGCAAAGGCATCCACCACCGAATCCCGCATGGGCGGCAACAGCAGCCAGATGATCCGTTCGCATCCGCCGGCCGCCAGGCGGTCCATGGCCTGTCCGATGCGGGCGGCGTATTCTTCGTTCCACTCCGGGGACCCCGGCGATACCACGTCGCCGATGCCGTCCCGTTTCATCGGCTGGCGGTCGTTTGCTCCCAGGGCCACCACGGCCACCTTCGGACGATGCTCCGCGCACAGTTCATCGATTTTGCCGAGCCAGTCAAAGGCATCCAGCCGGGCCAGGCCGGTCCCGATGCCGGAAAACGAGTGGGCTTCGATCCCGGGCAGGCGGGCCAGCTCCCGCTCCATGGCCTGGCCCGGCAGGCGCATCATGGAATCGCCCAGCAACAGCACCGGACTGGCCGCGGCCGGCGGCTCCGCCTGAACAGGTGGACAGGCCAGCGCCAGTCCCGCCAGCGCCACCCATGTGGTTCCCCGAAGCCGGAGCCATCCCGCCCGGCGATGTGTGCGTCTGCGTTCTTTCATGACCTGTGATTCTATGCCGTATCGGATGGAATGACAAACCGGATATGCCCAATTATCTGTTCAGAGAGTCCCCGATTGTCCGTGTCAGAAATTCCCTGGGCCGGTCCAGGCCCGTCGCGGCGGCGATCCGTGCCGCGGGGGCGCTGACGGCCACCCAGAACGAGCGGAGCGGCCCGTAGGGCATCTGCTCGTTGTTGCGATGCAGCGAAACCGCATTCAATGCCAGCGCCACCAGATAAAACGCCAGCAGCCCGCGCCAGGCCCGTCCCAGCGACAGGCCCGGCGGCGGCGCGCCGGCGGGATGTCCCGCGGATTTCAATTTGGTTTTCACTGCTGTCCTCTGGCTCCTGTCCTCTGTCCTCTGGCTCCTGACCTCTGGCTTCCGCCTCAGAACTGGAAATAGATAAAGGGAGCGACGCCTTCGGGACCCAGCGCCAGGATCACCGTACATACCAGGGCGCCGGCCGCACCCAGCGCCCAGGCCGGCCGTGAGACGATCCAGCGGGCCCCCGTCCACAACCGATCGCCGTCCCACAGTTGCGTGGCCAGTCCGATGACCACCATGGCCGCGGCCGTCCCGCTCCACAGGGTGACATCCGGCACCGTCCCGCGCCAGGCGGCAAGGCCGCGCAGCAGGGCGCCGGCGGTCTCCAGGTTGCCGCCGCGGAACAGAATCCACGAGAAACACACCACATGGAATATCCAGATCCGCCCCAGCCAGACGGCAAGCGGGCGGAACGCGCCGCCGGGCGGACGGACCACCCGCCCGAGCCATCCGAGCACCCCCCGTTCCAGGGCCAGGTAGAGGCCGTGGAACGCCCCCCACAGCAGGAACGTCCAGGCCGCGCCGTGCCACAGACCGCCCAGCAGGAACGTCACCAGCAGATTCACATAGGTCCGCCCCTCCCCCCGCCGAGATCCGCCCAGGGGGATGTACAGATAGTCGCGCAGCCATGACGACAGCGAGATGTGCCAGCGCCGCCAGAACTCCTGAAGCGTGGCCGCGGCATAGGGCGCGTTGAAATTGGCCGGAAAGCGGAATCCCAGCAGCAGGGCGGTGCCGATGGCGATGTCCGAATAGGCCGAGAAGTCGCAGTAGATCTGCACGGCGTAGGCATAGACCGCCAGGAGAATGTCGGGCCCGCTGTAGATTTCCGGCCAGGCAAACACCGGATCCGCCAGACGCGACGCCAGCCAGTTCGCCACCACGGTTTTCTTGAACAGCCCGCCCAGAATCAGAATCATCGCCCGCTGCGCTTCGAGGGGTTGCCCGCGCTCCGGCATCTGCTCCATCTGCGGCACCAGATTCGCCGCCCGCACGATCGGCCCGGCCACCAGCTGCGGAAAAAACGCCAGGTAGTTGGCGAAATCCAGCCACGACCGGGCCGGCGGCGTGCGGCGGCGGTACACGTCCACCACGTAGCTCAGCGCCTGAAAGGTGAAGAACGAAATGCCCACGGGCAGCACGATCCGGGAAATCCACGGATAGATTTCCTCCTGCGCGCGCACCAGCGTCCAGACTGCATCCGATCCCATCGCCGCGCATACCGGCCGCAGCAGCGGAAACAGCACGTCCGCAAACAGGAATCCCGTGTACTTGAAGAATCCCAGCAAACCGAGATTCAGCGCCACGATTCCGCCCAAGAGGCGCCGGCGGGACGCTTCCGGAGCGCCGGCCCGATCCAGACCGTCCATGCGCCGGGCGGCCGCGTGGTTGACCAGGGCCGACCCCAGCAGCATCAGCGCGAATTTCCAACTCCAGAAGCCGTAGAAAAACAGGCTGGCGGCGAGCAGAAACGCCTTGCGCGCCCGCGGATGCCCCGCCAGCGCCCAGTGTCCGTGAAACACCAGAAAAAAGAAAACGGCGAATACGGTGGTGGGAAATAGCATGCCGTTTTTTCCGAAACCGTTCGGTCAGGGCGGAGGGGGCATGGACAGACGGCCGTCCAGGCCCAGCAGATAGACGCGCGGCGTGGTCAGGTCGCTGTCCGGCGAACCGGGTTCCTCCTCCGGACCGTGGAGCGGAACGTTCCATTGCGCCCGCAGCGGCGGAATCAGCACGCTGCCCGAAGGCAGTTCGCGCAGCCCCAGTTTGTCGCCCTTGCCGGGCAGCAGGTGGTCGCCGGCTTCCGGCCGCACCACCCGTTCGCCGCGGGACTCTTCGCCCGCGCGCGGCGTGTTCCACAACGCCGCCTCGGTCTGCAGCACCACGACGTTGGCCGGATGCGCCTCCAGCGCCTCCGCCAGCTCGGCCAGCCACGCGGACTCGGGCGGCGAACGCCGCTTGACCACCACGCCCTGCAGCTGGTGATTCCGGATGAACTCCACGATCTTCGCCGGTTCGATGTCGCCCTCGTAGGACAAATCCACGACCGGCAGCAGCCGGATACGGTGGAAGGCCGTGAACATCTTGAGCATGTCCGCTCCTTCCGGCCACTCGCCGGGCAGGCTGCCGTCGGGATTCTGGAAAAACCAGGCCGGCGCCAGCGCCGAGATGCCCCCTACGTAGGGGCGCAGGGCGGCGGCCTGCTCCGCCGGATCGCCCGGCGGCACCAGCACCAGCGCCGCCGGCGCCGGAGCGCACTCCATCCGGATGATCCGGGCCTTGGCCACGCCCAGATCGAACGCAAACGGCGCGATGCCCCACCAGCCATAGGCCACCTGCGGCGGAATCTCCACCGGCCCGTCAAAGATTTCCAGCCCGTTCACAAACCCCCGCATGCCGTCGCCGCGCACTTCCAGCCGCATCGTCATGCTGCCGGGAGGGCGGATCCACGGCCGGGACTGCTGCGCCAGCAGCTCGCCGCCGCTCCATGCCTGCAGGTGGATAAAGCCGTCCTGATCAAACCCGAACCGCAGCATGCTGTGCGAACTGCGGCGGGCATAGAGCCAGAAGAACCCCTGGGATTCGTCCAGCACCACCTCAATCGCCCCGTCCCGGAGCAGTTCCGACCGGCGCAGACGCAGGTAGGTCTCGGCCTGATCCACCGCCGCGCGCAGCTCGTAGCGCCCCCGGTCCAGCGCCCGGATGCCGCCCGACGCAATCCAGCCGTCGGACAGCCGGCCCGACGCAAAATCATCCGTTACCCGGTTGGTCAGCGGCAGGAATCCTTCGTAGAGCTCGCGCTGACGGGCGGTCTTCCCCCGGGCGGCCTGCCGGCGGATATAGTCGAAGAACACGCCGGATTCGGGAAAGGTCAGCATCTCCATCCCCAGCAGGGAATGCCCAAAGGGAATCTGCGAATCGGGAGCGCGTCCGAGATCGAGGATGCCGCGCATCGTGGCGTTTCGCTCCGCCGGGCGGTCCTGCAGATGCAGCAGCGCCAGGCGCGCCTCCAGACTCATCGGCACATGGTCCACCAGCTGCTGCACCAGGGCCCGCGCCTCCTGGCGCCGCTGTCGCCGGTTCAGCCATTGGGCCTGCGCAATCAGAATGTCGGGATTCTCCGGGAAAATGCGCGCATAGAGGTTGAGCTGTTCGCGGGCCTCGTCCGGACGGCCCATCCGCTCCAGCAGCTCGGCGAGGCGGACCACCATGTGGATCTGCCCGGGCCCCGCTTCCAGGCTGCGCGTGTAGAATTCCAGCCCCTGCTCCAGATCCCCTTTCTGGATCCAGGCCCGCCCGATCAGCGACAGTGCCTCCGCGCTGTGCGGATCGGCCTCCAGCCAGCGGCTCCAGTGCCCGATCGCGCCGTCGTAGTCGCCCTCCTGATAGGCCAGATAGCCTTCGCGCCGGCTGGCTTCCTGCCGGGCCCGGGGCGACAGCGCCTCCTCCGGCAGGGCGCGGGTCGCCAGCTGGTAGTACAGGTTCAAATGCAGGTCCGCGGCCGGGGCCGCCAGTTCCTCGGCCACCACCGCGTCCGCCACCGCCGGCTCCAGCTCCTGCGCCCGTTCGGGCGTTTCCACCGCGATCAGCGC
>Ga0116151_10002177_pt1 | contig 18154 bp, 14 predicted proteins | sample AD_UKC117_MetaG_FD_89893 | JGI IMG/M metagenome (GOLD analysis project Ga0116151, IMG submission 89893) | Active sludge microbial communities of municipal wastewater-treating anaerobic digesters from Hong Kong - AD_UKC117_MetaG | ecosystem: Engineered > Bioreactor > Anaerobic > Digestate...
GAAATGCAAATGCGATGTGAAACTGGAATACTGCGAAGTTGATCGCAACGATTCAGAGCATTGGATCTTAAAAAGGAGAAAACTGGAGGCACGGGATCCGGAATTATTAAACTTCTATGATGCCACATTCCGGACTAGTTTCCGGGACAGTGATTTGTCCTGTTCGGCACTGTTGCCGATGATGGAGTATTACTGCAGCCCTGAAGGAAAATTTCCGAATCAGGAAGCGGTGAGCAAAGCACAGAGTTTACGTGAGGTTGAAAAAAAGATTCGCAACCCGGCTGCACACAACATCGTTGCCATCCGCGAAGAAAGATTTACGAAAATGGCAGGTGTGAGTAGCCAAAAGACGTTGAATGACATGCGATGGATGTTCAAATACAGCTACCCTCAATACTTTAGTCCAGGCATTGATATTTGGAATAGCTATGATGAAATGAATCAGTATGTGATCAGTAAACTAAAAGCATAGAGAGGGGGTTTTTGAAGTCGCTTGGCCATTCTTACGGTGCCGGTCAATGGGTCTATCCGGAATTCAAAGTCCAAATCGGTGTGAAATAAGGCGATACTTTTGATGGACAATTGGCTATCCGATTGACAAAAAAACCACCTCTCACGAGATGGTTTTTTATCAATATATATTTATGACAATTATGGTGGAGACGAGGGGATTCGAACCCCTGACCCCCTCGTTGCGAACGAGGTGCTCTCCCAGCTGAGCCACGCCCCCACAGCAGAATAAATTATAGCATATTATGCCGGGGAAAATACAATAAAAATCTTGCCGGGATCGACATGTACCAAACAGAGAAGCAGGGAATCAATAAACAACGCCTCTCAATGCTTAGGCGGGCGAGAAACCTTGATGGTCAAACCAGTCTTCGCTTAATCCATCATATACTTTCTCCAATTCATTAAGATGATGCATTTCCCATTTGGAAAGGGTCTCATATAGTTTTTGCGCTTCTGGATTAGTAGATTTTTCAGCGGCTTCACGATAATAGTCCAAGGATGCCTTTTCCATCAGAATTCCGATATGAAAAACTGATATTTCCAGGGTGTTTTTCTGTTGGCCTTTCAATTGGGAAAAATCAAAGATGGGTGGCAGGCTCATTTCCGCCTGACTTTCCAGTTGTTTCAGATCGAAGCTGTTGCCCGGGGCCAAAGACTGCATCAATTGGCGCAGCCAGGTACCATGTTGTTTTTCTTCTTCGGCCAAATATAGAAAAGCATTTTTCACTTCTTGATTATTGCTTTGGTCAGCCGCCAACTGATAAAAGTTTTCTCCCTCGGCCTCGATTAAGATCGCTTTCTTTAGAATGTTCAGTTCGTTGGTGCTCATATTCTCCGCTCCTTTCCTTTTTGCTTGCCTTTATTTTATCTCAATCGTAGTTGTTTGTATTCATCAATTCATTCACTCGGGCAAAAATCCATGGTGCCATCTGCAAATTATTAAAATACGATTGTAATAAATCAAGATGAAATTGTGTTACAATGACGACAAAATTGTAATATCGAATCGAATATTGTATAATTACTTTAATTTTAATATAGACAATAACTGTTCAATAGGCGGTGAAATAATGAATGCGGCCCCTTTAACGTTAAACCAATTACCCTATCTGGATAGTATCATACATAGAATTGTCGGCAACATGTTGTTGATCTCGCAGGTTTCCCTGGAAGGGGAATACCAATATTTAGGCAACACCCACCAAACGCTTTTGGGTTATGAACCGGAAAGCTTGCTGCACCAATCCATATTTGATTACATTCATCCCGAAGAACTGTTTATGGTCAGGTCTTTGTTTAAACTTGGGCTGGATACCGGTCAGTTTAAAACAACAAGGATACGTTTTCGTTGCCGCGATGAACAATACATTCATTTGGAAACCCAGGGGATGGCAGTTTACAATAAAGAACAGCAAATCACCGGAGCCGTATTTGTCACTCGCGATATTACGGAAGAGATTCGCCTGGAAAACGAACTGGCCCGGCTGGAACAGTTGAAAACCATTGGACAAATGACTGCCGGACTGGTGCACGAGGTTCGCAATCAAATCACGTCTGTACGTGGGTTTTTGCAGTTTCTGGGCGATCATGAGGATTTGCAGCCATATGGCAATTACTTTGCATTGATGATTGAGGAATTGGATGGTGCCAATCAATTGATGGCAGATTACTTGTCCATGGCCAAGGAAAAGGAAGTGCGTTTTTCCTGGCAGGATCTCAATGCCGTGATACGAACCCTATATCCATTTATTGCGGTGGAGGCTGCCCGCAACAACCATAGAATTATACTGGATTTGGGGAATATTAATGAAGTGTATATGGATGGCAATCAGATTCGCCAGTTGATTGTCAATTTGGTAAACAACGGATTGGAAGCGATGCAACCAGGATTCACCCTGACCATTCGAACCTTATCCCAAGGCAATCATATCATCCTGGCGATTGAAGACCAAGGCGCGGGGATTGATGCAGCAATAATGGAGCGCATCGGTACACCTTTTTTTACCACCAAAGAACAGGGGACAGGGCTGGGTTTATCCATCTGTAAAAACATTGCTGCCCGCCATAAAGCCAAATTGACCATCGAAAGCGGCACCGCTGGATCCATCGTATCGGTTTGTTTCAAGGATTTTAAGGTTCTTAATGATCATGACGGTCTCGGGACGCAGTCAATGTTTGAGCGATAAGCATCAAGGGGAGCTCATTTTTGCCTGGCAGGCTTGTGAAATATGTTCCAATAAAGCAAGACTGTCGTCTTGCAGATGGGGGTCTTGATGAGCTTTCACTTTTTGTATGGTTTCCGGCACAGGAATGACGCGAAAGTTTTCTCGATTGTTTTCAATATAGGAATGGGAAAACGTGGGGATATAATCAAATGATTGCAGTTCAGTTTTCCCGGTCAGCAAGTCTTTTTTAAATGCCAGGCTGATGATCACGCCGCTGTTTCGCTCGACTCCATTTTGATCCCCCAGACAGTTGCCCATTGAATATACGATGAATTTCTTTTGTCCGCTGACCGTCAACACTTCTGCCGGCTGCAAGACATGGGGATGCCCGCCGAAAATTACATCAGCTCCTTGGATGAAAAAACGCTGCGCCATGGCAATTTGTTTTTCTGTCGGGTAGGGGCTGTATTCAACCCCCCAATGCAAGCTAACCACCAGGATGTCAACCTGCGGACGCAGGGCAGTAATGTCCTGAAGAACGACTTGTTCATCCAAAAGATTGTAAAAATACGGTTTGTCCTGGGGCAGGGGAATCCCGTTGGTATCGTAGCCATAGGCTAAAAAACCTACTTTCACTCCGCGGATGTCTTTGATCAGGGGAGTTTCTCGTTCCTGTTGGGATGGATTGACGCCGAGGGTGTCCAGACCGCTTTGCCGGAGAACATCCAGTGTACGTATGGCGCCTTCATAGCCTCGATCAAGGATATGATTGTTGGCATTGGTGACCAGATCAAATCCGGTATTATTCAGGGCGGTTGCCAAGCTGTCGGGCGCATTGAAAAGCGGATAGCCCGTATATCCGTTTTTCGGACCGGCCAGCGCAGCTTCCAGATTAATCATGGCATAGTCGGCAGATTCCACGATATGCTTGATGGGGGCAAACATTTGCTCATATTGATATTCTCCATGGTTCAATCCGGCAGCGATGACGGTATTGTGCATCAATATATCGCCTGTGGCCAATAATCTTATGGTTTCACTGGTTTTGACCGGTTCATGCCCGCTCCGGGTCGCTTTGATGGCAGGCTGGGAAATGATCACCATGGTTATCGTGATGAACAGAATTAACCCAAAACCAATGATTGTTCTAAAATTCCGCACCGTATTCAACTCCCTGTGGTATTCGCTAAAACAAGTTTAGCACAGCTGCCGGATGCATTAGCAGACAACTTTTGTTATATTATTAATACCTGTTTAAGCAGGTAATTATTACAGGACAACGGACTAGGAGGGCAAACATGAACAAATACCATATTGATAAGGAAGATGCAGTACTGGTGATCATTGATATTCAGGAACGTTTAATGTCGGCCATGCCCGAACGTGAACGGGTCTACAAGAACACGGCGCTGTTGATCGAAACGGCCAAACAGCTCGGTATTCCAATGGTTGTCTCGGAACAATATCCCCGCGGGTTGGGACCAACCGCCGCTGAGATTAAAGACCATTTGGCTGACTATCAATACATCGAAAAAGTATCTTTCAGTGTGAGTGAGCAGTTGCTGGAAATCCTGCCAAAGGATCGCAAAACCTTGATTGTAACCGGCTCGGAAACGCATGTTTGTGTCTTTCAGACGGTTCGGGACATGGTGGAGGCAGGCTATACCGTTCATCTGCCCCAGGATGCTGTCTGCTCGCGTTTTGCAATCAATTATTGCAGCGGACTGGATTTAATGCGTGATCTGGGGGCAGTCATCACCAATAGTGAAACGATTGTCTTTGATTTGCTTAAAGTTGCCGGAACTCCTGAATTTAAAGCGATTTCACCCCTGCTGAAATAACAGGTATGCGAGATGCAAATTGACAAGCCTGCTTCGTAACAAGTATATTACTGATAGAGAATTACGGGAACAAAATATTTTGATGGAGGTATGGGCATGAGTTACGGAAAGCATTTTAATTATACCAAAGAGGGCGATGTCGCTATTGTGACCCTTTGCAATCCCAAAGGGTTCAATCTGGTTGCCGGTGAAACGTTTTTCCGGGAATTGTATGAGATTCAGGAAATTATGGAGGAAGACAAAACCTTGCGTGCTTGTGTCATCAATGCCGAGGGGGATCATTTCACCGCCGGCGTCGATCTGAAAACCCTGCGGCAGGCTGATTCCCAATGGATCATGGATCGTCTGGTATGGCTGCAGAGACTGTACAGCCGCTGGCAGGAGTATCCCTTCCCGGTCATCGCTGCCATTCAAGGAATTTGCTACGGCTCCGGCATGGAACTGATTTTGGGCTGCGATTTCAGGATTGCGGCGGACAACGTCCGGTTCTCCATCCCCGAAGTACGCTTCGGATTATCTCCCGATATGGGTGGGACCGCCAAGCTGACTCATTTGGTCGGCATCGGGCAGGCCAAACGCTTGATTCTGGGTTGTGACGAGATCAATGCAGAAGAAGCACTGCGCATTGGTTTGGTAGAAATCGTTGTCAAATCGGAAGAGCTGCAGCAAACCGCCCTGAAATATGCCAAAAGGATGGCAGGCATGCCGCCGGCCGCCCTGCGTTTTGCCAAGAAAGGGATTAATGTTGCCAATGAGAGCAGTGTGGCTGCCAGTCTGCTGTTTGAAGAAGCCCAGTCCACTTTCTGCTGCGGGACCCAAGACCAAAACGAAGGCATTGATGCTTTCTTTGAAAAGAGAAAACCGGTATTCCATAATAAATAAGCTGGCATACGCAAGCAAAGCCGTATCTGGGAATCTCAGATACGGCTTTTTATATTTCTAAATCAATTGCAGAATCCATTTGACAAATAACCGGAAAGTGAATATTATTAGATGTCAGGTGCGTTAATAAAAACGATTGTATTTCGGCACTACTATCATAATAGTAATGCCGTTTGTTTTTTTAAAAACAGGAGGAGTGAATTGTTTCCATGCTCAGCAAATTAAGAAATATTGGCATCATTGCTCATATTGATGCCGGCAAGACCACAACCACCGAAAGAATTCTCTATTATACCGGGCTGACCCATAAAATCGGGGAGACGCATGACGGCGAAAGTGTCATGGATTATCTGGAGGTGGAAAAGGAACGCGGGATTACGGTAACGTCAGCCGCCACCAAGTGCGTCTGGAAAAATTGTGATATCAACATTATCGATACGCCCGGCCACGTTGACTTTACTGCTGAGGTTGAACGCAGTTTGCGCATCCTTGACGGTGCGGTAGTTATCTTTTGCGGAAAAGGCGGAGTTGAACCGCAGTCGGAAACCGTCTGGCGACAGGCTGATAAATATCATGTCCCGCGTCTGGCTTATGTAAATAAAATGGATGCGATCGGTGCTGATTTCTTTATGGTGGTGGAGCAGATCAAAAACCGGCTGGGTGCCAAACCGTTGATCCTGACGCTGCCGGTTTTTGAGGATGAATCCTTTGCCGGGATTATTGATTTGGTTTCCATGAAGTATCAATCCTTTACCGGCGGTCTGGGAGATGAAATTACGACGACTGCAATTCCGGAAGAATATCAGGCGGAAGCTGACCAATGGCGTTTGGTTTTACTGGAGAAGATCGCGGAGAACAGCATTACCCTGATGGAACTCTATTATAACGATGAAGTCATCCCGGATGATTTATTGCTCAATGAAGTCCGCAACAGCACAATTGCCGGAAATATCGTACCGGTCATCTGTGGCAGTTCCTACAGAAATATTGGCGTGCAAACCCTGTTGGATGCCATTGTGAACTTTTTGCCGTCCCCGCTTGACATTGAAGCTGCCCAGGCCATTGATTTGACGACTGATCAGGAATTCACCATCAGTCCTGACAATAAAGAATTCTTTTCTGCCCTGATCTTTAAGATTGTCAGCGACCGGCACGTCGGCAAACTGGCTTTCGCCCGGATTTATTCCGGCTCCATCAAAGCCGGCAGTTATGTGTACAACAGCAGCAAGCAAAAAAAGGAACGGATTGGCCGCTTGGTCAAAATGCATGCCAATCATCGGGAAGAGATTGAAGAGGTAAATGCCGGGGATATTGTAGCCTTTATTGGTTTAAAAGATGTGGGCACAGGTGATACCATCTGTCATGAAGACCATCCCGTCCTACTGGAGTCAATCGAATTTCCGGAACCGGTCATTCAGATTGCGATTGAACCACGTACCCAGTCTGATCAAAATAAAATCTCTGATGCCCTGGCAAAAATATCTGCCGAGGATCCGACTTTTAAGATTTCGTATAACAAGGATACCGGACAAACCTTGCTGGCCGGGATGGGAGAACTGCATTTGGAGGTCATCAGCGAGCGTTTGGCCAAGGAGTTTAAAATCGATATCAACATTGGTCAGCCGCAGGTCGCTTACAAAGAGACTATTACCAGAGCTGCGAAGCATGAGACCCGCTATGTGAAACAAACCGGCGGCAAGGGCCAGTTTGCTCATCTGGTCCTGCAACTTGAACCGGCTGAAGGATTTGAATTTGTCAACAAGATCGTGGGCGGCGTCATTCCCCGGGAGTATATTCCCGCAGTGGAGGCAGGCGTCAAGCAGGCTTTGCAAGAGGGGCCGCTGAAAGGGTATCCGGTCGTCAATGTCAAGGCCACATTGTCGGACGGTTCCTATCATGAAGTGGATTCATCGGAAATGGCCTTCCGGGTCGCAGCCATGCAGGCTGCCAAGGATTGTATGCGCAAAGCCGCGCCACAGCTTCTGGAGCCGATCATGCGGGTGGAAATCAGTTCACCGGATGAATATACCGGCAATATCATCGCCAACATCAGCAACCGCCGGGGGCGGATGGATGCCATGGAAATGCAGGGCAGCACCCAGGTTATACGTGCCTTTGTGCCGCTGGCGGAGATGTTTGGTTACTCCACCTCGCTGCGCTCCATTACCCAGGGAAGGGCTGCTTTTTCAATGGAATTCTCCCATTATGAAGAACGCAGTATAACGGAAAAAGATAAATAATAATAAAAAGACTTCGTGCCCGGCACGAAGTCTTTTTTTATGGCTGAAGAGATGGGGCTGGCGAGTCCAGATGGATGGTTGTGAGAATGGCTGCAAGTTCTTCCTGGGTGAAAACAGCACTGGTTATCTGCAGTTGATAAGACAGACCGTTGTACTCCATAATCTTGCTGGCTTCATTGGGCATGACAGCGATACTGGCCATGTCAGCGTTCATTGTTTCCTTGTCATTGTACATTTCGGCCTCCTGTGCAGGGATGGAACCGGCAGCCGCGGCATCAGCGGGAGAAAGCTTGATCACAAAGCTTTTCTCACGGTTGGGATCGGTAAAATGATATTCGGTTTGCACTTCATTGATCTCCCTGGTTTCCACCAGCACAAATCCTGCGGGCGTATTATTGATGCTGGGTTTCACCGGAGTACCTAGGCTGCGCAAGCTGGAAATCAGGGAGCGGCTGGCTTCCATTCCTTTGCTTTGTTCGACGCCTTGCCCGTCATGGGGCGCAAGCGGTTCGGCGGCTGTTTGCATGAACAGTTCGGGCGTTTGTTCAGCAGTATCATGCTTTGCTTTCAACACCGTGCCGGTGTCTGCGTTTTTTGCTCCGTTGACCTCATCATGATTGGGGTATTGCGGTGACTCTCGATTTACTTGTGACGATGATTCTGAAACGGATTCATCTGGTTTTTGCTCACTCAATCCCATCTCAACTGCTTGGGTGGGCTCGCTTCCTGCTCTCACGTTGTGCAAAGACTTTTGGGAGGGCTGGCTATGATCGACCATCGCCGTTTGTTCGATCGACCGGTCATCCTGCAGCCGGGGCAAAATACCTGGTACATACAGGCAGGCCAGCAACAGCACAGCGGCGGCGACGGCTTTGGAGTAAGCCGGCAGATGTCTACTGCGTCGCCTGGGCAGTGTCTGCCCATTGGTCGATGCTGCCTGAAGTTGGGCCAATACCTTGCGGTTAAAACCTGCATCGATGGCAGGAATATTACTGGTATCCATTAAAACTTCATTTTCCCGCAAGGTTAAATCATAGTGACGCCTACAGGACTCGCAAGTCTGCAGATGTTGCAGAAGATCATTTTGGTCTGTTGGAGAAAGTTCGGTCTCAAAATCAGCGAACATCATCTCTCTATAGTGCTGGCAGTTCATTTTTGAGCCCCCCTTCATGCCATCTTTGCAGAAGTATTTTTCGTAAAGCCTTGCGGGCACGGTGGATTTTGACATCCACGTTTTCCCGGCTCACACCAATGATTTCAGCGATTTCCTGATTTTTTAAATCCAGTTGATAACGCAGAATCAAGACCATCCGGTAGGATTCCGGCAGCTCCAGCAGAGCTTCTTCGATTTCGGCTTGCAATTCCTGTTGTTCGATCAGGACCTGCGGATCTTCATAGAGATCATGTAAATCCAATTCATTGGCCGGCACATAGGTTTCGTCAAAGCTGATCGAAACTACCCGGTTTCTTTTCCGCAAGGTACTGATGCACGTATTGACGGCTATCCGATGGATCCATGGGCCGAATTTTTTGGTGCTGTCATACTGGTACAATTTATTGTAGACAGTGACAAACACTTCCTGGGAAATATCTTCAGCTTCATGGTAATTGCCCATCATGCGATAGGCGATGGTGAAAATCGATCTTTTATATCGGTTCATCAGCTCTTCAAAAGCGGCAATATCACCGGATAAGATTTGCAGAGCTAATTTTTCATCACTGAGCAAGATTTTCGTCCTCCCGGTCCTGCCCGTATATAATACGGGATTGTAGTCGAGCGGCTTACACTTGGATATAATAGCTATAGAAATATGATACCTGAAAAACGAGCAGCGATATAGACTATTATCAAAAATCTTCCCAAATAATATATTCCTGGAATAAAACACCATTAAAAAAGGCGGATCATGCTTTGAAAATAATTGTTGATGCAGATGCCTGTCCGGTGAAAAAAATCATCGAAAAGACAGCTGCCAAATACCATCTTGAAGTCATCATGGTTTCAAACTACCATCATCAGATTGACAGCACCTATGCAACGGTCATGATTGCTGATGGGCAATCCCAGGCGGCCGATGTGATGATTGCCAATCAAACCCGGGCGGGGGATATTGTGGTGACCCAGGACTATGGACTGGCAGCGATCATCTTAGGCCGGCATGCCTATGCCCTTCATCCCCAGGGCCATCGCTTTACCGATGCCAATATTGAGGGTTTGTTAATGAAACGCTATGAAAATCAAAAAGCCCGGCAAGCCGGAAAACGCATTGCCGGACCTCGCAAGTGTACCCAACAGGACGATCAACATTTTGCCCAACAGTTGGAAGAACTGATTCAGGCTTTGCGATAAAGGGTTCTCGGCAAATGACCATTTGCATATTGCGGTAATTGCTATACAATAAATATGGTCAAATACGACAACATTATTTCATTAAGCATGGTACATGGGAAAGGGGTTACAAAGTGTCAGAAAAATGCAATACTTGTTCGTCTGCTGGAAATTGTTCAGTTGATCCTGAACAATGTGAAAAAGGGACCGAAACCTTGCTGGGTTCTCTTAACCGGATAAAAAATGTCATCGTTGTCATGAGCGGCAAAGGCGGGGTCGGCAAATCTTCGGTTACCGCGCTTTTGGCCTGTGAATTAAACCAGGCGGGTCACAAAGTGGGTATTTTGGATGCTGATATTACCGGGCCCAGTCAGCCCAAGGCCTTTGGCATCAAGAATGAAAGGGGACTGAAAGCCACCGATTACGGGATCATTCCGCCTGTCAGCACGAATGGCATTAAAGTGATTTCCATTAACTTTTTTCTGCCCAATGAAGATGATCCGGTTGTTTGGCGGGGACCCATGCTGGCTGGGGCTGTCAAACAGTTTTGGCAGGAAGTTGACTGGCGCGATCTGGACTATTTAATCGTAGATCTGCCCCCGGGAACCGGGGATGTACCTTTAACCGTTATGCAGACGTTGCCAGTCAGCGGAATCATCATTGTATCTTCACCGCAGGATCTGGCTTTTATGGTCGTCAAGAAGACCATAAAAATGGCGCAAAAAATGAATACTTCGATCCTGGGACTGGTCGAGAACATGAGTTATGCAATCTGTCCGCACTGCCAGGAAAAGATCCAGATGTTTGGGGAGCCACAAGGCAAACGCGTCGCGGAGGAGACCCAGATTGATTATCTGGGTGAACTGCCTTGGGATGCTGCTTTGAATACACTGGTTGACCAGGGTTTGATTGAACAATATGAATCAAAAGGGATGAGTGCTATCGCTGCCCAAATCATGGAAAAATTGCCGGTCGAAAAATTGTCCTGATATTTTGCAGCCTGCCATTTACGGATGCATAAAATATGATTATAATTTAAAGAAGAAAACCCCAGACAATTCAGTGAAGGGCGATTGCAAGCAAAGGGGGCAACAGTATGGTAACCAAATTATTCATGGATTTAAAAAAGATATTTGCTGATCTGGCTTCCACCCTTATCTTGGGCAAGAATAAGGACGCTGCTGGAATCGCTTTATTGTTGTCCGAAAAAAGCAAGGCTTTGGCGGATGAATTGGCTGGAGCAGCCCATGAATAGCTTCTGTTTTAAACGTTAATAATAGCACTGCCTGAAAAGGGCAGTGTTTTTTTGTGAAATGTCATGAAAACAAGAGACGGCTACTGCAGCAAATCCAAAAAGAAAACATGGTGGAGGTGATTGGACAAGACACAGCAGGCTTGGTTTTCATGCAAGACTTTATAAGGAGGGTATAAATTGAGTTCAGTAAACTTGATCCGGCATCCTTTGGCCGGGAATTGTCTGCGTACGTTGCGTGACCGGAACACCAAAACCGAAGATTTTCGTCAGGCCATGGACAAGTTAGGATTGTTGCTCGCCGTTGAGGCAAGTCTAAATCTGCCTACGGAAATTGACACGGTTATTACTCCCTTGGATATTGAGGCACGTTGTTCATATGTTGATGACAGCAAAATTTTGCTGATACCTATTTTGCGGGCCGGGTTGGGCTTTGTGGACAGCTTTGTAGACGTTTTGTCCGCTGCCAAGGTCGCTCATATCGGTATTGCCCGCGATCATGAAACATTGGAAGCCCGCGCCTATCTTGATACGGTTCCCGAGCATCCCGAAGATTTTGACCATGTGTTCATCCTTGATCCCATGCTGGCCACCGGCAACAGCAGTGTCCGGGCGATCGAACTTATTCTCGGCAAGGGCTATACGGCGGGCAAAATTACCTTTGTCTGTGCCCTTTCAACCATGGTCGGCATTCAGCAATTGCAAAGCAAATTCCCGGAGCTATCCATCATTACCGCTGCCATTGATCCTGAATTAAACGAAAAAGCGTATATCGTTCCTGGGTTGGGCGATGCCGGAGACCGCTTGAATTTACTCTAAGGCCGGCGGGATAATCGTCGGGATAACGACAGTTGGGACAGATGCTTCAACGTCTCAACCTTGCTGCGGCGACACAAGCAGTTGATGCGGCCTGCGTTAACCGATTCGATAATAAATATTTAATATGAGGAGGATGAACCTTTGAAAGAAGTACAGATCAATGAAAGACTCCCATTTTCCCAATCGATACCCCTGGGCCTCCAGCATTTATTCGCCATGTCCGGAGCCACTATCCTGGTGCCTTTTCTGACCGGACTCAGTCCTGCGACCGCGTTGTTCTGCTCAGGGTTGGGCACCATCATCTTCTTGTTGCTGACCCGCAGTCGGGTGCCTGCCTATCTGGGTTCTTCATTTGCCTTTATCGCAACGTTAACTGTATTTGTCAAGGATCAGCAAAACCTGGCTTCGGCCATGACCGGCGTTTTGTCGGTTGGTATCGCCTATATTCTGATATACTTGATTCTTCGCATGTTTGGTACCCAGTGGATTCATAAAATCATTCCTCCGGTAGTGGCCGGCAGTGTGGTCGCCATTATCGGATTGAGTTTAACCCCGGTAGCGGTTGATATGGCCAGTTCAAACTGGGCGGTGGGAATTTTCACCTTGGCAGTCGCCATTCTCATCAGTATATTTGGCAAAGGCTTCTCCAAAATCATTCCCATTCTCCTGGCGATTGTCGCCGGATACATACTTGCCTGGATAATGGGGCTGGTTGATACCGCCATGATAAAGGCCTCCTTTGATACCTTGTTTATCCTGCCTTTCAGCAGCTTTGGTACGTTTAACCTGGACTTTGTAGCGATTCTTGCTTTTGCCCCGATTGCCTTGGTAACATTGATTGAAGACTTGGGCCATATGATGATTCTGGGGAATATCACCCGCACTGACATCATAGAAAATGACCCGGGGTTTGACAAAGTTGTGCTGGGTAACGGACTGGCAACTGGAGCGGCCAGTTTGTTTAGCGGCGTGCCGCTGACTACCTATGCTGAAAACATTGGCGTTTTGGCAATCACCAAGGTGTACAGCTCGATTAACCTGTGGATTGCAGCCATCGCGGCCATTCTCTTGAGTACTTTTAATCCTTTGCAGGCGTTAATCATGTCCATTCCTACCTCGGTCATGGGCGGCGTCAGCATCCTCCTGTTTGGGATGATTGGTGCGGCCGGACTGCGTACCTTGATCGAAGCCAAGGTTGACTTTTCCCAAAACAAAAACCTGATCATTGCTTCGATTATCTTTGCGTTTGGGATTGGTCTGAGCAGTCATGGCGTTATGGTGGCCACCCTGGCCGGGATTTTCCTGAACCTGATCCTCAAGGAAGAGGCGCCCGATGACGGGAAGAAGGCCGATGAAAAGGCTGCCTGATGATATTAAAACGAAACTGATGCAGCAGCGAAGTGGTTTGTAGAGTACGAAAAGCCCATGATGCAAGTACCCCGGGCGGGATTTTGTATCATGGGCTTCCTGTTGCTTCTCGCAGGTTGCTGCCGGCAGCATCTGCTGCTGCTCAGCGCAGATGAATCATCGACGGATAATCGTCAGGCATGTAGGCATCCGTTTCTTTGCCGTGTTTGTTTTCCTGGTTCTGCTCCGGCAAATTCTTGAAGGCTACTGACAACATCAGTTTGATGCGGTTGATTTGGTTTACCTCACTGGCCCCGGGGTCATAATCAATGGCAGTTATATTGGCTTGCGGATATTTTTCCTTTAATGGTTTGATCATGGCCTTGCCGCAGACGTGATTGGGGAGACAGGCAAACGGCTGCACACAGACAATATTGGGAACGCCGGTCTGAATCAATTCAATCATCTCTGCCGTCAGCAGCCACCCTTCGCCGCAATGATGCCCGAGGGAGATCATTTCCCGGGCCAACACAGCCTTGTGATAGATGGAATGGGGCGGTTCAAAACGGGTACTGTTCTCCAGGGCTTGTTTGACGGTTTTACGCTGTTTCTCCAGATAATAAACGATAAACCTGCCCAGCCACTCCTGTTTGCGGTTGCCGGTCAGATGTCGGCCCAAATAGATACTGTCGTAAGCGGAGTAAAGGAAGAAGTCCAACATATCCGGAACCACTGCTTCCGCTCCGGCATCTTCCAGTACTCGCACAATATCATTGTTGGCGGCAGGATGATATTTCACCAGAATTTCTCCCACCACTCCGACTTTGGGTTTGATTTGCCGGGATATTTCCAGCTGCGAGAACTCTTCCACAATCCCGTGAATATTTCGTTCGAAGGCACGCTGATCTCCGCTGGACAACTGTTCGATACAGCGATCGACCCAACGGTCAAACAGCAAATTGGCAGAGCCGGGTATGATTTCATAGGGTCGCACCCGATGCAACACGCGCATGAGAAGATCCCCATAGACGACTCCGGTGATGGATTTTTTCAACAGACTGGCAGTGATTTTAAAGCCGCTGTTGCTTTCATTGCCATACAGATTGGCAGAGATGACGGGAATATTTTCATACCCTGCTTCATGCAGTGCCTTGCGCAGCAAGCCAAAGTAATTGGTAGCCCGGCAGCCTCCGCCGGTTTGGGAAATCGCTACGGCGGTTTTATCCAGATCATATTTGCCGGATTGTAAAGCTTGCAGCAGCTGCCCGATGACAACGATGGCCGGATAACATCCATCATTGTTGACATACTTTAATCCTTCCTCAATGGCCTTTCTATCCACCTCAGGCAACAGTTCCACTTGATATCCTTCAGAACGAAAGATGGGTTCGAGAAACCGAAAATGCAGCGGTGCCATTTGCGGACAGAGAATTGTATAGTCGCTGCGCATTTCCTGGGAAAAAGGCACCCGAACCTGGTAAACCGGCTGCGGGATTAAAGACTTGCCGCTTTGATCCCTTTTCTTCATCGCCGCCAGCAGGGAACGAATGCGGATGCGGGCAGCACCCAAATTGGCTCCCTCGTCAATTTTTAGTACCGTATATATTTTGCCGTGCTGCTGCAGGATTTCCTGAACCTGATCAGTGGTTATCGCATCCAAACCGCAGCCAAACGAATTAAGCTGCACCAATTCCAGTGTCGGTTCTGAACAAACAAAATGAGCGACGCTATAAAGTCGGGAATGGTACATCCATTGATCTACCACCCGCAAGGGACGCTCCACATCGCCCAGATGAGCGAGTGAATCCTCGGTAAAAACTGCCAGACCATAATGGGTAATAATCTCCGGAATGCCATGATTGATCTCCGGGTCAATATGATACGGGCGCCCTGCCAGGACGATTCCTTTACGGCCGGAAGCTTGCAATTGGGCGAGTACTTCTTCTCCTTTGTGGCGCAGATCCTGTTTGAATTTTTGATCCTCCCGCCAGGCTTTCTCGACCGCCTTGGCAACCTCTCGCTTTTTTACCCCCCAGGGGGCGAATTCCCGGTAGAGACAGGCAGCCAGTTGCTTCTTGTTGTCATAGGGAAGAAACGGGTGGATGAAGACCACATCGTTATCTTTGATAATTTCCATGTTTTGTTTGAGCACTTCCGGATAAGAGATGACCATTGGACAATTAAAATGGTGGTCCGCCTGCTCTTGCTCCTGCCTTTCATGGATGATCGAAGGGTAGAAGATGGTGCGGATGCCCTGTTCGATTAAAGCGGCAATGTGACCGTGTGCAAGCTTGGCCGGAAAACAAGCTGTGTCAGACGGTATAGTGGCACTTCCCATTTCATATATCGCTCTGCTCGAGCGAGGGGAGTGCACGGCACGAAAACCGAGTTCGGCAAAAAAGGTTGCCCAAAAGGGATAGTTTTCATACATGTTGAGGACCATGGGGATACCAATTGTACCACGATACGCCTGGTTTTCCGGCAACGGTTCATAACCCAGCAAACGCTGCAGTTTATATTCATATAAATTGGCAACAGGTTCAGCGGTATTCTCTTTGTCACTGAATTTTTCGCAGCGATTACCGGAGATAAATCTTTTACCGTCAGGAAATTTATTAATCGTCAGCTTACAGTGGTTGGCACAGCCTGCACAATTGCTCATGCTGGTTTGCAGATGAAAATGTGCAAGTTGTTGCTGATTGAGCAGGGTGCTTTGCTGTCCTGGCAAGGCACTTCGCCGCGCCAGCAAAGCGGCTCCGAAGGCGCCCATCAGTCCGGCAATATCAGGCCGGATAACCTCGCGCTCAGTAATCAGTTCAAAACTTCTCAGTACGGCATCGTTTAAGAACGTCCCGCCCTGCACCACGATCTTTTCGCCTAAATCACGGGGATTTCTTATTTTAATCACTTTAAACAGCGCATTTTTGATGACCGAATAGGCCAGCCCGGCCGATATATCGGCAACTGAAGCCCCATCTTTCTGGGCTTGTTTCACTTTGGAATTCATAAAAACCGTACAGCGTGATCCTAAATCGGCAGGGGATTGTGCTTCTAAAGCCAGGCGGGCAAATTCATCGACCGGTATGGCCAGCGAACGGGCAAAGCTCTCGATAAAAGAGCCACAACCGGAAGAACAGGCTTCATTGAGCAAAATGTTGTCAATCACCCCGTTGTTGATTTTCAAACATTTCATGTCCTGTCCGCCGATATCCAGAATCAGATCGACTCCCGGCTGAAAATACTCTGCGGCTGTATAATGAGCGATGGTCTCCACCTCACCGGCATCAACATGCAAGGCTGCCTTCAGCAGACCTTCACCATAGCCGGTTACAACAGAATTGGCGATCTTTGCCTGGGGAGGCAGTTGGGCATACAAATCATGCAGCATTTCTACGGCTGAATTGATGGAACTGCCGTGGTTGTTGGTATAAAAGGAATACAACAAGCGTCCTTCAGCATCAATCAAGACAGCCTTGCTGGTGGTTGAACCTGCATCGATTCCCAGATAGCAATCGCCGTGACAGGCTGACAGAGAAGCTCGAATTACCCGGTTGCGGGCATGGCGCTGAATAAAAAGCTGCCGTTCGTTTGCATCTGCGAAGAAAGCTTCCAGATGTTGTGATTCACTGGCATAATCCTTGTTCAGTTGTGCGAGCCGCCCGATGATCGTGGTCAGGCTGATAAGCGGTTCATTTTGCGAGGCCAGGGCGGCACCCATGGCAACAAAAAACTGCGCATGATCAGGAAAAAGGACTTCATGCTCATGAAGCTGCAGCGTTTTTATAAAGCTTTTGCGCAGTTCCGGAAGGAAATGCAATGGTCCGCCCAGCAAGGCGACATTTCCTTTAATCGGCTTGCCGGCCGCCAGTCCGCTGATGGTCTGATTGACAACAGCTTGAAACACGGAGGCAGCCAAATCTTCTTTGCGTGCGCCTTCATTGAGCAGCACTTGGATATCGGTTTTAGCAAACACACCGCAACGGGCGGCAATTGGGTAAAGGGTTTTGTGCTGTGCTGCCAGTTGATTCAGCCCCGCTGCGTCAGTCCCCAGGAGACCGGCCATTTGATCGATAAAGGCTCCTGTACCTCCGGCACAAATCCCGTTCATTCGTTGATCGAGTCCACCCCGGAAAAAAGTAATCTTGGCATCTTCGCCCCCTAATTCTATGGCGACATCTGTCTGGGGGATAATGGCTTCAATGGCTTGATTGCAGGCAATGACTTCCTGGATAAAGGCAATTTCCAGATCAGCGGCGATGGAAATACCTGCTGAACCGCTGATAAGCACAGTGAGTGCCGCATTGCCTACATATTCAAAAGCATCTCTTAACAGTTCGCTGGTACTGTTCTTGGTTTCGGCATTGTGACGACGATAGCCGCTGTATACGATAGAACCTGCTTCGTTTAAAATCACAGTTTTAACCGTGGTTGATCCCACATCTATTCCCATGCGCAAGACATTGGCCATGCTGATAGTTGCTCCTCTCCCGAAACCCAGATAATTGTTCATCATAATACTATGCTTTAATAGTAGATTAAATGGCGGGTTTTGTCATGTGTTGAATGTAAGAATCAAGCAACTGTGATGAATCTTGGTTGACGTCTTGGTTGAAGTTGAATTGAAGTTAATGCTTTGCTCTTGATTTCTGAAATAACAGCGTTTATAATCATACTTGCGGCAAAACATCCGGGCCATTAGCTCAATCAGGCAGAGCAGCTGACTCTTAATCAGAAGGTTGAAGGTTCGATTCCTTCATGGCCCACCA